>Ga0208826_1002233_pt1 | contig 14680 bp, 13 predicted proteins | sample AD_UKC115_MetaG_FD_184451 | JGI IMG/M metagenome (GOLD analysis project Ga0208826, IMG submission 184451) | Active sludge microbial communities of municipal wastewater-treating anaerobic digesters from Hong Kong - AD_UKC115_MetaG (SPAdes)... | ecosystem: Engineered > Bioreactor > Anaerobic >...
GGGAGGCTTGTTGTCAACTGGATTCTTGAAAAAGTTTTTTCTTTGTTAGATTAGCGTTTTTTTGACCTTTTTAAGGTGGGGAAAAATCTTTCCCCTTTTTGGGGAATTTTTATTGACAATAACAGCTTCAAAGTTGCAGTAAGACTTCCAGTAAAATAAGGATTGAAACTCTCCAATTACCGTAAATCCTGCGTTATCAGGGACACCAGGTTGCAGTAAGACTTCCAGTAAAATAAGGATTGAAACATTGGAAGGAACGCTGGCCTGAGTATCATAAGGATATGAAGTTGCAGTAAGACTTCCAGTAAAATAAGGATTGAAACCGGCATAAACCTTTCCATCCAGCTTTGGACTGTAGTGTGTTGCAGTAAGACTTCCAGTAAAATAAGGATTGAAACATTTTGTCTGCGATGGCCTTAGCTTCTGATTCTGCATGTTGCAGTAAGACTTCCAGTAAAATAAGGATTGAAACTCTCTAACAGTTTCTTTCTTTCGATCCCAAGGTTTGGTTGCAGTAAGACTTCCAGTAAAATAAGGATTGAAACATAGAATAGCACCGGAGTTTCATAGAGAGCTTGATAAAGTTGCAGTAAGACTTCCAGTAAAATAAGGATTGAAACTGTAGGTAAGAGCACCACGGAATTCGATAAAAACGGGTTGCAGTAAGACTTCCAGTAAAATAAGGATTGAAACCCAACAAAACCACGTTGGCTGGAGCAGATATATGGACCGGTTGCAGTAAGACTTCCAGTAAAATAAGGATTGAAACTCCGAAGGAACATTAGCAAAGTGATAGTTGAAAACATCTGTTGCAGTAAGACTTCCACTATATCAAGGATTGAAACCTTGTATCCTTGCCATAAATAAAGACAGAAACTTTGGTTGCAGTAAGACTTCCACTACAACAAGGATTGAAATAGGTTCTTGCTAGAGTTAAGGGGAGAACTCACGAAGTTTGAAGAAAAGACTTCCATTAAAGAGAGGATTGAACCACAACAGCCACAGAAAGACTTACAGTAAAATAAGATTGAAATGACGAGTTATATGATGATTACTACCGATTCCATTAGTAAAGGAGATTTTCATTAACACCTTTGCGAAATTTGTACCTGTTGATTTCAATTCTAGCATTGCTATATAACGCAATTAGGATTTTTTATTTGTGACAATATATGTCCGGAATTTAGTGTATATTGATATTGTAGTTACTCAATCCTTATTTTAATGGAATATCCAAAATTATCATAACGTTTCAAAGTTTGTTTTATTACACAATAGTAATATAACATTTCTATTAATAACAATCAATAATAGTATTTACAAAATTTGATAGTTGTGATATTATTATTCCAATATTATCATAACTAAAGTAAACAAATATATTAAAGGAGGAAGTTAATGCTGACAGGGGTTATTCAAATTGGAGAGTATGTCTATAAAAATCGGGATCAAACAAGAAGCGAATTGGATGATATCATTGAAAATCCAAATGATAATGGGAAGTATAAGCATGTTTTTAAAGTAATTTTCCAAAAAACAAGTGATGGTTTAAATTTTAAGGAAATAGGATATGAGGAGTTTTCAGAGAAAAGGCTAAATAATTATGCTTATAAAAAAGGTAGTGGCGCAAGAGGTGGGGATTGTACACCTACATCTAAGCTTACAGAAGCATCCAGAACAATTAACAATATCAAATCACCGATTAAAAACATTATTGAAGGAAGTTGTGATGTTAATAGCGAGGAATTGGAATTATTTAAAGTTTTACTAAATGAATACTCAGCAAGTCAGGATAAGATTACCAATTCTTTGGAAGAAATGATCAAATCGTCATCAATACCTAAAGGAGAATCTGCTTTTATAACCATAACTATAATCGATAACGATAAGGAATTATATGTTGGTGATTTTGATATTGTAAAGAAACGCTTAACCAAAATTGGGGAAGAACAATTTTATACTAAATATGGTAAGGAATCCAGAGGAATAGGAACGTGCTATTATTGCAAAAAACAAACGGAAGTATACGGATTTGCCGGTACTTATAAATGTTATACTCTGGATAAAATTGGATTTGTAACAGGTGGATTTGATCAAAGTAAAGCTTGGATGAATTACCCTGTTTGTGGAGATTGTGCAAGGATTTTGGAATTAGGGAAAAAGTACATTGATGAATTTTTAACATCTAAATTTGCCGGATTTGACTATTTGGTAGTTCCGAAGTTTGCATTTAATCTTGATGAGAACTGGGAAGAGATTCAGCTTTGTTTGGAAAGGTTTGAAAAATGTGAAAAGTTTTCAACCGCAGGGGATGTAAAAAATAATTTAATGCTGAGTGAGAAAGATTTTCTCAGTATTATGACAGAGAGTAACAATTTTATGAACTATAATTTGCTTCTGTTTAGAGAAGAAAACGCGGCATATAGAATATTGCTGTATGTTGAAGACATTATTCCAAGCAAATTAAAAAGATTACTCAAAGTTAAGGATGAAATAGATAAGATTAGTGTTTTTAAAAATCTTCCCGGCAAGGACAAGATTCCATATGACTTGAAATATGGATTTGATAAGTTAAGATACTTTTTCCCTAACAACAAGATGGAAGGTAACTATGATAAAAGCTTTCTAGAGTTGATGAACAATATTTTTTCAACTAAGCCGATAAGTTATAATTTTCTCCTTGGAAGAATGGTTGAAAAAATTCAGGAGTTGTTTAGTCGGGAAGAGTACACAGATACTTCAGTTTTATATGCATTGATGAATATTTTGTATTTAAAAAAGCTTGGTTTATTTAATATTTCGAAGGATGTGAAATGTATGAATGTTGAAAGGAATGAAAAGAACTCTATTTATATTGACTTTATGGACAACTTTAAGGACATTTTAGACTCAGACTACAAGAGAGCTGTGTTTCTTGAAGGTGTATTGGTAGATAAGCTCTTAAATATTCAATATTTAGATAAAAAAAGTAAGCCTTTTTACAGTAGATTAAACGGATTAAAGCTAAATGACAAGCTTGTTAAGAGGATTTTTACAGAAGCTATAAATAAATTGAATGAGTATGATAAGAATTATTATACAGAATTAGAAGCTTTAATCGGTACATATATGCTTTCGAAAAATGACATGACAGATGATGAAATAAGCTATTTCTTCGCATTAGGACTAACTTTGAGCAAAAATTTAAAGGATAAAAAAGTAGAAGGAGAGATGACAAATGATTAGAAACAGACAGGAAATTTTATTTTTGTATGATGTTAGTGACTCAAACCCAAATGGCGATCCTTTGGATTCAAACAAACCAAGGATTGATGAGGAAACCGGAATAAATATTGTTACTGATGTCAGACTTAAGAGGACTATAAGAGACTACTTGTTTAATTTCAAAGGTTATGATGGAACTGATGGTAAGGATATATTTGTCAGGGAAGAAGCAGCTGCAGGTGGAGGATTAAAAGATGGAAAGGCCAGAGCAAAGGATTTTTCTGATAACCAGGAAGAAGTTCTAAAACGCGCAATAGATATTAGGTTATTTGGCGGTGTAATTCCTCTGAAAAATGATTCAATAACATTTACTGGTCCGGTTCAATTTAATATGGGTAGATCTCTAAATAAGGTTAATATTACTCATATTAAGGGAACGGGTGCATTTGCTTCAACGGAAGGAAAGGAAAATAAAACTTTCAGAGAGGAATATATATTACCGTATTCGTTTATCGCGTTTCATGGATTAATAAATGAAAATGCTGCAAAAGAAACTAATCTTACTGATGTTGATATTGAATTGTTGCATGAGGCCACTTGGAATGGGACTAAGAATTTAATTACACGTTCTAAGATGGGACATATGCCAAGGTTTTTAGCAAGAGTTGTATACAAAGAAAATGGGAACTTCTTTATCGGTGATCTTCATAAAAAGGTAAGAATGGATTCAAAAGTAAATGAAGAAAAAATAAGAGGACTTGAAGATTTTTCTCTGGATATAACTAATCTGGTTGATGACATTAAAAAACATGCTAACAAAATTGAAAAGATCATTCTTACGGTAGATGATAATCTTAAATTTATATATAACAACAAGGAAGTTAATTTCAAGGATGTATTCGCTGTAGAAGTAGAAGAAATATCATTTTAGGTGGGGTTAGTTATGGAAAATAAATTCCTTGTGTTTGACATTTGGTCGGATTATGCACATTTTAAGAAACCTTATACAACGACATCTCCACTTACATTTTCAATTCCAACAAGAACAGTTATATCAGGTATGATAGCTGCAATTCTTGGTATTGGAAAAGGAAAATATCATGGCTTCTTTAGTAGAGAAGATTCAAAAATAGCTGTTTCGATAATCAAGCCAATTAAAAAAGTTCGTATTAGCGAGAACTTGATTAATACAAAAAAATCAATGAATGTTATACATGAACGTACTCAAATAAAAATTGAATTACTTAAAGACCCTTGCTATCGCATATATATAAGCCTTAGAGATCATGAACTTTACAATAAACTAAAGACTTTTCTGGAAACACATTCTTCAGTCTATACTTTGACTATGGGATTGAGTGAAAATCTTGCTAATTACCGGTTTGTTGGAGAGTTTGATGCTGTCAAGGTTGATGGGAATAATGAACACTTGGATATTAGGAGTGTTGTGCCGATTGGGGATCTAAAAAGAGGAGATATTGATTTTAGTATAGAAGGAGAGTATTTTACTGAGACGATACCTATGATTATGAATAGTGAGAGACTTGTAAGTGAATTTGGAGAAGTATTGTTTGAAAGAACCTGTAGAAGTATTTATGCAAAAGCTAAAGAAGCTTTTCATATTTCAAGCTTGAACGAAAATATTGTACTGATTTAAGGGGATTTTTGTATGCTTATTTCTCATCCTAAAAAAAGTTTGTACGAGCATTTGAAGAATACATATCAAATAGGATTTAAAATATTCAAGGAGAAAAAGCTTTGTTTCAAAGCTTTTTCTCCTGAGGTTCTTGAGGCTATAGTCAGAATAAGCCTTTTGGCACATGATTTTGGAAAGGCAATGTCATATTTTCAGGAGTATATGACAGATATAGAAAACAGATTTAAAAAAATAAGACATGATAAAACAGAAATAAAAAATCATGGCTTAATTTCTGGGGTTTTAGCTTTTGTTTTGGCAAAATCCATTATAAAAGATGATGCAGCTGCTTTTCTGGTGTATATGGTAGTATCAAAACATCACGGAAATCATGACAATTTTCCTAATTATGTATCGGGTCTAAATGAAGAAAAAAGAGAACTCCTTATAAAGCAATTTGAAAGCATTGATATGTTGGAACTTCAAAATCTTACAACTCAATTGGAAATGAATTTTGACTTTACAGGATATGATAAAGATAAATTTGTCAAAGATTTAGATTCAATAAGTCCTAGAATTATGATGAAATTTGAAAAGAGGTTTTCAGGCTTGGAAGGGTATATGCTTTTAAACCTGGTGTTTTCTATTCTGATTTTTTCGGATAAACTTGAAGCTATTTTTTATAGCGAAGAGACTCCTCTTGATGTATATATGGAAGGTTTATCACAAAGGATGGAAATAGACGATAACCTTGTGGAAAAGTATAAAAACAACTTCTGTGTTAAGGATACTGTTACTGCTGAAATTAGGGAAACTATTTATCAAGATGTTGTTGATAGTGTAAGAAATCTTGATTTGTCAAAAAAGATACTTTCAATTAATTTGCCAACTGGAGCAGGTAAGACTTTAACGGTGTTAAAAAGCAGTTTGTTGTTAAAGCAGCGTCTTGAAGAGAAGGGCATACGTCCAAGAATAATATATTTACTTCCATTTACGTCTGTTATTGAGCAAAACTACAAAGTTATTTCAAAAGTATTTAGTACGGAAGACAGCAATATATTGCTCAAGCATCATCATTTGTCAGAGAGAATTTTTAAGGATGACGATGGTGTTTTGTACGAGGGTAGTATAGGTGAGCATTTGATAGAGACTTGGGAGTCTGAATTTGTTATCAGTACTTTTGTGCAGTTCCTGCACTCTATTCTTTCAAACAAAAACAGGCAGCTTAAGAAGTTTCACAATATTGCTAATTCCATTGTTATCCTGGATGAGGTGCAAAGCATTCCACATAAATACTGGGGACTGGTTAAGGAAGTATTAAAGTTTATGGGAGAAGTATTGAACTGCTATTTCATTCTTATGACAGCTACCATGCCATTGATCTTTGATGAGGAAGCAGGAGAGATTTTTGAACTTGCCAAGGGAAAGGCAGAGTATTTTAAGAAATTTAATAGAATAGATATTGATACCTCTCTGATAAAAAACAATATGAATTTGACAGAGTTTAAAGAACATCTATCCAATGATATTTGGGAATACAGTGATAAGAGCTTTTTGATAGTTATGAATACAATAAAAAGTTCAGTTGATGTTTATAGGCATCTTGAAAGACAATTTGGAAAAGATGCTACGGTCTTGTATCTTTCTACAAATATTATTCCAAAGCATAGGTTGGCAAGGATTAATTGCATTAAAAATAATCCGGGTAGAAAAATTATAGTTTCAACACAGATGATTGAAGCCGGAGTTGATATTGACATAGATAGAGTTTATAGAGATTTAGGACCGATGGATAGCATTAATCAGACTGCCGGCAGGTGCAACAGGGAAGGTGGAAAAGAAAAAGGACAGGTAATTCTTGTATCATTGGTGGATGAGAATAATAAAGATTCGGATTATTACAAATACATATACGACAAAATTCTTATGGACTGTACAAAGGATGCCATCGGAGATATAGAGAAAATTCCGGAAAGTGATATTTTTAAATATGCTAAAGAATATTTTTCCAAACTTCAGAGGTATGGTAGTGATGACGAAGGAGAAGAAATATTAAAACTTCTGTATAAATTAGAATGTAAAAATGCATTTGAGTATAGTGAAAATGATAAAAATAATGTGTTTAAGCTGATTCCGGATACTTTCAAAACTGTAGATGTTTTTGTTGAAGTTGATGAAGAGGCAAACAAGGTATGGAATAGATTGATTGAAGCGAAAAACATCAAAGATAGATTTGAACGAAAGGCAGCTATCAACAAGCTTAAAAGAGAGATTAATAATTATACAATAAGCGTGCCTGATAAGGTATTAAAAAAGCATTTAACTCCTGAGGAGAATGAATTGACTAAAATCACCAGCGAAATGCTATTTAATGTGTATGACTTGAAAACTGGGTTCATCAGAGATCAATTTGAAGATTATATTTTTTAGGGTGGTATTGTAATATGAATTTACATATTTTAAAAATTACATTTGAAGGTAATAAGATAAAAAGTCGGGAAATACCAAGGGTTAGAGGTTTTATTGCAAGTAAGTTTCCAGAATATTTGGAACTTCATAATCATGTTGGGGATAAATCATATCAGTATGGCTATCCGATGGTACAATATAAAACATTTAACGGAACACCTGGTGTTATTGCTATAAATGAGGCTTCAAGTACTTTAATAAAGGTTTTTAATGATATTGATCAATTAGACCTGAAAGAAGAAGTTATAGATATTGTGGAACGGGGCTTTATAGTCAAAAAACATGAATTTGGTACAACTGATTCTCTCATTTCTTATCGGTTTGTTTCACCTTGGGTGGCGTTAAACCAGAAGAATTTTGATATTTATCAGAAAGCAGATGATACCGGAAAAGTAGATATACTTAAAAAGATTCTTGTTGGAAATATTATTTCGATGTCAAAATATCTTGGTTATACTGTGGACAAGCAACTGATGACATTAATAAAAATGAAACCTATAGCGGTGAACTTTAAGAATAAGGAGATGATAGGATTTACAGGCGAGTTTATGATCAATTTTGAAATTCCTGACTATCTTGGTCTTGGGAAATCTGTTTCAAGAGGATTTGGAACAATAATGAGAGTGAAGGAAGGAGCATTCAAATGAATCTTGTAATAAACACTCCTGGTATGTATATTTGTAAACGTGGTGAATGTTTTCTTATACAACATAGTGATGAGAAAGACAGAGAGATATCAGCCAAGAAGGTGCAGCAAATTCTTATTACTACTCATGCTGCAATATCTACAGATGCAATAGAGTTAGCTCTTGATAATAACATTGATATTGTCTTTTTGAGAGGAACTGGTCAACCCCTAGGAAGAATATGGCACAGTAAACTCGGTAGCATAACAACAATACGTAGGAAGCAGCTTTTTTTGCAGGACAAGCCCTTTGGTCTCCAATTGGTTAAGGAATGGATAAAGGAAAAAATAGATAACCAGATAGGTCATCTAAACAAGCTTGCAATGAATAGGAGAGATGAGCGAAGGGAAGCAATCAAAGAAGCAGTATCAAAGATTAAGGACATAAAAGAGAATATTGATAATTTACCTTCCGAATCTACTGTTGATGAAGTTAGGGGAAGTCTTTTAGGTTATGAGGGGAGTGCAAGCAGAATATATTTCGGTATGTTAGGAGAATTAATACCTAAAGAATATTCTTTTGAAGGTAGAAGTAAAAATCCAGCTCTTGATCCTTTTAATTGTATGCTGAATTATTCATATGGAATTTTGTACTCAAGTGTTGAAAGGGCTTGTATAATTGCAGGTCTTGATCCATATATAGGCATAATGCATACAGACAATTACAATAAAAAGGCACTGGTGTTTGATATTGTTGAAATGTATCGTGGTTACATGGATGAAATTGTATTTAGGCTTTTCAGTACTAAACAGATTGAAGATTCTTACTTCGACAAGGTTGAAACAGGTTATTATCTCAATAAAGATGGGAAAAGAGCCTTAATTAAGGAGTATGACGAGGAGCTTAAGAAGAAAATGAGGTATAGAGGAAGAAACATTGAGTTTTCAAATATTATACAATTTGATTGTCATATGATAGCAAATAGAATATTGGAAGAGGGATAAGTATGCTTGTTTGGGTTGTATATGATATTCAGTCAAATAAAATAAGAAACAATGTAGCCAGAAGGTGCAAAAATAGTGGTTTGTATAGAGTTCAAAAAAGTGTTTTTCTAGGAGAAGTTGAAGATAACCAATTAGATGAGTTGAAATTACAACTTGAAAACCTTATAAATTTAAGCAAGGATTCCGTTTATGTATTTCCAATGAGCCGGGCAGAATTGAAGAAAGCTGGACTTTTAGGCCAGGCGTTTGATAAGGAGTTGGTTACAGATGAAATCATCTCAAAGTTCTTTTAATGAATATGATTATTATATTACCCCATCAGAGGTTATTGAGTTTATGTATTGTCCGAGGTTTACATATTTTATGAAGTGCCTGGGAATTTCCCAACATGAGGAAAAACGTTTAAAGGTTCAGATGGGAAGGGAGATACATGATAAGAGAGCAAGTCAGAATAAGGATTATCTAAGGAAAAAGATCGGTTCAGAAGCTAAAGAGTCCGATGTTAGTATACAGTCACAAAAATGGCTAATAAGAGGAAAGATAGATGAGATACATTGGTTAAGTGATGGCACATTGGCTCCATTAGATTATAAGTTTGCGCCTTATGATGAAAAAATTTATGAAACCTATAAACAACAATTAATCCTCTATGGGTTGATGATTGAGGAAGTTTACGGTAAAATTGTGAATAGAGGATATTTAGTTTACTGTAGGGATGGAAACAAGCTTGTTGAAATGCAAATCAAGGATAGTGATAAATCCGAAGCGGTTGAGTATTTAAGTGATTTTAAGAAGGTTTTAAATGGCTACTATCCAAAAGCAACAAAGTATAAAGCCAGATGTGCTGATTGTTGTTACAAAAATATTTGCATTTGTTAGTCAAAAGGTATTAAGCCGTTAGTAAGAGTGGCTTTGAGGGTATTGTTGATTGAATAAAAATATGCGTTTAAGGAGAATAGAATGTTTGAAATGCGGATTTTTTTAGAGATTTATGTTAGTCAAAAAAGTCTTTTAAGGCTTATGCAGACAGAAGTTTGGTAAAATTTGCTGTAACAGTAGGACTTCCAGTAAAACAAGGATTGAAACAAATTAGGTAGTAACTTATCTGAAGTACAAAATGTGTAACAGTAGGACTTCCAGTAAAACAAGGATTGAAACAATCCATATTAGAATCTCATGGAGGAGATATATTATAGTAACAGTAGGACTTCCAGTAAAACAAGGATTGAAACAATATATAGTTTTCTTGGTTGTCTATTTCACCAATGTGTAACAGTAGGACTTCCAGTAAAACAAGGATTGAAACTTTCGTCGATAGTCATAATTACATAGTTTTCTTTTCGTAACAGTAGGACTTCCAGTAAAACAAGGATTGAAACTTATCAGATATTCAGCCCAATGTCCGGATATATCTGGTAACAGTAGGACTTCCAGTAAAACAAGGATTGAAACTCTCTCCACTTATCCTCTTTTGACACTTTTGATGACAGTAACAGTAGGACTTCCAGTAAAACAAGGATTGAAACATTCTGTCTGAGTTATCTTTGTTCTACCTTTAGGTTGTAACAGTAGGACTTCCAGTAAAACAAGGATTGAAACAATGTAATTAAAAAATATAAGTTTGGTAAACATATAGTAACAGTAGGACTTCCAGTAAAACAAGGATTGAAACAAGTACTGATTTGATTAACTTTTTTTTAGTTTTGACACCGTAACAGTAGGACTTCCAGTAAAACAAGGATTGAAACCAATCAATCTGAATGGCAATCACGGGATTAAACCCCGGTAACAGTAGGACTTCCAGTAAAACAAGGATTGAAACAACACTAGTTTTTCTCAAGCACAAAATAAACTTTCAGGTAACAGTAGGACTTCCAGTAAAACAAGGATTGAAACCCAATAGAAGTTGCTAAAGCAAGACTTACATCTGAATGTAACAGTAGGACTTCCAGTAAAACAAGGATTGAAACATGATCCTAAAGTAGAAAAGATTGTGTGCATGACCAGGTAACAGTAGGACTTCCAGTAAAACAAGGATTGAAACTGTTACATGAGCTTGGTTGTATTAATGCAATCAATCTGTAACAGTAGGACTTCCAGTAAAACAAGGATTGAAACCAATAAAAAAGGAACAGAAAAACTACATCATTTTGCAAGGTAACAGTAGGACTTCCAGTAAAACAAGGATTGAAACAGTGTAACAATAGGACCAGGTTCGGCATGGCACAATGTAACAGTAGGACTTCCAGTAAAACAAGGATTGAAACCAAATTTTGTTGAGCTATTATATGTTATGAGCCCAGCAGTAACAGTAGGACTTCCAGTAAAACAAGGATTGAAACATAGTGACTTGGAGAATTTGGTTACTTATAAAGCGAGTAACAGTAGGACTTCCAGTAAAACAAGGATTGAAACTGGGTAAACGAAAACCTTAATCCTCTAAACGCTTAATGTAACAGTAGGACTTCCAGTAAAACAAGGATTGAAACTATACTAACACAATATAAATATAATTGCAATAAGTGTAACAGTAGGACTTCCAGTAAAACAAGGATTGAAACCATTCCAATTGAGGGCGATAAGGACGTATCAGTTCAGAGTAACAGTAGGACTTCCAGTAAAACAAGGATTGAAACTGGGAAGAACTTCAGAGACAGAATTTAAAGCATTAGTAACAGTAGGACTTCCAGTAAAACAAGGATTGAAACACACTAAACATTTCGTCTTTATAGTTGCTTAAATTGGTAACAGTAGGACTTCCAGTAAAACAAGGATTGAAACACCGACTATGAATCTATGGAAGTTAACATTAATGATCGTAACAGTAGGACTTCCAGTAAAACAAGGATTGAAACGGCGTAGCTGCTAGGGAAAAATCAGCCTCATTCATGCGTAACAGTAGGACTTCCAGTAAAACAAGGATTGAAACCTTGGTCTTCCTGCTGGCATATTAGATCACCTTCTTAGTAACAGTAGGACTTCCAGTAAAACAAGGATTGAAACACTAATTTCTTTTTCCATTCCTCGATCCGTTCTTGTAACAGTAGGACTTCCAGTAAAACAAGGATTGAAACACCATACTACCTCCATTATTACCTAAACATATAAACAATTGTAACAGTAGGACTTCCAGTAAAACAAGGATTGAAACGGAAACTTGTTTACTCCTCTTATACGTGATATCAAAGTAACAGTAGGACTTCCAGTAAAACAAGGATTGAAACACCTTAAGTCAATTATACACCGTGTATTATACCGTGGTAACAGTAGGACTTCCAGTAAAACAAGGATTGAAACCGGAATTAAAAAACCTTACCTGTTTTGGATAAGGCTTAAGTAACAGTAGGACTTCCAGTAAAACAAGGATTGAAACTCGTCCCAATATTGTTTCAAATTCTTCTTTCGTCATTGGTAACAGTAGGACTTCCAGTAAAACAAGGATTGAAACAAAGGATATAATATACCTGAGATACTTAATAAGTTTGCTTCGTAACAGTAGGACTTCCAGTAAAACAAGGATTGAAACGGCTACACTTATATCTTGCCAACTATCACCATTCTGTAACAGTAGGACTTCCAGTAAAACAAGGATTGAAACTGGAATCATGCTAAACAAGAATGTACTTACAATCCTGGTAACAGTAGGACTTCCAGTAAAACAAGGATTGAAACTAGACTGATATATCTGCAAATCTCTTCTCGTACTACATGTAACAGTAGGACTTCCAGTAAAACAAGGATTGAAACGATTTGAAATTTCAGAAGATTCCACTTCAAGTTCGGTAACAGTAGGACTTCCAGTAAAACAAGGATTGAAACTTGTAACGCGCATTAATTAATAACGCTTCAACCTCGTAACAGTAGGACTTCCAGTAAAACAAGGATTGAAACAATATTCCTTTTGTACCTCTGGACTTCTTAAAAGCGGTAACAGTAGGACTTCCAGTAAAACAAGGATTGAAACTGTTTTTCAAACTCTGCAAAGATTTCTGCTTCATCGTAACAGTAGGACTTCCAGTAAAACAAGGATTGAAACGCGGCTTTTTCTTAATAATCAATATCAAAAGAGTTGTGTAACAGTAGGACTTCCAGTAAAACAAGGATTGAAACAGAGTATTAAATTCTACTTCAATTAATGCCATAACAAGTAACAGTAGGACTTCCAGTAAAACAAGGATTGAAACTAACTATCCTTGTGAAAGATGTGATAACCATATGTAACAGTAGGACTTCCAGTAAAACAAGGATTGAAACAACCTCCATCACACAATCATGTTTTGATAGTCTTGCGTAACAGTAGGACTTCCAGTAAAACAAGGATTGAAACTGTATTAAGGATTGGGAACTCTTTCGGGAGTTCTTATGTAACAGTAGGACTTCCAGTAAAACAAGGATTGAAACATGATTCTTTTTTTAGACCCTTAGGCTCTGACAGCGGTAACAGTAGGACTTCCAGTAAAACAAGGATTGAAACTTATATAGAAAGGTATGTTATTTTTTATAAGTCTATGTAACAGTAGGACTTCCAGTAAAACAAGGATTGAAACAGGTTTCATGAATTTCAAAACATTGGTTGAGTAAAGCCTACAAAATTTTGCAAACGGAAACTTTACATACAAAATGATAATTTTCAGCTGGATTAAGAAAAAGCAATGATTTTCCAAGTAAAATTATGCACTTCTAACCATTACGAAGCTTTTATAAATTAAAGCGTTTAGTATGTAAAGAATCTGAATGATAAAATATATCATTTAATTAGGAGATTTTAATTATGAGTAATAAATTAATAGGTATTTTAGTTGTATGCATTATTTCTGTTTCAATATCCGGGTGTTCTATAAACAAGCCAGTTAGTAATGAAAACCCAAAGGATACCTTAATAAGCTTTTCTGATTACAAACAATACAATCAAGAAAATATTAAAATCAGTGGAGACTCTCCTCATTTACTATTAACTCAAGAAGATTTAGTAAATATGTCCGCTTTAATTGTTAAAGGAAAATTAGTAAAGGCTAAAGGGATAGCTATGACACAGGGAGAAATGCCTTGCATTGTATATGAGTTAAAGATATCTGATACTATAGTAAATAATATTAACAATACAGATGATGTAGTTAATTTTATTATTCCGGATTCAGAATTAAATGGTGTTAATAATAACGACAGAATAAAGTTGGATAAAGAATATATATTTTATCTTGATGACTATGCTGAAGCGTTTCCTAATCTTAAGGAAAAATATTATGGTGTAATGAGTGAAGATCAAGGCTTCCAAGAGGTGAATATGGATGAAAAAAGCTTTAAAGAGCATAAGGATAGTTTACTTAAACTAAAAAATCCAAAATATAAAAATCCTCTTGTAAGCTCAGATAATAAATAAGATGAGTTTTAACACCAACAGATTGTTCATAAGGAGATTCAACCACTTTATGCAGCAGTGGTTTTAGAACAAAAATTGAAAAAACGGGTCGAAAAGTACACTTTTTAACCCGTTTTTTATGGGTTTTCATAGATGACATTGGAGCTTTTTGTTAGAGTGCCTCTATTAAGATCAACTCAATAGAGGCGTTTTTGAAAAAATGTGTATTGACTTATACAGTTTAACTGTATATAATTAGGGGCTGCTGAACAGCCCTCAATTTTTATCAGCAAGCCAACTTGAGTGGCCAAAAATGTTCTTTGAAAAAATAGTAAAGAAGAAGCCGGAGCTTACGCTCTAGATTCATCACTAACAACTGTAA
>Ga0208826_1002234_pt1 | contig 14664 bp, 17 predicted proteins | sample AD_UKC115_MetaG_FD_184451 | JGI IMG/M metagenome (GOLD analysis project Ga0208826, IMG submission 184451) | Active sludge microbial communities of municipal wastewater-treating anaerobic digesters from Hong Kong - AD_UKC115_MetaG (SPAdes)... | ecosystem: Engineered > Bioreactor > Anaerobic >...
TTGACAGCATGCTGTTCACCTGCGCGCCCGGCCAGGTGCTGGAAATTCCGGCGTCGCGCTTCATTGCCCCGCGCGTCGAGGTGGAGCTGGCCTTCGTCCTGAAGTCCGAGCTGAAAGGCCCGGATATCGGCGTGGAGCAAGTGCTGGCTGCTACAGAATATGTAACACCTGCGATCGAGATCATCGACGCGCGCATCGAGCAGTTCGACCGCCACACGCGGGCCATGCGCAAGGTGCAGGACACCATCAGCGACAACGCGGCCAATGCCGGCATCGTCGTCGGCGCCGGCCGCTTTGACGCGCGCGCCATCGACCGCGCCTGGGTCGGCGCCATCCTGCGCCAGAACGGCGTGGTCGAGGAAACCGGCCTGGCCGCCGGCGTGCAGGGCGACCCGGCCATCGGCATTGCGTGGCTGGCGGGCAAGCTGGCGCCCTGGGGCAAGGCGCTGCAGGCCGGCCAGATCGTGCTGGCCGGCTCCTTCACGCGCCCGGTGGCGGCCAAGGCGGGCGATGCGTTCGAAGCCGACTATGGGCCGCTGGGCAAGCTGGCGTTCAAGTTCGTCTAGGGCCCGGTGCAGGCGACCGCACGCCCGACGCCAAGGGCTTGCCGAGGACAGAGCCGCGCCTGAACGAGGCCTTGCTCGGCCATCCGGTCAGACCGTCGTTGGCATCCCCGCGTCACCCTCCGCGCAGTTCGCGCAGGCGAATGAAGGCCAGCGCCGCCATCACCGCGTCGTTCAGCGCATCGTGCGCCTCGCGCATGGGAAGGCCCAGGTCGGCCATGATGGTGGCAAAACGCAGGTCGATGTCGGCCTGGTCGTGCTGCTTGTAAGGCGGCAGCTGACGGAACTTGTGGTCGTAGTACAGGCGCGAGACCTCGATCTGCGGCTGCGGCAGGCCCATGCCCAGCAGGGGCCGCACGATGCGGTTGAGCATGGCGACGTCGAACTCCAGGTAGTAGCCCACCAGCGGGCGCGCGCCGATGAAGTGCAGCAGGCGGCGCGCCGCCTCGGGCGCGGGCAGGCCGCCGGCGACGTCCTGCTCGCGCAGCCGGTGCACGCGGATGCTGTCGGCGGACACACCCTTCTCGGGCCGGATAAGCACTTCCAGCCGCTGGCTCGTCAATATGCGCCGGCCCTGGATGCGGACGGCGCCGATGGCGATGATCTCGTCGCTGCGGGTGTTCAGGCCCGTGGTCTCGCAGTCCAGCGCCACCCACTCGCCCTGCGGCGGCGCGTCGAACAGAAACGCCCATTCGCCACCCTGCAGGCGCTGGCGCGCGCGGCGGGTCTTGAGGGCATCCCACCAGCTCATAAGGCGTTGAGCCGAAAGCGCTGGCGCAGCAGCGCCTTGAAGCGCTTGACCACGCCCAGCGCGTCTTTGAGCAGGTCGCGCTCCAGCGTGGACAGCGACTGCGGATCGACCGCGCCACTGACGGCCTGGCCGCGGTCCAGCTCGGCCAGACCGGCCTTGAGCTTGAGCATCATCAGCAACTGCAAGGCGTCGGTCAGATCGCGCGCCATGTCGGCATCCAGCACCTGCGCGTCCACCAGACGGATCAGCCGCTCGGTGGTGGCGGTGTCGGCCACGCGGTGCGCCAGCGCCAGGCTGCGCACGCCGTGCACGATGGGGAAGATGCCTTCCTTCTTCAGATCGAGCCGATCGGCGCCGTCGCCCAGCAGCCGGTGCCACCAGCGCCCGCTGCCCGAAAACAGGTCGATGGCGGCGGCAAAGCGCGCCAGCATGACGTCGTTGTCGGTGGCCAGCGACCACAGCGCGTCGCGCACGCCTGCCAGCAGCGCGGCGTCACCGGCCACGGCGTGGGCATCCAGAAAGATCGCCAAATTCATCAGGCTGTCGGGGCTGGGCATGACCAGCCACTCGCGCACGGTGCGCGAAAAATCCGCCACCGGCATGCGCCAGGCCGGGTTGCTGAGCATGATGCGGCCCGGGCACGGCGGGTAGCCAAAGCGCTCCAGCGCGCTAGAAAAGCGCTCGCAGATGGCCGCCAGATCGGCCGGCGGCGCGTAGCCGTCGCGCAGGATCAGCGCGTTGTCCTGATCGGTCTTCAGCAACTGCTCGCCGCGGCCTTCGCTGCCCATCACCAGCAGGCAACTGGCGGCCACCAGATCGGGCGGCGCGATGAGCTGCCAGGCGCGCTCGAACAGGCGCGCATTCAGGTCCTGCACCATGCGCGCGATCAGCATCACCTGCGTGCCGCCGCGAAACTGCCGACCGATCATGTCGGTGATCTGCTGCGCCGCCTCGGCCAGTTCGTCGATGCCGGTGGCGGCATTGATGCGCAGGCCGATCAGCATCGAGTGGTTGGACAGGAAGCTGAACACGTCCAGCGCCTCCAGAACGCCGTGCACCTGGTCGCCCTCGCGCACCACCACGCGGTGGATGTGGTGGCGCACCATGGTGGCCAGCGCGTCGCCCACCTGGGCCGAGGGCCGTACGCTGATCAGCGACCAGTTGGCCAGCTCGCCCACCGCGATCTGCTCGAGCGCTCGCCCCGACAGGATGGCCCGCTGCAAGGCGTTGGTGGTGAACATGCCGAGCAGAGGCGGGCTCTGGCGCGCGTCGCGCACCAGCACGTTGGTGGTGCGCTCCTGCTGGAACAGGCGCACCACCGAGACGACGTCGGTGTCGTGCTCGACGATGTGCGCCGGACGCACATAGGCCTCGTCCACGCGCGAGAGGTTGAGCGCCTGCAGCTCGCTGCTGCTGCGCCGCTGGCCGACGGCGCTCAGCTTGGCACCCAGGTCCGAGAACAGCAGCGCGCCGAAGTCGGCGTTGGCGGCGATCAGGTCGTTGACGGTCTGGTGCGCCAGCTCGTAGGCCAGCACCTCCTCGTCGGCGACGAAGCGGCTGCTGGACTTGCCGGCCACCAGGCCGCGCCCGTCGAAGCAGTCGTCGGGGCCGTAGCGGGCCACGCACTCGTCGCCGTCGAACTGGCTGACGCGCCCCTTGATGAGTACGAACAAATGGCGCGGCGCGGCGCCCACGTCCAGGATCACCTCGCCCGCGCGAAAGTAGGCGATGTCCACGTGCTCGCGCACCAGGCGCTGCTGCTGCTGGGTGAGGCAGTCGAAGGGCGACGCGGCGAAGTTGAAGGCATTGGGCATGGCGGTGCGCGGCTCGTCTTGGGCCATGCGGGCTGGCCCCGGGGCATTTTCACCCGGTCATCCGGAATGCACCAAACCATCATGAAGCGGCGCACTGACGCGGGTCTGACGCGCGCCAGCGCCGTCCACCAAACGGTGGATGACGCGCCGGGCGAACGCGAGTCCACTTGGGAACATGCACTGGCAGCAGCGGCATGGCTTGCGGGGCGCGGCGCGAAAGGCGAAGCAGCCCGAAGTCGGCGCCGACGGGACGCGGCATGCCGATCAAGCTGCCAGGCCAGAAGTCGAAGGGCAAACCCATGCTTGCATCCACCCCCTGGAACGACCCGATGGCCATGGCGATCGGATGGTTTTATCTGGTGACGAACTCGGTTCGCATCCTCACCTACATCCCGCAGATCATCGCGGTCTGGCGTTGCCGCGATGGTGCGCGCGCAATCTCGCTGCTGACCTGGGGCTCGTGGACCGTCTCGAACATCGCTGCCGTCCTGTACGGCATGCTGGTGGTGAACGACACGTTCTTCATCGCGATCTCGACGATCAACCTGATCGGTTGCGGAGCGGTGACCGTGATTGCGGCACACCGACGCATCGACGCCCTGGCGACGCCCATGGCGCGGGTCTGGCGGCGCTGGCCGCGCAACGGCGGCAGCATTGCGGGCGAACCGGTTTCCAGGCTTGTCTCCGTGCGTTCGGATGCCGACTTCAGCGCGCCCAAGGGCGCGATCCAGTGACCGCCTTCGACGCGCCAGCGAGCGCAGTGTCCTTCCTGGACTCAAGACGCCGGATCAACCGGCGCCAGCCTCACGCCGCCGGGCAAAAGCGTCCATCGGCCTGCATTTGCACGGCCCCCATGGCCTGCAACTCGTCCAGGTGTTGGCCGATGCTGCGGCGCTCGGCGCACTCGACATAGGGCAGCTCGAAGCCCGGCGGATACAGCAGCCGGCGCGCCACCAACTCATCGAGCGTGTGCGGGCGCTCGCGCAGGTAGCCCAGCAGGCGCTCGCTGCGCTCGTCGATCTTGCCGGCAAAGCGCGCCAACGCCTGAAGGAAGTCGGCGCGCTCGGTCAGCACGCCGCGGTGGTGCGAGGTCACCCACACGCGGGCATCGATGTCCCTGACCCGATGCAGGCTGCGGCGAAACTGGGCCAGGTCGGACGTGGCATCGCCGTAGTACGGGCCAAAGCCCGTCAGGTCGATGTCGCCGATGAAGGCCAGGCCTTCGCTCTCGACCACCAGCGCCGAGTGGCCCGCCGTGTGGCCGGGCAGGTGGTGGGCGCGCACGCGCACGCCCCCGCCCAGCTCCCACAGCGCGCCGTCGGTGTAGCCGGTGGCGTCGGGTCGGGGCGCGTAGTCGAAGTCGCGCTCGATCATGGGCTTCATCTGCGCCAGCACCGCATCGGGGTAACCGTAGTGGCGGCCGAGGCCGGCCCAGGACTGGGCGGCGGCCAGGTCGCCCTCGTGCACCTGCACGGTCGCGCGCCGCAAACGGCCCAGGGCCACCATGTGGTCCTCGTGCACGTGGCCCAGGATGATGGCGTCCACATCGTCCAGCTCGGGCCCGATGTGGCGCGCCACCTGCGGCGTGTCGAAGGCCACGCGCGCATCCGCGCCCTGCACGATGACCTGGTTGCCGTCGGGGTACTTGCCGGACTTCTCGCCCAGATACACGCGCACGGCGCCGAATTGAAGGGCCTGCATGGCGTGCCTACCGCCGGATGCCGACCGCCACGCCAGCGGGCGCCGACCAGGCCTCGTCCAGCGCCGCGCGCTCGGCCCCGCCGACCAAGTGCGCGCGCAGCATGGGCAGCGCGTCAAAGCCCCAGAACACGCGGCCATCGACCCCGAAACTGGGCACGCCGAACACGCCGGCGGCAATGGCCTCGTCCGTTGCGCTGCGCAGCGCCTGCTTGACGGCATCGCTTGCAGGGTCGTGCGCGGGCGCCAGCGTGGCCGTCAACGCTGCCAGCCGCGCGGGGTCGTCAGCCGCTTCACCGCCGCGCCACACGTGGTGAAGAATCGTCTCCGTCACGTAGCGGTTGGGCGCCCCTTGGCGGGCACAGGCCCAGGCCAGGCGCAGCAGGCCGATGGGGTTGAAGGGATGCGCGGCCGGCAATTGCAGCGCGATGCCGTGCTGCGCAGCCAGCCAGGCCACCTGCCGATAGGTCCAGTCGCGCTTGGGAGCAATCTCGGCCGGACCCAGTTGTCCGTGATGCTTGAGCAATGCGGCAAACAGGATGGGCCGATACGTCACCTCATAGCTCAGGCCCTGCAACGCGCGCGGCAACTGCTCGAAGGCCAGGTGGGCATAGGGCGAGATGAAGTCGAGGTAAAAGTCGATGTGCTTCATGGTTGGCCTTGTGCCTGCATACGCCGGGCGTGGATGCGTCGCCAGACCGTGCGCTTGTCGTCCTCGTTCATCTGGCCCCACAGGCCGATTTCCTCCAGCCGGCGCTGGCAGCCTTCGCACCAGCCCGTCACCGCGCTGATGCGGCAGACCTGGATGCAGGGCGAAGGCACGGGGCCTTCATCCGAATCGGGGTCAAACTTGGCTCTGGCGCGCTCCGGGCAACCGCCGGCAGCTATTGTCTGAATAGCAAACGACATCAGCTTGGGACCTGCACCACATCGGCCACCGGCGCGTTGCCGGTCAGTCCCGCCAGGTCTTGCGGGCGCAGCTTGAACACGCCGTGCGGGTGGCCGGCCGCGGCCCAGATCTCGTCGAAGCGAAACAGCTCGCGGTCGATCAGCACCACCGGCGGCGTGGCATGCGCCACGGGCGAGACACCGCCAATCGTGAAGCCCGTCCTGGCCTTGACGAACTCGGCGTCGGCACGGCCCGTCTTGCCCACCAGGGCGTCGACCTTCTTCTCGTCCACGCGCCGGTCGCCCGAGGTGATGACCAGCACCGCCGCGTCGTCGCTCTTGCGCCGGAAGATGATGCTCTTGGCGATCTGCCCCACGGCAATGCCCAGCGCGTCGGCGGCCTGCTGGGCGGTGCGCGCCGCGTCGTCAAGCATCACCGGCGCGTGCGGGTGGCCGGCGGCTTGCAGGGCGGCGGCCACGCGTTGCACGGATTCGGGAAGGGTCATGACGTTCATGGTGTTTTGGGGAGCGGTCCGGGTGCACCGGCCTGGGAGCGCCGGCATCTTGCCGGCCTTCATTCTCGCCGGATTCACTCATGCCGGCGGGACGCCGGCGCTCCCGGAGCGCTCCCGGGCACTGCCAAAGGGCCAATCGCCCGCCCTGCGAACCAGGCAGGCCTTGACGGGGTTGCTCTCGATGTACGCAATCACGGCTTGCAAATGGCCTTCGTCGCGAATGTAGCGATCGAAGTATTCCCGCTGCCACAGCACGCCCTGCCGCCCCAAGGCCTGGGTGCGGATCTGGGCGGCGACAACGCCAGGGCATGACCGGACTGCGTCTCGATCAGCGCATGCACGTGGTTGGGCATGACGACCCAGGCCAGCAGGCGGTAGCGCTGCCCGTCGAAGTGCAGCAAGGCGTTTTCCACGGTTTGCGCGAGGGCGGGCTCACGCAGCAGGCATTCGCCGTGTCCGGCGTCGAGCTGGTCCTCCAGCCCTTGCCTGAAGTGCGCATCGTCCGCTTCACCGAGGCGCAGACGCTCGATGACTTGGGCGGGCAAAGCATCGGCCAGGCGAAAGGTGATGGACTGGATCAGGCTGGCGTGATCCAGGTGGGGCAGGTAGCCGCGGGAATGCCAACCCGTGACGGTTGTTGCGTTCACGCGGGTCTTTGCCGGCGAGACGCCGGCGCTCCCAGGATTGTTGCGCCTGGGAGCGCCGGCATCTTGCCGGCTGATGTTTTTGTCGGCGCTCCGCCCATCACCCCGCGCGCTTGTTCAGAACCGCCGTCGCCACGCGCGAGTTGGGCTTGCGCCCGAGCTGCTCGCTGATATAGTGCCCCGCATCGACCAGCCTGTCCAGGTCGATGCCGGTGTCGATACCCAGCCCGTGCAGCAGGTAGACCGCGTCCTCGCTGGCGACGTTGCCGGTGGCGCCCTTGGCGTAGGGGCAGCCGCCCAGGCCCGCCACCGATGACTGGAAGTTCCACACCCCCAGCTCCAGCGCGGCGTAGGTGTTGGCCAGCGCCTGGCCGTAGGTGTCGTGAAAGTGGCCGCTGACGTGGTCCACGTCGTAGTGCGCCAGCGCCGCCTCGATGGCCTTTTGCACCTTGCGCGGCGTGCCCACGCCGATGGTGTCGGCCACGTCCACGCGCTCGACGCCGATCGATTTCATCAGGCCCGCCAGCCGGCCCACCTTCTCGGGCGCGATTTCACCTTCATAGGGGCAGCCCAGCGCGCAGCTCATCGAGCCGCGAACCGCGATGCCCGCCGCCTTGGCGGCCTGCACGACGGGGGCGAAGCGCTCGATGCTCTCGGCGATCGAGCAGTTGATGTTCTTCTGGCTGAAGGCCTCGCTGGCCGCGCCAAACACCAGCACCTCGTCGGGCCGGTCCAGCAGCGCGGCCTCGAAGCCTTTCATGTTGGGTGTGAGCACCGAGTAGCGCACGCGTGGGTCGCGCGCGATGCTGCTCATCACGGCGTGGTTGTCGGCCATCTGCGGCACCCACTTGGGGCTGACGTAGCTGGTGACCTCGATTTCGCTCAGGCCGGCGGCCTGCAGGCGCTGTACCAGCTCGATCTTGACGGCGGCCGGCACCGGCTGCTTTTCGTTCTGCAGGCCGTCGCGCGGGCCGACGTCGATGATCTGGACACGGGTGGGGAGTGACATGGCAGGAATGACGGAATGGATGCGACGATGGTAGGCGCTTCAGCGCTCGGCCGCAGCCGCAAGGCGCAGCAGCTCCGCCCCTTCGGCCACCTGGTCGCCCGGGGCGTACAGCACCTCGCCCACCACGCCGTCCTGCGGCGCGGCGATGGTGTGCTCCATCTTCATAGCCTCCATCACTGCCAGCGGCTGGCCCTTGCTGACCTTGTCGCCGGCCTTGACGGCGATGCTGACGACCTTACCGGGCATGGGGGCCGTCAGACGCCCGCCCTCGCCCCCGCCCTCGCCGGCGCTGGCCAGGGGGTCGAGCTCGGTGATCTGCGCGGCGCCGGCGTCGCCGAAGATGTGCAGCACCTCGCCGCGGCGAAACACCCGCAGCACCTGGCGGCGGCCGTTGTAGCGCAGATCGATCGGCGCATCGGCGCCATGGCCCTGCGCCATGAAGTCGAGCGGCGCAGTGGGTGCATCGCCCACCTGCAGGCTCAGGCCGTCGTCCAGGTAGCGCAGCTTGGCCACCACCTTCTCGCCCTGGTAGTCGTAGTCGATGCGGCGCGAGGCCACGCCGTGCGAGCGAAAGCCGTCGCGGCGCGAGAACGGGTCGCTGCCCTCGCTGGCACGCTCGCCCAGCACCGCATGCGCGGCGGCGGCGGCCACGGCCAGCTCGACGCCCAGCGGGTCCTGGTTGAACAGGCGAGCCTGCTCGCGCTGGATCAGTGCCGTGTCCAGTTGCGCCTGGCTGAAGGCCGGCGTGGCCAGCACGCGGCGCAGAAACTGCACGTTGGTTTGCACGCCGACGATCTGCGTTTGCGCCAGCGCGGCGTCCAGCAGGCCCAGCGCCTGCTCGCGCGTGTCGCCGTGCACGATCAGCTTGGCGATCATCGAGTCGTAGAAGGGGCTGATGGCGTCGCCCTCGCGCACGCCGTCGTCCACACGGGTGGGGCCCACCTCAAACGCGCTGTGCGGCGGCTTGCGGTACACGTGCAGGGTGCCGGTGGCGGGCAAAAAATCCTTGTCGGGGTTCTCGGCGCAGATTCGCGCTTCGATGGCATGGCCGTGGATGCGCAAATCGCCCTGCTTGCACGGCAGCGGCTGGCCGGCGGCCACGCGCAGCTGCCACTCGACCAGATCCTGCCCGCTGATCGCTTCAGTGACCGGGTGCTCCACCTGCAAGCGGGTGTTCATTTCCATGAAGTAGAACTTGATTTGCTCGGGGTGCGCGTAGCCGCCCGGCTGCTCGGCGATGAACTCCACCGTGCCCGCGCCCACGTAGCCCACGGCGCGCGCCGCCGCCACCGCGGCCTCGCCCATCTGCTGGCGCAGCGCCGGCGTCATGCCGGGGGCGGGGGCTTCTTCGAGCACCTTCTGGTGGCGGCGCTGCACCGAGCAGTCGCGTTCGAACAGGTAGACGTAGTTGCCCTGGGTGTCGCCGAAAATCTGGATCTCGATGTGGCGCGGCTGCTGCACCAGCTTTTCGACCAGCACGGCGTCGTTGCCAAAACTGTTGATCGCCTCGCGCTTGCAGGACGCCAGCGCGGCGGCAAAGTCCTCGCTCTTGTGCACATCGCGCATGCCCTTGCCGCCGCCGCCCGCGCTGGCCTTGATCAGCACGGGGTAGCCGATGCGGTCGGCCTCGCGTTGCAGCAGCGCCGGGTCCTGGTCTTCGCCCTGGTAGCCGGGCACCAGCGGCACGCCGGCCTTGGCCATCAGGCGCTTGGATTCGGCCTTCAGGCCCATGGCCAGGATGGCGCTGGCCGGCGGGCCGATGAAGACCACGCCGGCATCGGCGCAGGCCTTGGCAAAGGCCTCGTTCTCGCTCAAAAAGCCATAGCCGGGGTGGATGGCCTGCGCGCCGGTGGCCTTGGCCGCGTCGATGATGCGCTGCCATTGCAGGTAGCTGTCCTTGGGCGCGCTGGCGCCGATGTGCACCGCCTCGTCGCAGGCCATGACGTGCTTGGCGTGCGCGTCGGCGTCGGAATAGACGGCAACGGTCTTGATGCCCAGGCGGCGGGCGGTGGCGGCCACGCGGCAGGCGATTTCGCCGCGGTTGGCGATCAGGATTTTTTCAAACATGGCGCCCTCCGCGGCTCATCGCCTGCTGCACGCTGCGCGTGCCAGGCCATTTGGCAAGCCCGCGCTGCGCGCGAACGCCGCGGTTGGCGATCAGGATTTTTTCAAACATGGCGCCCTCCGCGGCTCATCGCCTGCTGCACGCTGCGCGTGCCAGGCCATTTGGCAAGCCCGCGCTGCGCGCGAACGCCGCGATTGGCGATCAGGATTTTGGTGAACATTTCGATCTCCTCGTCAATGGATGGCGCCGGCAGCGCCGCCGGGCTCGGCGCGGTTGTTGCCGACAAAGCCCTTGAGCTTGCCCAGCACGATCTTCAGAAACTTGAACAGCAGCATCAGCAGCAGCGCCGACACCACCAGCATCACGGCCAGCGCGACGCCGAACAGCAGCGGGTGCTGCGTGGCCAGCCACATCACGCCGACGGCCAGTCCGTCCTCGAAGAACGAAGCCAGCCAGTTGCTGAAGGGCTCGGGGCTGGTGTTGATGGCCGCGCGCGTGGTGGCCTTGGTGGCAAACGAGGTGGCGGCCAGCGAGCCGCCCAGCAGGCCCGCCACCAGGCCCATGGTGGCCGAGTCGGCGCCGAACACGCCGGCGGCCAGCAGCGCGCCGGCCGGAATGCGGATGACGCTGTGCACCGTGTCCCACACACTGTCCACCCACGGAATCTTGTCGGCAAAGAACTCCACCGTCATCATGAAGCCGCTGGCAGTGAGCACCGCCGGGTGCATGAGCAGGCGCAGGTCGGGCGGCAGCGCGATCCAGCCGGCCGCGCCCATGGCGCCGGTGACAAAGACCACGGCATACAGCCGAAAGCCGCTGGCCCAGCCCAGCGCGGCGGCCAGCGCCAGCAGGCTGGGCATGTCCATGCGCGCCGCGGCGTGGCTGACGGCATCGCCCACCTGGCCGGCAGCGCTGCCGACGGCCGCGGTGGCATCGGCATCGGGGTGGATGCCCATGCCATGCAGCCACTGGACGATTCGAGCGATGAAATCTTGCATGAAAGACTCCATCACGTCGGCAGGCCCAAGCCGTCGAATACTATGATAATCATAGCTGCTTGCGCTTGCTGTACAAGCGCTGCGATCGAAATTGATTCATGAACCCGGCAATCATGATGTCACCAGCCAGTTTGGCTTGCGCTTTTGCAGGAAGCTTTGCACACCTTCCTTGCCCTCGTCGCTGGCACGGATGTCGGCAATGTCCTCGACCGTGCGCTCGATCAGCAGGCGCGAGATGTCGCGCTCGGCGACGTCCTGCACCAGGCGTTTGCATTGGCGCACGGCGTTGGGACTGGCGCTGACGAGGGCGTGCACGATCTCGCCGACCTTGGCGTCCAACGCGTCGGCGCTCGCCAGCTCGTGCACGAATCCGATGCGCAACGCCTCGGCGGCGTCAAAACGATCGGCCGTCAAAAACCAGCGGTGCGCCGCGCGCGGCCCCATGGCGCGAATGACATAGGGGCTGATGGTGGCCGGGATCAGGCCCAGCTTGACTTCACTCAGGCAGAAGTGCGCGGTATCGACGCTGACGGCCATGTCGCACACGGCCACCAGCCCCATGCCGCCCGCGTAAACGTCACCTTGCACGCGGGCGATCGTGGGCTTGGGGCATTCGTAGATCGTGCGCAGCATGAAAGCCAGCTGGGCCGCGTCCGCCAGGTTTTCGTCGCGCGTGTAGTCGGCCATGCGGCGCATCCAGTTCAGGTCGGCACCGGCGCAAAAGGCCGGACCCTCGGCGGCCAGCACGATCGCGCGGATCTGGCCGTCGCCCCCCAGCCGCATGAAGGCTTCGGACAACTGGGCAATCACCTCGTCATTGAAGGCGTTGCGCACTTCGGGGCGGACCAGCGTGACGGTGGCAACGTGGCCGCGGGTGTCAATGCGGACGGCGGAATTCATGGTTTGCCTTGCTCCTGTTGCAGCAGATAGACCCAATCAAGCTCGGGGCAGGGTTGACCCAGCGCCGTCAGCGCCGCCGTGATTTGGCCGCGGTGATGCGTGCCGTGGTTGAAGACGTGGGCCAGCGTGGCGGCAAAGGGCAGCGAGGCTGCCAAGCCCTTGGTGGTGGTGTAGTCCAGCGTGCCGGCAAAGCGGCCTTCGCTGAACGTGGCGATCAACGGCGCCCAGCGCGTGCTGCCCGCGCGCAGGCGGGCGTCCAACGCCTGGCGATCGGCTTCGAGTTCGGCGCTCAGGGCCAGACGCAGCGACAGGCCTTCGGCGAAGCGCGCAAACCACAGCTGCTCGGCCACCAGCAGATGATTGAGCGTGCCGTGAATGCTCTTGAAAAACAGGCCCACGTCGCGCCGGTATTGGTCCTCACCCACTGGCGCCACTGCATCCAGCAGCCGCGCCGTGGCCCAGACGTTGTAGCGCGCCAGTTGGCTGAAGTGGGCGAGCGGGTTCATGACTGGCCTTTTGGCGCCAGCACGCGCTGCAGGAAAGCGTGCAGTTCGTCGATGGCGGCCGCGCGCGCCTGCGGGTTGCCGCCCTGCCGGATGTGGTGCGGGTCGGCGCCATTGGGCACGTCGGCGCGAATGCGCAGGGGCTCGGTGCCATCGAAGCCGTGCACGCTGCCCTCGTACACGCGCAGCGTCACGTCGTGGCCGGCCTGTTGCAGCCGCTCGGCCAGCGCGACGCAGGGCGCGGCCGGCGTCCAGTTGTCATTGGCGCCCAGCTGCATGAGCAGCGGCACCGGGGCCAGCATCGCCGAGCGCCGCTGCAGGGGCGCGCAGCCGGGATAGAACACCGCCACGCCCGTCAGACGCGGCACCGGCCCGCGGGCCGGATCGATGGCGCGCAAGGCGGTGCTGGCGCCGTTGGACCAACCCACCACGGCAACGCGCGTCGCGTCCACGCCGGGCTGGGCTTGCAGCCAGGCCACGGCGGCCCGCACGTCGGCATTGCGCTGGGCGCTGTAGTGATGGCGCTGGGCGTACGGCGTTTGGCACACGCGCTGGTGGTCGTGCGTGGTCCAGCTGTCGGGCAGCAGCACCGAATAGCCGGCCGCGTGCCAGCGCTCGGCATAGCCGCGAAAGCGTTCGCTGATGGCGCCCTTGCGGGTGTACAGGCCGCCGCAGCCGTGCAGGCCGATGACCACCGGGTGCGCGCCCTCGCCGGCCGCGGGCCACCAGTGCGCCACCAGGGCGGGCTCGGGGCTGTCGGCCAGCTGGATGCGCTCCATCGGCGTGGCTTGGGCGCCCGCCTGCGCCCAAGCCAGCACCATGGCCAGCGCGGTCAGAACGCGCAGGCTCGTCACACGGTGAACCCGGTTCATCATCATTGCCCCCAAACCCGCAAGCCGCGATGCGCGGCCATGGCGTCGTAGTCGCGGTCGCTGTGCAGCAGCAGGTAGTCGCGGTCGATGCAGAAGGCGGCGATCATCACGTCGATGCCGCTGCGCACCGTGACGCCGCGTGCGCGCAGGTGGCGGTAGTGCTCGGCGGCGGCCAAGGCCACCTCTTCGCCACCGCAGGGCTCGATCCGCAGGGTTTGCAGCAGCAGGCGCGCCTGACGCAACGCGCGTTCTTCGCGGAAACCGCGCAGCACCTCATACAGCACGAGGTCGGGCACGATCAGCCGCATGTGGCCGTCGTGCAGCAGACGCCGCAACTCAACGCGCGCCGCCGTGTCGCGGGCATTGAAGTAGTCGATCCAGACGCTGGAGTCAACGACCAGCACGGCGCGAATCCTGTGGTTTTGTTTGCTTTTTTGCCGCCGCGGACGCTGCGGCAGCAGCCGTTGCGGCGCGGGTTCGCGCGCCGTTCGTCCCGTGCGACGCGGGCGGTTCCTGCACCCGATGCTGGGCCGGCGCGGGCGCGACCGCTGCTTCAGCTTCAATGTCGGCGACGGGCTTCGTCCAGTCGATTGATTCGTCGCCCTCCCACCTCAGCTTGCCTTCCCACTTCAGGATTTCGCGGTAGGCCGCTTGCCGCGCCAGCATCCGCAGGCCAGCCTCGACCGTGTCCTTCTTGGTCGTGTAGGGACCCGCCTGCATGGCCTTGGCAAGCAACTCGTCGTCAATGTCAATGTTGGTGCGCATGATGTGTATAAATTGCCTTCAATATGCATATTATACACGTTACATGCGAAAAACGCCGAATTTCACGTCCGGCACAGGTGCGTTCTGCGCCGCCGACAAACCCAGCGCCAGCACGCGGCGCGTGTCGGCCGGGTCGATGATGCCGTCGTCCCACAGGCGCGCGGTGGCGTAGTAGGGGTGGCCCTGCACTTCGTACTGCTGGCGGATCGGGGCCTTGAAGGCCTCCTCCTCGTCCTGGCTCCACTGCCCGCCCTTGGCCTCGATGCCGTCGCGCTTGACCGTGGCCAGCACGCTGGCGGCCTGCTCGCCGCCCATCACGCTGATGCGCGCGTTGGGCCACATCCACAGAAAACGGGGGCTGTACGCGCGCCCGCACATGCCGTAGTTGCCGGCGCCAAAGCTGCCGCCGATGATGATGGTGAACTTGGGCACGTTGGCCGTGGCCACGGCCGTGACCAGCTTGGCGCCGTGGCGCGCGATGCCTTCGTTCTCGACCTTGCGCCCGACCATGAAGCCGGTGATGTTCTGCAGGAAGATCAGCGCAATCTTGCGCTGGCAGCACAGCTCGATGAAGTGCGCGCCCTTTTGCGCCGATTCGCTGAAGAGAATGCCGTTGTTGGCGACGATGCCCACCGGCATGCCCTCGATGTGCGCGAAGCCGCACACCAGCGTGGTGCCG
>Ga0208826_1002243_pt1 | contig 14631 bp, 14 predicted proteins | sample AD_UKC115_MetaG_FD_184451 | JGI IMG/M metagenome (GOLD analysis project Ga0208826, IMG submission 184451) | Active sludge microbial communities of municipal wastewater-treating anaerobic digesters from Hong Kong - AD_UKC115_MetaG (SPAdes)... | ecosystem: Engineered > Bioreactor > Anaerobic >...
GGATTTAATGAAAAAACAATACCTGATGAAGATCTCATGAGGATACTCTCAGTAGGACGTGTCGCTCCCAGCGCCTGTAACAAACAACCTCAGAGAATTATTGTGGTAAGAGAGTCACAGAATATTCTTAAAGTGAAAAAAGCATACAATACTTTCGGTTCACAGTGTGTGCTTATCGTTTGCCGCGATTCCCGCGACTCTCTCATACGCCCTTACGATCAAAAATGTTCGGGTGACCTGGACATCGGAATTGTTTGCGACCATATGATGCTTGCTGCCCGGGAACTTGGAATAGGCAGCGTTATGGTCGGTCTTTTCGATCCGTATATAATAAGACACGAGTTTGAGATTGCTGATTACATAATCCCAACTGCACTACTGATTCTCGGATATCCCCGGGATGGTTTTCTGAGTCCACAACGTCACGATACGCAGCGTAAACCGCTTTCAGATACTGTCATGTTTGAAAAGTTTAATTTTGACTGTTAAAAATAAAACTGATCTTCTTTTTGCTGGTTTTTTGTCCAACTCTAGTAGGAGTTTACTGTATAACCCTATTTAGTAAAATTTTTATTATAAATTTTTTTGATACCTGTTAGAATTTCACCGTATTAAAACCTTAAAAATACTATAGGAGGAAGTACATGCCTTTTTATATTCTTCTTGACGATATAACCAAAGCTAAAACAGATGCAATTGTCAATGCAGCCAATCCTTCTCTTCTGGGAGGAGGAGGAGTTGACGGGGCAATACACCGGGCGGCGGGCTATCGTCTTGTTCAAGAGTGTAAAACCCTTGGAGGATGTCAACCGGGACAGTCAAAGATAACCAAAGGATATAATCTTTCCTGTGAATATGTAATTCATACGGTAGGACCGATATGGCGAGGCGGGAAAGATAATGAAGAAAAGATTCTTTGGTCATGTTACATTAATTCTCTGGAGCTTGCACAAAAAAAAGGTTTGTACAGTATCTCATTTCCTCTTATATCTGCAGGAGCCTATGGTTACCCAAAACAAGAAGCAAAAAAAATCGCTATCTCAGCTATAAGATCATTTCTGGATAAAAATGAAATGGATATAAGACTTGTGATCATAGATAAAAAGGAGTTCATTATTTCTGAACCTCTTTTAAAAGACATTCTAACTTATGTTGAAAAAAAGAATTTTCACGAATCAAATTGTCCAAGAAAAACAATGAAAGAATCTGTAAAAAAGATTGATGAACCTTTTATAAAAATACTTTCAGAGCTTATAAGAGAAAAAGGAATGACAGAAGAACAGGTATATAGAAATGCAAATATAAACAGAGAATACTTCTATAAAATTCGGAGCTATTCTGATTACACTCCATGTAAAGCTGATGTTTGGGCATTTGTTTTAGCGTTTAGATTAAGTTATAGACAGAGTACAGAACTTTTTCATAAGAGTGGTTTTGAGCTTTCCGAAAAAAGTATATTTGATACTATTCTGGAGTATTTCATACAACATAAAAATTACGACATCTACGAGATTAATGAAGTGCTTTTCCATTTTGGTCAGAAATCTATTGGTCTGTTCTGAATTACGTTAAAAATAAGAAACATTAAAATCATGAAAAAAAATGAATGAGAGGTATAATAACTTCTGAAATTCTCTTATTATAGTTATTTACCTCTTTTTCTATTTGTTACTAGACTGTCTTTAAGATTAAGATTTACCAGAACCTTATAGTTTAACTTGTTTTTTTGCCACATACAAGCTTATATATATATTTTAAATTCATGGGAGGATTGTAAAATGGGAAGACGCTTAAAAGGGGAAAAAAATTCAGCATCAGAACCAAGCTTTCGCTTCTTATAGTAAGTCTTATCGCACTATCGGTATCTGTAATTGAACTTTATAGTTATTTTTCAAGAGCGGACGATATTGAAACAACTGTCAGAAAAGAACAGCTCAACACCGCGGTTCTGACAGCTTCACGGCTGGAAACAGAAATAGCACGTACGGTTTCTGTTTTACAAACGGCAGCATGTAACCAAGCTTTTATGTCTAGCGATAAAGCTACTATCATAAATGCTTTAAAAACCATAAAGGAACAAAATGTAATATTTTCAACTGTTTTTCTGGTGGATTCCAAGCTGGATAAACTCAATGAAAAAGGTGAGACAGGCTCACTTGCAAGCAGAGAGTATATGCAGGAAGTCAAAAAAAGCAAAAAAACAGTAATCTCACATGAAATTCTTATATCCCAATCTACAAAAAAACCATCCCTTATGATAGCAACTCCAGTAACGGCTTATGGTACCTCCGAAAGTTATCTCGGAATATCGGTTAATATAGATCATCTGCAAAGAATCGTAAATGAAGTAAAAGCAAGTGAAAGCGAGTATACTTTTGCTTTTGACGGTAAGAATGGTCTGGTTTTTGCACATCCTGTCGCACAATACATCGGAAAGCTTAAAATCCTCAATCCAGATGAATCTGATAAAAAGCTTATTGCTCCTCAACTGAAACAGATTGCAGAAATGGCAGCAAAAGGAACATCAGGATCGTCAATTTATACCTTCAATGGTGAAAAGATAATCGCTGCCTATACAAACATACCCGGAACAACTCTTGGCGTAGTAACAAGGATGACCTATCACAATGCCATGAAAGCTGTTAGAAGGGAGCGTAATATTTCATTAATCATTACCGTTATAGCTTCTTTATTGGGCTTTGTATTGGCATATTTTTTATCAAGATTCATTTCTGATCCAATAAAAAAAGTTTCGGCTATGTCAGAAACAATCTCTAAAGGAGATTTTTCAAAAACTTCAGACATAGTTAGACACAAAAATGATGATGAAATAAGCTGCCTGCAAAAGAGCTTCGGGGTAATGGCAGATATGCTTAAAACCACCATACATCAGATAAGTGATGCCACTATTCAGATAGCCTCAGCCAGTGGAGAGCTTCAGATAAGCTCGGAAAAATCTGCACAAGCGTCCGAACAGGTTGCCACTGCAGTACTAGAGGTATCGCAAGGAGCGGTAAACCAGGCCGAAGCTGCAGATAAAACCTTACAGGCGGTAAAACAAATGAACGAACGAGTTAAGGATATAGCTGTGCACGCTTCATCTGCAGAAAATGTATCGAAATCTTCTTCATTAGCTGTTGCATCTGGTGAAAAAGCTATTAATCATGCTGTTCAGTCAATAAATACTATTAACTCCATAGTACAAAGCACCGCTGAAACTATCCGAAAGCTTGCAGACTTTTCAGATAAAATAAGCGAGATTGTTGATTCAATATCAGAAATAGCATTTCAGACGAATCTTTTAGCTTTGAATGCAGCCATAGAAGCTGCAAGAGCCGGAGAACACGGAAAGGGCTTTGCCGTTGTCGCACAGGAGGTCAAAAAGCTTGCGGAGCAGTCAAAGGAATCGGCATCCAGCATATCTGATATTCTTAGTCAGATCCAAAATCAGATTCATGATGCTGTAAGCAGCATCGGAAAAAGTACCGAAGAAGTATCTACAGGACAAAAAGTAGTATTAGCTGCCGGTGAATCCTTCTCTTTAATAGAAAAACAGATATCTGGTTTGTCAGAAGCAGTAAACGGGATCACTGAAAGTTTAACCTCCCTTTATGATTACAATTCAAATGTTCTGCAAGCAGTAGGAAAAATAAGAGATATTTCCAATGAAACTGCTTCCAACAGTAAAACTATCTCTATGGCAACCGAGGAACAATCGGCAGGAGTAGAAGAAATTGCATCATCAGCAGAGGCATTGGCACAGCTATCATATAAACTCGAATTAATGTTAAAACAATATAAGTTCTAGCATTTCAAAACAGGCCCTTTGCTGGGTCTGTTTTTTATGATACTTAGCTTATGCATAATTGTATTCTTTTTTATGTTTTTTCAAAAGATATACTGAAAACACCATCGTAAAAAATTCTGAAAACACTGGTGCCATCCAGACTCCTTCAATACCAAAAACAAAAGGTAGGATCATTATCATACCTGCTCCTAGAACCAACGAACGCAAAAAAGATATTGCCGCAGAGGCTTTTCCGTTGCACAGGGCAGTAAAAAATGAAGAAGCAAATATATTAATCCCAGATATAATAAATGACAAAGCAAAAATTCTAAATCCGGAAAGTGTCATCTTCTCAAGCACAGCCGATCCAGAACTAAATGCTTTTAAGATTGGTTTAGAAAAAATTTCAGATATGATAAACATTGCAACTGATACCGATAAAACTATTCCTAAACATTTTTTGAAAAGGTTTTTAAGCTCAACACTGTTCCCCGCTCCGTAATGAAAGCCTACAACAGGAGCACTTCCCATTGAAAATCCTATCAGTACAGCAATAAAAATAAAATTTACATACTGCATTATGGTTATGGCAGCAACTCCTGTCTCACCTGCCAACCTCATCAGTTGAGTATTAAAAAGGAAAGAAGTTATTGATGCTGATATGTTTGAGACCATTTCTGATGAACCGTTCGCCGCACTATGAAGAAGAGCTCTCAAATAAAATTTTGGTTTACAGAAGGACAATCTGCTCTTATTTGGGGACAAAAAATACACTATCGGAACAATACTGTTTAAAAGATATCCACATACCGTTGCCATAGCTGCACCACGGAGCCCCCAATGGAACTGTGCTATAAAAAGCCAGTCAAGAACAATATTGGTTACTCCGCCCGCTACAGTAAGGAAAAGTCCCAAATGAGGTCTTTCCGCAGTAATCATAAATGACTGGAAGAATACCTGGAGCATAAAAAAAGTATTCCCAAGAAGACATATAGTTGCATAGTCTGCACAGTACTCTATAAGAGTATTGTTAGCCCCAAGAAAATAACATATGGGTTTTATAAAAACAAGACACATTCCTGAAAGCATTATTCCAATAACAAAAATGCTCATTGTCAGCATAGTGAAGTAACCTTTTGCTTTTTTGACGTCTCCTTGTCCGAGAGTTTTGGCTACCTCTGCACTGCCTCCTGAACCAAGCATAAATCCAAATGAACCTAATACCATAAGCAGAGGCATAACCACACTTATCGAGGCCATTGCCTCAACCCCAACATACCTAGAAACAAAAAGTCCATCAACAACAGTATATATAGAAGTAAAAATCATCATGATAACAGACGGCACAGTAAACATGAGAAGTTTTCCTGTTGTAAAATGATCAGAAAGTCTTATTTTCATAGCAATACCTCCGTATTTACGCTAAACTCTAAAAAACCGGATAAGAGACTGAGCTCACTCAGCATCTTATCCGGCTTATTAATTACGATTAATATCTTCCGATATTCAACCCTTCCCGTCTAATAATGAATCCACCTGCTTTTGTAATAACTCCATATATCTTTTTGAACTATCTATGAGTCCTTTTCTTTCTATGTCAGACATTTTTTCGAAAGTTTCCATTTCCATTTCAAAGACAATATCAATATATTTTTGTGAAAAATTTTTCCCTTTCTCCGTCAGTAAAATTTCTTTGCTCCTTCTGTCTTCTGAAACCTCTGCAAGCACTATAAGCCCTTCTTTCTCCAAACACTTAAGACCTGAATTAACGGTCTGCTTGCTGAGTGACCACTGACTGCATATTTCTTTTTGGGTACATCTGCCATGCATCATTCTTATAGAGTACATTATCCAGTAAGCACTTTCGGCAAGACCTGCTCTTTTGGCAAGTTTATTATATATAGCATCTGTTTCCTTAAATATCTGATAGTACTCTACTAACTGTCTATGGACTAACTTTTTGTTCATGCTGTCCTCCACGATAGTCCTATTTCGGACTAAAATATAGTATACTATACTTCTTATCGAATGTCAACATTTATAGATACTTTTATTTTAAACTTATCTTTACTGTATAAAAACTCAGTCTGCAGTAGCTTTAACAGCACGGAAACTCAAATATGACTGATTTTGAATTTTTGCTCTTTTATAGACTCCACCATTGTATACTACTATATAAGCAAGTCTATCATCATCTGCAACAGTTTCGGATGTCCAATAATATATTACTTTGGAATAAACATCCCAAAGAGGTGACTCTTTATCCGGAATGTATTTATAATAAGCTTTTCCTTCTTCTTCATTCCACCTTCCTTCAGAATTATTATAGCGAAGAGACATTGAGCCTACAGCTTCTTCTACTGTTGGAAGCCTCCATATATTCTGTGGCTCAATCATAACATTCTTCCCGTCAGCTGAAAGGTGTACACATATCCTGCAGGCTTCTTCCCATGAAACACCCCTGTCAGGCCACCCAGGACCTCTGGGAGCCCACGAAAGTGAGTAATTTAGAGTTTTTATAACTCTTATACCCAAATCATTATCGTTAACGCGCTTTGAAATTCTTACTCCCTGTGGAATTGATATAGCTGTTATTATGATAAGGGGGACAGCAATTATAATTATATAGGCAAGTCTTTTGGGAATAGGCTCGCCAAAATAATACAATGCACCAAGAACAATAAAAGGAATAACCACCATAAGTCCAACCACAGAAAAAACAGCTCCTCTGAAAAACCAAAAACAGAACGCTCCGCTCAGCAGATGAACTACCAGCCCTGCCTTTTTCCATCTTAAACCGATAAGTGCCAAAACAGTAAATAACCAGGCAAAAAGAAGATATTGAAATAAAAGCATAAAGATATTCTCCCAAATGCTTTTCGAGTACCATCCTTCATGAAAGTTTTCAAAGGCTCCCCAGTACGACCATAATCCGGAAATAATTACGGTTATAAAAACACCGATCCAGCCAGTTGCATTTTTTGCACTCTTCATTTTGCCCTCCGAAAAAAAAAGATAGCTTGAATTAATTATATACTTTTAAAATGATGTTTATACTATTTTTACTCAGGGCCTTATAACTTAACGAACAAAATATACTATTGCTGTAGAAATAGTACTAATTTTTCAAAGTACACTCTCTTTTCAGTCTGAGTGTATTATGTTTATTTCTGTTTTGCATCGGTGCAATAAATACTTTGGATTTTTATGTATACAGGGGGAAAGTATGTTATGAGTTATAAATACAATCTTATCACTGCGGCTTTAATGTTCATTATCTGCTTAACGGTAGTATATTTTTACATGATATCACATAAAAAAGCAGAAAAAATATTTTTTGATCAGACGTATGACATGATATCAGATCTTAAAAAGACTTTTTTGAAAGACACGGTTGACAACATAATAAACAGTATAGACATTGAGGTAGAAAATGAAAAACGCAGATATGAAAAGACTGCCCATGAAAAATTTATAGATATAAGCTCCATGTCATATCTATCTGAAGAGGAGTTTTCCGGGTATGCTTCAAAACAACTTCTTATACAGAACAACTCCAAATGTCTTTCATATTTTATCTGGAATAAAACTTCAGGTGCTGTGGTATCCTGCTCTGAAAATGCTTTTGATAAAACCGGTATATATAGTATACGTGAGCTTGAAGAAAAGTTTTATTCTTTTGAAAGCATTGATACCCCAAGTTTGGTAATCCTTTTCGGAGCAACCAAAGAGTATGTGGATGCTATTGTGAAGGAGCGAATAAAAAGTAGAATCCGAAATATGACATTCAAGAACGATGAGTATATCTGGATCAACGAAATTTTAAATTATAACGGAGGCGAGAACTATGCCTTAAGGCTTGTGCACCCGAGCCTTCCTGAAACCGAGAATATGCTTCTTTCTACCAATATGAAGGATGATAGGGGTAATATGCCTTATCTCATGGAGCTTGAAGGAGTTAGGAGTAATGGACAGGTATTCTTTACTTATTATTTTAAAAAGCCCAGCAGTGGTACTTCCTCTGAAAAGATTTCCTATGCACGGCTTTATAAAAAGTATAACTGGGTAATAGCAATGGGAACTTATACTGACGATATGCACCTGTATATTGAAGAAACTGACCGCAAGATAAGAGCTATATCTCTTAATGCTACTCTCAACACCATATGGTTTTTGCTGGCTATAGTTCTGGTATGTCTGACTTTGATGGTTACAATCAACAGATATTATTTCAGACGGTCAAAAAAAGCTCTGGAGAAAGAAGTGAACAGCGATATACTTACACGGGCTTACAGCAGAAGATTCGGAATAAACGAAATGAGCAGAGCTTTCAATGATTTTCGCAAGTACGGAATCAACAGCGGTATAATGATTTTTGATATTGACCATTTTAAGGAAGTAAACGATACCTACGGACACGATGCCGGAGATGTGGTTCTGAAAGAGCTGACAGATTCGGTGCTTAACTGTATAAGAAGTTCGGACAGATGTATCCGCTGGGGTGGAGACGAGTTCATATGTATTTTCAATAATATCAGTCCGGAGGATATGAAATCTTTCGGGCATAAGATACTAGCAACAGCTTCTGCACTCAATATAAATGCAGGAAATGTTAAAATATTTGTAAGTGTATCAATCGGAATGTCGGCTTTCTGTGAAACCGACAATAGTTACGAGGATGCTCTTAAAAGGGCAGATAAAGCTCTTTACAACTCAAAATCCAACGGAAGAAATAAGGCTACTATTTTATGATAAAATTGCTGTAACCAAAGATTTTTTTATTAGTACTCCGGAGGCATTAATAATGAGCATAGCATCAGAATGGAATATTGATCAGAAAAAAATGAATGAACTGATAAAAAAGGAAAACACTTTTGAAGCCGGGAAAAAGCTTTTTATGGCTTTGCACGCATCAGTTCACTTTTCAGTTCAAAGCGGTTTAACTATCTTGGACAAACTTTGGGATGGTCTTGAAAAAAGTGCTCTTGGAATTATGCCCACAGAAAAAGATGTGACCATAGCGTGGAACATCTGGCATATCACAAGGATTGAGGATTTAACCGCAAATATACTAATTTCAGCTGGAGAACAGGTCCTTAACGGACAATGGCTTAAAAAAATCGGAACATCAGTTACAGATACAGGTAATGCAATGACCGATGAACAAATAATTAGCTTCAGCAGAGAGATAGATCCTTGCGGGCTGAGAGATTACAGGATAGCTGTAGGAGAAAGAACAAAAAGTATTTTATCACGGTTGGATTTTATGGATATGAAAAGAACTGTCGATAAAAAAGCTGTCGCTGAAATACGAAGAATCGGAGGAGTAATCGAACACCCCGATTCGATCTGGCTTTTGGACTTCTGGAGTAAAAAAAACATCTCCGGAATAATAAAAATGCCTTTGACCCGTCACCAGATTGTCCATATTAACGATAGTTTAAGACTCAAAGATGCCATTTCAAAAAAAAGATTTTTTATCTTCCATGACTAAAGGACGATGCCATGAATCTAAAACAGCGCATAGAAAAGCTTAAAATTAATATTCCCGCCATCTTTCTTGCCTTAGGAAAAAAGGAAACGCCAGTTTTGGCTAAGATATTAGCTTGGATGACAGTTGCATACGCTTTATCTCCCATAGACCTTATTCCCGACTTCATACCTGTTTTGGGTTATCTAGACGATTTATTGATCTTGCCTATCTTAGTGACCCTTACAATAAAATTAATTCCTAAAGATGTTTTTGCCCAGTGTCTCGAACAATCAAAAAACATATGGAAAGAAGAAAAACCCAGCAAATGGTACTTCGCAATCGGTATTGCTTTTATGTGGATCTTAATTTTTATGATGATACTAAAACTATTTTTCCTTAAGGCTTAAAAGACTGACTTCCTAATAAGTCCGTCTTTTTTTTATATTCAAATCATAATATGAACTTAATAGATATGTATTTCAGTCTTCATTGATTTGTATACAAGAATTTGTTAGTATATAAGTATAGTAAGAAAAATAAGATTTAAACGAATAACAAAGGAGGATCTCATGCAGCAGGGCGATAAAAGATTTTATGGAACAGTTACAGTAAGTGAAAGAGGACAGATCGTAATTCCGGCAGATGCACGAAAGGATTTTAACATAAAAACCGGAGATAAGCTTCTTGTATTCGGAGATATCAATCAAGGACTTGCTTTTGCCACAGTTGAAATAATGGCGAAAAATATGGCAGGTACAACAGAACTCTTCAAAGAAATACAAAACACAATAAAACCGGAGGAAGAACAAAATGGTTGATATCAAAACAGATAAACTGACTAAAAAATACCAAAACCTAACCGCAGTAGACTCACTTGAGCTTTCAATAGAGCATGGAGAACTTTTTTCTCTTCTAGGAGTAAACGGAGCTGGAAAAAGCACAACTATTAAAATGCTTACCTGCCTAAGCAAACCTACTTCAGGTAATGCATTTATTTTAGGTGAAAGCATTTTAACTAATCCATTTTTTGTAAAAGATAATATCGGCGTTTCACCCCAGGAAACAGCTGTCGCCGCAAACCTAACTGTGAGGGAAAATCTTGAGTTCATTGCTGGCATCCATGGTAGCAGTAACGGTTTGTCCAAGGAAAAAGCTGTTCAGATGATCAAAAAATTTCATTTTGCCAAGTATGAAAATATCCGTTCCAAAAATCTTTCCGGCGGCTGGCAGCGTAGGCTAAGTATAGCCATGGCTCTTATCTCAGAACCAAAGATTCTCTTTCTTGACGAGCCTACCTTAGGACTTGATGTTCTTGCACGCAGAGAGCTTTGGGAAGTGATTAGAGACCTTAAGACTTCAACAACCATAATACTTACCACTCACTATCTTGAAGAAGCCCAGGCACTTTCAGATAGGATCGGTATTATGTCCAGTGGAAAGCTGACAGCAGCCGGAACGGTTGAAGAGATCATTAAAAAAAGCGGAAAAAACAACTTTGAAGATGCATTTATAACACTTGCCGGGGAGGAAGATTATCAATGAAAATACTTGTCTTTGCAAAAAGAAATTTTAAAGAAATTGTACGAGATCCCATGAATCTTTTTTTTGGAATAGGTTTTCCTGTAATTCTTTTGATAGCCCTAAGCACTATGGGGAAAAATATACCTGGTGAACAGTTTACTTTAATACAGCTTACTCCCGGCATAACGGTTTTCGGTCTTTCTTTTATATCACTTTTTTCAGGAGTACTGCTGGCAAAAGACCGAAGTAGTTCTTTTCTGATGCGTCTGTTTACTTCTCCTCTAAAATCACATGATTTTATATGGGGATATCTGCTTCCTTTGTTCCCCATGGCTTTTATACAGGGAATAATATGTTTTATTGCCGCCATACTGCTGGGACTTGATTTCAATATGAACTTAGTATTATCTTTCATTACTCTTATTCCTACTTCCTTACTTTTTATAGGAATAGGTCTGGTGTGCGGAATTATATTCAACGACAAACAGGTTGGTGGAATATGCGGTGCACTTCTTACAAATCTTACCGTATGGCTCAGCGGTGCATGGTTTCCTCTTGAAATTGTTGGCAAGACCTTTAAAAATATTGCTATGTTGCTTCCTTTCATTCATTCTGTAGAAATTTCAAGAGATGCACTTAACGGAAATTACCAGAACTTTTTTATTCATCTGATTTGGATTCTTGGATATACGGTAGCCCTTCTAAGTCTAGCCATACTATTATTTAATAGAAAAATGAACAAAGATTGACTTAATACAAATGCTTTAAAAAATAACAAAGTAATTTTTTTTATAGTTAATCAATCCATCTCTCTTCATTTTTGAAAGTTCTCGTGATAAAGAGCTCCTTTCAACGTTAAGGTACTCTGCCATTGAACTTCTATCTAGAGGGATGGAAATTTTTTTGCTTCCCTGATCTTTTGATACTGTCAAAAGATAAGTCATTATCTTTTCTCTGACAGATGATTTTATAAGGCAATCGTTTCTATCATGAAGTACCATGGCTTTTTCTGCTATCCCGGCCAATAAATTTTTCATAAGAATTTTATGACAGTTGCAACGCTTTGAGCATCCCTCAATAATTATTTCTATTGGAAAAAATACAGCATAGGCCTCCTGCGAAGCCTGTACTGAAACCGGACTTTTCCTTTTTTGGCTGCAAGCAAGAAGTATTCCTATAAAATTGCTCGGTTCAATCATAGTAACTATTATTGTTTTACCGTCTATATCATTTTTTAGAGACCTGGCTGTTCCGTAAAGAAGAATGCCTACTTCACTCACCTTATCTCCTTCCCATATCATCATCCCACCCTTTGAGTACTTTCTATACGATGCCTTAAGACATACCAGCATCTTTTTTATTTCGCTTTCTGAAATATTACTGAATAGAACAGATTTTGAAAGAGTATCAAAAAAAATTTCCATATCAAAAAATGTTGCTTAGGCAACATACCTCCATACAAAAATATACTACAATTACTAGTAAAAGACAACTAATTAATTCAGGCAGGTGGAAAATGAATACTTTGTACATTATTTTTCTATATCTGATTACATTCATTCTTTTTTTTGTTTCATTTTTGTTGAGTCCCTCCAAAACTTTTGCAGCTTTTAAAAAGGCTTTTAAGCTTTTCACAATTATTCTTCCTCAATTTTTTTTAGTAACTTTATTTGCTGGAATATTATCTTCAATAATTGAGATGAAAAATATTGTAAGTCTATTTAGTATTCAATCCGGTATGACCGGAATGTTTTTTGCCTCTTTAGCAGGTTCATTTACTGTATTTCCTGTTATTTCTGTTTTTCCTATAATAAAAGAAATATTGGAAAAAGGTGCGGGTATTACGCAAGTAGCAATTTTTATTATTACTCTTACTAATGTTGGATTTGTTACATTACCTTTAGAAACGAAATTCCTTGGAAAGAAAGCCTCATTCGTCCGCAATATTATTGCTTATATTCTAGCTTTTTTTCAAGCATTTTTTATAGGACAAATGATTAAATGAAAACTTATCTGGCGTTAATTTTTTCTATCATATTTGTTCTGATGTTTTTGCCCAATGCAACATGGAGGATACTGATTTTTTCGTTTGAAAGCCTCAAGACTTTCCTAATTGCTATTTTTCCAGTATTTCTCTGTACAGGTCTTATGGATGTATGGCTTGAAAAAAAGACTATGATAAAAATTATGGGCAAAGGTTCAGGAGTAAAGGGAATTATCATCTCTTTGATAATGGGTATGCTAACAGCTTTACCTCTGTATGCAGTGCTTCCTGTTGCAAGTATGCTTTTAAAAAAGGGAAGTAAACTTTCTAACGTACTTGTTTTCATTGGTGCTTCATCAAATCTAAGGATCCCTCTTCTCATTTTTGAAACTCTCTTTATTGGATTAAAATTTACATCTGCCAATATTGTTTCAGGAATTGTATCTGTACTTATAGTCTCTTTTATTACAAACTTAATTCTGTCACCAAAAGACAAACAAACATTATACTCCGACTCTGAAAATTTTTTTTAATCTTAATATTCTGCGCTATTTTACCTTATTGACATTCCCTATCTTAGCAATGTATAATTAGATTGCCTAATATTATTAAATCATCTTAAAACTTTTCATAAAAATAACATTATATAGCTTTTATAAAAATTAGACTACTGCTAAGGAGAGGGAATATGTACTACGATGTCATCATAATCGGTTCAGGAATGGCAGGTCTGACTGCAGGAGCTTATCTGTGTAAAAACGGACACAATGTACTTATTATTGAGAAATCAGAAAAAACCGGCGGTCTTGTGACCTCCTTCGAAAGAGATGGTTTTACGTTTGATGCCGGAATACGAGCCTTTGAGAATTCCGGAATAATACTTCCCATGCTTCGCCAGTTAGGCATTAATATTGATTTTATAAAAAATCCAGTTTCGTTAGGCATAGAAAAAGATTTTATCTATCTTAAGACTACAGAGAGTATAAAAGATTATCATGAACTTCTTTTAAAAAATTTTCCTTCTCAGACAAAACAAATTGATAGAATCATCAATGAAATTAAAAAAGTAATAGGCTATATGGATGTCCTATACGGCATAGATAATCCTTTGTTTATGGATTTGAAGCATGATAGGAACTATTTGACAAAAACTCTTCTTCCTTGGATAATAAAATACTATAAAAATATCAGAAAGATTGAAATGCTTAATATGCCTATAAATGAATATCTGCTGAACTTTACTCAGGATATGCATCTTATTGATACGATAACTCAGCATTTTTTTGCAGATACTCCCGCTTTTTTTGCGTTAAGCTATTTTGGCCTTTATCTGGATTACTCTTATACCAAAGGAGGAACACAAACCCTCGCTTCTTCATTGACTTCATTTATTCTTGAAAATTCTGGTAAAATACTTTTAAAAACAGAAATATCAAAAATTGATTCTGAAGGGAAAAAACTCTTTTCCACTGATTCACAGATGTTTGAATATGATCAGCTTATATGGGCTGCAGATCTGAAAAAATTCTATGGTAATCTGGAAAAAAACTCTTTGAAAAGAATAACCAGTAATAAAAAATCGGAGCAAACCTATAATGCGATTATAAATGCTGATACTTCGGAATCTGTATTAACGCTGTATCTTGCGGTAGATCTACCAAAAGAAGTGTTTGAAAGTGTTTTTGGAGCCCATTGCTTCTACACACCACAAAAAACAGGTCTTTCTCATATTGCCTCTCTAAAAAACAGCATAAGCAATACCGAAGATCTTTCCGGTTATTTATCCAAGTATCTTGAGTTGACCACATACGAGATATCATGTCCTGCTATACGTGATAACAGTCTTGCTCCACAAGGGAAAACAGG
>Ga0208826_1002246_pt1 | contig 14622 bp, 11 predicted proteins | sample AD_UKC115_MetaG_FD_184451 | JGI IMG/M metagenome (GOLD analysis project Ga0208826, IMG submission 184451) | Active sludge microbial communities of municipal wastewater-treating anaerobic digesters from Hong Kong - AD_UKC115_MetaG (SPAdes)... | ecosystem: Engineered > Bioreactor > Anaerobic >...
CATGCCCTATCCCGACACTCGCCTGCGCCGCATGCGTCGCGATGCGTTTTCACGCGCCCTGATGCGCGAAACCACCCTGCTGCCCAGCGATTTGATCATGGTCGCCTTCGTCATCGAGGGCGACAACCGGCGCGAACCGATCGCCTCGATGCCCGGCATCGAGCGCGTGTCGCTCGACCAGCTCGAGCTCCTCGCCGGTGCCTGCGTCGCCGCCGGCATTCCGGCGTTGGCGTTGTTCCCCTCGCCGCCGGCGTCGGTGAAAACCGAGGACGGACGCGAAGCCTGGAATCCCGAGGGGCTTTTCCAGCGTGCCGCGCGCGCGCTCAAGGCGAAGTTTCCCGAGCTTGGCTTGATTGGCGACGTGGCGCTCGACCCCTACACGACCCACGGTCAGGATGGGCTGATCGATGCCAGCGGCTACATTCTCAACGACGCCACCATCGAAGCGCTGGTCAAGATGACCCTCGCGCAGGCCGACGCCGGGTTCGACATCGTGGCCCCTTCGGACATGATGGACGGCCGCGTCGGCGCGATGCGCGCGGCGCTGGAAAAAGCCGGACATGTCAACACCCGCATCCTCGCTTACTCGGCCAAATATGCATCGAGCTTCTATGGCCCGTTCCGCGACGCCGTGGGCTCGGCGGGTCATCTCGGCAAGGGCAACAAGCACTCCTACCAGATGGACATGGGCAACAGCGATGAAGCGCTGCGCGAAGTCGAACTCGATCTCGCCGAAGGTGCCGACATGGTGATGGTCAAGCCGGGCCTGCCATACCTGGACATCGTGCGCCGCGTGAAAGACCGTTTCGGCGCGCCGACGTTCGTGTATCAAGTGTCCGGCGAATACGCGATGTTGAAAGCCGCTGCGCAGAACGGGTGGCTCGACGAGAAAGCCGTCGTGCTCGAATCGCTCACCGCGATCAAGCGCGCCGGCGCCGATGCCATCCTCACGTATTACGCCCTCGATGCGGCGCGTTGGCTGACCGAGAGGAGTTGATCCCATGACCACGCCACGCTATGCCGTGTTCGGCCATCCGATCGCGCATTCGTTGTCGCCGCGCATCCACGCCGCGTTCGGTCGACAAACTGGCATTGCTCTGAACTACACCGCGATCGATGCACCGCTGGAAACGTTCGCGCCGAGCCTGGCGAACTTCACCGATGCGAACGGGCGCGGTGCGAACATCACCCAGCCGCTCAAGCAACGGGCGGTTGGACTGTGCCATGCCGTCTCCGCGTTCGCGCGACGCGCGGGTGCGGTCAACACGCTCACACGCGTCGGCACCGTCTGGCACGGCGACAACACCGATGGCCCGGGCCTGATTCGCGATCTCACGGCTCGCCACGGGCTGGATCTGCGCGAACGCCGCACACTGCTGCTCGGCGCCGGCGGCGCGGCGCATGCCGCGGCTCACGCGCTGCTGGATGCCGGTATCGGCGAACTCGTGATCGTCAATCGCAGCACAGATCGCGCCGATGCGCTGGCCGATTCGATTCGCGATCCCGCCCGCGTGCATACCCGCTACTGGCACGACCTCGCCGACATCGGCAGCTTCGATCTGATCGTCAACGCCACCTCGGCCGGTGTCGCACGCGAAACGCTGGCGCTGCCGTTCGGCCTCATTGCACCACGCGCGCTGTGCTACGACCTGTCCTACGGTGCTGCCGCACTCGGCTTCGTCGCTTGGGCGCGCGCCGCCGGTGCCGGAGCGGCACTCGATGGCCTCGGCATGCTGGTCGAGCAGGCCGCCGAATCGTTCGCGATCTGGCACGGGACGCGACCGGATACCGATCCCGTGCACGACCTGCTGCGCGGCGAACTGCCGCTGCACGCGACGGACTGAGCGCACCGCACCGCGACCCGATTCAGGAAGGTTGAGCGGCGTCGGTCGACGATGTCGCCGGCCAGTAGTGGCTGTCCGACAGCAGCCGTGCGCCAAAAATGGCCTGCCCGACGCGGACCACAGTGGCGCCTTCTTCGATGGCGATTTCAAAATCGCCCGACATGCCCATCGACAATTCGTCCAGAGCAATGCCGCTCGGCGCGTTCTGGCGCAGCCGCTCACGCAGGTCGCGCAGCAGCACGAAGCAACGGCGCACACGCTCGGCCTCGGCGGAGAACAGCGCCAAGGTCATCAACCCGCGCACTCGCAATGCGGAAAACGCGGGTAATTGTCGAATGAAGGTGGACGCGCCCTCGGGCGCCAAACCGTACTTGCTGGCTTCACCCGAAGTATTGATCTGCACGAACACGTCCAGCGCACGGCCTTCGGCCTGCAAGCGCTGGTCGAGCGCCTCGGCCACGCGCAGGCTGTCCAACGCCTGAAATTCGCGTGCGAAGCGTGCCACGAGTTTGGCCTTGTTGGTCTGCAAATGGCCGATCACCGACCAGTGCAGGTCGGTCAAATCCTGCATGGCTTCCCACTTGCCAAAAGCTTCCTGCACCTTGTTTTCGCCGAACAGGCGACAGCCCGCTGCGTAGGCCAGGCGCAGACAGGCTTCGGGTTTGGTTTTGCTCACGGGCAGCAGACGCACCTCGCTCGGATCGCGCCCGACACGCCGACAAGCCGTCGCGATGCGTGCGCGCACCGCGGCCAAATTGTGTTCGAAGTCGGCGACCGAGCTGGCCTGCGGATAATGGCCGTGCCGATCGTGATGGGTAGGCGTGGAGACGGGCATGATGGCTACCCCCCGTTACGCGGACAGATAGTCGTTTTTCAAGCGCACGTAGTGCTGCGCCGAGTAATACAACTGCTCGATCTGCCTGTCGGTCAACGTGCGCACGCAGCGCGCGGGATTGCCCAACCACAGCTCGCCCTCGCCGACGATCTTGCCCGGCGAGACGACGGCACCCGCACCGATCATCGCGTGCCGCCGCACCACGACCTTGTCGAGCACGGTGGCATGCATGCCGATCAGGCAGGCATTTTCGATCGTACACGCATGCAGGATCGCGCCGTGGCCGACGGTGACATCCTCGCCGACGAGCAACGGCGCGCCACCGGGCGTGTAGGGGCCATCGTGAGTCACATGCAGTACCGCACCGTCCTGAATGTTGGTCCGCGCCCCGATGCGGATGAAATTCACATCGCCGCGCGCGACGACGCACGGCCACAGCGAGACATCGTCGCCCAACTCGACATCGCCGATGAGTACGGCAGCCGGGTCGACATAGACGTTTTCGCCGAGGCGTGGCCGACGGTCACGATAGGGGCGTGAGTGCATGACTTTTTCTCGCGTGCGAAGTGCGGGGCACGCATCGTAGCATCGTGGCCGCGTTGCCCCCGCCTTCGCGCCGCGATCACCGTGCCGACCGGCGCGGTCGGGGTTACACTGCATCCATACGCCACCGCATCGCCGAATCGACCATGGACACGACCCCCGCCACGACCGACACCACCACCACGCTCGCCCGTTTGCGCGCCGCGCAACAAGCCAACGTGCCGAGCTACACCCAGCGCATGGACGATCTCAAACGTCTGCGCAGCGCGTTCAAGGCGCGCCTGGAAACGCTGATTGCCGCGATGAACGCCGACTTCGGTCGCCGCGCGCGCGCCGACTGCATCCTCGGCGATGCGTTCACCGTGCTCGCCGACATCGACCACATTCGCGCCCACCTGCACGGCTGGATGCGCCATCGCCGCAGCCTCGCCGACTGGCTGTTCTGGCCGGCGACCACTGAAGTGCGTTATCAGCCGCTCGGCGTGGTCGGCGTGATCTCGCCGTGGAATTACCCGGTCAACCTTGCCTTGATGCCGCTGTCCGCCGCCATCGCGGCCGGCAACCATGTCATGTTGAAGCCGTCCGAACACACACCGCGCACGTCGGATGAATTGAAGTCGCTGCTTGAAAACGTGTTCCCGGCCGATCGCGTGGCCACGGTACTCGGCGGCGCCGATGTCGCCGCCACGTTCGCCGCGCTGCCGTTCGACCATCTGTTCTTCACCGGCTCGACCGCGGTCGGCCGCAAGGTGATGCTCGCCGCCGCGCAGAACCTGACCCCGGTGACACTCGAACTCGGCGGCAAGTCGCCGGCGATTCTCGCGCCGGGGTATCCCATCGCGACCGCGGTCGAGCGCATCGCCGCTGGCAAATTCCTCAACGCCGGGCAGACCTGCATCGCACCCGACTACATGCTGATGCAGAAGGAAAGCGTCGCGCCGTTCGTCGCCGCGATGCAGCGTTTCATCGAACAACGCTATCCGAGCCTCGCCAGCAATGCCGACTACACCAGCATCATCAACGAAGGGCAATTCCAGCGCCTGTGCGGCTATGTCGACGAAGCGCGCGCAGCCGGCGCAAGCGTGATCGAACTCGCGCAAGGCGATGCCGCGGCGCGCGTATTCGCGCCGACGCTCGTGATCGATCCGCCGCAATACCTCGCCGTGATGCAGGACGAAATTTTCGGCCCGATTCTGCCCATCGTCACGGTCGACTCGGTCGACGCTGCCATCGACTTCGTCAACGCGCGACCGCGACCGCTCGCGCTGTATCACTTCGACCACGATCGCGCCCGCACCGAGCGTGTGCTCGAACACACCATCGCCGGCGGCGTCACCGTCAACGATGCCGTGCTGCACATCGCCCAGTCGAATCTGCCGTTCGGCGGCGTCGGCCCCTCCGGCATGGGCCACTATCACGGTCGCGAGGGATTTCTCACATTCAGCAAGCAGAAACCGGTGCTGTATCAGGCGCGCTTCAGCAGCATGAAAATACTGAGCCCGCCCCACGGAAAACTGGCGAATTTCGTGCTGAAATTCCTGTCGCGCTGACGCGCGGATTCAGGTGCCGCGCGGCTTGGCGCGCGCGGTCGGCTTCGCCGTCCACGGATCGTCGGGCCACGGGTGCTTGGGATAGCGTCCTTTCAATTCCTTCTTCACCTCGGGGTAGGTGCGCTCCCAAAAGCCTTTCAGGTCCTGGGTGACCTGGATCGGGCGCTGCGCGGGAGAGAGCAGATGCAGCGTCACTGCCGTGCGCCCTTTGGCGATGCGAGGCGTGTCGGCGAGGCCGAACAGTTCCTGCAGCTTGACCGCGAGCACCGGCGGCTTGCCGGGCTCGTAATGCAGCGCGCGCTCGTTGCCGCTCGGCACGCGCAGCGCTTCGGGCGCGTGCTCGTCGAGCGCGCGGCGCTGCGCGTAGTCGAGCCTGCCCGCCAGCACATCGCCGAGTTGTTGCGCGCCGAGCGAATCGAGCCGGGTCTTGCCGCTCAGCGCCGGCGCCAGCCACGCCTCGAGCGTGGCGAGCAAGGCGGCATCGGACAGATCGGGCAGCGCGAATTCCGGCAGCGCCTCGCGCGCGAAGGCGACGCGGGCGCGCAGCGCGCGCGCGTGGTCGCTCCACGGCAGCGACTCGATGCCGGCCTCGCGCACAGCGGCGAGCAAGGCGGGCAGGGCATCCTCGGCCTTGGCCGGCACGCTGCGCCGCTCGAGCACGAGGTCGGCGAAGCGGTATTCCTCGAACGCCTCGACGCTGCGCGTGTCGCGATTCCAGCGCACGACGCGTTCGCGCAGCAGACGATCGGCGAAGTCGCGCTCGAGCAGATCGGGATCGAACGGCGCCGCGGCGAGGACGAGACTGTCGCGCTCGTCCATGCGCAGATCGACGATTACCAGCCATGGTTCGCCGTATAAATGTGTATTTTGATGCAAACTCGCGCCACGGCCATTGCTCAGCGCATAGCGACGCGGGTTGTTCGCATCCTGGCGTGCGATGCGATCGGGAAACGCATGAGCCAGCACGTCGCCGATTTGCGTCGGCGTTGCAGCCTGCGCGGGCGCGGACGTGCGGACACCGAAACGCCGCCGCCAAGCATCGGCGGCCTGCGCGATGGTCGCGAGCAGGCCGCTGTCGGCGCCGAGGTTGCGGGCGCCGCGTCCGCCTGCATTGCGATAGGCGGCGAGGGCGGCATGTCGCAGGCGAAAATCATCGCTGCGCGCAGCATCAAAGCGCAGCGGATTGCGCGCCTCGATCAGCGCAAGCAGGTCGCACGCCAGCGCTTTGTGTTCGACCGGCGCGCGCAACACGGCAGCGCCGAGACGCGGCGCGACGCCGTTCGCCAGCATCGCGCGCCCTGCCTCGGTCGGGTTGGCATCGGCGTGCGCCGACGATGTCGCGCCGAGCAGGTGCAACAAGTCGCGCGCGCTCGCCAGCGCACCCGGCGGCGGCGCATCGAGCCAGCGCAGATCGCTTGCGCCCCAGGCGGCGAGTTCGAGCGCCAGACCGGATAATTCCACTTGCGCAATCTCGGCGCGACGCGAGGGTTCGAGGCGCCGGCTCTGCGACCATAGCCGGTAGGCGACCCCGGCGGCGACGCGGCCCGCACGACCCGCACGCTGATCGGCCGAAGCCTGCGAGATATTGACCGTTTCCAGCCGCGTGAACCCCGAATTCGGATCGTAGTGCGGTTCGCGCGCGAGGCCGCTGTCGACCACCGCGCGGATGCCGGGCAGGGTGACGCTCGATTCGGCGACGTTGGTCGCGAGCACGATGCGCCGCGTGCCCGCGGCGCCGGGCGCCAGAGCGGCATGCTGTTCGGCGAGCGAGAGTTCGCCGTGCAGCGGCACGATCTGCAACTCCCTCTCCCCCGACGGCGTCGTCGTCGGGGGAGAGGGCTGGGGTGAGGGGGCGCTTTTGCTCGCAGGCGCAGAAGCAGGATCCAGAGCCCCCCTCACCCCACCCTCTCCCCCGACTGCATCGGGGGAGAGGGATTTGAACAGCACCTCGCGCGCACGCTCGATTTCGCGTCGGCCCGGCAGAAACACGAGCAGGTCGCCGTCGGTTTCGGCCAGCGCCTGCTCGACGACGCGGCGCAGATGGAACGGCCAGTCCTCGTTCTGCTTCGCCGGCGGATAGTCGATGCGCACCGGAAAGCTGCGCCCGGCGCTGCTCAGGCGCGGCGCGTCGAACCAGCGCGCGATGCGCTCGCCGTCGAGCGTCGCCGACATGATGACGAGGCGCAGGTCGGGGCGCAGCGAGCTCTGGATATCCAGCGCGAGCGCGGCGCCGACGTCACCATTGAGATGGCGCTCGTGGAACTCATCGAACAGGATCGCGCCGACTTCGGCGAGGTCCGGATTGCCCTGGATCATGCGCGTGAGAATGCCCTCGGTGACGACCTCGATGCGCGTGCGCGCGGACACTTTCGCCTCGAAGCGGATGCGATAACCGACCGTGTCGCCGACCGCTTCGCCGAGCTGCGCGGCCATGAATTCCGCCGCCGCGCGCGCGGCGATGCGGCGCGGTTCGAGCACGACGATCTTGCGTCCTGCCAGCCACGCCGCGTCGAGCAGCGCGAGCGGCACTTGCGTGGTCTTGCCCGCGCCGGGCGGTGCTTCGACTACGAGGCGCGGGCCGGCGGCGAGTCGCGCGAGCAACTCGGGCAGGATCTCCGCGATCGGGAACAGACCGGTCTTCTTCACTGCTTTTCCGCGTTTTTCCTTCTCGCTCGTCATTCCCGCGAACGCGGGAATGACGGCTGAGAGCTTCAGTCCTACCCACCCAATAAAGCCCACAGGCGCATCCGCGCGATCTCGTGTACTTGATCCAGGCACGTCGCAAATTCGTGCGCTTCGTCGTCGCTGGCCGCACGGCGGCGCAACTCGGCGAGGATGCTCGATTTCGTGTGGTGACGCACGGCGACAATGAAAGGAAAGCCGAACTTCTCGCGATAGCGGCGGTTGAGTTCGGCAAGTTCGGCTTTCTCCTCGTCGCGCAGATTGATCAGGCCGGCGCCTTTTTGCTCCTCGCTCGAATGCGCGGTCAACGTGCCACCCACCGCTTCCTTGCCGGCCAATTCGGGATGCGCGCGCAACAGTTCGAGCTGCCGCGCGCGCGACGCCGCAGTCACCGCGTCGCGCAATGCGGCAGCAAGGCTGTCGAGGTCGGCGAACGGCGCGCGCGCATGCGCCGCCGCCGCAATCCACGGCGAATGTTCGTAGATGCCGCCCAGCGCCGCGACAAATTCGGTGGCGGATAGACGATTCACGGTCTCAAGCATCATTCGGATCAGGCGGTTGGTTGGAATATCGGGCATTCTGTTGCTGCCGCGGATTTTCTACAATCGATCTCGATGAACAAGGAAAGCCCCATGACGTCGTCCCCCGCTTCCGGCGCCCCCATCACCGCCGCCTCCACCGACCTGCCCGAGTGGGCGCGGCGCGCGGTCAATCTCGCCAATCCGCGCATCGGCGCAAAGGCAATCTGTGCCTCTGATGAATTCTTCGCCCCGCTGGCGCGCATGCTCGACCCGCAACCGGCCGTGTTCGTGCCGGGCAAGTACGACGCCAACGGCAAGTGGATGGACGGCTGGGAGACGCGGCGCAAGCGCACGAGCGGACACGATTGGGCGATCGTCAAACTCGGCCGGCGGGGGCGAATCGCCGGCTTCGATGTCGACACCAGCCACTTCACCGGCAACTACGCGCCGGCGATTTCCATCGAGGGCACGTTGGCGACGAGCGATGATCCCGAAGTGCTCAAGCAGGCGGCGTGGACTCCCGTACTTGGCGCGACGACGCTCAAGGGCAACACTCATCATCTCGTCGAAGTCGCGAACGGCGGCGTGTTCTCGCACTTGCGCGTACATATCTATCCCGATGGCGGCGTTGCGCGGCTGCGCGTGTACGGCCACATCGTCGGCGCGTTCGCGGGCAGCGGCACCGAAGCGCTGCACGATCTCGCCGCGCTGGAAAACGGCGGCCGCGCGCTGGCCTGGAACGACGCGCACTTCGGCGCGGCGGCTAACCTGCTGCTGCCCGGGCGCGGCCTCGACATGGGCGACGGCTGGGAAACGCGGCGCCGGCGCGAACCCGGCAACGACTGGTGTCTGCTCGCGCTCGGCGCGCCGGGCATCATCGAAAAGATCGACGTCGATACGGCGCATTTCAAAGGCAACTATCCCGATCGTTGTTCGCTGCAAGCCGCGCGTGTCGAGGGCGGTACCGAGCAATCGTTGATCGCGCAGAGCATGTTCTGGCCTGTGCTGCTGCCCGAACAGAAGCTCGGCATGGACGCCGAACACCGTTTCGCGGACGAGATCGCCGCGCTCGGCCCGATCACGCATGTGCGCTTCAACATCTTCCCCGACGGCGGCGTGTCGCGCCTGCGTCTGTGGGGGCGCGTCGCAGCGTGAGCACCCGCACCGCGAAGATCGAGCCGCTGACGCGCGAGGCCTTCGCGCCGTTCGGCGACGTGATCGAGGCGAACGACGCCGCGCGCCATTTTCCGATCAACGGCGGCACGACCGAGCGCTATCACGATCTCGCCAACATCGAGGTCGACGCGGCGGGGCGCGTGATCGTCAGCATCTTCCGCGCTCAGGCGCGCGCGCTGCCGTTCACGATCGCGATGCTCGAGCGCCATCCGCTCGGCAGCCAGGCATTCATGCCGCTGAACCGGCGGCCATACCTCGTCGCCGTCGCGGCGCGCGGAGAAACGTTCGCCACCGACGATGTGCGCGTCTTCCTCGCGCGTGGCGACCAGGGCGTCAACTACGCCGCGGGCGTCTGGCACCATCCGCTGCTCGCGCTCGGCGAGTCCGGCGATTTTCTCGTCGTCGACCGCGCCGGTCCCGGCGCGAATTGCGACGAACGCGAACTGAATCCGATCCTCGTCATCGAAGGTATCGCCTAGTACCGACCGCCTTCGTCACGCGCACGTCTCAATTTTCACCAGCGGCAAAGGGATGTGTCGCGAGCCAATGTCGTGCGATGTCGACGCGACGACACACCCACACCTTGTCGTGAGCAAGTACGTAGTCGAGAAAGCGTTCGAGCGCGGCGATGCGTGCGGGCCGGCCGATCAGGCGCGCGTGCAGGCCGACCGACAGCATCTTCGGCGCATCAAGGTCGTTCGGATCGCCTTCGCGATACAGCACGTCGAACGCGTCCCTGAGGTAATCGAAAAATTGCGTGCCGGAATTAAACCCCTGTGCCGCGGCGAAACGCATGTCGTTGCTGTCGAGCGTGTACGGCACGACCAGGTGCGGCACGCGCTGCGCCTTGCCCTCGCGCATGATGTCGACTTGCGTCCAGTACGGCAGATCGTCGGCATAGGAATCGGCATCGTAGAGATAGCCGCCTTGCTCGACGACGAGGCGACGCGTGTTGGGCGAGTCGCGCCCGGTATACCAACCCAGCGGATGCTGGCCGACGAGTTCGCCGAGCAGCGCCGTCGCTTGCGCGATGTGGGCGCGCTCGGTCGCCTCGTCGATGGACTGATAACTGATCCAGCGCAATCCATGACAGGCAATCTCGTGGCCGAGTTCCCGATACGCGGCCAGCGCCTCCGGGTGGCGCGCCAACGCCTTCGCCACGGCAAACACGGTCAACGGCAATTTACGGTTTTCAAATGCGCGCAGCACGCGCCACAGGCCCGCGCGTGAGCCGTATTCGTACAAGGATTCCATGCTCATGTGACGCGTCGGGAACGCCTGCGCGCCGATGATCTCGGACAAGAACGTTTCCGAGGCCGCATCGCCGTGCAGCACACAGTTCTCCGCGCCCTCTTCGTGATTGAGCACGAACTGCACCGCGATGCGCGCGCCGCCCGGCCAGCGCGCATGCGGTGGTTTGCGGCCGTAGCCGATCAGGTCACGGGGATAGGCAGAGTCGGAAATTGGCGCCATCTCAAGACTTCCGCAAGAAACGATGCTGTCATCATAACGATTCGGCACAATGGCGCCATGCCATCGGCGACACTGTCATTCCGTGTTCGGATTACCTGCATCGCGATGCTCAGCCTGCTTGCCGGCGCCTGTTCGACCCTGCGCTATGTCGCGCACGTCGCGCAGGGGCAGGCGCAACTCGTGCGGGAACGCGAACCGATCGCGCACGTGATCGCCGATCCGACGACCGATGCGAGACTGGCCGCACGCCTGCGCCTGACGCAGGAAGCGCGCCGTTTCGCCTCGGACCATCTTGGCCTGCCCGACAATCGCAGCTACACGGATTATGTCGATCTGAAGCGGCCTTACGTCGTCTGGAACGTGTTCGCCGCGCCCCGTTATTCGGTCGCGGCGATCCTGCACTGCTTCCCGATCGCCGGCTGCGTGCCGTATCGCGGTTACTTCGACGAGGTCATGGCAAAAACCGAGGCGGAAAAACTCGAAGCGCGCGGCGATGACGTGTATGTCGGCGGCGTCGCCGCGTACTCGACTTTGGGCTGGTTCGCCGATCCGATTCTGTCGTCGATGCTGCGCTGGGACGACGACGCGCTGATCGGCACGATTTTCCACGAGCTCGCGCATCAACTCGTCTACGCGAAAAACGACACCGCCTTCAACGAATCGTTCGCAAGTTTCGTCGCCGACGAGGGCCTGCGCGAATGGCATGTCGCGCGCGGCGAGATCGAGCGCCGTGAACGCCATCGTCAGGCGGACGACGGATTCGTGCGCCTCGTGCTCGACTTGCGCGAGCGCCTGCGCGTCCTCTACGCGAGCGGCATCGACGCCGCAGCGATGTCGACGGCCAAGCAAGGCGAGATCGCCGGGTTTCGCCAACGCTACGCCGAATGGCGCGACGCGCATTTTCCCGACGACCATCGTTACGATGCGATCGTCGCCAAACCGATCAACAACGCAAGCCTGCTGCCGTTCGGTCTCTACGACGCCGGGATGCCGGCGTTCGCCGCACTGTTCGCACAATCCGGGCGCGACTGGAGCGTGTTCTACAGCCACGTGCGCGATCTCGCGCGTCTGCCGCACGGCGAGCGCGAGAGGCGCCTGCGCGGCCTTGTGCTGCAGTGAGCGCGCAACGCCGCGTGGGGCCGGTGAATCGGGCCCCGCCGTGCTTGAAACGTCTTACCAGATCGTCACCCGCTTTTCCGGCGGGTTCCACATTTTGTCGCCGGCCTTCACACCGAAAGCCTCGAAGAACGGCGCCTGATTGGCGAGCGCACCGGCCACGCGGTCGACCGGCGGCGAATGCGGATCGGATTTGATCAGTTCGACCTGGAATTTTTCGCGCAGCTTGGCCTGCCATACCTGCGCCCAACCGATGTACAGGCGCTGATCGCCGGTGAACCCGTCCATGATCGGGCCAGGCTTGCCGCCCAGCGAGAGTTGGTACGCCTTGTACGCGATCGCGAGACCGGAGTTGTCGGCGATGTTCTCGCCCAGAGTCAGTTCGCCGTTGACGTGAAAGCCTGGCACCGGCTCGAAGGCGGCGTATTGCGCAACCAAGGCGTGCGTCTTGGCGGCGAATTTTTCGTGGTCTTGTTTCGTCCACCAGTCGCGCAGATTGCCGTCGCCGTCGTACTGCGCACCCTGGTCGTCGAAGCCGTGCGAAATTTCGTGGCCGATCACCGCGCCGATGCCGCCGTAGTTGACCGCATCGTCCGCCTTCGCATCGAAGAACGGCGGTTGCAGGATCGCCGCCGGAAACACGATCTCGTTCAACTCGGGGTTGTAGTAGGCGTTGATCGTCTGCGGCGTCATGCCCCATTCGCTGCGATCGACCGGCTTGCCGAGTTTATCGATGTTGCGCTGGTATTCGAACGCATTGCCACGCATGACGTTGCCGACGAGATCGTCGCGCTTGATGTCGAGCGCGGCGTAGTCGCGCCATGTATCCGGGTAGCCGATCTTCGGCATGAACTTGGCCAGCTTCTCCTGCGCCGCCTTCTTCGTTTCCGGGCTCATCCAGTCGAGCGTGTCGATGCTTTGCTTGTAGGCGGCGAGCAGGTTTTTGACCAATGCCTCGACGCGCGCTTTCGACTCGGGCGGGAAGTACCTGGCGACGTAGAGCTTGCCTACCGCCTCGCCGATGAGGTTGTCGGTCATCATCACGCCGCGTTTCCAGCGTGGTTGGTCGGTCGGCACGCCACGCAATTCGGTGCCATAGAACGCAAAGCGGGCATCGACGAAATCCTTGCCAAGATAACGCGCATAGTCGCGCAATACCTGAAAACGGAAATAGGTTTTGAGCGTCGCCAGCGGCGTCTTCGCGAGAAGCTTGTCCATGCCGGTCAGATAACTGGGCTGGCCGACGATGACATAGTCGGTCTTGCCGTCGATGCCGGCGTCGACGAGGAAACTCTTCCAGTCGTAGCCCGGCGCAAGCTTGGCCAGTTCGGAGAACGATTCCTTGTTGTAGCCCTTGATCGGGTCGCGCTGCTGCACCTTCGTCCACTGCACGCGCGCCAGTTCGGTTTCAAAGGCGAGAATCGACTTCGCATTCGCGGCGGCGTCCTTGTCGCCCGACAGCGACAACATTTTTTCGATGAACTTCGCGTACGCCTCGCGAACCTGCTTGAGTTTGGCGTCGTTCTGCAGGTAGTAATCGCGGTCGGGCAAGCCGATGCCGCTTTGCTGCACGTCGACCACATATTTGGTCGAATCCTTGTTGTCCTGATGCACGAAGACGCCATACGGGGCGGTGACGCCGATTCGGAGGAAATGCGCGATGAGAGCGGGGATGTCCTGCTTGTCCTTGATCGCATCGATGCGCGCGAATTCGGCGTCCAGCGGCTTCAGGCCTGCGGCATCGAGCGCCGCCTCGTCCATGAAGCTGGCGTAGAGATCGCCGATTTTCTGCTGCTCCTTGTCGGCGGAATCGCCTGCCTTCGCCGCGTCCTCGATGAGCGCGCGGATGTTCGCCTTGGCTTCGTCGTCGAGTTTGACGAAGGCGCCGGTCGTCGGCTTGTCGTCCGGAATCTGCACGGTATCGAGCCAGTGGCCATTGACGAAACGGTAGAAGTCATCCTGTGCGCGCACGGCGACATCCATGTTGGCTTTCGTCACGCCCGAGATCCGCCGCGGCGCGGGTGGCGGTGCGGGCGGCGGCGTGGCCGGTGCAACCGATGCGTCGACCGCCGCAACTGGCGCGGACGTCTTTTCGGCTGCCGGCGGGGTCGGTTGTGAGCACGCCGCGATGACGCCGGCGCAGGCCAGCCCGACAAGGGTACGTTTCATGGAGTGCCTCCGGAAAAAGCGGTCGGTCAGACTAGTCCGGCCGCGACAGGTGCCGCATGGGCCAAAGGTCATCGCGCGACAACCTTGCGTGATCAGCGTGGCCCGCCCGTCGGCACGATGGCGCGGCCTGTGCCGCAAAAACAACGAGGCAATGCCGTGCATGCCGGCAAAAACCCGTTTCCCACGACGCACGATTACGACAGATTGCGGCCGTGGAACAGCTCTTCGATCTCGCGCTTGAGCAGCGATTCGATGCGCAAGCGTTCCTTGAACGACAGATCCTTCGCATGCGCCTCGAACAGATAGGTTTCGAGGTCGAATTCCTTCACGTGCATCTTGGTGTGGAAGATGTTTTCCTGGTACACGTTGACGTCGAACATCTCGTAGCGGTTGCGGATGTGCTTGGCCAGGTATTCCTGGATCGAATTGATGCGGTGGTCGATGTAGTGCTTCTTGCCTTTCACGTCGCGGGTGAAACCGCGTACGCGATAGTCCATCGTGACGATGTCCGACTCGAAGCTGTCGATCAGGTAATTCAACGCTTTCAGCGGCGAAATGACCCCGCAAGTGGCCACGTCGATGTCGGCACGGAAGGTGGCGATGCCGTTGTGCGGATGCGTTTCCGGGTAGGTGTGCACCGTGATGTGGCTTTTGTCGAGATGCGCGACGACGGCATCGGAAATCAACTCGCGACCGGCGTCGCGCTTGTCGAT
>Ga0208826_1002249_pt1 | contig 14603 bp, 15 predicted proteins | sample AD_UKC115_MetaG_FD_184451 | JGI IMG/M metagenome (GOLD analysis project Ga0208826, IMG submission 184451) | Active sludge microbial communities of municipal wastewater-treating anaerobic digesters from Hong Kong - AD_UKC115_MetaG (SPAdes)... | ecosystem: Engineered > Bioreactor > Anaerobic >...
CCCACCACGGCGGCGGCGGTGTCCACATCGAGCTTGCCGCAGGCAAAGTAGTCCAGGAAGAACAGCGGCTCGGCGCCCTGCACCAGCACATCGTTCACGCTCATGGCCACCAGGTCGATGCCCACCGTGTCGTGCATGTTCCACTCGAATGCCAGCTTGAGCTTGGTGCCCACGCCGTCGGTGCCGCTCACCAGCACCGGCTCCTGGTAGCGCTTGGGTACCTCAAACAGCGCGCCAAAGCCGCCAATGCCGGCCAGCACGCCCTCGCGCATGGTCTTCTTGGCCAGGGGCTTGATGCGCTCGACCAGCGCGTCGCCCGCGTCGATGTCAACGCCAGCGTCTTTGTAGGACAGGGGGGAGGGGGTCGCAGAGGTGCTCATGGGGTGCTATGGGTGCGGGAAGGCGGCCCAGGCGTGGGCCGCAAGCAGGAGATTTTAAGGGGCTCCACCGCCCGGGTGGGTGCCAGGGGCATGGTGCCGGGGTGGTGCCAGTGCGCCGCGCGCCATCAGAACCAGCACACCGCCCAGCGCCAGCAGGGCCAGAACCATGCCCGCAGAGAAGGTCGCGCGCGCACCCAGCTGGTCCCACAACAGGCCCGCCAGCGCGCTGGCCGCCAGCATGGCGACGCCGCAGACCAGGTTGAACATGCCGTAGGCCGTGCCGCGCAGGTCGGCCGGGGCGGTGTGGGCCACCATGGCGGCCAGCAGCCCCTGCGTGGCCGCCATGTGCAGGCCCCACAGGGCCACACCCAGCCAGGCTGCGGGGCCCTGGCCGCTCCAGGCCAGCAGCGCATCGGCTGCCACCAGCGGCACCAGCCCCCAGGCCAACAGCCTGCCGTGGTCCATGCCGTCGGACAGTTTGCCCAGCGGATAGGCGCCCAGCGCATACACCAGGTTCATGGCAATCAACACCAGCGGCGTGAGCGCCAGGGGCAAGCCGTCCTGCTGCAGGCGCAGCACCAGAAAAGCCTCGCTGAAGCGCGCCAGCGTGAACACCGCACCCAGGGCGACCACACTCCAGAACGCAGTTGGCAGGCGCCGCAGGTTGTCACGGCGGATGGGGTTGGTCCGCCGCTCCTGGGGCGCGCGCTCGGGTTCCTGCACCCCCCAGGCGAGCAGCGCCACGCACAGCGCTGCGGGCACCACGGCGGCCCAGAAGACGGCGCGGATGTCGTTGGCCCACAGCAGCATCAGCAGCATGGCCAGCAGCGGCCCCAGAAAAGCGCCCACCGTGTCCAGGGACTGGCGCAGCCCAAAGGCCGCGCCGCGGGCCTCCGGGGGGGCAATGTCGGCCACCAGCGCGTCCCTGGGGGTGCCGCGTATGCCCTTGCCGACCCGGTCGATCATGCGTGCCGCCACCACCATGCCCATGCCGGTGGCCAGCGCGAACATCGGTTTGGTCAGCGCGCCCAGGCTGTAGCCCATCAGTGCCAGGGGCTTGCGTTTGCCCCACCAGTCGCTCAATGCGCCTGCAAACACCTTCACGATCAAGGCCGTGGCTTCGGCGGCGCCCTCGATCAGACCCACGGTCAACATGCTTGCGCCCAGCACGCTGACCATGAACACCGGCAGCAGGCTGTGGATCAGTTCGGAGGAGACATCCATCAGCAGACTGACGAATCCCAATACCCAAATGGCAGCCGGGAGCTTGGTATGTGCGGGGGTGGGAGAGGGCATGGCTGCCTGAAGGCGTCTAAAATCGCGCCATTGTCGTCCATGCGTGCGACGGTATCTGCCCGCGCCGCATGCCCGGGTTATGGCCGCAGTTGCCTGTGGCTGCAGGCCCCACCCCATTCCACAGCGATGCCGCCGATCCACCTCCCGCATTTCATCCTGGCTTTTCTGGCCCTGGCCGTGCCCATGCCTCGGGGGCGCCGCGCATGAAGCAACTGGCCCTGGACATCGGTCTGGCCACCGGCCCCTCGCTGGGCAACTACTTTGCCGGAGCCAACGAGGCCGCGCTGCAGCACCTGCGCCTGTGGGTGGGGCAGGGCAGCCAGCAGGCCACGCGCGCGCCCGTGCCCACCTACCTGTGGGGCGCGCCCGGCAGCGGCAAGTCGCACCTGCTCAAGGCCGTGGCCAGCGCGCTGCGCGAGCAAGGCGCCAGCGTGGGCTGGCTGGACCCCAGCGTGCACGCACGCCCCGAATTCGATGAACGCTGGGCCGCCGTGCTGCTGGACGACGTGCACCTGTATTCCACCGCGCAGCAGGCCCTGGCGTTCAACTGGTTTGTCAACGCCACCAGCCCGGGCAGCGGCGCGCCGCGCTGGGTGTTGGCCGCAGGCAGCGTACCCCCGGCAGACCTGCCGCTGCGCGACGACCTGCGCACCCGCCTGGGCTGGGGCCATGTGTTCCAGCTCCAGGTGCTCGACGAAACCGCCCGCCGTGCCGTGCTGCGCCAGGAGGCCGACGCGCGCGGCATCTTCCTGGCCGACGAGGTGATGGACTACATGCTCAGCCGCTTCTCGCGCGACCTGGGCAGCCTCATGCAGCTGCTGGACCGGCTCGACGCCTACGCCCTGCGCGCGCAGCGTGCCATCACCATTCCGCTGCTCAAGGCCATGCTGGAAGCTGGATGAGGCACAACCCCCTGTGGCGCTGCGCGCCTTCCCCCTTCTCTCGCGTCGCTGTGCGACGCGGGAAGGGGACGCTCCCGGCGCCCGCACGTGGGGATACTGGCGGCCCTTGCGCGGGAGCACTGGCTTGGGCCGTGCCGATTGCTGCCGCTGACGGCCTAACCACACCAAGAATGAATGACTGAAACCCCGAACCATCGCCCCCGGCTGACCCTGTTCGACCTGGACCACACGCTGCTGCCGCTCGACTCCGACTACGAGTGGGGCGAGTTCACCATCCGCATCGGCTGGACCGACCCGGTGGACTTTGCCCGCCGCAATGCCGAGTTTTACGCCCACTACCAGGCCGGTACGCTGGATGTGCACGACTACGTGCGCTTTGCCACCGAAGCCGTGCGCCAGCGCGGCCCCGAGCAGGCGCGCGCCGCGCACGAACGCTTCATGCGCGAGGTGATTGCGCCAGCCATCCGGCCCGAGGCCCTGCAACTCGTGCGCCAGCACCAGCAGGCGGGGGACAGGGTGCTCATCGTCACCGCCACCAACGAATTCGTCACCCGCCCCATCGCCCAGGCGCTGGGCGTGCAGGAGCTGCTGGCCATGCAACTGGCGCGCGACGCCAGCGGCTGGTACACCGGCGCCATCCAGGGCACGCCCACCATGCGCGAAGGCAAGGTGCAGCGCATGGAAGAATGGCTGTCTGCGCACGGCCTGCGCTGGGCCGATGTGGAGAGCACCTTCTACAGCGACTCCATGAACGACGTCCCCCTGCTGGAGCGTGTGGACCACCCCGTAGCCACCAACCCCGATGCCCGCCTGCGCGCCCTGGCGCAAGAGCGCGGTTGGCGCATCCTCGACCTGTTTTCTGCACACCCATGATCAAAACCTTCATCGACAAACTGCTGGGCAAGGCCGCCAAGGGTGGCAAAGGCGGCAAGCCGCATTTCGGCAAGCGCGTAGAGGTGCCTGCAGCCCAGCACGGCATCGACCCCACGCTGGTGGACCGCCGCGCCGTGGAGGTGGTGCACACCCTCAAGCAGGCAGGCTACGAGGCCTACATCGTCGGCGGCGCCGTGCGCGACCTGCTGCTGGGCCTGCGCCCCAAGGATTTCGACGTGGCCACCAACGCCACGCCCGAGCAGGTCAAGCAACTGTTCCGCCGCGCCTTCATCATCGGCAAGCGCTTTCGCATCGTGCACGTGGTGCATGGGCGCGGGCGCGAGCACGAAGTGATCGAGGTCTCCACCTTCCGCGCCTACCTCGACAACGTGGCCGCCGAACAAGTGGGCGGCAACGAGAAAACCAGCAAGGCGCAACTGGCCGGCATGCAGCACGCCGTGGACGCATCGGGCCGCGTGCTGCGCGACAACGTCTGGGGCCCGCAGGACGAAGACGCCACGCGGCGCGACTTCACCGTCAACGCCATGTACTACGACCCCGAAACCCAGACCGTGGTGGACTACCACAAGGGCATCGAGGACGCCAAGAAAAAGCAGTTGCGCATGATTGGCGACCCCGCCCAGCGCTACCGCGAAGACCCCGTGCGCATCATCCGCGCCGTGCGCTTTGCGGCCAAGCTCAGCGGCCTGGGCTTTGCCCTGGACCCCAAGACCGCCGCGCCCCTGGCACAGTCGCAGCACCTGCTGCAAGAGGTGCCGCAAAGCCGCATGTTCGACGAAATGCTCAAGCTCCTGCAGACCGGCCACGCGCTGGCCACCGTGGAGCAGCTGCGCAAGCTGGGCCTGCAGCGCGGCATCTACCCGTTGCTGGACCTGGTCGTTGAACGCGCCGACACCCCCCTGGTGCACGCCGCGCTGCAAGACACTGACCGCCGCCTGGCCGAAGGCAAGCGCGTGGCGCCCAGCTTCCTGCTCGCCTGCGTGCTCTGGCAAGACGTGCGCGAAGGCTGGCAGCGCCGCCTGGACGCGCGCGAACACGCCTTCCCCGCGCTGCAGGACGCCATCGACGAAGTCTTCAACCAGCGCATCGGCGACGTCTCGGGCCGCGGCAAGCTGGCCGCCGACATGCGCGAAATCTGGGTCATGCAGCCCCGCTTTGAAAAGCGCGTGGGCCGCATCCCCGAAAGCATGGTGGCGCAACTGCGCTTCCGCGCAGGTTTTGACTTCATGCGCCTGCGCGCCGACGTGGGCGAAGTGGACGAGGCCCTGGCCGACTGGTGGCAAAAGTTCAGCACCGCCGACGAAGACGAGCGCTACGACCTCATGGAGCAGGCGCGCGAAGAGCAAAAGGCCCGCAGCCGCCAGGCCCAGGGCACCGTGCATCGCGTGCCACCACGCACCAAGGCCGCCGACCCGCGCGGCCTGGCGCTGGACGAAGGCGCCGACAACCACGCCCCCGACGCCGACACCGCACCGCCGCCCGAAGGCAGCGCCCCCAAAAAGCGCCGCCGCCGTCGCCGCAAACCCGGCGGCGCCGCAGGCGGCAGCGCCCCCGCTGCCGACGCGTGAGCACGCCCGCAAACCCGCCCCCCGTGCCGCAGGCGGGCACACCCGCCCCGCAAGTGCACGCCTGGGTCGGCCTGGGCGCCAACCTGGGTGATGCCGCCGCCGCCCTGCGCCAGGCCCTACAGGCCCTGGCCCACACCCCAGGCATCCGCTTGCTGCGCATCTCGTCGCTGTACCGCAGCGCGCCGGTCGATGCCCACGGCCCCGACTACCTCAACGCCGTGGCTGAAATCGCCACCACCCTCAGCCCCCACGACCTGCTCGCCGCCCTGCAAGCCCTGGAGCACGCTGCCGGGCGCGAACGCCCCTACCGCAACGCCCCGCGCACGCTGGACCTGGACCTGCTGCTGTACGGCACCCAGCACATCGCCACCCCCGACCTCACCGTGCCCCACCCCCGCATGTTCGAGCGCGCCTTCGTCCTGCAGCCCCTGGCCGAACTGGCGCCCCAGCACGTGCCCGCGCAGGCGCTGCAGGCCGTGCAGTGGCAGGTGATGGAGCGGTGCCAAGGGGCAGGGTGGGCAGAAGGATGTGGAGTGTCTGCGGAAATTTGATGGAAAATTGGCTGCAGCGCCCGCCTAGTAAGCGCAAGTAGCTATCAAAATAATAGCAACATTGGGCCGCCGACCCTGTGCCCATGTTGGGCAACACGACCCCAAAGCAGCAGTTCAGCCGCTACCTGCTGCGTGACAGTCCAAAGGTGCTGTCTGGGTGCGCGATCCTTGTCTGGTTGCGAGCTATAGTTTGCCTCGTTGGCGCCTGCCGGGTTTTGCGGAATTTTTATACCTGAATGTTCTCTCAGGCAGCCGCCTGCAAAGCTATGCTGCAAGCCACTTCCAGAAGAAGCTATTGTCCAGAATATCCCGCACAGTCCAGTTTATCCCGCAGGTTTTGCGGGATACATCACGTTAGCGCTCACGGTCATGGCTCGTCAGAATACGCAATTAGAATCCGCCGGCGCAGAGTTTCTGGTGCTCGGAAACCTGCTGATCGAATGCATTCCTGCGTTCAAGAGTTACACGAACATGAAAGGCTATGACTTGGTTGCAGTCAATGCCGAGAAAAATCTTTCCGCGCGAATTCAAGTGAAGAGTCGCTGGCGATCAAAGGCGGAAGGTTTCATCATCAACAACTTCGAATGCGACTTTGTCGTTATCGCTCTCCTCAACCGGGGTTCCAGGGATGGAAAAACCGAAGCCAGCCCACCGGAATATTTCATTCTTCCCGTGCAAGTTGCGCAGGCATTACCCAGAACCGAAGGCTGGGGAAAAGTGAGCTTTTCAAAGTTCCCTGATCTCCACTTGTACCGTAACCGCTGGGAGCTAATACGTAGCGCGTTGAAAATGACGGGTGGGCAATGAGCGCTAACCCGGCAGTCGACCCCGTTCGCTTCGCTCTCTGGACGCTGCGCGATGAAGCCGCGCAGCGCCGGTCACTTCTACGTTGAGTGGCTGCTTCTAAACGAAAGTAGCCAAAGAAACCCCATCACTCCTGATTTCATAGCTGCCAGCGCCCATCCCATAAGCGCTAGAGCCCAATTTTCTTCAGAAAATCAGCGCGGATGCTTGTCCGCCTCTGAGGTAAACGCATCGGCGTAGAACTCCTCCGGCGGCAGGCCGCGCTGGGTGGTGTAGGCGCTGCGGGCGGAATCGACCACGATGGGGGCGCCGCAGGCATACACCTGGTGGCCCGAGAGGTCGGCAAAGTCGTCCAGCACGGCCTGGTGCACAAAGCCGGTGCGGCCGTTCCAGGCGTCTTCGGGCTGGGCGTCGGACACCACGGGCACGTAGTGCAGTTGGGGCATGTGGGCGGCCTGCTCGCGCACCCAGTCGTCCAGGTACAGGTCGGCCGGGCGGCGGCCACCCCAGTAAAAGTGCGTGGGCCGGGTAATGCTCTTGTGGCGCAGGTGCTCGATGATGGCCTTGATGGGTGCAAAGCCTGTGCCCGAGGCCAGCAGCACGATGGGCTTGTCGGAGTCTTCGCGCAGGTAGAAGCCCCCAAAAGGGCCTTCGATGCGCAGGATTTCCTTCTCCTTCATGGCGCCGAACACATGGTCGGTGAAGCGTCCGCCGGGCATGTGGCGGATGTGCAGCTCGATGCCAGGGGCCTGTGCCTGTGTGTGCGGTGCGTTGGCCATCGAGTAGGCCCTGCGCACGCCGTCACGCAGCACAAATTCCACGTACTGCCCCGCGTGGTAGCGGAAGGTATCGGCCGCAGGCAGCTGCAGTTGCAGTTGCATCACGTCGGCAGAGCGGCGCTGCAGCGTGCTCACGCGCACGGGTAGCTTTTTGATGGGGAAGGCGCTTTCGTCGGTGACCTGGCGCGATTCGAGCACCACCGGCGTCTGTGCCACGCCGCAGCAGGTCAGCACCCAGCCTGCGGCTTCTTCGTCGGCGCTCAGGGCCTTGTCCTGGTGTGTGCCGTGCACCACGGTGCCCTCCAGCATCTTGCACTTGCACGAGCCACAGGCGCCGTCCTTGCAGCCGTAGGGCAGGCCCACGCCGGCGCGGATGGCGGCGGCCAGGATGGTTTCGCCCGGCTGGGCTTCAAAGCTGCGGCCGCTGGGCTGCACGGTGACGGTGTGGGGCAGGGCGGGGGTGGGCGCTGCGGTGGTCATGTTTTGTTTATCCTCGCGGGGGTCGAACACGGCAATGCCCTGGATTGTGCCCGCAGTGTTTACCCCTTTTGCGCGCCGGGCCGATGGCTGGCGCGGCGCACCTTTGAGAGCCCTTGCATGAGTTCTGCCTCCCCCGCCTGCAACCTGGGCGCGCTGCCTGCGCGCTTTCGCCGTGCGCGTGTGCTCATCGTCGGCTGTGGCGACGTGGGCCTGCGTGTGGCGCAGGCCTTGCGCTCCAGCGCCACGGGGCGCTCGCCGGTGCGTGTGCTGGCGCTCACCTCCAGCCCCGAGCGCGCGCCCGCCCTGCGTGCCCAGGGTATCACGCCGCTGCTGGGCAACCTGGACCATGCCGCCAGCCTGCGCCGACTGTCCGGCCTGGCCACGCAGGTGCTGCACCTGGCGCCACCGCCCGGCCAGGGCGAGCGGGACCCGCGCACCCAGGCCCTGCTGCGGGCGCTGCGCCTGCGCTGCCCGCCTGCGGCGCTGGTGTATGCGTCCACCAGCGGGGTGTATGGCGACTGCGGCGGCGCCTGGGTGACGGAGACCCGCGCCCAGGCCCCGGCCACCGCCCGTGCCCGCCGCCGGGTGGATGCCGAGCGCCTGGTGCGTTTTGCGGGCCGCAGCGGCCTGCACGCCAGCATTCTGCGCGTGCCCGGCATCTACGCCCCCAACCGCGAGGGCGGCACGCCCGAAGCGCGCCTGCGCCGGGGTACGCCCGTGCTGGTGCCTGCCGACGACGTGTACACCAACCACATCCACGCCGACGACCTGGCCCGCGCCTGCGTGGCGGCGCTGTGGCGCGGCGCCCCCCAGCGCGTGTACCACGCCAGTGATGACAGCGACTTGCGCATGGGCGACTACTTTGACCTGGCCGCTGACCTGTATGGCCTGCCCCGCCCGCCGCGCATCACCCGCGCCCAGGCGCAGACCGACATTGCCCCCATGGTGCTGAGCTTCATGAGCGAATCGCGCCGCATGGACAACACCCGCCTGCACCGCGAGCTGCGCGTGCGCCTGCGCTACCCCACGGTGGTGCAGGGGCTGCGCTCCTGATCAGCACGGTGCACGGCCGCCCGCAGAACGGCAGGTGCCGTCCGGCCCGGGCAGGCGTCCTGGGCCTGCGCGGGGGTAGCCCTTGCCCTGGTCGTCAAAGCACTGGAATTCGGAGCAGTGCGTGAGCCGGGGCCGGGGCGGCGGCAGGGTGGGCCGGGGGCGTGCCGTGGGCACGACCACAACCTGCGGGCGCTGGGCACGGGCTCTTTCCATCTCGGCGTAGCCCTCGGGGCCCAGGCAGTCCAGGTCCATCTGGCGCTGGGCGGCTTCCAGGCCGGGTTGCAACACCATGGGTTCGCGGGTCTGGGCCTCGTTCAGCGTCTGCCATTGGCGGCGCGAAGCCTGGCATTGGGGGGACTGGGCGTAGTTGGGGCGCGGTGCCGGGGGGCGTTCCAGCAGTTCGCGCTGGCGCTGGGCTTGCAGGCGGGCGGTTTCGGCCTCCTGGCGGGTTTTTTCCAGCTCCAGGCGCTGCTGTTTGCGCTCCAGGGCCTCGGCGGCCTGGGCGCGTTCCTGGGCCAGTTCTTCGGCGCTTTTGCGCGCCTGCACTTCGCGGGCTTTATCGCCGCCGGAGCATTCGCCATCGGTGTAGGTGACCTGGCCGGTGCGCGGGTCCTGGCAACGCACCACCTGGGCCTGTGCGCTGGCCGCCAGCAGGCCAGTGCACAGCACCCAGGGCAGGATGACGTGGGCGCGGAGCATGGTGGTGCGTGGATGCGCTGTCAGGGCATGCTCTCGGAACTGGGCAGGCACTGGCCGGTCTTGGGGTTGTAGCGGTCGTAGTCGCAGCGCCCTGGGTTGGGCCGCACGGGGCGCTCGCGGTCGCGCCGGTCGCGTTCTCGGGCTTCGCGCTCACGGCGTTCACGGTCGCGATCCCGTGCCTCGCGGTCATGCCGTTCGCGTTCGCGGGCTTCGCGCTCGCGTTCGCGCTGTTCGCGTTCACGGTCTCGGGCCCAGCGGTCGCGGTCGCGCTGTTCGCGTTCCCAGCGTTCACGATCGCGGCGCTCGCGTTCCCAGCGCTCGCGTTCACGTTCGGATTGGCGCCAGTCGGGGGCGGGGTAGGCCGGGTACACGGGCTGCACGCCGGGGCTGTGGATGATGACCGGGTCTGACGGGTACGGGTAGGGACGGGTCGGGTAGCCCGGACCGTCGCTGTAATAGGGCTCGCCGGTGCTGACGCAGCCCGAAGCCAGCAGCGCCAGCGAGCCCAGGGCCAGCCAGCGTGCATAGGGGGGAATGTGTTTCATGGGGTGTGCTTTCAGGCAAGCGGAGGGCCTGCCAAACATTGACGCGCCAGCCATCCCTGCGGTTGACCTGAGGGGGTGGGGCCAGCGCCGTCCAAGGCGTATGGTGCGCCCTATCGCCTGCCCGCGCAAGGGTGCGGCCCATGGTTGGTTTTGCAACCATTTTGTCCATTTTGGTGGGCGGGTGCTTTGCACAATGGCACGTCGCATTCCTGAGGAAACCTTGCCATGACCGTTGCCCTTGCCCCGGACTGGAACATCGCCCCGCTCAACGGCCTCTCGCAGGTCAAGGGCCGGACGGACGCCACGCTGTCGGAGGCGCCCATCCACCGCTTCCTGCTCGATACCGTGCAGCGCTTCGCCGACCGGCCCGCCGTGGTCTTCCGCGAGCAGGGCGTGCGCTGGACCTGGGCGCAGTTCCAGGCCGAGGTGGACGCGCTGGCAGCGGGCTTCATCGCGCTGGGCCTGCGCGTGGGTGACCGCGTGGGCATCTGGTCGCCCAACCGCGTGGAGTGGCTGGTGACGCAGTTTGCCACGGCGCGCGCGGGGCTGGTGCTGGTCAACATCAACCCGGCCTACCGTATTGCAGAGCTGGAATACGCGCTCAACCTCTCGGGCTGCCGCGCCCTCGTCACGGCCGAGCAGCTCAAGACTTCGAAATACCTGGAAATGCTGCAGCGCCTGGCGCCCGAGCTGGCCACCTGCGCGCCCGGTGCGCTCAAGGCCGCGCGCATGCCGGCGCTGGAGATGGTGATCCGCATGGGCACCGACCGCACCCCCGGCATGCTCAACTACGACGACGTGCTGGCCAGCGGCCGCGCCCGCGCGGACCGCGCCGCGCTCGACACGCTGGGCGCAGGGCTGTCGTGCCACGACGCCATCAACATCCAGTTCACCAGCGGCACCACCGGCAACCCCAAGGGCGCCACGCTCACGCACCACAACGTGGTGAACAACGCGCGCTTCATCGCCCAGGCCATGAACTTCACCGAGAGCGACAGCCTGTGCATCCCCGTGCCGCTGTACCACTGCTTCGGCATGGTGCTGGCCGTGCTGGCCTGCGTTTCCACAGGCGCCGCCATGGTGTTCCCGGGCGAGTCGTTCGACCCCGTGGCCACGCTGCAGGCCGTGAGCGAGGAGCGCTGCACCGCGCTGCACGGCGTGCCCACCATGTTCATCGCCGAGCTGGACCACCCGCGCTTCGCCGAATTCGACCTCTCGCGCCTGCGCACCGGCATCATGGCCGGCTCGCCGTGCCCCATCGAGACCATGAAGCGCGTGATCGCCGAGATGCATCTTTCCGAGATCACCATCGCCTACGGCATGACGGAAACCTCGCCGGTGTCCTTCCAGAGTTCCACCACCGACCCCCTGGAGCGCCGCGTCTCCACCGTGGGCCGCATCCAGCCGATGCTGGAGGCCAAGGTGGTCAATGCCGACGGCCAGGTGCTGCCCGTGGGCGAGAAGGGCGAGCTGCTGGTGCGCGGCTACTCCGTGATGCAGGGCTACTGGGGCGACGAGGAGCGCACGCGCGAGGCGGTGCGGGACGGCTGGATGCACACCGGCGACCTGGCCACCATCGACGCCGAGGGCTACTGCAACATCGTCGGCCGCGCCAAGGACATGCTGATCCGCGGCGGCGAGAACGTCTATCCGCGCGAGATCGAGGAATTCCTGTTCCGCCACCCCAAGGTGCAGTCGGTGCAGGTGTTCGGCGTGCCCGACGCCAAGTACGGCGAGGAAATCTGCGCCTGGATCGTGCCCAAGCCCGGCCAGGCCTGCACCGAGGACGAGGTGCGCGACTTCTGCCGCGACCAGATCGCCCACTACAAGGTGCCGCGCTACATCCGCTTCGTCGAGGACATGCCCATGACCATCACCGGCAAGGTGCAGAAGTTCGTGATGCGCGAGAAGATGATCGCCGAGCTGGGCCTGCAGGAAGCCAAGACCGCCTGACCGTCGGCGGGTGCGGGGCTACCGGGCGCGCAGCCCCTGCACCAGCGCGCCCAGGGCAATGCCGCCCAGCGCCCACAGCAGCGTCCAGTTGCCCGTGCCCAGCCCCGCAATGGCGGGCCCAGGGCACACGCCGCACAGCCCCCAGCCCACGCCGAACAGCGCTGCGCCCACGGCGGTGTCACGGTTCCAGGCGCTGGGGTGGGCATGAAAGCTGCCGCCCAGCAGCGGGCGTGCCCGCAGGCGCGGTGCCAGCTTGTAGGCCAGCAGCGTCACCACCACGGCGCCGCCCATCACCAGCATCAGGCCAAAGTCCTGAAAGCGCAAAAAGCCGAGCACGACCTCGGGCCGCACCATGGTCGAGAGTGCCAGGCCAAAACCAAACAGGGCGCCCGCCGCCAGCACGGCCACAAAGCGCGATAGAGACATGCCTTGCGCGCTCATGCCAGCCACCTTGCCACGATGTTGGCCGTCAGAAAGGCCGTGCCCATGAAGGTCAACACCGCCAGCAGCGAAGGCCACTGCAGCGACCCCAGCCCGCAGATGCCGTGGCCCGACGTGCAGCCATTGCCCAGCCGGGCGCCGTAGCCCACCAGAAAGCCGCCCGCCAGCAGCTGCCACACCGGAATGCTGGTGGACTGCGGTGCGCCATCGGCAAAGCCCAGCCACCACACCAGCGCTCCCAGAATGAGGCCCAGGGCATAGACCAGGCGCCAGCCGCGTGAATCGGTAAAGCGCGCCTGCTGGAAGAACGGCCGCTGCACCACGAACGACCAGGTGGACGAAAACACCGTGCTCATGCCGCCGATCAGGCCGGTGAAGACAAACAGCAGCGCCACCGCGCTGCCGATGAGCAGCCCGCCCAGCAGGTAGTGCTGCCAGCCGAAGGGAAAGAGGGAAAGGGTCAGGTTCATGGAATTTGCTGCGGGTCTGAAATCCGAAGGGGTGAAATGGTCAGTTCGGTAGAAACAGCGCTGGGTCCACCATGGCCCGGTTGAGCATCACGCCCCAGTGCAGGTGCGGCCCGGTGGCACGGCCCGTGGCACCCACGGCGCCCAGCGGCTCTCCGGTGCGCAGCACGTCGCCCACCTGCACGGTGATCTGGCTCAGGTGGCACACCATGGTGAGCAGCCCGCCGCCGTGGTCCAGCCACACGGTGTTGCCGTTGAAAAAATAGTCGCCCGTGTCGATCACCCGGCCTGGCAGCGGCGCCACCACAGGCGTGCCCGTGGGTGCAGCGATGTCCATGCCGCTGTGTGGGTTGCGCGCCTGCCCGTTGAACACCCGCCGCAGCCCGAACGAGCTGGAGCGCCGCCCCGGCGTGGGTACCTGCATGCGCAGGGAGGCATGCACGGCAGGATCGGGCTCGGTGAATGTGGCCATCACCGCCTGCTGGTGGGCACGCTCGCGTTCAAAGCGCGCCTGGTCCTCGGGCGACAGGTCCACGGTGCGCGGCGACACCTTGAGCTGCTGCTCGGCGTAGCGCTTGGCGGCGATGCGGTAGCCCACCGGGCGCGAGCTTCCGTCCGGCAGGCGCACCTTGATGTGCGCGGTGCCGGGCTCGGCCGCCAGGGCAATGCCCACCACGGCCGTCCACTCCCGCGCATCGCCCACCACCAGCAGCGGCACATCGCCCGCAAACGCCTGAGGCCGCGCGGCTGCCGGTCCCAGCGAGAGCCGGGCCACCCCGCCAGGCACCGCCAGGGCGCGCGGCCAGGCATCGGCATCCGTCGTGGCCACGGGCTCTGTGGGTGGGGTGGCGAAGGCACCTGCTGGCAGTGCCAGCAGGCCGAGGGTGCCCAGCAGGGCACGCCGCGAGGGAAAAGGGCGGGTGAAACGCATGGCCTGCATTGTGCAGCGGCCATCGGTCCGGGCGCCGTGCACCTTCAGCTAGCATGGCGCATGACCACCCATTACGAGAGCGTGCACCCCGACACGCTGTACCCTGAAGCCTTCCACGTGGCGCCGCCCGACACGCCCCTGGGGCGCAGCCTGGTGCCGCGCCGGCCCGGCGTTTTCATCCGCAAGGCGCCAGCGCCGGAGCAGGCGCCAGTGCAGGAACCCCAGGAGCCGCCCACGGAGCGCGAGAAACCCGTGCGCGAACTGGTCGCTGGGCAGTTCGGCCTGGTGCCGCCCTGGGTCAAGTCGGCGTCCGATGCCAAGCTGCGCTCGACCAAGCTGGTCAACGCGCGGGCGGAAACCGTCACCACCTCCAACAACTTCCGCGAGGCCTGGCTGGGCGCGCGGCGCTGCATCGTGCCGATGATGGCTTTCTTCGTGGACGACCTGCGCAGCGGCAAGCCCGTGCCCACGCGCATCGCGCGGGTGGACGGCCAGCCGATGGGCGTGGCGGGCCTGTGGGAGTGCTGGACGGGGGCCGAGGGCGAGACCATCACCAGCTACACCCTGCTGACGGTGAACGCCAACAACCACGCGCTGATGCACCGCTATGGCCATGACGGCAGCGAAAAGCGCATGCCTGCGGTGCTGAACGAAGGCGCCTACGACGCCTGGCTTGGCGCCCACCCGGAAAAGGCCCGCGAGTTTTTGCGCAGCTATCCCGCCAACTGGCTCACGGCCAACCCGGTGCAGAAAGAGCGGGTGCGACCAGCGCAGAACTTTTCAGCAAAAAGTGGCCCAAACGCTTGATGGAAAAGCGCTGACAGCTATGAACAATGAAGCAAAAAAAGACCGTTGGAGGG
>Ga0208826_1002250_pt1 | contig 14599 bp, 10 predicted proteins | sample AD_UKC115_MetaG_FD_184451 | JGI IMG/M metagenome (GOLD analysis project Ga0208826, IMG submission 184451) | Active sludge microbial communities of municipal wastewater-treating anaerobic digesters from Hong Kong - AD_UKC115_MetaG (SPAdes)... | ecosystem: Engineered > Bioreactor > Anaerobic >...
ATCGACAAAGCAATCGTGAAGGACAGAGCAATCAGGGTGGACAGAGTACGCGCCCATTCTTCGTGCCTCTTATCGGCCTTTCGGGAGATACCAACCCGAATTTGCAGATCAACACCATAATCGACCGTTTCAGCAGTTCTTTTCAATCCAAGGGGCTGTTCATCAACCTATCGTCGGTGCGCGAAAAAGGCAGAGCGCTCTCCAATATCGAGGAGCATCGCATCCAGGCGCTCCAAAAATACTGGAAGCAAGTAGAGGCCGCTGTAGTGGGGTTGGGAACTCCCCCTGCCTTTTCGATAAACATCCTCGACGAATTGCCGGAGAAATACAAAGAAGAGCTCAAAAAGAGCTCTTCTTGCGCCGATATTCTTGCCCAGTTCTTCGACGAAAAGGGGACTATCTTTCACTCCGAGCATGAATACGACTTGCTCGCTTACGATATAAGAGACTTGCCCAATCTGCAGCGGTCGATCTGCCTGGCCGGGGGCGAGCTGAAGGTTCCGGGTATTGTCGCGGCTGCACAAGCGAGGTTCATCAGCGATCTAATCACGGACGAGCAGACTGCCCTCGCGATTCTAAGACTTCTCCGTGGGCAATCCGGACAATCCGCAGAGGGCTTGCCCATAAACAAGAAGAACCAAAAAGCAAGACAAATTGAGCCCATCGGCCAATCACAAAAAGGAAATAAATCATGAAGGCACTTTTATACACTGGCATCGGACAGCTCGAACTGAAAGATGTTCCGGAGCCAAGCTCGGATTTTATCGTCAAAGTTCTTGGCTGCGGTATTTGCGGAACCGATCTCAAGACCTATCAGAAGGGACACCATCTCTTTTCTCCTCCTGCGATATTGGGACACGAATTCTATGGCCTAGTCGAGAAGGCTCCTATAGGATGCGGCTATCTTGCGGGCGACAAGGTGGTGGTTGCGCCTTATGCAGAATGCGGTTTTTGCGATGTCTGCATAAGGGGTGCGGGATCTCTATGCGCTAACAAGCATTATGTCGAAGGAGGCGCATTCTGCGAGAAGGTGGGGATAGCATCGGATTATATCGAGCAAGGCGTATTTCATATCAAAGAGCTAGACGATGTCTATACCTTGGTCGAGCCGCTCGCCTGTGTTCTAAATGGATTCGAACAGCTCGATCTAAAGCCGACAAGCAGGGCTCTAGTGGTCGGGGCGGGGCCGATGGGCGCTCTCTTTGCGCTTCTTTTCAGGGCAAAAGGCATACCGGTTGCCGTTGTCGAGCCTAGCTCGCAGAGAAGAGAGAGAATCGCCTCATGGGGCATCGAAGCTTTCGAGCCTGGCGGTGCTGGCCATGTGGAAAGCCCCCGCGCAGGCCAGGTGGAAAGTGCCCGCCCTGGACAAGTGGAAAGCGCCCGCCCAGGCCGGGTGGAGAAAGGCTTCTACGATATCGCCATCATCGCCGTCAACAAAAAAGAGCTCGTAAGCGAATATATAAAGCTAGTAGCCGACGCAGGCACTGTCTTGATGTTCTCGGGGCTCTCGAGCGACGAAATAGTCGCCATCGATGCTTATTCGATCCACTATCGACAGGTCTCTCTGAAAGGGAGTTTTGGGTATGCGCTCCGCCATTTCAAGGAAGCTCTCTCCTTGATAGAAGCGCATAAGGAGATGTTTTTGAAGATAATCACGCATAATTACCCGCTGGAGCTCGGAAAAGAGGCATTCGAAATGCTTGCCTCGGGCGAGGCATTGAAAATCGTGCTTAGACCGTAAGGGAATGGCACACAAAGAAAATGAAGCCCAAAGGGAATAAGGCACAAAGAAAGGCGGCATATAAAGAGGAGCGGCATGAAAATCGGAGTTGTCATAGGATCTGCTTCGGGTAAGGGATTCGCACCTGAAGCCATTATTTCGCTAGTCCCCAGTCTCCAATCTTATGATGTCGCCGTATGCGCCGGCCCATTTGGATGCGACTTACTGCCCTCCTCATGGTCGAGGTTAAAGCCGGAATTATCGGCGAGCTATGTGGGAAATCTGAAGACTTCAGTGGCGAGCCTTCTGGATTGGGGCTCGGATATGCTCATCTGCATAGGCGGCGATGGGCTTGGTTCTTATGTGCTCGATGCAATGATAGACAAAGGCAAAAAAGTGCCTCTTTTGGGCATTGGCTCTGGGACCATAAATGTTGGGCCTATAGTCGCTTTCGGGATCGAAGATATTCCTATGCTCGACATCTCGAAGCTTTTCGTAAAGACAATAGATGCGGTCGAGATCTCTGTCGATGGAAAACACCTCGCTTATGCGCTGAACGATGCCATCATCGGCAATTCGTTTTTAGGCACTCTAGAGGGGCGCGTTGTCAATCTCTCCGCAAAGGCCCTTCTCGATTATGGCAGGAAACAGGAAATCGAGCCTTCCTCCGACATCGTGAGCAGGGATTTCTGCATAAGAAAAAATGGCCTTCGGATCGAAAATTACATGCAGAAGCCCGCACAGATAATCGCTTCGCCGCTAAGAAAGCGCGAATTCTTTGCAAGAGCCATTGCGGGCGCACTCTGCAATGCCTCATACATGGATGGCGCCGCGGCTCTTGGGCTTTTCGACACGGTCATTGTGAGGGCGGCGACGCCTCTGCGTGGTTTCGAGAATATGGCGCTTTCCGAGCATCTGCTCTTTGGGCCAAAGGATTTTGTTGAAATAGAAGGGCTAAGCCGCGATGGCGATATCGTCGTAGATGGCAATCCCTTTCATAGAGAAGGCGAAGTCGTGAGCTTCAAACTTCGCATCGATGTAGCGGAAGTTCTAGTTCCTAGGGATCATAATTCAGAACCAGAGGGTGTCCTATGTCGGTAAAAAAGAAAAAAGGAGCGCAGGTATATAGCATCAAAAAGGAACAGCACAGGGCAGCGGCGATCTTTGTTACGCCTCTTCTCATTACGCTCATTCTACTGTTTTTGCTTCCTGTAATTCTTGTAATCATAATGAGCTTTACAAATTGGACCATGACTTCGACCGCTCGCTCCTATGTGGGATTTCGCAATTTTGTCTTCGTGCTGAAGGATCCCCGTTTCTGGAAGGCTTTCAAGAACACGGCATACTATACTGCGCTGAAGCTTGTGTTGGACACGGGTCTTGCGCTTTTCATAGCGGTGCTTCTGGACAGGAAAATTCATTTCAGGCGCTTCTTCCGCATTGCGCACTTTGCCCCAGTTGTGGTGCCCATAACTGCTTCGAGCCTTATCTGGCTATGGTTTTACGATCCTGGCATTGGTCCTTTAAACCAAATACTGAACTTTCTTGGCCTACCTTCAATGCAGTGGCTCTACAGCGAGAAGACTGCCATGCTCTCGGTCATTCTCTTTTCGATATGGAAAGGAATTGGCTACAATATCATTCTGTTCTTGGCCGGGCTTCAAAGTATCCCGGAATCTTACCTGGAAGCCGCCCGTATCGATGGAGCGAGCGAGTGGCAGGTTTTCTTCAAGGTAAAGCTTCCGCTTCTTTCTCCCGTGACTTCTTTTATCATCATGATGGGAATCATCAACTGCTTCAAAGTATTCACCGAAGTGGATGTCATGACGCCAAACCATGGTCCCCTAGAGTCGACTCTCCTCATGGTCTCGTATATATACGACCAATCATTCACAAGAGGCAAGATGGGGCGCGGAGCGGCATCGTCCCTTATCCTGTTCTTGATAATCTTTGCGTTCACAATGATTCAGCGGCGATTGGGGCGCAAAGAGATCAGCTTTGACTAATCGGAGGACTGGGATATGAACAAACATTTGAAATCGCGCTACCCATTTACGATGCTCTTTCTTTTCATAAGTTCTGCGCTCATGATTTTCCCATTTGTCTGGATGATGCTCTCTTCGTTCAAGACGCCAGCCGATGTATATAGCTATCCTCCGAAATGGATTCCAAGTTCATTCAAATTCACAAATTACGAAGAAGTGTTCAAGAAGATCCCCTTTATTCGATTCTATGCGAACAGCATCTTCGTCTCTGTAGTTCAGACTGTTCTCCAGATAGCGATTTCGGCGATGGGAGCATTCGCATTCGCCAAGCTCGAATTCCCTCTCAAGAACAAACTCTTCGCATTCATGCAAAGCAGCCTTTTCGTTCCGGAGATCGTCACTATCATACCGCTATTCCTGCTGGCTGCAAGTGCAGGTTTAATAGATACCTACACCGGGCTTATCATACCGGGGTTGAACTGCGCCTTTACGACACTGCTTATAATGTCATTCTTCCAGACAATCCCGAACGAACTAATAGATGCGGCAAAGGTAGATGGCTGTGGGTATATTCGAGTGTTCCTCGAGATAATGCTGCCCAACTCCAAAACAGCAATCGGAACCGCATCGCTCTTTGCATTCCTAACGCACTGGCGCAGCTATATGTGGCCCCTCATCATCACAAATGATGTAAAGATGAGGACTTTGCCAATAGGGCTCAAATACCTCGTAACCGAAACCGGTACGGAATATCAAGTGCTGATGGCGGCCTCGGTAATGGCCATAGTGCCTGTATTGATAGTGTACATGCTCATGGAAAAAGAGTTTGTACAATCGATAACGTTGACCGGACTCAAGACATGAACGGAAAATACGGCACGCGTATGCGTGCTGGCAGGAAACATTAATAGAGAATTGGGCACGCGCATGCGTGCTAACAATAGAGGAGCAATTCCTCAAGGAGGTAATACTATGAAAAGGTCTGTCATGATATGTATCGTGATGCTCGCACTGATCGCGGTCGTGATCCCTGCGGGTGCGCAGACGAAGCTGAAGGTATGGTTCGCGGTTTCGGGAGATTCCGGAGAAGCATTCAAAGCGCTCCTCGAAAAATACAAGGCAGCTAATCCAAATGTCTCGATTGAATACTCCTATTCGGGAAACTATGCGGATACTGCGACAAAAGTGAGCGCCGCTCTACTTTCGAACACCGCTCCGGATGTAGCACTAATGGCGGCAGGGCCTCTATATACCGGTGCTCGAGACGATTTCTTCATAGAATCCAAGTTGAACGACCCCGACTTCAACAAGGATGACATATATCCGGGAGTATGGGACTATGCAAAATACAATGGCAGAATCTGTGCGGTTCCCTATGGTATCTCTACCCAGGTGATGTACTACAATAAAGCGATAATCGAAAAAGCCGGCATTAACCTTAAAAATCCACCCAAAACCTGGAATGAATTTCTGCAAGTGGCAAAAACCGCCCAGACAAAGGGAAATATCACGGGAACGCCCGATTTCTGGGGCTTCGACGTAACAGATGTACCCTGGCTTTTCAAGACCATGCTGAATCAGAATGAAAACAGCGTTATCTCGGTAAAAGGCACAAAGATATCGCCAGCGTTCAATGACGATAAAGGCGTCGAAGTCGCCAATTTCTGGAAGAGATTCGTCGATGAAAAGGTAATGCCGGTTGGCCAACACTCCAACGCAGAGAAAAAATTCCTCGCGGGAAATCTCGCGTTCTTGGCCGCTACTTCGGCAAGGATAAGCCGCTGGTCCAAAGACCCCAATCTAAAGATCGGTGCAATACCGATGCCATACTTCAAGCGCCCATCGGTCGCCCTTGGCGGAAATGTCCTTGTTATCCTGGCTAAGGATCCAAAGACAAAAGAAGCGGCTTGGGACCTGGTAAAATTCCTTGCCAGCAAAGAGAATCAGACGAGCTTTGCGCTCAACACCGGATACCTGCCGATACGCAAGTCCGGGCTGACTCTGCCCGAGGCCAAGGCAGCGGTAACCGAGAATCCAATGTATGCCATAGCTTTCGATCAGTTGGATATAAGCTGGTCCTATTGGCACTTCGAGCAGATGGGAACAATGGATCAGCTCCTTGCGCAGGCCGTCGATGCCCTAGAAAGAGGGGCGCTTACGCCAAAGGCAGCCCTAGACAAGGCCGCAAAGGAACTGCAGGCGGAAATAGATGGCTGAGACCGCAAAGACTTCTGATGCAAAGGCCGCTGATGAAATGACACCTGATGAAAAAGCCTTTAATGCAAAGGCCGCAAATAAGTATTCTTTTTCCACGGCCGCGCTCTACCCAAGAAGCGCTGCAGAGAGCCTACGACTCATAGCGGGCGCGGGCTTTCTACACGCCGAGTTGATGCCTCAGTGCTTTGCAGATGCCTCGGAATCCTTTGCCCTCAAGGCAGAGCGAAGCAAAATCCATGTCGCCTCGGTGCATTATCCACTGGCCATGTTCTCGATGCTCTATAATGCAAGCCCCGGAATGATAAGCGAGGAACGAGCATTCGCCGAAGGCCTTGTACGGCTCTGCGCGGCACTGGGGGCAGAGGTTCTGGTCATTCATCCCCATGACATTCAAACCGAAGTACAGCTCAAGAGCTCGATAGAACAGCCTATTCGGGAAAATATTCTTCATCTCGCGGAACAATGTGAAAAAGCGAAAATCGTCCTGGCTGTGGAGAATAGCCCGAAAGGCGCCGGACGGACAGCCGAAGGATTGCTGGAATACATCGAATCGCTTGGCAATTCTTCGATAAAACCTATGGTCGACACAACCGAAGCATGTGAAGCCGGCCTCGATCCCGCGGAATTCATCCTAAAGGTGAGCCCCGTACATCTACACTTGAGCGATCATTCGGGAGAAAAAAAGCACCTGCCGGCCGGCGAAGGCGATACAGACTGGCAAGCTATAAAAAATGCCTTAAAGATAAAGGCTTATGCTGGATATTATACTCTAGAGCCAGTCTATCGATATTATCTTGCAGAGCCGGAAGAGAAGCTCGCTCTCGCCTACGACTTTGTTTCGAGGCTCTTTGGTTCGACATCTGCGACTTCTCAAGGCTGAGGAGGTTTAAGTGATGCAGCTCGAGCTTCAACACATGCCCAGTAAGCCCCCTCTAAACCTTATTCGCGGGATACTCATCGCTTATGCCGTAGGCGATGCGATGGGCATGCCCACCGAATTCATGACTCGAGCCGAAATATCTAGTCGGTTTGGACTCGTCGATAGGCTGCTTGAGCCTTCCCAATCCAAAAACCACCCAAACCTGCCCAAGGCAAGCATAACCGACGACACCGAGCAGGTCTGCACTCTTTTGGAAGAATATTCCGAAAAGGATTCGATCGATCCTTATATCACTGCCAAAAGACTCCTCCGCTGGATGCGAGATAGCAATGCCATAGAGAAGGAATACATCGGTCCTAGCTCCAAATTGGCACTCGAAGCTATCGAACGAGGGGAGTCTCCCGAAGAAGCAGGAAAGAAAGGCACAACCTGCGGAGGCGTAATGCGTAGCCCTGCAGCCGTGCTGTTCGCTACAGCGAGGCAAAGGCCACTTGCCAATTGTGTGCGCGCGTGCCTCATTCCCACTCACAACACCCAGCTAGCCATGGAGCCGGCGATGGCCTATGGCTACGCGCTCCATGCGGCTATCTGCGGAAAGGATATCGAAGAGATCTTGTCGGAGGCCAAAAAGGGCGTGGAAGCGGTTCAGACAGCGCCAGACTCTCAAGGCTATCCTCAGTGTGAAGCCTCGGTCATGGCACGGCTTCTGTACTTCGAAAGGTTAGCTTCTTCTTTCTCAGATACAGACGAGGTTTTAGACTTTATCTACTATGTATATGGGACCACGCTAGCCTCTGTAGATGTTGCAGCCGCTGCTATGTGCATTTTCTTGTCTGCTATGGACGATGTCTGGCTTTCTATCAGAATGGGAGCCTCTGTAGGCGGCGATACCGATACCATCGCCGCTCTTGCCGGAGCCTTAAGCTCCGCATATGCCCTATCGCATGGTCAGTCTCTCAATATACCAGAGGCAATTGTCAGCGAAGTCCTCGAAAGCAACAAGCTCGATTTTGATCGTCTTGCAGAGCGTCTTTACTTATAGAGCACTTCTACTTGTAGTGCGCCTCTGCTTTTAGAGCACTTCTACTTGTAGTGCGCCTCTGCTCATAATTCGCTTTGGTTTGTGCAACAGCTCTAGTACCCCATAGCAGCCTGAAGTTCATTTCGGAAATCTGGTATCATATCTAAGAGTGCCTTTCCTTCTTCGGAAAGCGTATTTCTTGCGACCGAAAGGTTCATCTCAGCTACATTGAGATCGGTAAGCGCATTCTGTATGGCCATGTTTTTCATATAAGAAGGCGGCCAGTTCTGAATAATTAGATAGCGATATAGAGACCTATATAGACAATAAGTCCCCAGCGCTACAGGATTCCACTGAGACGCCACAACCCAACGGTCAAGAAAGGCAAGCCCCGCCTCGGCAATCGTAGAATTGTAGTTCAAATTATCTAGCCAGTTGCTCAAAAGACCCTCAAGAAGCTCGGTATTGAGAGGAAATTGCTTCATGAGTCCGTCGGCAATAGTTTGAGCAGCCATATAATTGCCTGTCTGGACAGCTACTCTGTGACGTACAAGCCCAGCGAGCCAGTCATTGGGATATTTCTTCTCGAATGCTGCTAGGTATCGATTCAGTGCCTGCTGGTCTTGTATTTTGAGAGCCAATTCGAATGCTCTGCGGTAGAATTCGCGTGCATCCTCATTCGAAGCTGCCTTCCCTATGAGCCAATCGAGCTCAGAAAAGGCGCTCGAATCGTCCCCCGTCGCGATATATGCATCTATGAGCTGTAGCCTCAATTCGATGTCTTCAGGCTCCCATTCTGTTTCATCTTCAAGAATTGAAACAGCTTCATCTGCCCGGCCTGCGTCCATAAGAAGCTCGGCATAGTGCATAATACTCTCCAACTCGACAAGAACGAAGTTTTCGTTTGCGATATCATACCAGTGGAGAGCATTGTCCCTTATCTCATCGAGGCTCAGAGAAGAACTATCGTAATAATCATAGTAGGCACTGTAATAGAAATCGCCGAGCGCTGCCGCCAGCACTGGCGGAACTTTGACACCTCGCTTTAAGAGAGCTTGTACTGCACTATGGGGATCGAAATCGAAATAATCCTCATCTAGAGTTCCGGCCTCACAAGCAGCCTCCCAATCTCCATCGGGTGGCATATTGGCTATCGAAAAACCCTGAAACAAATCGAGCGATGTGTTGCCATTGAGCATTGTGCGTATTTTTTCAGCAAGCATGTAAGGGTCGCGACTATTTGGGTCAGTTTTTTCGAGAATCCTCCAGGCCGAGAGCCATTGACCATCCCATGTTAGCTCTTCAGCCTTAGCAATGGTAAGCTTGCTATTCGCAGGCGCTTCATCAAAAAAAGCCGGTAGATAATCCAGCACTCCACTTGACTCAGAGCTCGATCCTGAACTCAACCCTGAGCTAGATCCAGAACTAGCGCTGGTTACTGAGCCTGCAGCAGGACTTGCCTTGACGCTTGTTTCCATTGGAGCCGTAGGACCTGCCATTGCCGGAGCTTCTCCGGGCACCAATTGCAAGACTCCAAAGAACTGGCTGTAGATCGCGGGAATCTGAGCGCTGGCGGTTTTTGCTTGCACATCCTGGCCCGTGCGCCGCAATACTTCCATTATATCGAGCCCAGGGCTTGGTAAATGCCGTAGAAGTTCCTCTGTAAAAGTGCCATTGCGACCTGTTCCATCTTGGGCAACTTTTCCAGCGCTTGTCGAATACACAACGATGCTTGCTGCAGGCTGCACACCAACCACCGCAAGCCCTCTAGTGCTCGATCTCGCCCACGAAAATGGATTATCCCTGCATGCGTCGAGCACTATGATATTTAACTTATTCCCAGCCTCTCCTATGCTATCTAGAACGAATTGCAGAGGAATTGCCCTTGTCCGGAGCATCGATTCCGCGCTAAGGCGAGCATCCACCGGAATCAAGTAATTTTCCCCGTTCGACTGCACACCATGGCCGGCATAATAGAAGAATCCAACGGAATCAGTGGATCCAGCAAGCTTGTTGCCAAAGCGTAACACGGCTTTTTCCATCGTATCGAGATCGGCGTCGATTCTAACTTCTACATCGAAGCCAAGACCGGCGAGCATTTCTCCTATGTCCGCAGCATCGTTTACCGGATTGATGAGCTTTGTAGTAGCTTGATAATCTCCATTTCCTAGTACGAGAGCGACGCGTTTCTCCTGCGCTGTAAGCATTGCAGGAAAGATAAACGCGATAGATAAAGCAAGAAGCCAGCAAATTGCCTTTTTCATATTCTTAATCTTCCTAATCTTCTTTATCTTTCTGGCCTTCTTAATCTTCTTAATCTTTTTGTCCTTCTGAGCTTTTTCAGCCTATCTTATAATATTATAATGCATTTTTCATATCTGTGCACTAATTTTTAAATTAGCAATATAGCCGCAAGAGCACCCCTAGGAAAATAAAAAAGGCCACTGAAATCCAAGCAATAACCTGAATCCCAGCGGCCTTTTCTCAATCTTTCTTTAGCTTTTTCTAAAAGCTCCGATTAAGCTTACCTATTCGAATTTGAGTTACCTGTTCAAATAAGCAATATAGAAACGCCTTATACAATAGCAAGAATCTGGAAATAACTACCCTGCTTTGCGCCCATTATTCCCAATGCTCTCTTTATTCACATATTTCACATACCTAAAAAATATCATAAGAAGTCCCATCGCGATAAATTCGAACATAAACCCTAGACTTTGAGGCATATCGGCAGCGATCAGCACCACAAAAGCCAGCCCTGCCGTCACCAAAGAGAAAATCAAGTCAATTCTCAATTTGCTATAGCCAGAATCGAAAAAGAGATGATGCACATGCTGCCTATCGGGCGACATTGGGTTCCTACCTTCCGCTATCCTTAGGCCCATAACTCTCAAGGCATCGAACACTGGAAGCGCCAGAATGGTTATCGAAGGAAAGAGACCAATGTTCAATTTCAGGGACTCCCCTCTAGACACTTGCCCTAGGAAAGGCATAACAGCAAGAGAAAACCCAAGAAAGAGACTTCCCGAATCCCCCATAAATATCTTGGCATTTGGCATCGGAAAATTGAAAAAGAGAAATCCTACAATGACGCCCGCAATGCTTAGACAGATAAGCGAGCTCGATGCATCTCCAAAATTATAGTAGAGAGTTCCATATACCATCGCGACTATAAAAGATACGCTGCCGGCCAGCCCATCTATCCCATCGATGAAATTTACAGCGTTTGTAACCCCTACAATCCATCCCACGCTCAGAATCACGGAAAACCAGGCTAACTGGCCTTGCATCGCATCCTGTCGAAACCCGAAGCCTCTGAACCTATAACCACTGGCAACAACCATGATTGCGGCTACTATCTGTATGGCGAGCTTTAGTCTGGGAGACTGTGCCTTGATATCGTCCAATAGCCCAATGATGTGCATAATCATTCCGCTCAGAGCAAGCGGCCAAAGCCGACTTGCACGGGAAGCAAGTTCTTTTGCAACCGTCCCCGGCTGGATCAAGATGAGCCCAAACATCATAGTAGCGAATGCAACGAATATTCCAACGCCTCCCAGGCGCGGAATGTTGCCATTATGGTTCTTTCTTGCATCTAGAGAATCGTAGAGGCTATTCTTATGCGCAAAGTTCAATATGATAGGCATCGTCAATGCCGAAAGAAATGCGGAACTGAGAGCTACCTCATATGACATAGCATTAATCCCTTCTTTTTAGATATAGTCAATTATTGACTATTTCGTAGCTGCTTTGCAAGACCCCTTTATCGATTCAATTCAAGATTTGCCCTTTTCCACTACCGCATTCATGAGAAGCTGCGAAAATTTTATGAGCGGCACTTCTTCGGGTAGACCGATATACTGTTTTATGTCCGTTGAATCGCCTTTGATCTCTTCGCTATCCTCGAAATTATCGGCACAGACCACCACCAGCTCCGCCCAGCTCAAATCGTTTTCATCTATTTCGCGCATGAACAGTTTGACACTTTTGTAGAATCCTATTCCATGCTTTAGGCAAGCATAGTCGAACAAGAAATCGAGCTCCGAAAGCCCTACGAGAAGCAGCGCTTCGTATCCCTCGTGTGCAATTCCTTCTATGAAGAAGTCTATCTTTTTTCGATAGAGCTCTGTATTGCGCTCTGCCCTTGTAAAATACTCCACCGCTCTCAGTGCTATCTCCTCCATGCCGGAAGGAGTAAGCGCATATTTTATCTTTCGCCCATCGATATGAAGGAGTTTGACCCAGCCTCGCTCGATGAAGCGCTTGAGAAGCGCGTTTGTAAGTCCCACCGAGAGCCCTGCACTATTCGCAAGCTGCCGCTGAGACACGAGCGCAGGACTATTGCCCTCATCGGTCACCTTGTAGATCGATTGGAGGAGTTGGAGCTCGGGATTGGAATAATTCATCTATGTAACTATTTATGAGACAAGAATACGAGACGATTCATTAATTAGGCCTAGATTAATAGGAATATGAAACAGCCAAGCTTCACAAGCCCAATAGGTTAATTATAAGCACAGTAAGCGAAAGAACGGTCGAGATAATCGAAGAAACCTTCATCATATTGTAAGTAAATGAATTGCTTTCTGCGACTATATTATCCTCAGGCTGAATCTCTCGGCCTGCAATCGCAACTTTTTGCGATTTGACATCGTAGATAGTAATCTTTTGACCCGAATTCTTGTCTGTATCGAAACCGCCAGCAAGTCCTATGTAATACTCCCAGGTCCGTTTCGGAATATATGGATAGCGACCAGGGTACCTCACCGCCCCCGATACAGAGACAAAGAACTGACGGAAAGGAACGATTATTGTGTCATTTGCCTTCAGTGGAAGGTCATTAGTAAGGTCATAGTCATAGATAAATTTCGCTAGATCAATCGCTGTAGTCGAACCATCGGCATGTATGATATATCCAGATGCAAGATCCGACACCGCTGAAAAGAGCTTTCGATTATTAAGCGCAGCCTGCGATACTGTCTCACCAGGTACAAAATTATATACTATGCGCTGACTCGTCTCGGGAGATGAGCCCGTAGAACTCACTCCAACTGCGCCTTCGAACCATACAACAGGCAAAAGCTCTTGCAAAGAAGGAACTGTTATCACATCATAAAGCCTGAGTTTTATATCCGGAAATTTGGCATAATCGAACTGCAATTTTTCTCCCACTGGCGAGCTATCGGATAGATAATGTAATAAGGTAAGGCGAGATGTATTGGCTTTTTCAGTAAAACCATCTGCATATAAATCGATTAGTTCCTTAAGCCCCTCACCAGGCAGAAGCTGGTAGGTTCCGGGGCGTTTTACTTCACCCTGGATTGTCACCAGATTGCTAAGGCTCGAGAGCCTTATTTCGTCTCCAGGCCTCAAGAAAGGATCCTGAGAAAGATCACCATATCGATCCGCTTTGAATAGGTCATAGCTTTTCTCGAAGCCATCTGTGGTCTTTATTTTTACATCTCGAATCGAAGAATAGCGAGTCAATAAAGGATAGACAACTTCTCTTAACCTAGTCATTCCAGTAATTGGCACAAGAGACGATCTTGTCACTTCTCCGCTTACCAATACATTCATTCGCTGATCTGGAATTATTACTCTATCTTCAGGCAACAGCTCAATATCCAAGCTCAAATTATTTGCAAATATCAATTGTTCTAGATCAATTGGAATTGGATCCATCACATTTTTCCGCAGAATAAAAGCATGCTCCAAATCAGCTGAATCAAGAATTTTGTCTTTGATTGGCTGTAATAAAATCGAAAGTGTTGTCCCTCTTCGATATTCAAAACGCAGCAGTGCATAGGAATTGCTGATCAGAATATTGGTATTTGAGCTTGAATTATAATTCGCTGGAATTACTTCTGAAGTGTTGGTACTGTTTGGATTCTGAGATGTTTCGGGTTTGCTTGCTGGATTCTGCTGATTTAGTGGAGTATTGTTTGTAGGATTAATTATAGTGCTACTTGCTTTTTCTTGAACTGCCTGCGTATTTTGCTGTGCTATTTCTTGTTGTACACTTCGACCCTTTACCGCCCCCTCTACATACACTATAGGTAAATACTCTTCCCTACTCGCTACCCTTATACTGTCACCATCCAAAAGCACCGGAAGCTCCTTACCCCCTAAGTCAAATACTATGCTCTCACTCTCCGGCTTAGCTTCACTCGCCCTCCTCGTTAACACCACCATGTCGCTCTTAGCACTCACCCCTAGGCCATCCCCATAGTAGCTTATAAGCTCATTCACCCCCTCATTCTCTAAGAGTTGGTAGATACCAGGACGGCGCACCTCCCCACTCACACTCACTCGCCTCGTCGCCTTCTTTACCTCTACCTCATCCCCTGGCCTCAATAACGGATCCTGACTTAAATCACCTTCCCGCTGAGCCTTGAATAAATCATATACCCCTACCTTCCCATCTACACTCCTCACCACGATGTCCCTAAGCGATGAATAACTTGTCAAATTCTCCTTTAACGCCTCTGATAACCTTAAACCCGCATACACCCCTACTACACTCGCACCCTTCACCTCCCCCCTCACATATACACTCGCATACCCATACGGTATCACTACCCTGTCAGATGCCCTCAATACTACATCTTCCTTAGCTTCATAGCTGTACAGTATCCTCTCTATGTCTACCCCTATCCTCTCAGTCCCCCTCACTATATAGCTATGCGCTAAATCCCCTTGCTCAGAAAACCTCTCCTTCAATGGCCTAACTACCTGCGATAGTAACTGACCTTCCCTGTATACTACCCTCACTAACC
>Ga0208826_1002261_pt1 | contig 14551 bp, 13 predicted proteins | sample AD_UKC115_MetaG_FD_184451 | JGI IMG/M metagenome (GOLD analysis project Ga0208826, IMG submission 184451) | Active sludge microbial communities of municipal wastewater-treating anaerobic digesters from Hong Kong - AD_UKC115_MetaG (SPAdes)... | ecosystem: Engineered > Bioreactor > Anaerobic >...
GATCCGGTCTCTCCCGCCTGTAGAAGATCCTCACTTTTCCTCCCGGCCGATACCCCCGGATATTCGCCTGGGCGTATGGAACCGTCCCGACCCCCCGCTCTTGAACGTTGAGAGAGACGTAGTTCACTCGGTTGGAACGGTAGAGGTGACCGGCCACGGTATACCGGGAGGTGACCCTGGGCTCCCAACCGTCGACGGGGTTGCGGGGATCCGGTGAAAGAAGGGTCTTGGCGATTTCCACCCTCTCGACGACGCCATCGACGCTGGGGGCGAGACGCCAGGAGATCCACCGGGAAAGGTGGTAAAAAAAGACGATGGAACCGAAGAGAAGGAGGAGGACCAGGATCCGCTTAAACATATGGCTCTCCTCCCTCTCCCTCTTCCTTCAGCCTTGCTGCTGGGCCTGGACTGCTGTCAGGGCGATGGTTCCGACGATATCGTCCGCGGAGCAGCCCCTGGACAGATCGTTCATCGGCTTGGCCAGCCCTTGGGTGACCGGGCCCATGGCGTCGGCGTTGGCGAGTCGCTGAACGAGCTTGTAGCCGATGTTGGCGGCGTCCAAATCGGGGAAGACGAGAACGTTGGCCTTCCCGGCCACGGGGCTGTCTGGCGCCTTGAGTTTTCCCACCTTGGGGACAACCGCCGCGTCGAGCTGCATCTCGCCGTCCAAAGCCAGGTTCGGGGCGAGCCCCTTGGCGATCTTGACGGCCTCGGTGACCTTCTCCACGTCCGGGTGGGAAGCGCTTCCCCTGGTGGAGAAGGAGAGCATGGCCACAATCGGCTCCTTCCCGACGAGACGTCGGAAGGTCTCCGCCGAGGAGATGGCGATATGGGCAAGCTCCTCCGCCGTAGGGTTGGGGTTCAGAGCGGCGTCGGAGAAGAGGAAGATCCCGTCGGCCCCGTAGGTGGGTTCAGGCAGGACCATGATAAAGGCCGCCGACACGAGCTTGATGCCGGGAGCGGTCTTGATGATTTGAAGGGCGGGGCGCATGATGTCGGCGGTGGCGTGAACCGCACCGGAGACCATACCGTTGGCGACCCCCTTCTTCACGAGCATGACACCGTAGTTGACCGGGTCACGAAGGTACTCGTCGGCCTTCTCGGCCGTCATCCCCTTGGCTTTTCTCAACTCCACAAGAGTCTCGATGTACTCTCCCCTCTTAGGGTCTGTGAGGGGGTCGATGAAGGTCGCTCCCGCAAGGTCCCTTCCTTGCGCCGCCTTCATGATCTCTTCACGCTTTCCCAGAAGGATGATCTTGGCGATCCCCTCTCTGAGAACCTTCTCCGCGGCTTCCAGGTTCCTGGGTTCCTGAGATTCCGGCAATACGATGGTCTGAGGAAGGCTCTTCGCCTTCGCTTTGACGGTTTCAATAAACGACATGATGACGCCTCCTTTATGAAAGAGTCTCTTCCGCCATGAGACGGGCCAGGGAGAGACAGTAAAATTTCGATTCCGGACTTTCACTCCTGGACATCACGACCACAGGCTTGGTGGTCCCCTGGATCAGGCCGGCCAGCTCGCCTCCCCCAAAGAGCATGAGCCCCTTGTAGAAGGTGTTGGAAGCTTCCAGAGAGGGAAAGATCAACACATCCGCCTCCCCCTCCACGGGGGTCCTGACACCCTTGATGGCCAATCCTTTCTTATCGCAGGCGCAGAAGAGGTCGAGAGGACCGTCAACGATGGCCCCTTTCAGTTGGCCCCTCTGGTACATCTTGCTGATCTGGGCGTCATCGAGAGTCGAGGGGAAATGGGGGCTCACCTTCTCCGCCGCGCCCAGAAGGGCGACCTTGGGCAGAGAGATCCCGAACCTGTGGGCCATAGCCACGGCATAACGGACCATGGCCTTCTTCTGCTTGAGGTCGGGGACAGGGATCACCGCCGTATCGGAGACGAAGAGCAGTTTTGGGTATTGGGGAACCTGGATGGCGCAGACATAGGTCATCACCTCGCCCGGAGGGAGAAGGCCCCGCTCCTTGTCCATGACCGCCCCGAGGAACTTGGAGGTATCCACGAGCCCCTTCATGACGATGTCGGCCTCGTCCTCCCGCGCCATTCGAACGGCCTCCTTCGCGGCGGCGACTTCGTTCTCCGCATGAACCAGGGTGAAGAGCTTCGGATCAACCCTCTCTTGCTGGCAGGTTTCGACGATCTTCTCCTCATGACCGATCAGGAAGGCCTGGACAAACCCCTCCTTCACGGCCCGGGAGACGGCGCCGATGGTGTTGGGGTCCTGGCCGAAGGCCACGGCTAGGCGTTTAGCCCCCTTGAGCGTCCGAACATGATCAACTAAGCCTTCGAGAGTACGGATCGCTTCCACGGTTCTCCTTACTTGGCCATCAAGGCGCCCAGGGCGATGGAGTAAAGTTTCGTCTTGGTGCTGTCGCCCCTGGAAGAGAGGATGCAGGGGACCTTGGCGCCGAAGACCAAGGCGCCGAGTTCGGCTCCGGCAAGCTTGGTGTTGGTCTTATAAAAAACGTTCCCGGATTCAATGTTCGGAAAGAGGATGCAGTCGGCGTCGCCGGCCACCTCGCCGGTAATGCCCTTGATCTCTACGGACTCCTTGTCGATGGCCACGTCCAGAGCCAGGGGACCGTCGATGATGGCGCCGCCCTTGATCTGCCCGCGCTCCCCCATCTTGGAGAGGATCGCCGCATCGACACAGGCCTCCATCTTGGGAAGAACCTGCTCGGAGGCGGCCAAAACGGCGACCTTAGGCCTGTCGATTCCCAGGGCCTTCGCGGTGGTGACCAGGTAGTTCAGGATGGCGGTCTTCTGCTTCAGGTCCGGAAGGGGGATCACCGCGACGTCTCCGCAGACGATCAGCTTCGGATACCTGGGGGTTTCGATGACCGTCACGTGGGAGAGCACGGCGTTGGGAGAGGGCATGAGCCCCTTCTCCTTGTCCAGGATGGCTCTCATGTACTTATCGGTGCTCACCAACCCCTTCATCAGAATCTCCCCTTCCCCGGCGTTGATCATGGCAACGGCCTTTTCGGCCGCCTTGACATCGGAGGGAGCCGTGACGATAGTGACCCGGGAGACGTCGAAACCGTTCTCTTCACAGGTCTTCCGGATCGCGCCCTCATCACCCACCAGAACGGCGTCAACCAGGTTGTTGTCCATGGCGTTATAGATCGCCCCGATGGTGTGGGAGTCGTTGGCCCAAGCGGCGATAAGCCGTTTCTTCTTCCCCTGGGACTTTACAACTTCAATGAGTTCGTCAAGCTTCCGGATAGGCATACTTCATCTCCTTAAGATATCGTATTAGAATATAGCCTAATTTAATGGATTCACGCCTTTCTGTCAAGGTGAAAGCGACCTTGAGACAAGCCCCAAGAGGCTTTCTCACCCCCTGGAGAAGGGGGAAAGAGGCTCTCTCACCCCTTGTAAGAAGTGTAAGGGCGCCGCCCCGGGAAGTCTTTTTTAAAAAAATCTTAAGGGGAGAGATCCACCCGGTTCGTATCGGATTCAGGCCACCAAAGGCCTCCCCGAAGGGTTCCGTCGCTTCCCACGCCGAGTCCGAAGAGGGATAAAAAAAAAGGGGGAGGCTTTCGCCTCCCCCGGTATGAAAACCCCTGAAAGGGGTGTTCTTATCAGAAGCTCAGACGCAGACCGAGCCCGTAACGGGCCATGTCTTTGAACTTATCGAAATCTTTAAAAGCCGAACGGCCTTCCAAGAAGAGGGAGCCGGTGACTTTCTTTCCTGAGAAGATCTCGTACCCGACGTTGGCGATCAAGTCGAGCTTGGAGTCGCCGTCCACCAGCCACAGGCCCGTGCCGCCGCCGATCCAGAACTTGGAGGGGTGGTAGGTAAGGGTCACGTCGAGGACAACGGGGGTTCCATAATCCTCGTCGCTGACTTCGATGTAGGGTCCGACCAAACCGTTGATCCGGAGGTTCTCCTGGATCTTGTAGCTATACCCCAGTCTCAAGAAGACGAAGTTGTTGGGGTCGTACATCTGTGAGAAGCCGGCGTCGGCGAGGATGAAACCGCGCTTCTTGACCAGGAAGGTGGCGGTGCAACCCTCGGAGGTCTTCCCACCCTCGGGACCGTCATCCTTGACGAAGAGAGAAACAGTGTGCTCACCAACCTTCTTCGTCTTCAGTTCATAAGAGAAAGGAGGCTCGGTGATGTTTTTGGACTCCTCGACCACTCCGTTGGCATCCTTAACCTCGAAGGCGGCGTTGATGATCTTGCCGTCGGGGTCGGTGGAACCGGAACCGTCGATGGTCACCTTCTGGCCCTTGAGTACTTCCGTAGGCCTGACCTCAAGTTTGCAGACCGGCGGCTTGTTCTCCCAGACCGTGACCGTTCCCTCGCAGGCCTTGGAAGAGCAGAAACCTTCGCCGTTGTGGCTGACGCTCTTGAAGGTGTAGACGCCGGGCTTGTCGAAGGTTACCTCGGTGGAACAACCTTCGGCGGGGAGCTCAAGGGTCTTGACTTCGGTTCCCGCGGCGTCGGTGATGACGACGACGTTCTTGACGTACTCTTGGGAGCCGCAGGTATCAACCTTGACAGGTTTGCCGACTTCGACCTTCTCGGGAGAGACGGCCAGAGCACAGACAGGCGCCTTGGCGATCGACTTGAGAGAGATGTTGGCGCAGATCTTCGGGATCACGAACTCGTAGATGTTCTCATCCCTGGCGATCTTAAAGGTGTAGGCGGAAACGGGTTTCTTCCCGGCCCAAACGATATCGTGGCCGACGGTGACTTTCTTGCCGCGCTTGGCAAGCATCCACATGAGTTTGTCACCTGGTTCGATGGTCGTTTCCTTGAGCTCAGCCTTCTGAAGCTGCTCCAGGAAAGGGTAAACAAGTCCACCGTAACCGGCCTCCTCGAACCCCATCTTCACATCTCCAGCCCTGTCGACGGCGATCTTCTTCAACTCGTCGGGAGTCAGGTTCTTGGATTTGTAGAAGGGGTGGCCTCCCAGGCGGGTCACCTTCTTCTCGGCGGCCTGGAGAGAGACCAGAAAAGTCAAGAGAATAAAGAGTGTCAGTAGAGTTTTCTTCATCTTTTCCCCCACAGTGAATTTTTGACTTTCACTCATACCGCATTTTATAACCCTTTTCCCAAGGATTGTCAACAATCAAACACAGATAGGATCCTCTTCTTTTCAGCTTCCCGACAGGTTCTTGACCGAGGCGTCCCGGACTGGTAATATCTTTTTGGACGGACCCCATGAGGACTCTCAAGAACCCTCACTTTCTCCTTTTCGTCGCCCTTCTCCTCGGCATTTTCCTTCTCCCGCTGAAGGTCGCTCTCTTCCGGGTGGAAGGGCGCTCTATGGAGCCGACGTTGAGAAAGGGTGAGGTTGTCGTCGCTCTGCGCAACGCTCCCATCGGCCCCTCCAGCCTTGTGGTCTTCTTCGACCCCCGGGGCGGAGAGGAGAGAAAACTCGTCAAAAGGGTTGCGGCCAGGGACGGGGAACCCCTCCTCCGAACCCCTGAAGGGTCGCTCCTTCCCGCGGGTTCTCTCTACGAGCAGGGGGCCCGGGGTCTTTTACGAGTACCCCGGGGTTGTCTCTTCGTCGAGGGGGACAACCCCGGTTTCTCCGACGACAGCCGCAGGGGCTGGCTCGTGCCCCGTCCGTTGGTGGTGGGAACGGTCAAGGCCGTTCTCTTCCCCCTCTCAAGGTTCCGTCTGATTCCCTGAGACCCGGGGACTCCCGCCCCCAGGGGGCTCGTAATCGTGGTTGACCCTGTAGACCCAGGCAAGAACCTCCGCAATGGCCACGTAGAGCTCCGAGGGGATCTCTTCGTAGAGGGCCAGCTTCATAAGGACCTCTGTCAGGTCTGGGTCCTCCTTCATGGGGACTCCCGCCTTACGCGCCTCCTCGATGATCTTCTCGGCCTTCGCCCTCCGCCCCTGGGCAACGACCCGGGGAGCCTTGTCCTTGCCGGATTCATACTTTAAGGCGACGGCCTTCTTCTCCTTCGTTCTGTCCACGGTTCACCTCTCCCCTCTCCGCAGGAGAGTCCATACAAAGGGAAGGGAAAGGAGAGCCTCCCCAAGAACGGTCATGAGGTTGGCCGTCGAGAAGAGTTCCGCCCAGTTCGCCTTCCGGATTCCAGGGAAGAGACCCAGGGAGAAGGTCTTTGAGGAGAGAGGTGCAAAGAGGGGAATCCCGATGGGCGGTTTCTGATCGGTGACCACAAGGTCGAGAAGGAGGTGGGAGAGGAGAAGAAGAAGGATCAGGGGAAAGAGCCGGAGACGCCGCAAGAGAAGGGAGATCAGGAGGGAAGCGGCAAAGGCGAAGAGAAGGGTGTGGGTATAACGCTGATGCAGTTCGAGCCCCCTCTTCCCCGCCAGAAGCCATCCGACCAAAAGGTCGAAATCCGGAAGGAGGGCGATCAGGGGTGCCCAGAGGAGGTGGTGGAGTCTGCCCCCCCCTTCATGGCGGGCGGCCAGCCAGATTCCGGCGACCGAGTGAGCCAGAGGGCTCACTTCTTCTCCCAGAACCGGAGAAAACTCTGGACCTTGGAGTCCTGGAAGAGGTCGTTGACCATCTTGCGGGCAAGGTCCCTCACCGTTGCGTCAAGCTCCTGAGGGGGTGTGCTGAGCTGGGTCTCCACAGGGTATGAGGAATCCGAAGACCTCTTCTCCTGGACGCTCTGCTCGTACCAGAGGGTCTTGCCCGTGGAAACCTCTATGAGCCTCAGCCGCAGGGCCGCCTTATGGCCGGTGAGCCTTCCGAAGATGAGGCTATCCCACCTCCCCAGCAGGAGAAGGTCAGCCCCCCTGCGTGAGGCTTCCGCGATGGCCCTTTGGATGGAGGCCTCTTCCCCCCGGTCCTCCACGACCCAGGGGCAATCCGTGTCCAGAGCAACCTTTTGGAGACGGTTGGCCCGGAGGAACTCCTGATGGAAGATCTCAGCGCCCCGAACGGCCCAGGGGGCGGCGTAGGAGGGAGTCTGAAAGGAGAAGATCAGGAGTGTGCGGGAAGCGGGTTCCTTGATCTTCCCCTCCAGGTAGACATCCCTTCTGGAGGTCGGAGGTTGGGGCGACAAGCAGGAGACAAAGGCCAGAAGGGGCAGTACAAGGAGGAGAGAGAGCTTTTTCCTTTTCATGAAAACATTATAATGAAAAGAGAAAGAAAGGGGAAGTGTCGGCCCTCTCTCCCATCCCCTGTCAGCCTTTCTGCCCTCTCTGCTCGGCGATGAAAGCCTCCACCTCTCTCTGTAAACCCGGACAGGCCTTTCCGGAGAGAAGGATGAAGAGCCCGTCCTCAAGGGGAATCTTCACCGGCGCAACCAGGAGGGAGTCGGAGTCTCCGCCGACGAAGGCGAGACGATGGCCCAGCTCCCGAACCAACCGGAGAGGCTCCTCAGGATGGCGCTCCTTGAAAAGGAGGCGTACCCTTTCGAAGAGAAGTCGTCCTTCCTCAGATGTAGACATCCCTCTCCCCCTTTTCGATCCTCTCGAGCATCCCGTCGATGAGAGAACGGCTCTCCTTGTCCATCCCCTGGAGCGCTTGCGCCATGAGCGCCTCCCCGCTTCTGCGGGTCTCCGGGCTCCCGTAATCCCTCAGGTACTCGGAGAATGTGGAAAAGGCGTTGGGGATGCAGAGGCTATGGATGTTCCCCTTCTTGGCGATTCTCATGAAGCAGTTCCCGGTTCGGCCGCAACGGTAGTCGGCGGTGCAGAAGGAGGTGATGAAGCCCTGGTCGGCCAGCCAGCGGATCCCCTCGTCCAGGGTGCGGTTGTCCCCCAGGGTGAACTGCTCCTTCCGGGGATCTCTCACGTTGGGAGAGTATGAACCGACGCCGATGTTGGAACCGAAGTCGAGCTGGGTGATCCCCAGGGAGAGCATCCTCTCCCTGACCTTAGGAGACTCCCGAGCCGTCAGGATCATTCCCGTATAGGGGACCGAGAGGCGAAGAACCGTGATCACCCTCTCGAACTGGTCGTCCGAGACGAGGTAGGGACTCTGGGAGACAAAAGGCGTGGTAATGGCCGGTTCAAGCCTCGGGAAAGAGAGGGTATGGGGACCGACCCCTCCGAAGTGCTCTTCCAGGTCGATGGTGTGGTAGAGGAGGCCCATGACCTCGAACCTCCAATCGTAGAGGCCGAAGAGGACCCCCGGGGCGACATCGTCCACCCCCGCCTCCTGAGCCCGGTGGAGCCCGTAGAGACGCCACTGGTAGTTCCCCTTGAGGGTTCCCTTCGGGTGAACCTTACTGTAGGTCTCGTGGTGGTAGGTCTCCTGAAAGATCTGGTAGGTTCCGATTCCGACCTTCTTCAGGAGCCGGTAATCCTCTACTCCCAGAGGGGCGGCGTTGACGTTGGCCCGTCTGATCTCCCCCGAGGGGGGACGCTTCACGGAGTAGGCCTTCTCGATGGTGTGGGCGATGTACCGAACGTCGGAAGAGGGGTGCTCGCCGTAGACCATGACAAGCCTCTTATGCCCCTTCTCGACAAGGGCCTCGATCTCCCGGACCAGTTCTTCATCGGTGAGGGTGTGACGGTCGATGGAGTCGTTCTCCCTCCGGTAACCGCAGTAGACACAGTTGTTGACACAGAGGTTGCTCACGTAGAGGGGGGCGAAGGTGACGATCCTGTGGCCGTAGACCTTCTCCTTCACCTTGAGGGCCGTGCGTTTCATCTCCCCGAAGAGATCGGGGTCGGTGACCTTGATCAGCGTGGCCGTCTCTGTGGGATCGAGACGTTGCAGGGAGAGGGATTTTTCCAGGATCTCTTCCACCCTCTTGCGTTCGGGCTCGGGAGCACCGTTGATCTGGGACCAGATCTTGTCGTCGTCGATAAAGTCCCTTCCACCCTTCAGGTACGGGGTATTCTCCTCCATTCTGATCTTGAGAGAGGAGTCTCTGAGAGTCTCTTCCATCTTCTCACCTCCGGGGATTTTCGGTCCGAAGGGGAGAGGCAAAGGGATGGACCCGTGACGTTTCGAAGGGGGTTGTCTTGAAAAACCGGGTGCTTCCGCATTTCTCATCTCCTTGGGTCAGGCGGCGCCTTTCCTTCAGACCATTAGGGAAGAGGATACTCCTTTCCCCAGGGAAAAGCAAGAACCGGGAAGACTATTTACAGACCATGATCTCCAGGATCAACCGGTCCGTCTCGTTCATCCCCTCGGAAGCGATGGTTCCAACGTTTCGGATCGTCTTCTCCAGGTCGTTCTCGATGATCCCGTCCCTCTCGGAGATCTCGATGTTTCGCAGGGAGAGCAGAGAGGCCTGAAAGGCCGCAGAGAGAGCGGTAGAGATCTTCAGGGCGCAACCGGGCTTGGCCCCGTCACAGATCATCCCCGCCAACCCTCCGACCATGTTCTTGATCGTGGCGGCCACATGGGGGTAACCGCCTCCCAGGAGCCAGGTGATCCCCGCCCCGGCGCCGATGGCGGCGAGGAAAGCGCCGCAGAGGGCTGAGAGTCGGCCTACATAGCTTTTCAGGTGGATCGCCGTGAGGTGCCCCAGGGCCAAGGCCCGCAGGAGCTTCTCCCTGGAGAGCCCAAGGTCCTCGACCACCGAGAGGATCGGGAGGGAGACGGTCAACCCCTGGTTTCCACTCCCGGAGTTGCTCATCACCGGAAGAGAGCACCCCGCCATACGGGCATCCGCGGCGGCGGAGGTCCTGGCGATGGCCCTCAGGGAGAGTCCCTCCCCCATGAGGGAGAGCCCACGGTTCTCCCAGAGTGTCTTGCCCACCTTCAAGCCGTAAGAGCCCTTCAGACCCTCCTGGGCGATGTGGTTGTTCAGCCTCGCCCCCTCTTCGAGAAAGGCGATCTTCTCCAGGGGGACCTCGGTGGCGAAGCGGAAGATCTCCTCCACGGTCATGGGAACCGCGGCGCACTCTTCCTCCTCCCCTTCCCTTCCCTCGACAGCCTCACGGCTCTCCAGGACCTCTCCGTCCCTCTCGACGAGAACGACGGAGGTGTGGGTGTTCCTGATGACGCTCCGACCCCGATGACCCTTTCCGTAGGCGGTCACATCGATGAAGAGTTTGCCCTCATCCTCCCGCTTCTCGACTTCGACCCTCTCCTGCCGGACGAACTCCTTGGCCGCCTGAATCCTCTCCGGAGAGAGCCCTTGAAGCACCTCAAGCCCCCGGGAAGAGTCTCCCCCCAAGGCCCCCAGGGCCGAGGCGATGAGAAGCCCCGTCATCCCCGTGCCGGGGATTCCCACGCCGAGAGCGTTCTTAAGAATGTTGGGACTGACGGTGACACTAAGCCTCTCCGGAGGTTCGCCCAAGGCCCTGGCGGCGTGGGCCGAAGCCAAGGCGACGGCGATCGGTTCCGTGCAGCCCAAGGCGGGAAGCACCTCCCTCTTTATGGTGGCAATGAACTTCTCATAACGATCTTCCACTGTTTCCTCCCCAAGGGGTTTTCCCCCCTTTCGCAAAGTGTTTGTCACTCCCGACCGCCGTGAATTTCCAAGACCAAAGGCCCTTCATCCCGGTCAAGATCGGCGCAAGAGACCTCCGCGGGAGCCCTCACCGTTCGTCATGGCTCTCCCCCTCCTCGACGGCATAGCCTCTGACCTTACGGTGATCGGCATCCGAGCAGGGGGTTGTCGGTTCAGTTCCGGCGATGAAGAGCTCGTCGATGACTTTCTTGCAGTTCGGCCCCGCCGGCAGTCCGGTATAGTAGTCCACCGGAAGGGAGACCATCCCTTCGGGAACCGGGAACCCTTCGTCGCTTCGCCCCTTCAGATAGGTCTCCATGAAGGAGACCCAGATGGGAAGGGCGGCCCTGGCTCCGGTCTCGTAGTAGCCCAAGGTCTTCTTCTGATCGTGACCGATCCAGACGGCGGCAACGACGGAGGGGGTGAAACCGATGAACCAGGCGTCGGTGTAATCGTCGGTGGTCCCGGTCTTACCGGCGCAGATCCTTCCCAAGGATCTGGCGCGCTGGGCGGTTCCCCGAAGGACGACCCCTCGCAGGAGGGAGACCATCAAGGCGTTCACCTGAGGGTCGAGAACCTCCTGCACCCTGACCCGGCTCTCGAAGAGAACATTCCCATCACTGTCCATGATCTTCTTGATGAAGAAAGGCCGAGGACGTCGCCCCTTGTTGGCAAAGGTGCTGTAGGCGGCCACCATCTCTTGCATGGTCACCTCGAAGGTTCCCAGGGACATAGAGAGGTAGGGTTGTATGGGAGACTGGATGCCAAACTTCTTGGCGTAATCGATCGCCGTCTCGGGGGTGATGGCTTCGAGGAGTTTGGCGGTCATGATGTTTCTGGACTCCTCGAGTCCCCTTCGCAGGGTGCAGAGCCCACGGTACTTCATGTCGAAGTTGTGGGGAGTCCACTCCTTGCGGGTCCAACGGTCGTAGAAGGTCACCGGTTCGTCCATGAAAGTCGAAGAGGTCGTATAACCCTGGGAGAGAGCCGCCGAGTAGATGATCGGCTTGATGGTGGACCCGGGCTGACGTTTAGCCTGGAGGGCCCTGTTGAATTCGCTCTTGTCGAAGGAGTAGCCACCGATCATCGCCTTGATTGCGCCGGTCTTGGGGTCCATGGCCAGAAAGGCGCTCTCGGCCTTCGGTTCCTGCTCGAGGGCCACCTCCATGGTCTTGGATCCAGGGTCCGCGGAGAGAACCTGCACGTCTACGACATCGCCACGCTTAAGAATCTGCCCCAACTCCTTGGCTCTGGTCCACTGGGCGTTCTGAAGGGCCAGATGGGCCCGGTAACCGGCGACTTTCAGGTAGGCGATCTCCGCTTCCACTCCCAGAACGACGGCGGGGAGAGTCTCTCCAACCTGCCACCTCGCCTTCCACTCCCTGGGGGCGAAGGAGTCGATCTCCCGTCCTTCCGCCAGGAGGTTCAGCTTATCCTTCCGCCATCCCCTCCGTTTGTCCTGCTCCCGGACGCCCTTCTGGACGGCCGCGAAGGCCGACTGCTGGAGGGTCGCGTTCACGGTGGTGTAGACCTTAAGCCCCTTCTTGTAGAGCGCGGTGTTCCCGAACTCCGAAGCGATGAACTTCCTCACCTCTTCGATGAAGGTTTCCATGGCGTCTTCGGTCTCGAAAGGGTTCTTCTGGACAACTTGCAGGGGCGTCGCCCTGGCCCTCTCGTACTCGGCCTGAGTGATGAACTTCTCCTCCCTCATCCTACGGAGCGCGTAGTTTCGACGGATTAAGGCCCGTTCGGGATGGGAGAGGGGGGAGTACTTTCCCACCGAACTGTTGATGCCCGCCAGCAGGGCGGCATCCTCGACCTTGAGCTCCCGGCTGCTCTTGCCGAAGAAGAAGATCGAAGCCGCCTCGATTCCATGGTTTCCGTAACCAAGGTAGATGTTGTTCAGGTAGTAGTTGAGAATCTGCTCCTTCGTGTACATCCTCTCGATCTGAAAGGTCAGGAGGGTCTCCTTCAGCTTCCTGCCGAAGGTCTTCTCGTTGGAGAGGAAGAGCGTCCGAGCCAACTGCATGGAGATCGTGCTGGCCCCCTGGGCGACGCGGCCGTGGTAGAGGTCTTTGACGATAGCGCCGAAGATTCGGACAAAGTCGACTCCCCAATGGGAGTAGAAGCGGGAGTCCTCCACGGCGATGAAGGCCTTCTTGACGACCTCGGGCATCTCTTGAGGGGAGAGAACGACCCGTTTCTCCAGATAGTACTTCCCGATGATCCGACCCTGATCGTCGTAAACATCGGAAACCACCGACGGACGGAGCTCTTCCAGATGTTGTATGGCGGGAAGCCCCTTCTGATAGGTCAGGAAGATCCCGAAGAGGACCCCCAGGGCCGCGGTCAGGACGATCGTCAGGGCAATGGAGAGTCTACGGAGCCACAGAATCTTTGGTTTTTCGTTCATCATCGATCTTTTTCAAATACTCCTTGCAGAGTTCGACGAGGGCGGCATCAGAACGGCCCAAGGTAGCGGCCTTGTCGAAGTAGAGCTTGGCTTCCGTCAACTCTTTCCTATGGAAGTGGTAGAGGGCCAGGTCGTAGTGAAAGCTGGGGTTCTCGGGGACAAGGCGCAAGGCTTTCATGTAATCGCTCCGGGCGCCGTCCAGATTTCCCTTAACCTCCAAGAGCCTCCCCCGGAGGTTGTAGGCGGGGGCGAAGTTGTCGTTCTGCCCGATCGCCTTCTCCACGAAGGCAAGACCCTCTTCTTCTTTCTTCTCAGAAAGGGCCAGAAGGGCCAAGTTGAAGTAACCGTTCTCCTTGGTAGGGTAGTCGGGAGCGGAGACCACCCTCATGAAGCTCTCTCTGGCCAGTTCATTCCGTCCGGTTTCCCGGTAGAGGATTCCCAGGTAGTTATAGGTATCCGTGAAGTTGGGCTGGAGGGAGACCACTTTCAGGAAATTCTCTTCCGCGGTGGTAAAGTCCCTCTTCATCAGGGAGATCAGGCCGATGACATTGTAGGCGGAAGCGAAGTTCGGGTCCCGGCGGAGAACCTCTCTCATCTTGCGGAGCGCCTCCTCACCCTTCCCCTGGTTCAGAAGAACCGTCCCTTCGTTGTAGAGACGGATGGTGGGGTTCTCCTTCCCCTGGTTCTGAGGAGCCGAGAAGAGTAGGCCTGTCAGGCAGACGATGGTGGCGGCGGACAAAAGGGTTCCTCGTTTCCAAAGATTCATCTTCCCCTCCATTAGCGAACGTTCCACTCCTTTTTCAGGCTCCTGCCCATCAACTCCTTCAGGGCGACCTTCAAGTCTTGTCCTTCGTAGAGGACACCATGGATCTGCTTGGTAATGGGCATCTCCACTCCCCACTTCTCCGAGAGTTTCAGGGCGGTCTTGACCGTTGTCAACCCCTCGACGACCGAGACGGAGCCTTTCAAGATGGCCTCCATGCTCTCCCCTTTGCCGATTCTCTCCCCGAAGGTTCGGTTCCGGGAGAGGGGGCCGAAGCAGGTCAGCATGAGGTCACCGATTCCCGAGAGCCCCAGGAAGGTCTCCTCGCAGGCACCCAGCTTCAGGCCCAACCGAAGGATCTCAATGTTCCCCCTGGTGATCATGGAAGCCAGAGTGTTGTAGCCGAAACCCATCCCCGAGACGACTCCCGCGGCGATGGCGATGATATTCTTCAAGGCTCCGCCCAACTCCACTCCGACAACATCGGTGGAGTGGTAGATGCGAAGAACCGAGGAGGAGAAGGAGTGCTGAAGGTCAACGGCCGTCGCCTCTTCGGCGGAGGCGATAACGACCGCCGTAGGATGGTCCTTAGCCAACTCCCGAGCGAAGGAGGGACCGGAGAGTACGGCGATCCGGGAGGGCCCCAGGGAGGGAAAGCTCTTCGCCATCAAACGGCTGAGAAGGTCAGTCCCCGCCTCATCAAGCCCCTTGGTCAAGGAGATCAGGCAGCGACAGTCTCCGTTGAGGTGGGAGTTGACGAGGGGGTAGAGGGAGGGACAAAACTTCGAAGGAACGCCGATTACGAGGATTTGGGCCCCTCGGACAGCCTCCTCCAGGGAGGCGGTGGCCCTGAGGTTCTCGGGAAGGGCCACGTCGGGTAGGTAGAGGGTATTCTCATGCCTCTCGTTGATACTCTCCACAACCTCGGGTTCCCGGGCCCACATAGTCACCGACAGATGCTTGATTCCGGCCAGGTAACGGGCGAAGGCGGTTCCCCAGGAACCGGCCCCGA
>Ga0208826_1002262_pt1 | contig 14548 bp, 21 predicted proteins | sample AD_UKC115_MetaG_FD_184451 | JGI IMG/M metagenome (GOLD analysis project Ga0208826, IMG submission 184451) | Active sludge microbial communities of municipal wastewater-treating anaerobic digesters from Hong Kong - AD_UKC115_MetaG (SPAdes)... | ecosystem: Engineered > Bioreactor > Anaerobic >...
GGCGCAGCCATAGACACGAAACTCCGTATTCTCATTGTGGTGGTATTCACCACAATGTTACCTAATATCTACCTCTTTTGCTAGTGATTTGTCCGAGAGGTGTGTTCAGTATAGTGGGAGCGTGACATCAATCCCTAAGTCGTGTAAGTAAGCATGGAACTTTTTTACTTGTCTTGCACCAAGGAAATCATCTTACATCAAATAAGGTGTTTTTTGTTATCATGATTGTATGAAACTGATTGAAATTGACTTGCCTCAATACGATATTCAGCAAGAGCCGAACGCTGATGAGATTGGTCAATTAGTTGACAACAAGATCAGAAAAAACTTTCTAGGCAAATCGGTAGTCGTTCGAGGCATTGCGTCGAGTGAGCACCCTCATAAATCGGTCGAAGAACTAATCGAAATCATAAAAACAACTGGCACCGACCGATACGATCATGATCGAAAAGGTGACCGCTATGAAAACATCGAGAATAAACACATTGACCTATTTGGCGTACCAGCAACTGTCGCGGAAGATAGTGAAATATTTAAAGTCATAGTGTGGGGTTTTTATCATAGTGCAATAGCAGTGCATGGCTACCCCGTACGAATTGACGTGGTAATTATTTACGACGCCGAACAGCTAAACCAAGTTTCTCATCAATATGAAGGACGTGAAGATATCAAGGATGATGGCTTTGCTTTTAAAGACCCAAGTAAGAAAGCGGCCGCTGTACTTGGGATCATAAAAATCAGATAGCTAAATTTGTCTATCCCAGCCCTTTTTCTTGATGATAACGTTTAGCACGGGGCGACCGATATGGCGCCCTGACCCCTCTAGCATATAAGACACCGGAAGATCCGATGGGATTGATTCAAGAATTGGCTCGAAATGGCTAATTGCTTGGGCAACAGAACTCAGGGAATTTGACCATACAACAATCGTTGTGCGGAGTTCTGGGTGATCGTTGTGCATCCCCAAACGTATACGAATCAGCTCGTCTCCAATGCGAATTCCGGCGGTATCATCATCGCCATTTTGTATATCGAGAACAAACAGCTCTACATCTTTATTTGTCGCTTGAGCCATGACGCCCGCTATATTGTCATGACAATAAGCGCTAGATGTGACGTATTTCGAGTGATCCCCTACCATGCCCTTCCATAGCTCCATTTGCTCTGGATCATCCTCGAAGATTACGGCTATCGTACCGTCTTTTTCTATGCGTTGCTCGTGATGCGGTAGACGCTCTTTGGGGTAGCTTAGACTAAGATTGAGTGGTCGAAAACCCTCAAAGCAATGACCCACGTCTGAGAGCGCCCATTTACTATAGCCGTCTTTGTATGCGCGAAGATCCGCAGCATCAACTCCCGCGTTGAGACTGTCGTCACCACGGTCATCAGTTAGTCTGCGCCATGTTTCAACAACTCTCGTGGCTTTATTGGCCGCAAGAAGATCGCGTATTCCGTTTGCCGCAATAAACCCGCTTGTACTTTCGCGACTGATGCGTTGCATTGTTTGCTCGCTTGGCGATCCATGGGTGGTCCACTGTTGGCCACTGAGTGCGCTACCCTTATAGAATTGTTCAAGCAATGCTAGCATGGCCGATTCATCGGGATCTGGGTCGCAAATCTCGCTATGCATCCGCGCCATGACAGTCTGGCCAACGATAGCTCGTCTCGTGAGAGCGCGTGCAGCATACGGAAAGAAACAAAGTCCGTAAAGTGCCTCGTTGTTTTCGGGCGCAAACACACCCGCTTCTGGATCATCCATAAAGGCTTCCAATAATTGATACGCTTCGTCGATCCACTTGGGGTTGGTTTTGTCGAAGTCACGAATGTGACCCGCAAGTTCTAGCACTTTAGGTGGTATGCCGTCATGAATTTCCTGCAAGCCCGCAAAGTCAACCGGGTCATTAATGAGGCTCTGTTTCAGACCATCTAAAAATTCTGGTCTGGGCTGTAAGTCTGCGGCAACATTTGATGCAACCGCTGCTCCGCCAAGGCGCGCCGTTAGTGGTCGTTTGTCGGCAAGTGAATCCTCGTCAAAAACATATTGGACAGCTTCAGTCTCCAATGCCGATGTCAGCACATAAGGAGCATGGGTATCGATGGCGTTCGTAAAGATCTCATGAACATTAGCCGCCGAGAAGTCAGGATTTATAAATGCGTTTCCTAACTCCCTTTCCAGATAGTCATAATAGGTACCAACGATTCGCTGTTCCACAGATACCCGATCGCCCCATCCTGCCCTTTCAACCTTAATCAAGGCAGGGTCTATATCGCTGAGATAATTGGTCATATTCTGATAGTTTGACACGTGAGATTTGAATTGCAAGCATAAGAGTATATGATACGAACTTGCCAATATCAGTCCTTTAGCTCAAAGATGATCTGCTCATCCCGTATGCCAGTCTGCTGAAATCCAGCTTTTGTCAGTACCGCCATGCTTGCATCATTGCCGTTGGTCACCTCGGCATATACACGTGAGTATTGTGGGGCAAGGTGACGCGCAAGTGACCTAGCCGCCAGGGTTGCATAGCCATGCCCGGTATAACGAGAATCAATCCAATAACCAATTTCTACTTCATCACCTTCAGGTGTAGCATTGATTGTTCCAACAAATACTTCCATTGCCCAAATGCCCATTCGAAGCTTATTACCTGCGTTCTGACGGGCGCTGGCAACGTCTTCAAGACTCTGGTACTTTTGCGAGGTCGTATCACCAAACTGGCTCAAATGCTCGCGATTCGCTTCGACTGATTGCCAATATGCAACATCGTCAGTTTCTGTAGATAGCTGACGTAGGATAACTCCTTCTTGCTCAGTAGACAACATAAGGCTCTCACTCATTAAGCACCACTATATAATATATACCTGTTTTTCGCCAAAACATTGAACCATAAAAAAGTTGCACCGTACGGATCGGGGGTTCAGAACATACGCAGTAGATACCCGGCTCTTTTGTTATAGTAGGTCTATGTATAAACATGCAATTATTGTCCTTGGCTGTGGTATTGATGCTGCAGGAAACCTTGACCCCGACGCAACGAATAGCGTGCATCTCGGAATTGATGCTTTAAGCGAATCAGACAATACCTGTCTGATAATGACCGGAAACGTTAGCTACAAAGCAACGTTTAGGCCTTCGATCAGCGAAGCGCAGGCAATGAAAGATTACGCCGTGTCATTTGGGATTCCCGTAAGTCAAATATTCGTTGAAACTGAGTCGAAAGATAGTCTTGGAAATCTTTTCTTTACAAAACAGAATCTACTGATTCCTCTGGGTATTACGAGCATCTCTATTGTTCGCGGACCCAATCAAAGCAGCGAGCGAATTGATTACTTGGCAAGAAAAATACTCGGCAGCGAATACAACTTCAGACTTATTGAACCAAACATCGAACTACCAGGCGAACGAGAACGCGAACAAAAGTCACTTGCAATGGCCAAAAAGTGGCTCGACGAAATTGCCGACGGCGACATGGATTCTATATACAGACTCATGCGTGACAAGCATCCTGGCTACAACAGTTCAATTTCGCTCGAATCGCTACAGGAGCTCTTGTAGAAAATTAAATGAGCCATAATGATAACTTTTAGGATGTCTGTTATTTTATACAACTTATGCTTGTAAATAAAACCGTTGTCACACACAATTAATCTAGACTAAATAGGAATGACGAGATGAGACTAAACGGTAGCGAATTTTGCGATGATCTAAAAGCGGTGATTGATGTGCGCACAAAAAATGTGCTTGCCAACAAGTCGCTCGGATTTGCTCAAAAAGTGACTGAGCTTGCACATATTTCGTCAACCAGGCTGACATATGCACCCGGCTACCAGGAAGAAAGCCTAAAATCGCATGCAAAAGCTGGTAAATTTGTGGCTGCGCTTGTTCAATCGCCCTACGTGCCTATGATGGAGGCAGTATTTCTTGGTCAGGTTAACCAGGATCGGCCCCTTTCCCTCTATACGGGTGGCGTTGCTACACTATCTGTTGAGTCGGGTGTGTTGGCACGAGTCTACACGAATAATGACGGTCACAGGCGTAGGTTTGGCATATCGGGTCGTGCCGACGATCAGCTAACCGACGTTGGCACCGACGAGTTGGAGCTTGTACCTAATCGGCTTATTCCTGCTACCTTCCAACCGAGCCCTATGACGCCTCTTGCGGATAGGGTAATTGCAAAAATCGATGGTCTTGATTTCAAAATTGTTCACGAAGGCATCAACGCTCCTGAAGTTGATGAGAACGGCAATATTAATGAAGAGCGCTACGATCGTCTTGGGCTTTTGAAGCATTTTGGACGCGAGGCATACGTAAGTGCGGTAATGCGCGCTCGTGAAGTTTCCGCTAATGGTGCCCGAAATGAAGATGATTTGAGACTTCGAATCACTCAATACAATGGCTAGCTAGTAGCGAGCACTCGCCTCCTCTTGCTCTACCATGAGTGCTAAAATATATATAGGACACAACTTTAAAAGTGGGGTATGTGAAATGGCGAAATATATTGATGGATTTGTACTAGTAGTACCAAAAGGCAAAGAAGCCGAATACCAAAAGATGGCCGAAATGGGTCGTGATTCATGGATGAAGCATGGCGCGCTTCAGTACTTTGAAACCAGGGGCGACGACCTAAAGCAGCAAGAAATGGGCGACCAAAAATCACGTGCCTTTGCCGAAATGGCAGGCGCTTCGGCTGATGAAAATGTGTGGTTTTCTTTCATTGTTTTTAATTCCAAAGAACACCGCGACGAAGTAAACAAAAAAGTTATGGACGAAATGAACGAGACCTTTGCCGATCAAGCCGATTTTGAAATGCCAACCGACATGACAAAAATGGCGTACGGAGGGTTTGAAGTGGCAGTTGAAGACTAGGTAGACCGTTACTAACGCGTTTGATACACTTCTGAATAATGACTAAGACGACCTACATTCTAGCTGGCGGCAACGACAGGCAAGTTGCCGACTATGGCAGCCGACTTGGTGAAGAAATAGCCAAGCATGTGACAAACCCCAAAATACTAAGCTGTTTTTATTCTCAGCGAGAAGAAACATGGGAAGAAAAAGCCGAAGACTGGCATGATTGGTTTTCGCAAAACTTCTCGTGGCCCTTTAGCTACGATTACACTCGGCTCGATACGCTGCTGGACCAAATTGATCAAGCAGATGTGATCTATTTTCATGGTGGCGATACGCAACTACTGCTGAGCAAACTACCCAATACCGAAACATTGCAAAAACACTTTAGCGGTAAAATTGTGATAGGCAGTTCGGCGGGCGCAAACATGCTTGCGCGGCATTTTTGGTCGAGCAGTCGCAGTGTCTATGGTGAAGGTAAAGGACTTCTTGATATCAGCATCATGGTTCACTACGGAGCAACAAAAATCGGAGACAGCCAGCGAACCGCCGAAGACTGGGAACAACAAGAAAAACAGTTTGCCTCAATGGTCAACATGCCTATCGCGCAACTGCCAGAAGGTCAGTTTAGCGTTTATAAAAAGGGTTGAAAATTCGAAAGGGGCGCCATTGCACATGGCGCCCCTTCGCATCAAAACAGCCTTCTCAGGAAACGTGCGTGTCTGTGGTGAACCAAGTCACCAGCACCGCATCCTTACGGATACGCTCGATGGTAATGTTACCATCGTAGGCAAGTCCTTGTCCCCGACACGATCAACGCTCATGGCGTACCGCTGGGCGTTGGCGCCGTTCACGATGTCGACAATCTCTCCTGTCGTAATGTGGTAGGAAATACTCGGGAACAACGTCGTCAGGATGACCCGCTCGCCGTCGAAGGCAAAGGTTCGGGACTCCTCACTGACGAAGGGGCCGGGCAGATTGGGCTGGTAGAAGTTGCACATGCTCTTGACCGTGACGAGCTTCAGGTTTTGGCCCGGGGCCAGCTGCACTTGGTTGGCACCAACGAACTTGACGTCGGTCGAGGTTGGGGGTGGTGGCGGTGGGGGCTCGAAATTGCAGCCCGTCAAGCACAACGCACATGCGACGACTGCAAGCAGCCATTTGTAGGGTTTCATGCCTCTCCTAGGTTGAAGGTTGACGAATTAAGGATGCGATTCACCGCAGGATGCGGAGATTAATATATTATACTATATATTTTGTATATACGCAATATATTAGTATAGACCAGGTGCTGCATCTACGATGGAATGCCCACTATCCCCCTGCTAGAGAGTTAATTTATTGTGTTTCAGTATTTGTGAGTAAAGTCCCATTTGCGCAGCTTCTCTAGCCTTCGCACACTCACCCACAGAGCGTATAATTAGTAGCAAAGGAGGAGCTATGAGAAAGATTATTGTACTGTCGTTTATAAGCCTAGACGGGGTAATGCAGGCTCCTGGCGGACCAGACGAAGATCGCGATGGTGGGTTTGAATATGGCGGCTGGACTGCCCCGTATTTTGACGAAGCAGCTGGTGAAATCATGACTAAACAAATGGGAGCAGCGGACTATTTGTTTGGCAGGAAAACTTTTGACATATTTGAAAACTACTGGCCCAAAGCAAAACACGCCAGCGACTGGCCAGCCGTTAATGATGGCGTAAAATACGTACTCTCGAACACGAGAGATGCGTCGGATTGGAAGACAACGGCATTTATAAAAGGCGTCGAAGACGTCAAAAAGGTCAAAGAATCAGTCGGCCCTGATTTGCAAGTTCATGGCAGTGGTCAGTTGATACAACTGCTTTTAAAGCACGACCTGGTAGATGAGCTGTGGCTCAAAACCTTTCCTGTCACGCTCGGCAAAGGCAAAAAACTTTTTGGCGACGGCACCATACCGGCTGCATTCACCCTGACTTGGCATAGCGTCACGCCAACTGGCGTCATAGTAGCTAATTACACCCGCACGGGAGACGTGCAGACTGGTACTGTAGGCGAATAGCCCCGAAATAACAGTGACTTTCCTGACTACAGCGTGCCGATGATCGAAAAATCACGCAAGCTTTTGTCTAGAAGAGATCGCCGCAAATGCCTTAGCTTGCTGAGCGTGATGTAAGTCATTGCTGAGTCTGGTCGTAGATCATCAAGTGTACCAAATCGAGCTAGGTAGAGGTCGCTAGGCGTTGCTATTGTCTGTGGTCGTTGTCCGCCGCTTAAACTGATGCGAACGTTGAACTGGTCATTGGTGTCGCAGTACGGCCCCTCGCCTGTCAGCTCAACCGATTCTGCCAATACAACACACCCCGTTTGCAGTACATCACCAACGCGCAAGTCCTGAGGCAGTACAGCATTTTCGGTGACATCACCCAATTGTAGGGCTAGTCGTAATGGTACATAGCGTTTTCTGTCATCTTTTAACAAAATACTTACACCGTCGTTGGTGTTTCTTGGATCATGTATTAATCTCTGTCCACCAGACAGCTCATCGTTTTTTTTGAGTGCCATCGGTTGAGAGTACGTGTCTCCACGATCTATGTTTTGATTACTGCCAACGACACTCGCACCATTGTTGTCTATCCCTGTATGACCAAAATGTTCCGGAGTAAGTATACGCATATAGAGATATCATACGTGCGAACGACTCATATGCCAAACATGAGTATTTTGGATTGTTGCCGTACATAGGCTTCGCATGCTTACCTATCCTATCTTGAGCACATCACCACCAACAAGCCGAACGTCATCACCATCAACCACCACAGCCTGTGCGTCTTCGATAGCATAGACAGGGTATGCAAGGTCTTGAGCTGCATCGGTGATGATATCTGCCCTATTGCGAGTAAAGATTGGTGAATTAAGGTGTGGGAAAATGGCAAAATCTACGAGTCCCATATACTCTGTCACACCAAAATCTTGGTCGCCTTTGCGATAAACTTCCTTGTATTTGTCTGTGGTGATGCGTCGCCCTATGACCATAGAACCGGCAGATGCGCCTACATATACTTTGTCTTGCAACAATTTGTTTTTAAGTAGGTCGCCAAAACCGGTGCGTTCAAACACAGTCATAAGGTAATCGGTAACGCCTCCAACCACGTAGATAACATCGGCAAATGCTACGCGCTGTTCGACTGTTGCGGTATCGAGCGCGAACAGATTGATAAAATCAATTTCACCACCTACATAGTCGCTCAACTTGTTCATTTCGTCCAAAAACCATCGCTTGTCACCCGACTCGACAGCCGATGCTTCATTGATGATCGCAACATTGATCGAGACTAGATCTTTGCCTGTCAGATCGCCCAAGGCATTGGCGATTTCTTGGTTCCATATACCTGCGGAAGCGAGTAGTAGTTTCATGTAGTAATTATATATCACTTCCTATTCCGAACACATCCCGTAGCGCCAACCTGGACCGTTCGGGGTGCTAGGCTGGTAGTCAAATGCAAAGGCGGTTTTGGCGACAGCGTGGCCGACTGCATGCGGCCGCGATGCGTAGATATCTTTTAGCCTGCCACCTTGTACAAGTGTGGTTCTGTCGAATCCTGCACGAAGCAACTCTGCCTTAACGGCAATGCTACCCACATCACTTTCGAGCCGGTATTCGTCACTGCGCAGACCGTCGCCGATTGGCAAGCTGTCTATAAGTAGCAAGCCACCAGCTGCAACACGGTCGGCAGCTTGCTCCAGCGCCCCGAGCGGATCGGCCAGCCACCAAAATGTCTTGCTACTCATGACGATGTCATACTGGTCGAGTAAACCGTCTGTGTCGGCCAGCTTCTCGACGTTACCGATAATGTATGATTCGGGCGGCAGGCTTTCTGCAATGCCCGCCGCGCGTGTACCGCGATAATCGTGCATAGTTAACCCGTGGGCAATGTGCCCCATCTCTAGTGCCCGTCGCACGAACGCACCTTGCCCTGTTCCGATGTCGAGAATCCTGAGTGGTACCCCAGACTCGAGAAGCTGCGATGCAGGGAAATGCTCACCATCTGGCCCAAGGAACATGTAGTTCGACATCCCCCCTTCGTAGCGGTAGCCGAGCGGTGGCATCGGAAACTTGAGTGTGTGCGCATGCTCACGGTTAATATCCGCCTCGAGAAAGGCGGGACGTCGTCGATGCATCGGCACACATGCTAGATCTCCCGAATATGTCATAAAACGTTATTATACAATAAATAAAACGATGTTGCTATGAAAGTATCGAAGTATCGCCACCGAGGTTCTGCCGAGGCAGTATTTTTGTGTCAGAGGATGATCCCGCGAGATCAAAATGCTATCATAAACCTATGAGCAAAGTTGCAACCTATATCGATTCACTGCTAGACGAACAGCTGCAGCAAGATAGCCTAACACTCCTAGGCATGATGCAGCGCATCAGCGGGCACGAGCCGACGCTATGGAATGCTGGCACTGTAGGATTCGACACCTACCACTACAAATACGACAGTGGTCGCGAGGGCGATGGGCTGGTGATTGGGTTTTACCCGCGCAAGGGCAAGATCACGGTGTATATCATGGACGGCACTGCCCGCTACACCGAACTGCTAGCAAAGCTAGGCAAGCACACAACCACCGGATACTGCGTGTACATCAAACAACTGAGCGATATAGAGCAGCCTGTACTAGAGCAGATCGTGCAGCAATCGTACGCGCACATCGCATCACTACCCCAGCCTATACGACAGATTTTATGGAAGGATTAGCCAGTTGATGACGGTAACGTGCTTATGCAAAACCACAAGCACCATGATATAATAGCGGTATGAACAAAACACCGCAAAAACCACTGACACAGCAAGAAAAAGTAGTTGTTGAAACTGCGGTGAAGACTATTGTCAAAAAATACCACGAGACACTTAGTAAGCTCTCGAAAACATAGTATGCGGCCGATTACCGTAGGCGAAGCTGAATATGTCGCCCATCGTCTAGTAAAAGAGATGATGGATTATGGTGAACCTATGGGTGATTTTATGACGCGCTACCCCAACAAGCTGGAAAGCTGTCTTGAGCAGCCGTTTGCAACGTTTGGCGGGGAAGAGCTGTATCCCACACTACTTGATAAGGCTGTGCTGTTATTTTATCTTGTGATCAAAAATCATCCTTTTGAGAACGGAAACAAGCGGATGGCAGTGATGCTAATGCTATTTTTTCTCTTCAAAAATGGCAAATTTAGCACAGTTACACCAGATGCACTATACGATCTTGCATTGATTGTCGCAAAAAGTGATGCGTCAATTGAAGAACAACTGCCGATCATTCAGGATGCTCTGAAAGATTTTATTGTCGACAGCATCGCCTCAAGGTAACTCTTCAAAGACTACGTGTCAGCTACCAAGTTACGATGGTGTTATACTAAAAACATGCAAAAAATAGCCACACGAGTGTTCATATACGCGTCACTCGCCTTTGGTGTGATCGGTATCGTACTTGTACTGACTGCAGGCGGCCCAGACACGCCAGATACTGCCCTCACCCAGTTCCTCATGCGCTTACTCTTCATTGCCGTTTTTATCATACTGCCATCGTTTGCACTGAGTATTGCGGGTAAGTATTTGGACGGCAAGAAGTAACACCCACCATTGCTTTCTGCATTGAAGTAGTTTATAACATAGCTTATGAAGTCTCCGGACATTCCTCGGCCTGTTGAGCGACGTATTTCCGACGAAACGTTCGATGGGCTGCAGCTTGCAATGTACAGGCTGTTTCAGTGTGGTGTGTTTGCCAACCCTGGACCTACAATATTCTCCGACATAACCATACAAGATGGGATGACTGTCCAATCTGTACCGAAGGCCATTCAAGATGCCCATGATTCAACACATATATACTCTGGTAACATAGATCCGCACGGTACAAGAACGCCATTGTACAAAGTATGGCAACGGTTCGAAAGTAGCCCTGATAAACAAGGTTGTATAGGTGGTGAGACTATAGTTCCGTCGAGGATTGTACATGAGGAAAATCTATCAAGGAATAACCGGCCAAGTTTACGCAGAGATTTTGTCACAACTATTGATGGACGAGCCTTTGAGATCTTTTCTACTCAGTCGCCAAATTTTGCATACGCGGACGCAAGCTATGAATTAGATGACACTACCGCAGGTGAGACGACCGACTGGCTGATGTATTTGGTGCAAAAAGCGCAGCAAGATCCAGATGCTCAAATTGGAGCATAGATAGCAAAAACAGAAGCACTCACGGCATACTATCTGCTATCATAAACACATCACATAACAGGAGGTGTGCATGTTGGAACTAACAGGTATTAACTATTGGGCAGTGGTTGTGGTATGGCTACTCTATATGGCAGTCGGCGCATGGTGGTATTCTACCGCCGGATTTGCCAAGCAGTGGACAAAATACACCAAAATCGACATCTTAAAGATCCCCACAGAGCAGGCAAATAAAATCATCGCATCGGTTGCCGTAGGGGCACTTGTGCAAGCATTTACGCTGGCACTTGTGCTGAATTCGCTGCACGTTACATCAGTCACTGAAGGCCTAGTTGCTGGGCTAGTACTGTGGTTTGGCTTGGTAACAGCCACAACTGTAGGCGTGACGCTATATAGTAGGCGCGCATGGGGCTTTTTATGGCTCAACAGCGCGTATTTTTTGGTAGTCATGAGCATTGGATCAGCCATACTGGCCACGTGGCGATAAGCAAACCTAGCTGACGCCGCAAGATTTGTCAGATGAGACCGCTTATGCTACTTTAAAGCTAAGCAAACAACGTAAACAAACACCTATGCCACGCAAAAAATCGCCAGCCACAAAACGAAAAACCTCGGCCACTAAAACCACAAAAACGGCCAAAACCACCAAGGCAAAGACTCGTCGCAAGCAGTCCTTGCTACACAAAACACATAAAAAGCTGCTCAAAAAGGTTATTCCCAAGAAAACGCACCACCGGTTAATCTTTGGTGCTGCATTGGTGATTGCTGCAATTCTGGTGATCTACGCCTACTCTAGCTCTATACGATCGGATGTACAGGCGGTCGCGGTGGTCAAGACAACCGAGGCAGAAAAGTTTACATGGACTCCCACGGATAATTATGCGCAGGTGAGCGACGCAGCCGCCTCTGATGGCGCAGCCGTAAAGCTCACAGGTAACGCCACAGGTACAGCAAGCATCACGCAGGCCGGCCCAGCCGAAGAATTGCGTGTTACTGCCAGTGGCAAGAACTGTTTTGGTGATCCAACCATGCAAGTCACACTCGACGGCAAAGTGCTCGACACAAAATCGGTAAGCGGCGACTGGAAGCAATATAGCTTTCCTGCCACCATAAAAGAAGGCAAACACACCGTCGACATAGCCTTTACCAACGAAAATACTGTCGTATGGTTTTGGATATTCAAGATCTGCAGCCGTTCACTGTCTGTCGACAAGATCGATATGTCTGTGGTCATGCCAGATGCCTCTTCTTCATCACCCTCACCATCACCGTCTACATCGTCAAGCTCAAGCCCTAGTTCGGGTACCAGTAGCGGCTCGTCGGCCTCAACACCAAGCTCAAGCCCTGGCGCAAGTTCTGGCTCTTCTGCCGATAGCAGCATTGTAGGTGGCTACTCTGCACATACGCTTTGGCAGTCCGACCCTATCAACTACGTCAAGCTAGCGGCAAATGGTGGCGCCAAGGTCATTCGCGACGACGTAACCTGGGCAGATGTAGAGAAAACAAAAGGCAGCTACGACTGGTCGGGTACAGACAAAATGATGGCAACAGCCGCGAGCAATGGCGTACGCGTACTACTGGTTGTGCTGACATCGCCAAGCTGGGCAAACGGTGGCGCATCGTATACAGGGCCGCCAAACAATGCCAGTGATTATGGTAATTTTGTTGGCAAGGTTGCCGCGCGCTATGGTACCAACGGTGCATTTTGGTCGGCCAACCCAACGCTACCAAAATACTTGCCAATAGGCATAGAACTGTGGAACGAACCAAACCTCAATGTATTTTGGGGCAGCAAACGGCCAGACCCTGCCAAGTACACATCTATGCTCATAGCTGGGTACAATGCCGCCAAAGCAGCAGATTCATCGCTCACCGTAGTAAGCGCAGGCTTGTCGCCAGCTGGCGGCTACAACGACATCGACTGCAACGGCACGACCGACAGTGGCATCAGTGATTACGCCATGAACCCCGTGAACTTCCTAAAGTCGATGTACGCAAATGGCGCAGCCAAACGATTCGACGCACTTGGCTGGCATCCATACAATTACTGGGGTGGTGCAACAGGCGCGCAAATGGTGGGATATCACCAATGTTCTGCGTGGTCGCAGATGGCCGAGACCCCTGTGTCTGCACGGTCGCTTATGACCAGCAATGGCGACAGCGCCAAGACAATCTGGGCGACAGAACTCGGTGCGCCCACCTGCACAAGCGGTGGCTACACGTGCGTGAGCGAAGCAGAGCAAGGCAACCTGGCCACCCAAACAATGAAGCTATGGAAAGGCTATAGCTGGCATGGCCTGTACTTTTGGTATGACCTGCGCGACGACAACGGCGGCGACAGTACAACAGATATAGAAGAGCACTTTGGGGCAGTCAGGGCAAACGGTACACTCAAGCCGTCTTATACTGTGCTCAAGTCTGCATTTACGCAAAAGTAAAGATATATAAATTAATTTGACAACGTGCTTATGCTACAGTATACTGCGAGCAGTAAGTTAATCTCCAAAAGAAACACTTACACCTGGCTCGGGGCACATTCCGATAAACAATTGAGGAAAGGGCCGTTTGAGCAACAACAAACACTCCTTGCAAGGACAAGAATACCGGTTGATCGCCGGTATTTTTGATTCATGAAAGTAGTAGGATATTTCAAGGCTTATGCTTGCTGTTTACCACCGGTGTTGTACTATGTACTTATGAGATTTCGAGGCAACATACGGTCGGACAGACGGCAAGGGCCAGAAGTAGCGCAATTGGAAGACTGCCAGGAAGTGCAAAGGTACAAAAACCTCCAATCACAACGCTTAGCGCGTCAGGTAGACTGGATACTTGACCACATGCTAGATCAAACAACCGGCTTCCATGGCATAATCAGGATCGACGCTAAGATTGACGAGTTTAATTTTAGCCGCATGAGATCACCTGGCCGACACAAATCCGGGTTTATTCGTGAGGCTCGATTCATCGATGGCAACGTGTGGCTACAAGCAACAACAGCAAATGCCCTTAGCAACTCGCTGCACAATTTGTTGCTTTACAAAGGCGAACGACCTCACGAATATTCACTTACACCAATCAACCAAGACTGCCAGGCAGTTGGGCACAGCGTGGAAGCTATAGGTTCAGCAGCTATAGCCGACAAGGCACCAAATATCCTGCTTGACCTCGGTAAGATTCAATCTGTCTTTGAGATAGAGCGCGATCAAGGATGGCCTCATGCCCTTGCGGCCACAGACCTTAATAGGGCAAAGATACCTGTAGCTACCAGCCAGCAGTAGGAAGTAACCGCCCTAGGTAGGGCTCTAAATAAATCGTCCCGCTAGGGCATGGCTCATTCGGCTGCTATACTATATATAATCTATGGAAAAATTCAGACAATACCTACACACTGTCACGCTCCCACTATACTGAACACACCTCTCGGACAAATCACTAGCAAAAGAGGTAGATATTAGGTAACATTGTGGTGAATACCACCACAATGAGAA
>Ga0208826_1002269_pt1 | contig 14530 bp, 11 predicted proteins | sample AD_UKC115_MetaG_FD_184451 | JGI IMG/M metagenome (GOLD analysis project Ga0208826, IMG submission 184451) | Active sludge microbial communities of municipal wastewater-treating anaerobic digesters from Hong Kong - AD_UKC115_MetaG (SPAdes)... | ecosystem: Engineered > Bioreactor > Anaerobic >...
CGCGGCGTTCAGGGGCGCCGACTCGGCCGCGCTGCTGGCCGAGGCGTTTGCCCGCGTGCAGGCCAGCGGCTGGCGCGTGGGCAATGTGGACGCCACCGTGGTGGCGCAGGCGCCGCGCCTGGGGCCGCACCGTGCGGCAATGGTGGCGCGCATCGCCGCGCTGTTGCAGGTCGATGCGGACCGGGTCAACGTCAAGGCCAAGACGGCCGAGCGCCTGGGGCCGGTGGGGCAGGGCGTGGCGATCGAGGCGCGCGCCGTGATGCTTCTGATTCGATAGCTGGCAACCCGCACGCAACGGGCGCGCAGGACCTGTGCGGCCATTTCATCCCTCGGCACGACACAGCCAGGGATGCCTTTTTTCTAGGCGCCGCTGGACGGAACGGAGCCGGGCGACGTGCTCTCGCCGCCCTCGGCGCGCCGCAGGTGGATCAAGACCATCAGCCCGCCGCTGGGGTTGTTGGCCAACTGCATGCTGCCGCCCATGCTCTCGATCATCTTGGCCACGATGGACAGGCCCAGCCCGGCGCCGGTGGCCGCGGTGCGCGCCGTGTCGCCGCGGAAAAACGGGCGCGTGAGCAGCGGCAACTGCTCGGGCGGCACGCCCGGGCCCTGGTCGCGCACGCGCAGCATGACCCAGCCGTCGTGCGCGGTGGCGGCGATGCGCACGCGTGCGATGCCGTCCTCGGGTGAGCGGCCGTAGCGGCGGGCGTTTTCCAGCAGGTTGGAGAGCACGCGCGAGAGCTCGATCTCGTCGCCGATCACGCGGTAGTGGGGGTTGATGTTGACGTCCACGCGCATGTCCTCGTGCACGGCGAAGGGCTGCACCCAGGCCTGCACCAGCTCGGCCAGCGGCAGTTTCTCCAGCGCGGCGCGATCGGGCCGGGCGTAGTCCAGGAACTTGCCGATGATGGCGTCCACCTGCGTGATGTCGGCGGCCATGTGCTCGCGTGCCTCGGCGTCGGGCACGCTCATCTCGGTTTCCAGCCGCAGCCGCGCCAGCGGGGTGCGCAAGTCGTGCGAGATGCCGGCCAGCATCTCGGCGCGGTCCTGCTCGATCTGCGAGAGCTGGTCGGCCATGCGGTTGAAGCCGATGTTGACCTCGCGCACTTCGGTGGACAGGGCGTTTTCGTCCAGCCGAGACTGTTGGTAGTTGCCTTCGCGCACGTGGGCAGCGGCGATCGACAGCTGCTTGAGCGGCCGGTTGATCAGGCGCGCCAGCAGCGCTGCGCCGATCACCGACAGCGCGCCCAGCGTGGCCAGCCACACCACCCAGGTGGGCCCGCCCAGCAGGGCGCCCACGCGCGAGCGGTCCATCAGCAGCCAGTACGAGTCGCCTTCGATCGAAAAGCCCACCCACAGGCCGGTCTCGCCGTTGACGCTGCCGGCCACCACGGTGCCCGCGCCCAGGCGCGCGACGAGCTCGTGGCTGATGTGGCGCTCCAGCTCGTTTTGCGCGAAGGCGGTGAACTTGTCGCCCGGCTCGCGCGGCAGGATGCGCACCTTTTCCTGATCGGCCATGGTCTTGATCAGCGACACGCGGGCGATCGCGTCCGAATGGATCAGCGCCGCGCGCGAGAGGTTGACCAGCGAGGCGATCTGGCGCGCGTTGGCGATCACGCGCGGTTCGTACTCCAGCGTGCGAAACAGCTGATACCAGCCGAAGGTGCTGCTTGCCAGCAGCACGCTCACCAGCAGGAAGGTGCGCCAGAACAGGCTGATGCTGACGCGCGGCGCGCTGCGCGCGCTCTCCAGCGGCGCATTGAGGGAGTCGCTGGCGTCGAGCGCAGCGGGCCGACTGGCGTCCAGGCCCGGCTCGTTCGGCACGGCCGCGGTCATGGCGCGCTCAAGACCTCGAAGACCGCGGGATCAGGCGTTGCCGTCGGGCACGAACACGTAGCCCACGCCCCACACGGTCTGGATGTAGCGCGGGCTGGCCGGGTCCTGCTCGATCAGCTTGCGCAGGCGCGAAACCTGCACGTCCAGGCTGCGGTCGAAGGGCTCGAACTCGCGCCCGCGCGCCAGTTGCGCCAGCTTCTCGCGCGACAGCGGCTGGCGCGGGTGGCGCACCAGCGCCTTGAGCATGGCGAACTCGCCCGTGGTCAGCGAGATTTCCTCGCCGTTCTTGTGCAGCGCGCGCACGCCGAGGTCGAACTGGAAGGGGCCGAAGCTGACCGATTCGTTCTCGGCCGAGGGCGCGCCCGGCGCTTCCTGCGGCGGGCGGCGGCGCAGCACCGCGTGGATGCGTGCCAGCAGCTCGCGCGGGTTGAAGGGCTTGCCGAGGTAGTCGTCGGCGCCCACCTCGAGGCCGACGATGCGATCCACGTCCTCGCCCTTGGCGGTGAGCATGATCACCGGGGTCTTGTCGCCCGCGGCGCGCAGGCGCCGACATACCGACAGGCCGTCTTCGCCCGGCATCATCAGATCGAGCACGATCAGATCGATCGTCTCGCGCAGCATGATGCGCGCCAGCGCCTTGGCGTCTTCGGCGACGATCACCTCAAAGCCTTCTTGCGTCAGATAGCGGCGCAGCAGGTCGCGAATGCGGGCGTCGTCGTCGACGACGACGATCTTGTCGGTGTGGTTGACTGCCTGGTTCATCTTGTGAATGGACTTGGGTTGGGGCACGTCGGCCGGATTTGTAACAGGCCCATTGTGACCTTGATGCAACGCGATCCGCGTCGCATCGGCCGATGATTTTCAGCATGTTACATCTGTTGCCCTGCCGACGGACGATGCGCAAGACGCATACGCACCCTGTGTGCGATCGTCGCCGGTGGCAGCAGGCACATCATGAAGTACACCCTGATCATTCTTTCCGCGGTCGGCGTTTTGGCGGGCGCGTTCGCCGCCTGGGCGCAGTCCGAGGCGGCCGACCCGCCCGCCAGCCCGCCGGTTGCCGACAAGGCGGTCGAGCGGGGGGCCGCGCGCTCGCCGCTGTGGATGACCGTGGAGGCGCAATACCGCCAGCGCGGCGCGGAACCCGGGGGTGACGATCGGCGCCTGACGCCGGACCAGCGCCTTGAGCTGCGCGAGCAAATCCGGCGCGGCATTGCACCGGGTGCATCAAGCGGCGAGCGCGGCGCCGGGGTGCAGGCGACGGCGCGCTGAGCGCGGCGCGGTCGGGCGCCGGCGCGGCTTGCGGCCCTGCGCGCGGGCCGCGGGCCGATTGTTTTAGGATGCCGAAAGCGGGTGTTTTGTCGCCCCGGTTTCCTGTCTCGCATCCACCATGTCCGAGCCCGCGCTGCATCACGTTTCCTGTCCCGAGCCCTCCGGTGGCCACCGCATGGCGTGGTGGCAATGGGGCGATGCGCGGGCGCCGCGCGTGGTGGTGTGCGTGCATGGCCTGACGCGCCAGGGACGCGACTTCGACGTGCTGGCCCGGGCGCTGCAAGCCCAGGCCCAGGCCGCCGGGCAGGGCGTGCGCGTGGTCTGTCCCGACGTCGTCGGCCGCGGCCAGAGCGACTGGCTGCGCGAGCCCATGGGCTACCAATACACCACCTACGTGGCCGACATGCTCACGCTGCTGGCGCAACTGCATGCGCAGGCGCCCATCACGCAACTGGACTGGGTGGGCACCAGCATGGGCGGCATCATCGGCATGCTGATGGCGGGCACGCCGGGCTTGCCGCTGCCGGTGCCCGTGGCGCGGCTGGTGCTCAACGACGTGGGGCCCGGCATCGAATGGTCGGGCATCCGGCGCATTCAGGCCTATGTCGGGCAGGCGCCCGCGCGCTTTGCGACGCCGGAGGACGCGGCCGCCTGGCTGCGCACGCTGTCCGCCGGCTTCGGCCCCATTTCGGACGCCGACTGGATGACCCTGACACGGCCCATGCTCAAGCCGCAGCCGGACGGCGGCTGGCGGCTGCACGACGACCCGGCGATCGCCACACCCATGCTCGAGTTGACGGCCGATGCGGTGGCGCAGGGCGAAGCAACGCTGTGGCAGGCCTATGAAAACACGCGCGCGGCGACCTTGTTGCTGCATGGCATCGAGTCCGACCTGCTGACGGCGGCCACCGTTCGCCGCATGTGCGCGTGCGGCCCGCGTGCGCGCCTGGTCGAGTTTGCCGGCGTGGGCCACGCGCCCATGCTGATCGACGACGACCAGGTGCGCGTGGTGCTGGAGTTTCTGACGCCCAAGGAGGCAGCATGAAGACCGCCAGCCTGTCCGTCGGCCAGGCCGGCGCGCCCGTGGCGGGCGTGGTGTCCGCCGTCAACGAGTCGGAAGCCCAAGCGGGCATGCGCGAGCGCGCGCGCGCCTTTGCCGAACCCCTGCTGGCCGGCGAAACCACCGCGTCGGGCGAAAACCTGCTGGCCCACGCCGACGCCGTGGCCGACATCCTGGCCGGCATCGGCGGCGCAGAGTCGATCCAGGCGGCTGCCTACCTCGGCTACGCCTGCGCGCAGCTCAATCGTCCGGAGGAGGTGATCGGCAAGGCTTTTGGCGAGAACTTCGCCCGCCTGGCGCTGGAGACGGCCCGGCTCGAGCAGTTGCAGCAACGCTCGCGTGCCGGCCGTGTCGATCAGCCCACCGACTCCGAGCAGGCCAGCCAGCAGACCGAGGCCGTGCGCAAGATGCTGCTGGCCTTCTCGCGCGATTTGCGCGTGGTGCTGCTGCGCCTGGCCTCGCGCCTGCAAACCCTGCGCTGGTGCGCGGCCCAGCGCCTGCCGCTGGCGCCCAGCGTGCTGCGCGAGGCGCACGAGGTGTTTGCGCCCCTGGCCAACCGCCTGGGCATCTGGCAGATCAAGTGGGAGATGGAAGACCTCATCTTTCGCGCCCAGGAGCCGGGTACCTACCGCGAGATCGCCCGCCTGCTGGACGAAAAACGCAGCGAGCGCGAGGCCGCGCTGGAGCAGCGCCGCGCCGAGATCGAGACCGCGCTGCGCGCACAGGGCATCAATGCCACGGTCAGCGGCCGGCCCAAGCACATCAGCTCCATCGTGCGCAAGATGCGCGGCAAGGGCCTGGACTTCGAGCACGTGTTCGATGTGCGCGCGCTGCGCATCATCGTGGTCAGCGTGGCCGACTGCTACGCCGCGCTGGACTGGGTGCATCAGCACTTTGCCCCCGTGCCCGGCGAGTTCGACGACTACATCGCCAAACCCAAGGTCAATGGCTACCAGTCGCTGCATACCGTGGTGCGCGACACCGAGGGTCGCGCGTGGGAGATCCAGATCCGCACCCGCGCCATGCACGAGCACGCCGAGCACGGCGTGGCCGCGCACTGGGCTTACAAGGAAGCGGGCGCCAAGGGCTACGCCGGCGTCAGTGCCGCCAGCCAGTACGACGCCAAGATCGCCGTGCTGCGCCAGCTATTGGCCTGGGAGCGCGACCTCTCCGGCAGCGCCGCCCAGCACGGCCTGCTGGACGACCGCATCTACGTGCTGACACCCGAGGCGGCCGTGGTCGAGCTGCCCGCCGGCGCCACGCCGGTGGATTTTGCCTACACCGTGCACACCGACCTGGGCCACCGCTGCCGCGGTGCGCGCGTGGACGGCGTGATGGTGCCGCTGAACACGCCGCTGGCCAATGGTCAGACGGTGGCCATCACCGCCGCCAAGGAGGGCGGCCCCTCGCGCGACTGGCTCAATGCCGAACTGGGCTATCTGGCCTCGGCGCGCGCCAAGGCCAAGGTGCGCGCCTGGTTCAACGCCCAGCACGCGCGCGAGACCATTGCCCGCGGCCGCGAGATGGTCGAAAAGCTCTTGCAGCGCGAGGGCCGCACCGCCGTTGCGCTCGACCAGCTGGCCGCCAGCCTGGGCTTCAAAACCCCTGATGCGCTGTTCGAGACCGTGGGCAAGGACGAGCTGTCGCTGCGCAGCATCGCCCACGCCCTGCACCCGCCCGAGCCCGCGCCCAGCGCCGACGCGGCCGTGCTGCAGCGCAAGACCGCGCAGGGGACGCCGGCGCGCGGCGGGGTGCTGGTGGTCGGCCTCGACTCGCTGCTGACCCAACCCGCGCGCTGCTGCAAGCCCGCGCCGCCCGACCCCATTGCCGGCTACGTCACGCGCGGGCGCGGGGTCAGCGTGCACCGACGCGACTGCCCCAGTTTTCGCGACCTGCAGGCGCGCGACCCGGACCGCGTCATCGACGTGGCCTGGAGCACGCCCGCCACCGGTCGCGCGCCGGCCTACCCGGTGGACGTGTCGGTCGAGGCGGTCGATCGCCAGGGCCTGCTGCGCGACATCTCCGATGTGTTCGCGCGCGAGAAGATGAACGTGATCGGCGTGCAGACCCAGTCGGTCAAGGGCTGGGCCTGGATGACTTTTACCGTCGAGGTGAGCGACACGGCGCGCCTGGCGCAGGTCCTGAAGCTGGTGCAAGACGTGGCGGGCGTGCGCCGGGCCCGACGCAACTGAGGTGAAACACCCCCGGTTTCCACTCGCTGCACGATGTTTCGCCCACCCCTCAAGGGGCATCGCCAGTGACCGGGGAAACCCCGGCCACGGCGATCGCTGGCATGGTCTGCTCCGCGGCCATCGGGCTGTTGGCGTTTCATCGGCTGCGGGCGGCGCGCAACGCCATGGAAACCTGATTTGCTATACTTGCCGGCTTCGAATCGATTTTCAGGCGCGTAGCTCAGTTGGTTAGAGCACCACCTTGACATGGTGGGGGTCGTTGGTTCGAATCCAATCGCGCCTACCAAAAAAATCAAGCACCTGGCAGCCCTGTCGGGTGCTTTTTTCTTGGCGGCACGCCCGCCTTGTCGTCAAGCATCGAGGTCATCATGTCCCGTCCATTCAAGGTTCTCGGCATTCAGCAAGTGGCCATCGGCGGCCCCGACAAGCGGCGCCTGCAAACCCTGTGGGTGGACATGCTGGGCCTGACGCCCACCGGCACGTTCCAGAGCGAGCGCGAGAACGTGGACGAAGACATCTGCGCCATGGGCAGCGGCCCGTTCAAGGTCGAGGTTGACCTGATGCAGCCGCTCGACCCCGACAAGAAGCCCGCCGTGCACGCCACGCCGCTGAACCACGTGGGCCTGTGGATCGACGACTTGCCCAAGGCCGTCGAGTGGCTGACGGCGCGCGGCGTGCGCTTTGCGCCGGGTGGCATCCGCCAGGGCGCGGCGGGTTACGACATCACGTTTATGCATCCCAAGGCCAACGCTGAGTTTCCGATCGCGGGCGAGGGCGTGCTGATCGAGCTGGTGCAGGCACCGCCCGAGGTGATCGCGGCTTTTGCCGCCCTGCAATCGGCCTGAGCGGTGCCCGGTCTCGACTTGGGGTTGACGAGAGCAGCGGCGGGCGCTCTCCGGGCGTAAACTGTTCGTTACACGCGTGCGGTTCGGCCGTGCGCCGACGATCGCTTGAGCCCGGAGACCCTTGCATGCGCGCGACGAACACCGGCGACCCCGCCTACTACCACAAGGTGGTGGATTGCCAATGGGCCTGCCCGGCCCATACCCCTGTGCCCGAATACCTGCGGCTGATCGCGCAGGGCCGCTACGCCGAGTCGTACATGGTCAACTGGGTGTCCAACGTGTTTCCGGGCATCCTGGGGCGCACCTGCGACCGGCCCTGCGAGCCGGCTTGCCGGCGCGGGCGGGTGGAAGAGGCCAACGCCGCCAAGCCCGAGCCGGTGGCCATCTGCCGCTTGAAGCGCGTGGCCGCCGACCTGAAGGGCGACGTGGAGGCGCGCATGCCGCAGCCCGCGGCGCAACCCAACGGCAAGCGCATCGCCTGCGTGGGTGCCGGGCCGGCTTCGCTCACGGTGGCGCGCGACCTGGCGCCGCTGGGCTACGCGGTGACGGTGTTCGACGGCGAGGCCAAGGCCGGCGGCTTCATGCACCAGCAGATCCCGCGCTTTCGCCTGCCCGAGAGCGTGATCGACGAGGAAACCGGCTACGTCTTTGCCTTGGGCGCCGAGTTCAGGAGCGGCCAGCGCATCGACTCGATGCAGGCGCTGCTGGCCGAGGGCTGGGATGCGGTGTTCGTCGGCAGCGGCGCGCCGCGCGGGCGCGACCTGGATATCCCGGGTCGCCGCGAGGCCGCCCGGCACATCCACATCGGCATCGACTGGCTGGCCTCGGTGTCCTTCGGCCACGTCAAGAGCATCGGCCAGCGCGTGGTCGTGCTGGGCGGCGGCAACACCGCGATGGACTGTTGCCGCTCGGCGCGCCGCCTGGGCGGCCAGGACGTGAAGGTCATCGTGCGCTCGGGTTTCGACGAGATGAAGGCATCGCCCTGGGAGAAGGAAGACGCCCAGCACGAGGGCATTCCGATCATCAACATGCATGTGCCCAAGGCTTTCGTGCACGAGGGCGACCGGCTGACCGGCATGACGTTCGAGATCGTGCGTGCCGAGCGCGACGCCAAGGGCCGGCGCCGTTTGGTGCCCACGGGCGAGCCCGAGGTGTTTGTCGCCTGCGATGACGTGCTGATCGCCGTCGGCCAGGAAAACGCCTTTCCCTGGATCGAGCGCGACGTGGGCATCGCCTTTGGCGAATGGGGACTGCCGGTGGTCGACGAGCGCACGTTTCAATCGACGCTGCCGCGGGTGTTCTTCGGCGGCGATGCGGCCTTCGGGCCCAAGAACATCATCACCGCGGTTGCGCACGGCCATGAGGCGGCGGTGTCGATCGACCTGTTTTTGACCGGGCAGGATGTGGCCCAGCGCCCCGCGCCCTGGGCCAACCTGGTGTCGCAAAAAATGGGCATCCACGAGTGGAGCTACGACCACGACCCCAGCAACGACCTGCGCTACAAGGTGCCCTGGGCCAAGGCCGAGGCGGCGCTCGCCAGCATCCAGGTGGAGGTGGAGCTGGGTTTCGACGCCCGCACCGCCTTCAAGGAGGCGTCGCGCTGCCTCAACTGTGACGTGCAGACGGTGTTCACGCCCAAGCTGTGCATCGAGTGCGATGCCTGCGTGGACATCTGCCCGATGGACTGCATCAGCTTCACCCTGAATGGGGACGAGACCGACCTGCGCGGGCGTTTGAGCGCGCCGGCGCTGAACCTGACGCAGGACCTGCTGGTGTCCGATCCGGTGACCACCGGCCGCGTGATGGTCAAGGACGAGGACGTGTGCCTGCACTGCGGCCTGTGCGCCGAGCGTTGTCCGACGGGAGCCTGGGACATGCAAAAATTCCTGCTGCACACCACCAAGGCTGGTGGCGCGGCCGGCACCATCGGCGTGCGCGAGGGGGCCGCAGCATGACGCAGATCACCGCCGTCAACGACTTCGTCATCAAGTTCGCCAACGTCAACGGCTCGGGTTCGGCCAGCGCCAACGAGCTGTTTGCCAAGGCCATCCTGCGCATGGGCGTGCCGGTCAGCCCGCGCAACATCTTTCCCAGCAACATCCAGGGCCTGCCCACCTGGTACGAGGTGCGCGTGAGCGAGAAGGGTTACCTGGGCCGGCGCGGCGGCATCGACATGATGGTGGCCATGAACCCGCAGACCTGGGCCGCCGACGTGGAGGAGATCGAACCCGGCGGCTACCTGCTGTATGACAGCACGCGCCTGCGCCCGCGCGAGGAGCTGCGCGACGACGTCACGGTGATCGGCATTCCGCTGACCGAGATCTGCAATGCCGTCTACAGCGACCCGCGCCAGCGCCAGCTGTTCAAGAACATCATGGCGCTGGGCGCGCTGTCGATGCTGCTGGACATGGACGTCGCCGTCATCGAGGCCTTGCTGGCCGAGCAGTACAGGGGCAAGGAAAAACTGATTGCCTCCAACGTGCAGGCGCTGAACCTGGGGCGCGACTTCGTGCACGAGAACCTGGCGCATCCCCTGCCCATCCGGGTGGAGCGCGCGCACCGCGTGGGCCAGCGCATCTTCGTCGATGGCAACACCGCCGCCGGCCTGGGGGCGGTGTACGGCGGCGCCACGGTGTGCGCGTGGTACCCCATCACGCCCTCCACCTCGGTGGCCGAGGCCTTCATGGCCTATTGCGCCAGGTTCCGGGTGGACGCCGAAGGCCGCCACCAATACGCCATCGTGCAGGCCGAGGACGAGCTGGCCTCGATCGGCATGGTGGTGGGCGCGGGCTGGAACGGTGCGCGGGCGTTTACCGCCACCTCGGGGCCGGGCATCTCGCTGATGACCGAGTTCATCGGCCTGGCGTACTTTGCCGAGATTCCGGTCACCCTCATCAACGTGCAGCGCGGCGGCCCGTCCACCGGCATGCCCACGCGCACCCAGCAGGCCGACCTGATCGCCTGCGCCTATGCCTCGCACGGCGACACCAAGCACGTGCTGCTGTTCCCTGAAGATCCGAAGGAATGCTTCGAACTCACCGCCGCGGCGCTGGACCTGGCCGACCGTCTGCAAACCCCGGTGTTCGTGATGACCGACCTGGACATCGGCATGAACCAGCGCCTGTGCGAGCCGCTGACCTGGGACGACGCGCGCCAGTACGACCGCGGCAAGGTGATGACGGCCAACGACCTGGAGACGCACGACTTCGGCCGCTACAAGGACGTGGACGGCGACGGCATCCCCTGGCGCACGCTGCCGGGCACGCATCCCACGCGCGGCAGCTACTTCACGCGCGGCACCACACGCGACGCCTATGCCCGCTATTCCGAGCGCGGCGCCGACTACGTCTACAACGTCGAGCGCCTGCTGAAGAAGTTCGCCACCGCCGCCACCCTGGTTCCGCCTCCGGTGCCGCGCCCGGCCGCCCGGCGCACGCGGCTGGGCGTGATCTTTTTCGGCTCCACCAGTTGCGCCATGCACGAGGCGCTGGACGTGCTGGCCGCCCAGGGCATCCACGTCAACGCCCTGCGGCTGCGCGCCTTTCCGTTTGCCGCCAGCGTCAATGAGTTCATCGCCGCGCACGAGACGGTGTTCGTGGTCGAGCAAAACCGCGACGCGCAGCTGCGCTCGATGCTGATCAACGAGCTGGAGATCAACCCGGCCAAATTGCAGCGCGTGCTGCACTTCGACGGCACGCCGATCACCGCGCGCTTCATCACCCAGGCCATCACCGACCACGTGCATGACGCCGTCGTCACCCCGCAGGAGGCCCAGCCATGACCTACATCGCCAAGCCCCGGCTGCACCACCCCTCGCTCACGCCCAACAAGGTGGGCTACACCCGGCGCGACTACGAGGGCAAGGTGTCCACCCTGTGCGCCGGCTGCGGGCACGACTCGATCTCGGCGGCCATCATTCAGGCCTGCTGGGAGCTGGACATCCAGCCGCACCGCGTGGCCAAGCTCTCGGGCATCGGCTGCTCGTCCAAGACGCCGGACTACTTCCTGGGCGCCAGCCACGGCTTCAACTCGGTGCACGGGCGCATGCCCAGCGTGCTGACCGGCGCCAACCTGGCCAACCGCGAGCTGCTGTACCTGGGTGTGTCGGGCGATGGCGACTCGGCCTCCATCGGCCTGGGCCAGTTCGCGCACGCCATGCGGCGCAACGTCAACATGGTCTATATCGTCGAGAACAACGGCGTCTACGGCCTGACCAAGGGCCAGTTCTCGGCCACCGCCGACAAGGGCAGCAAAAGCAAGAAGGGCGTCGTCAACAACGACAGCCCGGTCGATCTGGTCGGCCTGGCCATGCAGCTGGGCGCCAGCTTCGTGGCGCGCAGCTTTTCGGGCGACAAGGCGCAGCTGGTGCCGCTCATCCAGGCGGCCATGCAGCATGGCGGCGCGGCCTTCATCGACGTCATCAGCCCCTGCGTCACCTTCAACAACCACGCCGGATCCACCCGCAGCTACGACTGGGTGCGCGAGCACAACGAGGCCGTCAGCCGCATCGACCTGATCCTGGGCCGCCAGGAAATCACGGTGGACTACGCGCCCGGCGAGGTGATCGACGTCGAGCAGCACGACGGCACGATCCTGCGCCTGAAAAAACTGCACGCCGACTACGACCCGACCGACCGGGTTGCCGCCATGGCCTACATGCAGGGCCACGCGGCCAAGGGCGAGCTGGTGACGGGCCTGCTGTACCTGGAGGCCGAGGCGGGCGATCTGCACGCCGCACAGAACACCAGCGCCCGGCCGCTCAACAGCTTGGGTACGGCCGAGCTGTGTCCCGGTGTGGCGGCGCTGGACAAGCTCAATGCTGGCTGGCGCTGAAATTCCAGCGGCGACGAAAATTGACTTGACAATGTTTGCATAGGCAAACAATAATCGCGGCCGGTCTGCCCCCGCGTCGGGGCGGGCTCGCCGCCATGCCGCCCTCCGCCATCCAGTCCCTGCCATACGATTCGTCGCGGCCGCTGCGTGCCGAAGACGGGCTGATGTACATGCTGCGCGATGCGCTGCTGGCCGTCTCGCAGTGCGTCAACGAGCGGGCCGACCTGACCGGCTCCACCCTGCCCCAGTGGCTGCCCCTGCACAAGGTGCATGCGGGGCACGCCGACACGGTGGCCGAGCTGGCGCGCGTGTGCACGATCGATACCGGCGCGATGACGCGCCTGCTCGACCGCCTGGAGCGAAAGGGCTTGTGCCAGCGCGTGCGCAGCCAGAGCGACCGGCGCGTGGTGCACATCGAACTGACCCCCGCCGGCGTGGCCGTCGCCGAGCGCGTGCCGCACATCCTGTGCGAGGTCTACAACCAGGTGCTGGCCGGGTTTTCGCCGCAGGAGTGGGAGCAGCTGCGCACGCTGCTGCTGCGCCTGACCGAGGCGGCGCAGAACCTGCTTGCCCACGAGGACGCTTCATGAGTTTTTCACGTTCAAGCGCGCTGGCCGCGGCGCTGTTGGCCGGCTTGCTGTCGGGCTGCGCCGACCTCGGCGGCATTCAGCCGGGCGCCACGGTGCGCGATGCCGCCGCGCTGGGCCTGCCGGCGGCGTCCGCCGACGCCGTCCCTGCTCCCGCGGCCGACTGGTGGACCCAGCTGGGCGATGCACAGCTCGACCGTCTGGTGGCCCAGGCCTTGCAGGACAACCCCAGCCTGCACGTGGCCGCCGCCCGCGTGGCCAAGGCCGACAGCGCCATCGCCATTGCGCAGGCGGCCGATGCGCCGCAGGTCAGCGGCACTTTGGGACTGAACCGCCAGCGCTTCTCGGAAAACTACATCTATCCGCCCCCGCTGGGTGGTTCGGTGCAGAACCTGGGCAACGTGCAGGCTCAGGGCAGTTGGGCGCTGGACTTCTTCGGGCGCAACGCCGGCGCGCTGCAGGCTGCCGTGGGCCAGGCGCGCGCGGCCCAGGCCGAGCAGGGCGCCGCGCGCGTGCTGCTGGCGGCCAACGTGGTGCGCAACTACGTGCAATGGGCGCGGCTGCATGACCAGCGCGAGCTGGCGCAGCAGGCGCTGGCGCAGCGCCAGCAGATGCTGGGGCTGGTGCAGGAGCGCGTGCGCGCTGGCCTGGACAACCAGCTGGAGCTGCGCCAGAACGAGACCGGCCGCGCCGACACGCGCACCCAGATCGCCGCGCTGGAGCAGCAGATCGAGGCCACCGGCAACGCGCTGGCCGCCCTGCTGGGCCAGCCGCGCCTGCCCACCGACGTCACCGTGCCCAGGCTGGCGCAGCTCGGCACGCTGGCCTTGCCGCAACAGCTGGATGCCGACTGGCTGGGCCAGCGCGCCGACATTGCCGCCGCGCGCTGGCGCGTGCAGGCGACGCAAGGCGAGGTGCAGGTGGCGCGTGCGCAGTTCTATCCCAACATCAACCTGGCCGGCTTCGTCGGCCTGCAAAGCCTGGGCTTTGGCAACCTGTTGCACGGCGGCAGCCTGGAGTGGGGCGTGGGCCCGGCGCTTTCGCTGCCGATCTTCGAGGGCGGGCGCCTGCGCGCCAACCTGCGCGGACGCACGGCCGACGTGGACGCCGCCATCGAGAGCTACAACGCCACCGTGATCGATGCCATGCGCGAGGTGGCCGACCAGGCGCTGGCCCTGCGCGCGGTGGCGCGCCAGCAAGGCGAGCAGGCCCACGCCGTGGGTGCCGCCGAGGGCGCGTGGGACATCGCCCGCCAGCGCTACGGCGCCGGGCTGGGCACCTACCTGAACGTGCTGGTGGCCGAGTCCAGCGTGCTGGCGCAACGCCGCCAGACGGTGGACCTGGCGGCGCAGGCGCTGCTGGCGCAGGTGGGTCTGGCGCAGGCCATGGGCGGAGGCTGGCAGCCCGAGCCGGTGCTCGACACCGGGCGGGCCGTTCACGCGGGCGAGCCCCAGGCTGCGCCGCGTTCCTGAGATATCGAAGAAAGAAATTCATGTCCGATTCATCCGAAGCCAGCACCAGAACAGCGCCTGACGCTCTTGAAAAAGAAGCAATCCAGGCGCCGACCGCCGTCGCGCCCAATGGGTCGCGGCGCAAGCGTCTGCTGCTCGGCCTGACCGTCGTGCTCGTGCTGTGCGGCCTGGCCTGGGGGGTGTATGACCAGTTGGTGCTGGCGCACTTCGAGGAAACCGACAACGCCTACGCGCAGGGCAACGTGGTGCAGATCACCCCCCAGATCGGCGGCACCGTGACGGCGATCTACGCGGACGAAATGGACCGCGTGCAAGCCGGCGCGCCGCTGGTCCAGCTCGACGGCGCGGACGCCCGGATCGCGCTGGCGCAGGCCGAGGCCGCGCTGGGGCAGGCGGTGCGCCAGGTGCGCACGCTGTACGTCAACAACGCCTC
>Ga0208826_1002274_pt1 | contig 14492 bp, 4 predicted proteins | sample AD_UKC115_MetaG_FD_184451 | JGI IMG/M metagenome (GOLD analysis project Ga0208826, IMG submission 184451) | Active sludge microbial communities of municipal wastewater-treating anaerobic digesters from Hong Kong - AD_UKC115_MetaG (SPAdes)... | ecosystem: Engineered > Bioreactor > Anaerobic >...
TTCGAGGCGCATTACAACGACTTTTTGGTTGGGCAGCTGCCCGAAGCGGCAGAAAGGTTCCAGGAGTGGTCGCCGGAGTATCACGCCGACCAGATCCGCGACCCGTTAGCGATCTTCCAGGGCAGCGAGGATAAGGTGGTCCCGCCGGAGCAATCCGAGCGCATTGCGGAGCGGCTGCGGGCTAACCGCGTACCACACGTCTACCGTCTCTACGAGTGCGAGGGACACGGCTTCCGCAAGGCTGAGACGCTCATCGATTACTACCGGACCGCCGAGCGCTTCCTCAGCGAGCAGGTGATCTTGAGGGAGTGAAAGAGGACATAGAGCAGCTGAGGTCGCGCTTAGCTGGGTAGAACCTAGGTTTTTTACATATCAATCGCCTATCTTGCGCTTAAGTTCTCCGATGCCTGCATCCAGATTATAAACATCGATTACAACGATGCGATAGCCTCTTTCGCGTAAGCGTTTGCGTTTGTCATCATCGGAAGCCTGAATGAAATCCAAGTAATGCACCGAGCCATCCACAAAAACAAGTGTCTTGGGCTCGTAGAAGAAATCGCAAATAGCGATTGGAAACCCTGTGGGGTCATAAATCGTTTTTTGGGCTTCATCAGGCAATTTCAGCCTCTTCTGCTTGATGCCTTCCAAAACTATTCTTTCTGAATCCCATTCACACTTGCTGAGGAGTTCATCAAAGTGAGTTTGATCAAATTTTTCTAGAGGTTTAATCTCAAACTCCCCTAATGCGGCAATCCAATCTAACGCTAAGTGACGGTCAAGATACGCGTGATCGCGTTGATTGTAGAAGGAGAGCAAGCACTGATAACATGCTTTTTCACATCCATTCTCGTCATGTACATGCAAAATCTCTTGTGCCTTTTCCAACACCAACTTGAATGCGTTACTTTCTACCATAGAAGATAGTGAACCAGTACCTCCCGAGGTATTTTCATAAAATATCATGCGGTACGGGGTTTTAGGGGAATCATTTTTGGCTAAGAAATAGCCAATTTCATCTTCTTCAAGGTTGAATGCAATCAAAATGCCCCGATGGATGGCAGTGATGAGTGACCTATAAAAGCTTTCTGATTCACCTCTATCAGGCAGTGGAATTTCTATTATCAATACATCACAATGCAATTCATGCATTAAGCCAAAATCGGTAATTAAATCCTCGTGCGTTGCATTTGATCGACAATTTCCTTTTCTAGATAAGGTTGAAATGTGATCTTCAATATCTTTTTCGGACCTTAACCACTTACCACAGCTCTTGCAGAGAGCAAAGGGAGAGAGATTGCCATCAGGCTTTCTGGCACCATGATTCATGAGGAAAATATTCGCTTGATTTTCTAAATATAAGTCTGCCCGAATACCATGCTGGCCAGCGAGGATGAAACTGAAGCTATGCCCCCCCGCGCGATAATGCTTACTAATTTCGTACCCCAGGCGCCGGCGCTCCTCTTCCTCAGCAGAAATAGCCTCTGACCGCCTGGCTGCCATATTAGGAATATGCATCGCAAATTCAGGATGGGTTAGGCTCAAATCCGCCCCACAAGCGCACATGGCACGGCCTTCAGCATCATTACCCAAATATACCCGCTCGCAGCTGGGGCAGATTAGAACTTTTATAAGGGTCAAATCCTGTTCAACAGCGGCTGTTCTGGCACTATCGATTTGATAGGAACTCCCACGATAATACACGTAATTCCCTGGAGCATACTCGCTCAGAGCAACGCTGGGGTCGCGGTTGATTTCCTCTTCACTTTCATAAAAAGCCAGGCTTACTGATTCTTGGGGGAAAGCGTAGGCTGGTAGAAACCCTTGCGAGGCAAGATAGCGGTAGGTATACCAACCGCTCTCTCCTTCACGCATGTCCTCTAGTCGTTTCGAGATGGTATTATTCCTGTCACTAAGGTTTTTATCACTTTTATTAAATTTAAGTGAATTATTATTTTGATCAAATTCACTAGTGAGGTTTTTATATTCTTCGCGCCAATATGAAAAAGCGTTTTCCAAATCATCTACAAAATAGTCAATGACATCCCTAATGTACTCTTCGGTAAGCCACTGAAAATCCAGCATTTCTTGCCTGAACGCCTCTTTCACCGCCTGAGTGAGCTCAGGAGCATAAGCTTCAATGGCATTCTCCCATGTAGATTTAAGGTCTGGGAACATAGGGTAACCTTCTTCATTTAACACCAGGATTTCTTTGATTTTTTCGGGTAATTTTAAGCCAGCTAATGAGCGTCCAGTTTTGGGGTTAACAATACCAGCGGCTAATACTTCGAGCACTAACGAATGGATGTGGGTCTTCACGAGATAGGGATTATCGAGGCGGAAGCGCGGAACCGAGATGATGCCGGAAATCATTTTTTCGGGGAAGCGGTAGAAATATTGATCATGCGGACCGCGAGCCAAGCTGGCACTCGCATAAGCCGTAATCATCGAGGGCTGCCCCTTGCGGCCGGCTCGCCCAGCTCTTTGAGCATAGTTACTCGGTGAAGGCGGAATATTGCGCATGGCGACGGCATTTAGCTCCCCAATATCGATGCCCAGCTCCATCGTTGGCGTGCAAACGATCACGTTCAAATCGTCATCCGGATTGCGGAAGCGCTGTTCGATCTCGATACGCTCCGATCCGCTGATTTGACCAGAATGCTCCCGCGCGTTCAATGGAACCGACTCAGCAATTGACCTGGTATAAGTTCGCAAATAATAGTTGTTAGTTAATTTCCCTGTTTGCAGTGTAATTTTACAGTTGGATTTGTAGCAGCTTCTCAGCGTATGAAAATGGTAAATAGACTGGCACTTTGGACATATTTGTTTTTCTTCAGCCTGATCTAACTGGAGAATAATGTTTTCGGGATTCACTTCTATTAATTCACCGTGGATGTGGTTGTATCCAATCACAGGCTGCTTGACCAAATAATGATTGCCAACCGCAAGCAGCTTCTCAATAGCTTCTCGCAATAAATCTCCGGCTTCGTTGGGAGTCAGACTCGGAAAGCTCTTGCGGACCCATCGATTAAGCGTAGTGTTGCCGTTTGTAATTCCGTAGGTTGTAAAATTCCTTCCTTCAGGTGCATCATCGCTGTAACCAATAGGACCCCAAAATTCTCGCTCGTGGATCTTCGCATCTTCGCTCAGAGCGTCAATAACATCGTTTCTAAACTGATTGAAGTCCTTAATGGCTCCATGTTTAATCGCCAAGTGCTGGCGCATAATCTCCAGAATGCCGTAGAGAAGGTCATAGCGCTGGTCAGGGTTTAGGGTGCGGAAGTACGTCGTATCCTGCCAGGATGGCTCATGCTGGGCAAAATCATTGAGGCCGTCATACGAAACCACCAGCAGACCAACATCTTCCAAGTTTTGGTGCAGGCGACGATGGGTGCCTTCCAACTCGATCAGCGTCAGGTACTCCAAGTAACGCTGGTATTTCCGGTCAATCTCCATAGCACGGCTGCCAAAAATATTCTCTTTACCTTGTTGGTAATCTGGCAGCAGACCTTCTTCCGCTAACACCATGAACATCGTGATGCCGATCTGATTGAAGGGAATTCCTGCCCCACTTTGCAGAAAACCTCGTTGGCTTGCCAATGTATGATAAAGTTGCTGGCGGAATTTAATCCGCCGAGCCATACTATTGATATGGGCGGATTGCAGGGCTGTATCTTGGCGGTTATCCGAAAAAGTGATAATCTTCCGCTGCCCAGGGGGCAAATTGCGCATTTCTGCCCCCAAGATGAGGTCGATGGCAGTGCATCGCCCCACAGTGCCATAGCTAAACAGCTTACCGAACTCCCGCGTTCTGCCGTCATATTCCACGCCGCACTCAGGGCAGAAAAGAAATGGCGCCGGTATAAAGATAGCATTGCTCTTTTCACTACTGCAATGATGATCCAGCGTAGCGTGCTGCTGGCAGACTTGATAAGCACGCGGCATATTCTCTTGCCGGTTTTTCTTAGTGTTGCCTGTGGCAGTACGCCAGGATTCAGGGATTTCAATATCCTCAATGGTTTTATTATCCCCTAAGAGCATCAGGTAACCGACCTCGCCCTCGGTGTTTAGGCTGTCTAACTCAGCGGGCTGCAAGCTGCCATCACTCATGCGGACCACGCTGTAAAACTCAGTTCCACAGCTGCGGCAAAAGACCAGCGGTAAGGTGGGCGATTGTTTATGCTGCTCGGCACAATCGGGGCAGAAGCGCTCGCCACGGTCATTAAGATGGAAATCGGGGGAAACACAAGCATAGAGGGGACGCCCCTGCGAGAAAAATTCGTGCATCTTGATTGGAAAGGCTGCCTTGTTTTGCTCCAGGATCTCAATCACCTGCTCCTCTGACCAATCCATCTCCTCGGCTACATTCAATAGGGACTTGGGTTTACTACGGATTGTTTCTAATAACGCCGTAAATTCAGGGGTCAGGTTTTCGGGCAGAGGGGCATACTTCTCCCCCACCACGTCATCAGCTTGGAAAGTTTCCCCGAACAAGCTGCTAGCGAAATGCGCTACCGCTTCCTGCGAGGTCTCGCCGCCAGCAGTTTCTACCGTTGCCGAAGTGCCAATGCAGGTGAGCTTGCCAATCGTACCGGTATGCTGCTTGAGCCGACGGATCAACGCTGCTACATCTGCGCCTTGTTTGCCCTTATAAGTATGGATTTCATCCAGCACCAGGAATTGCAACACGCCCTTGTGCCGGAAAAGGGTGCGGTCTTCGAAGCGGGTGAGCAGCAGCTCTAACATGACATAATTGGTCATGAGGATATCCGGCGGGTTATCCTGAATCTCCTTGCGCGAAAGCAGCTCGCAGCTGTAGGGTTTCTCGCGCTTCGTCAGAAAACGATAATCATTCAGAGCCTCTTCAGGGCTGCTTTTGGTATCCCCCGTATAACGCGCGATGGTCAAGCCAGAGTCATCCAACCGCGCCGAGAAATCCTCATATTGGTTGTTCGCCAGTGCGTTCATGGGGTAAATAATGACCGCTTTGATGCCCTTGATGCCGCGCGCCTTCATCTCTAATACACGGGAGACGATCGGGATGCCAAAGCCAAAAGATTTGCCCGAGCCGGTGCCCGTGGCAAGGATGACGTTATGCCCTTGGTGCAGCTTGCGGATGGCTTGGACTTGATGCTCATAAGGCTCAATCGGTGCTGAATCGAGCTGGTCAATTTTGCTGCGGGCAAACTTGAGCACGCCAGATTGCAGCACACCCTCCGCCACTAAGGATTGCAGGCTTTCTCCAGGCTGAAAAGGCAGGGCTATCTGAAGGTAGGGCGGCTTCCACAGCAAGCCGCCTACAACTTTGCGCTGCTCTATCCACGTTTGAATTTTGGGGTTGCGAATCTTTTGAAAAGAATCGACATAACTTTGGTAGTCTTCCTGAACCTCTTTGAGGGTATTGAACGGGTCAAATTTCTCGGTCATCCTATTTTGCCTTTCCTAAAGCACAGGGTATCACTTTTTGCGGATCTTTTTGTAGCCTGGGTCTTTGCCCAGGTGGACCTCGCGAGTATGGCGCTCGAGGTCAAAACCTAAGATATGTTTATCACAAATCGGGCAGCGGTAAAGCGTATAGTCTGAAATTATCGGGCTATCCGCCTGGGTGTTAAAAGGTAAGGACTGCTGCTCCTTAGTGGCGGGCACAGCTGCCGGCACAGCAGGGGGTTCTGGCTCTGCCGCATCTTCAGGCTGGGCAGGCACTGCCTCAAGCTGTTCTGCTGGCTCCTCCACATCAACGAGCTCCGGCTCGGGCTGCGCTGCATACTCTTCCGCCTCATCGAGCTCCGGCTCGGAATCGGGGAGGATGGGCTGGGCAGAGGGGCTCAGCACGGAGACGCGCTCTGCCAAGGGTGTGCAAGCGCCCATGAGCATGGGGTCATCAGCCAGGGCATCGAACTTCTCCAGAATGACGCGCTTGGTGCGGTATTCGCCATATTGGGCTTCATCTCTGCGCCGCACGATGGGGAAGGTCTCCAGGATGTAAGCAAACTCATCCCGCGTGAGGTTATAGAGATGCCCAAAGAGCGCGTCCAGGTCACAGCGCAGCTGAAAGCGCCGCTCTTCATCCCAAATGAAGGGCGGAAAGGGACATTCATAGGCATCCAGGCGATTTTCCCAACCCTTGGGGGTGAGGTTACCGATGCCCTCTGGGTTAGCCTGGTAATTACTGGTTCTTTGCTCTAAATAAAGCTGGCGCATTTCGGGCGCGCTCTCCTGCCAAAGTCGATTGGCAAAAGGCTGCATATCCCAGGCAGTGTAGATTAATTCAAATAACTTAGGTAATATACAACATCTAAGCTGGAAATTATATTTTTCATCTTTGAAAACCGGAGTTTGCATTAATATAAAATAACTTACACTCACTCCTCCAATTTTATTTCTTAAACAATAATCCCATATATAGCTATTCAAATTTGATAAGATCATTAATTCTGATTCTTTGTTTTTTTCTATATTTATAATTGGGGCTTTGTGTCCAACAGCATATAAAGGAATCTCACAAAAAACACCGGTTCTTTCGTTCATTGAACCTGCAATATCTCTAAAGACAAGTAAATTTATTATTTCCTTTCCTGAGAGGCGTTGAATAGTTTGATTTTGCGAAACCCAATATCTTGGAAAACTTACAAAATTAATATCTTGCAATTCTTTTTCAGTACAATTTACGGTTTTTGAATCTTCATACGACGCCCAGCGGTGATTAAAATGATAAAACATTTTTCCTTCGTAGAGAGGTAGATATACTTGCTCACCTTGGGTGAAAATATTCCCATGTAGCTCAAATCCTAAAGTTTCTAGCTGTTTTCTAGTGCGAAAAAGGTGAGAGTCGCTGGTCATATTAAACAAGCCTTGTTTGAAAGAAATCCCCCAAGGATTTTGGTTCGTTTTTTCATTAATTAGAACAGGTGCCTGCTGGTAAAGCTTACGCATTAAGTTGGCATCACTGCGAGACCTAAATATTGGGCAAGTTTGCGTATTAGGATTAAACAATGCAAAATCTTCGGGTGCCAACTCAAGGACTTTTTCTTCGTTTTGTAGGTCATCAGCCGATAATAAGAAAAAAGCAAATTTAATGGGTTGTTTACTTACATTTTCTGTACCTTGCAAAGTAAGCAAACAGAATTTCATGTTTCCGGCAACATCTGCAAAAATTTTTTTACGATTTTCAAAATCATACAAACTTACGAGTTGTCTCGTCGAAACCAAATATGAAAAAAAGTTTCGATTTCCGTAATCCGTGGCTAACCCTGTGGGTACGATAATTCCCGCCCTGCCTGTCGGCGAGATTAGTCGGCGGTCTTTTTCTGCAAAGACCGAGTATAGATTAATCCTACCGCTCGAAGATAGCGGAAAATTACCAGAGTATTTTAAAAATTTAGATAGAGCCTCAGCTTCAAACAAAGCAACGCGATAAGCTTGAAATAAAGGCGGATTGTTCTTCTGAAGTTGTTCAATCAACCGCTTGCGTTCTGCCCCAGTCTGCGCATTGACAATGGCTTCATCTTTCCCCTCAAAAAACTCTTTTTCTTCCAGGTTTATGAGTTCCCACGGCGGATTGCCCAAGACGACGTCAAAGCCGCCTTTGCCTGCCGCGTCAAAAACCTCGGGGAAAGCCAAGTGCCAATGGAAAAAACGGTGCTGCTCGGCTAAGCTGCGGGCAGCCTGCCGCAGCGGCTCGGGAACCAGCTTAGGGTCGGCTTGCGCCTGCCAAACGTCGTAGCTCGTGGGGATAGCTTCCCCTTGCCGTAGCGGGGTAAAAAAGGCTGCGCACCACAGGTCATAGGGCAAGCGCTGCTCCCAGTAATCGGGGCTGGCGAGCCGCGAGCGGTAAAGCTGTTCGGCTTGGGCTGGCTGGTCTTCGGCAAGGTCGCGCACCTGAAGGTAAGCTTTTAGCTCATCAGGGTCAGAGACCAGGGTGAATTTTAGAGGTAGCCGCCCCTGGCCGGCGCGTTCCTTGCGATTTTGCTTTTTGCGATCACTGGCAAGGGTTTTATCATCGCCACTCAGAGGTTTATAGGCATCATCGGGGATGCCTTGCCGAAGCAGATCAGGCGCGGCGCCTACCAGTGAGTTGCCGCATTGAATGTGATGGTCCAAAAAGTTGAGCGGGGCATCTTCTACCGCTGCGTTGATCCACAGGCTCACCTTACAAAGCTCCACCGCCATGGGGTTGAGGTCCACGCCGTGGATACAATGCGCGAGCACATCGCGGCGGGCATGCCGCAGGGCAGAATCGGGTGGAAACTGGCTGTGCTCACGGATGCGGGCTAACTCCAAGCCCAAGCGGTTATCGGCTGCAATCAGAAAGGCGCCGCTGCCACAGGCGGGATCAACCACCTTAATCGCGAGCAGAGCTTCCTCAGCGCGCTGGGCTTCTTCGGGGGTGAGAGCATCAACCAGATCACTTTCGTAGCCTGGCACAGCTTGCCTCAGGCGCTCCAAAAGCACCGGCTCCAACGCCGACTTTATCAGCCCATTGACCAGTGAAGGCGGAGTGTAATACGAGCCGGTGGTCTTGCGAGCCATCCCCCGCGGGTCCAGGAAGAAGGAATTCGCAGAAATTTCCCGCCCGTTGACCTTCAGCGGAGAGGTGCTGATGCGCGGAGTGATATCCAATAACGATTCGTAGATACTGCCAATCTCCTCCACCGAGAGGTCGGAATAGGAGATGCGCTGTAAGACCTTATCTTGCTCCACGGTGGTCAGGTGGCGGATAGCTGACAATAGGTAGTCATTCCGGCAGTGCGGGGCTTCTGCGCCCCCTTCCGGCATAAGCAGCGACGTGCGGGCAGCGCTAAAAAGCGCACCATTATAGGCATAAATCCCCAGCTGAGGGACGCCATGCTCAACCATGGAGAAAGTCACCTTCAGCTTTTCCCACAGGTCCAAGTGGGGGTCCTCACCCTGCGGTCGTTCAGCCAAGGTGCGTAAAGCCGTCAGGCTGTATTCCTCATGATAGAGCGAGCCGCGCCCTGGGAGCATTCCGCGCTGCTCGGCGAAGAGCAGAAACAGGATGCGGTAGATGGAGACAAGGATATCTTGATAAAGCTGCTGGGCGCCATCAGGTTGCGACTGGAGCTGCTGTAAGAAGCCTGGTGAGCTGATCAAGAAGCCATCGGCAAACTGCTCAATAGCCGCTTGCACATTCTCGCGCAGCTTGCCGCCAACGGCAACACCTTGGGAAAGCGAATCTTCATAGAGTGCATCGATAGGGGCAGCTTCTTGGCTTGGAGAGCGGTAAAAGCGGCTGGCATGCAGCAGGCGGTACATCGCGCGGAAGCCGGCGAAATCGCGGTTCTCGAAGATGCCTTTTAGGTCGAACTCGACATAGCCGCGCGTGTAGGAATGGTAAAAATCGCGCAGCAAACGCAGCGAAATGCCATCGGTAAGCAAACCCCAGGAGTGATCCTTGCTCAGGTTGAGGAAGCTTTGCAGCATGTCGTGCGGGGCAGCGTTCTTGACGCCACGGCCAGGGGCAAGCTTAGCCTCTAAGGAGCCTTCACTGCAGTTGCGGTAAAGCACGCTATGGATGGGGATAACCTGCTCCGTGGTGCCGCAGCGGCCAAAGTAACTGATGGGGTAACGTTTATCTTCGTCAAGGACGATATCGCTGCGGTTGAACTCCAGGTTGAAGCCCAAGGCGGAGAACAAGGGGCGGATCCAACGTTGACGCAGGGCGGAGATATCTAAGCTGGCTATTTCGCGCCCGATGACATCCCAGCGCTCCACCAAGGATTCCCAAGCCATGCTCATGCGGGCATCCAACTCGCGCTCGCCAATGCGCTCCTGATAGGGGAAGATAAAAGTTTCGGGTTTAAGCGCTGGATGGCTGACGTGATCCTGCTCCAAGGTTTCGATAAAGTGCTGGGTGAAAATGCCGCCTGAAGTCTTGATGTTGTTATTCATAAGCGCCCCTATTTTGCTGGCCAGAGGATAGTGATGGCTAAAATATCACTGGAGCCAAGTTTGATTTGGTCACTTTCTTTGAGCCAGTGCAGCTCGCGGTTGATACCTTGGCGGAAAGCTTGGCGCTCGCGGATGATTTCTTGGCGCCGCGCCTCGATGCAATCTGCGATCATCTTGGGGAGGTCCAGATGCGCGAGCGCATCCGCAAGGACCTCCGAAATTTCTTGGTTATCCAAAGCACCTGTGGCAGGGGTGGGATGCGCCAAACGCTGAGCTACTTCTGGAGGTAGAACCTCTCCAGAATACACATTGAAAGCAAAGGTAACCAGGTCTTCAAAGATTTGCGCGGGCGTGGTTTCGGTGACAAAGCGCAGCAATAAGGTGACCACGGCTGTGGTCTCAGAGACATCCTGAGTGAGAAGACCTGCTGAGCGCCCATAGGAACCACGCTCTAAATTGAAGGTTTCCTGCTTGATGAGGTCAATCAGCCGGCGAACGAGAGGATGCCCCAAATCGAGAATTTCAATCTTGGAATTTTGCAGCCCTAAGTTGGGATCGAAGCTTGCCGAAGGGTAGATGTCTTCCTTGCCAGGCAGTTTAAGATCGCGGTGCTGAATGGCGATCCTATAGGTGCCATCTTTGTTCTCGGTCATGGCGCAATTAAAGCGCTTCAAGCCGCTTATGACAAAGTTCTTAATCATCTCAGGGCTACCAACGGTCTGGTAGGTTTTATCAATTTGCTCTTGGATGAACGGGAGGGAGAGGTCAGTCTGGCCATAAAAAGAATCTTGCTTGATACGCTCCAGCACTTCGGTGTTGAAGGGATCCTCATTATGGTTGGAGGGAGATCCAAGCATTGAAAACAGATCAGGTTGCAGGATGCGGTAGCCATGCTCCTGGATAAGGCTCAAGATACTGGTCTCATCCCCGAAATAAGGTGGCGAAAAGCCATAATCCTGGCGGATTTGATTAGCCTTTTGCACCAAGACTTTGAGGATGGTTGCATCTAAAGTCTCATCCATCACCATGGTGCGGATCTGTACCACGGGTTCAGTTTGCCCAAAGCGGTCCACACGGCCATTGCGCTGCTCCAGGCGGTTAGGGTTCCAGGGCAGTTCATAGTGAATAATTTGGCTGGCATATTGCTGCAGGTTAATGCCTTCACTGATGGCATCCGTGGCTACCAAGATAGCCTTGTGGGCTTCCCCAAACTGGGTAAAGACCTCCCCACGCTCTTTTTCATTAAGGGTACCATCTAGGGTCAGTATTTCAGCATCAGCAAAGCGCGGGTTAGCGCGCAGTTGTTGCTCTAAATAATGCATGGTATCGCGGTATTTAGTGAAGATGATCACCTTTGGCTTGTTTCTCAGCAGACTGGGTAAAGTATTCTTGGTCAGACAGAAGAGTTTGCTATCTTTAGAAGGGGTAATTTGATCGGCTTGGTTGATTAATTTCTCTAAGGCTTGCAGCTCAGCACGAATCATATCCGGAGAACCTGGCGTGATTTTATCTGAGCGCAGGATAATTTCATCTTCATCATACAGGTCGCTCACTTGGTCATCCAATACATTAGCCCGCGCATCCTGTACCGAGAGGCCAGGATCATCTTCGGTGAGATCTTTGACGCGTCTCTCGAGGGTTCTTTTGCGGTTTTGCAATGAACACCGCAGCGCTTGAGGGCTGGAAAGCGCACGTTTATGTAGGTGAAGTACCGTCCATCCAGCCAACGTGTAGATATGCTTTGAAGCTCCTTTTGCGTTATCCAAAATAAGGTTGCTATAATGCTTAACCGCTTCAATAACGGCTAATTCATCTGAAGTAGGCTTAATCACTTCCTCAGACTGCTCTCGCTTGGGGAATTGGATTTTAGAATTGCCCATGCTCAGCCATGCTTCCACATCCGCCCTGCGGCGTTGAACGAGGTGATCCTTGGCGATTTCACGATGAATGATAGGGTTATGAACCGGTCCAGAAACCGCGCCCACGCCTAAGAGGTTAATCAGGCTGGCAAAAGAATCGGTGTAGCCATTGTGGGGAGTAGCGGTCAAGAGCAAGAGATGCTCAATTCTTTTTGAGGCTGAAAGATCTCTGGCAAGATTCCAGCGGTCCATCTGAACGGATTGGTCAGCGCTTGCCTGATGCGGCTTGGCGACCTGGTGGGCTTCATCAATCACCACCACATCCCAGTTAGTATCTAAGAGCAAATTTTTAACCTCAGTAGCTTTGGCATAATCCACTGAAATAACAAAAGCATCACGAAACTCCAGTAGATTTGTGCCCGCAGGTAGGTTTTTCTCCAACTGCCGGCGCGTTTCTCGGGAATAGATATCGGCTTCAATGTGGAAAAAGTATTCGAGTGCCTCTTTCCATTGCTGGCGCAAATTTGCTGGGCAAATAACAAGCACCTTTTTAGCTAATCCGCGCACGCGCAACTCTTGGATAATCAAACCAGCCTCGACCGTCTTGCCCAAACCGACATCATCGGCAATCAACATACGAACCTTTTCCTGCTCCAGAGCCATGGTTACAGGAACGAGCTGATAGGAAATCGGAATGGCACGTGAATATTGCAAGGCACGGTATGGCGTGGTGCTGTTGACCATGCTAAGCCGGAAAGCTTCCAACATCAACTTTTGGTCTTGGATGGAGCCAATCTTCTGGGGGGAGGGATACTCAAGGCTACTTGGTGTCACCTTCTCCACAGGGAGATAAGCTTTTGTATGGTAATCGCTCTGGTCAACTGCCGTGAGGTGAAGAATCTCTTTTTCCTGGTAATCCACCCTCCACAAGCGCTGGCGACAATTTACCAAAGTACCTGGAGAAAATGAAGCCCTATTTTCCGCATCCATTGGTCCCACTACTTTCTTTCTACCACTTTATGAGGTAAATGTAAGGTCATCATGCCAATGACCCAGGTTCGCTAAGCAGAAAAAAGCAATAGCATTGAGGTAGAATACTACTTTTTGTTATCCCACAGTTGCATACATACATGTGATCTTTATCTGGGTATTTTCCTAAATAAAGATTATAACAGCTATAAACCAAAAAAGGCTTAATCTATGGAAACTTTGAATGATGATGACCTTCGCCAATTCATGCAAACCTTTTACGGATATGGTAATTTGGATGGCAGGTTCTGGTTTATTGGAATGGAAGAAGGGGGTGGAAACAGCTTGGAAGAAATGCAGGCTAGGCTCAAAGCTTGGAAGCAGCTCGGGAAACCCGAACTAGCTGACCTGCGGGATTTTCACCTTTTGCTTAGGATGCCAGAATTCTTCACCAATCCAGTGAAACTGCAACGCACGTGGATGCAGATCGCCAAGATCACACTGGTAGCAAAAGGTCAGCCTCACGGACTGGAAGCGCTACGAACTTACCAACAGGATTACTTGGGACGTAAGAACGGAGAAATCTGCCTGATGGAATTGCTCCCGTTGCCTTCCCCGCGTACAAGTGCATGGGCGTATGCCCAGTGGTCGACGCTCCCCTTTTTAGCTAAGCGGGAAACATATTATCAGGAATACTACCCTCAGCGTAGCGCGCATATCGCCAGGCGGATCCAAGAGAACCAACCTAAAGTGGTGATATTTTACGGGATAGGGTACCGCTCATTCTGGCAAGCTATTGCCGGAAAAGAGGTCGAATTCCAGAATCAGGATGGCTTTTTATCAGGGATCACTTCCCATACAGTCTATCTAATAATCAAGCATCCGAATGCTAGGAAGCTACCTCATACCTATTTTGAAATGGCGGGCGCTTATTTGCGCGAACATCTGCAAACTTGATAGATGGTGTATGCATTTATTCGGATTTGCTCCCCTCCTCAAGCTGTGAGGAGGGGATGTACACTAGCATTCACACAGCTCTAACCTTGCGGACTGCATTTTTCTTTGGTAATTGACGTGCAGAAGTTTCATAACTTCTGCATTCGCTCTGCGACTTGAGGCCGCTTGAGCTCATCTCCTACCAATCTCTCCCAATCCTTCTTGGGCAGAACGTACTTCTGGCCGTTACTATCAATCACCGCTAAGCTGCCATCTAACTTTACATCATAATCCAGCGGTCGGGGAAAGCCTAACTTGGACAGCACAATAGGGGTAAGGTTTTTAGGTTTCAATAATCCTCCACTTCATTACGCGACCCTTTCAGGGTGCTCCACTTCGTTACGCAACATTGCATTTGTATAGCGGGCGGTAGTCATTGACCCACACAGCCAAAAAATGGCGCACTTTGAGGCGATGTTCGTCATTCGTGAAAACTGCCGGCGCATGCTCGGACCCAGCCACAAAAATCTCCGGCATCAGCCCAAAGCGCTCGCCAATAAAAACAGCTGGCGCAATCAGCGGATCACAAGCCGCCGCCCAGTTGTTCGTATCGGTCCAATCCGGCACAGTCACGGGCACAGCGCTGCCTTTCAGGACGTTATCATATACATAGCCGCTCTCTCGCACAAAGTTTCCTTCGCAAATCTCCCTGGCAGTCTTTTGCAGCCCGCGCGGCACAAGCAGGAACTTGGGGTTAACCGCCAGCTGCGGACCAGTGCCATAAAGCCCCGCGGCGTTTTTAATGAGCATGGGCTGCTTGTA
>Ga0208826_1002285_pt1 | contig 14460 bp, 12 predicted proteins | sample AD_UKC115_MetaG_FD_184451 | JGI IMG/M metagenome (GOLD analysis project Ga0208826, IMG submission 184451) | Active sludge microbial communities of municipal wastewater-treating anaerobic digesters from Hong Kong - AD_UKC115_MetaG (SPAdes)... | ecosystem: Engineered > Bioreactor > Anaerobic >...
AAGCCCGTGCATGTGGGGAAAAATACATTTACTCGATGAAACCCGGAGAAACCGGGTGGAGTAAGAAATACTTCGATGAAAAAATAAAACCTTTATATAACAAGTACGATGATGAAGTATATGCAGAATTGACTCCTAGAGTTATCTCTGGAGAACTATCGAATGAAGAGTGGAACCTGCTTCACAATCATATGGTATGGGAGCGCGTTTCAAAAGATCTTGGGCTCGACTATAAACGGATGGAGTGGTAAGGCACGGCTGAAGAAGAATTCGTTTTGGATGACTCATCTGATGCAGAAATCATCTATAGCCCTGTATGCTCGTATTGTGAACACTTCCAGTGGAAAGGCAGAGGGATTCATGAATGTGATGCTTTTCCTGATGGCATCCCGGATGAGATATGGAGAGGCGATAATGATCATAAGAAGCCTTATCCTGGAGATCACGGGATCCAATTTGAGCACGTTTGAAATCATCTAATCTTTTTTAACTGTTTTTATTCTCTCTAAATTTTAATAGATATATTTATATTTGTGTTTCAATCCTTGTTTTAATGGATCTTGCTCGCGAATACTTACGGAGATAAAATCTGCAACAACAAAAGAACGTTTCAATCCTTGTTTTAATGGATCTTGCTCGCGAATAGGACCTTATCCTGCGTATAATTTTGATTATATTGTTTCAATCCTTGTTTTAATGGATCTTGCTCGCGAATGAGTGGAACATGCTTGTAGAATTTGATTTACCCGAGTTTCAATCCTTGTTTTAATGGATCTTGCTCGCGAATTCAAAATATGTTTTCGTAATTCCTGCACCAGCGTAGTTTCAATCCTTGTTTTAATGGATCTTGCTCGCGAATCAGCAAATCTTTCACCAACAATAGCTGCATTAGTGTTTCAATCCTTGTTTTAATGGATCTTGCTCGCGAATAGTTGAAAAACTTGATAGAAAAACCGGAAATGTAAGTTTCAATCCTTGTTTTAATGGATCTTGCTCGCGAATTCAAAATACGTTTTTGTAATTCCTGCACCAGCGTGGTTTCAATCCTTGTTTTAATGGATCTTGCTCGCGAATGACACATATGTAGGAATTTTAGATAATACAAAAGATGGTTTCAATCCTTGTTTTAATGGATCTTGCTCGCGAATCGAGTGGGACACCATTTCAGACCACTCTAGGCACATGAGTTTCAATCCTTGTTTTAATGGATCTTGCTCGCGAATAGTATCTCCGTTTTCCCATTCCTCTTTTTCATTAAGTTTCAATCCTTGTTTTAATGGATCTTGCTCGCGAATCAATGACTTTTTTAAGGCAGGTCCTGAAATCATAAAAAGTTTCAATCCTTGTTTTAATGGATCTTGCTCGCGAATTCTGGTAAAGTAAATGAAGCTATTGTTGGATTTGCGTTTCAATCCTTGTTTTAATGGATCTTGCTCGCGAATCAATACTACTTTTAGGGATACTTTTAATTTTCATCCCTGTTTCAATCCTTGTTTTAATGGATCTTGCTCGCGAATGCCATCTTCCCAACCAATGGGGTTTGCGATAATATAAGTTTCAATCCTTGTTTTAATGGATCTTGCTCGCGAATCTTGCATTAATTACAGGAACTATCTTATCTGCCGTGTTTCAATCCTTGTTTTAATGGATCTTGCTCGCGAATGTTGATAGCGGCTCTGGTAAGAGGAAAAACGGTAGCAGTTTCAATCCTTGTTTTAATGGATCTTGCTCGCGAATATCAAGTGAAGCACCGTCATATGTGGTGACTGTCAGTTTCAATCCTTGTTTTAATGGATCTTGCTCGCGAATTAGAAAACGTTTGGGATGTTTTCTACTGCTTCGCTGTGTTTCAATCCTTGTTTTAATGGATCTTGCTCGCGAATCAGTTATTGTTTCAGTCATATTATCTTTTCCTTTGTGTTTCAATCCTTGTTTTAATGGATCTTGCTCGCGAATTATCCACAAAACAAAACCCACAAATAATACTTAAGTTTCAATCCTTGTTTTAATGGATCTTGCTCGCGAATTCAGCAGGTATCGTTCAAGGCAGGGCAGTTCACAATGTTTCAATCCTTGTTTTAATGGATCTTGCTCGCGAATTCCTCACCATTTGCTGTAATAGTATCGCCTGTAATTTGTTTCAATCCTTGTTTTAATGGATCTTGCTCGCGAATACCAGAGGGAGAAGTCACGCATGGTAGAAATTTATGTTTCAATCCTTGTTTTAATGGATCTTGCTCGCGAATATTTCCATTTTTATACCTCGCAGATGTTTTTCATGTTTCAATCCTTGTTTTAATGGATCTTGCTCGCGAATTATGTATTATCGCAAAAAATGTATAAAAAGTATTGTAGTTTCAATCCTTGTTTTAATGGATCTTGCTCGCGAATACGCTGTCCCCTCCATAGCGCTCTTTTGAGTGTTTTGTTTCAATCCTTGTTTTAATGGATCTTGCTCGCGAATGATACTACAGGTGACGGTAGCTATAGCAACCCTTAGTTTCAATCCTTGTTTTAATGGATCTTGCTCGCGAATTACAACTTCATATAGACTCCTCTGGAGTTCTTCAGTTTCAATCCTTGTTTTAATGGATCTTGCTCGCGAATGTATTTTGTGAGCTGGTCGCAGACCTGTTCTAGAAGTTTCAATCCTTGTTTTAATGGATCTTGCTCGCGAATTATTCTAAGAGAATCTCCAGTAACAACTTCTCCGAGTTTCAATCCTTGTTTTAATGGATCTTGCTCGCGAATTATTTCCTGTTTTTTTATCAAGTTTTTCAACTTGAGTTTCAATCCTTGTTTTAATGGATCTTGCTCGCGAATCAGTAATTGTCTTTTCTCCGGGTCGTGCCAGATTAGTTTCAATCCTTGTTTTAATGGATCTTGCTCGCGAATATGAGCAGAGAAACTGCTTCAGAAATCCCTATATCGTTTCAATCCTTGTTTTAATGGATCTTGCTCGCGAATTGTTAATGAGATCCGGGTTCGTGAAAGCTGCAATCGTTTCAATCCTTGTTTTAATGGATCTTGCTCGCGAATCGGCAGGAAAAGCATATTATTGTAGGCTAATTTTAGGTTTCAATCCTTGTTTTAATGGATCTTGCTCGCGAATAGATTTTGTACAAAGGGGCTCCTTCAGGTGCTCTTTGTTTCAATCCTTGTTTTAATGGATCTTGCTCGCGAATGTAATTCTGGAAAAATTCCTCAAGAAGTAGATACTACGTTTCAATCCTTGTTTTAATGGATCTTGCTCGCGAATCAGAGACAACGTTTGTTAAAATACTCAAGATTTAAGTTTCAATCCTTGTTTTAATGGATCTTGCTCGCGAATTCTTGAGTGATTGGATCACCTTCTTGAGATGCAAGTTTCAATCCTTGTTTTAATGGATCTTGCTCGCGAATTTTCTACTTCTCTCAATAAGCTCGGGCTGTCCCTGGGTTTCAATCCTTGTTTTAATGGATCTTGCTCGCGAATGTACACGTGCGCTTCTGACCCCCAAACCCCCAAAAGTTTCAATCCTTGTTTTAATGGATCTTGCTCGCGAATGCAAATGTCATATCACAAATCGAACTACTTAATGTAGTTTCAATCCTTGTTTTAATGGATCTTGCTCGCGAATTCGCAAGGGCTTAAGGTGATCTTGCATGGCAGGTTGTTTCAATCCTTGTTTTAATGGATCTTGCTCGCGAATCCCGCGATAAAGTCTCAGACGAGGAAGAGGAAGACGGTTTCAATCCTTGTTTTAATGGATCTTGCTCGCGAATCCCCGAGTCACTACTAAAAGGACTACTAATAATCATGTTTCAATCCTTGTTTTAATGGATCTTGCTCGCGAATTTTATCTTTATATATGCCTGTGTTTGGGTAATGTCGTTTCAATCCTTGTTTTAATGGATCTTGCTCGCGAATTTTGTAAGCTATTGTTTTGATGAAGCCCAAGGCTATGTTTCAATCCTTGTTTTAATGGATCTTGCTCGCGAATACTGAAGAGTTTGTCATGTTTGAAATTGCAGAATAATGTTTCAATCCTTGTTTTAATGGATCTTGCTCGCGAATTCTTACAAATGATTTTAAGCCAGTTGGGACATATTCTGTTTCAATCCTTGTTTTAATGGATCTTGCTCGCGAATTAGTCCATAACTACTATGAGAGCAGCGGGCTTAAGTCTGGTTTCAATCCTTGTTTTAATGGATCTTGCTCGCGAATAAGGTTATGTAGAAGGCAGAGAAGGAAAACTTTCTTGTTTCAATCCTTGTTTTAATGGATCTTGCTCGCGAATCCGCTGAATCATGTCCTCTCTAGTCGGAATCTCCTCGTTTCAATCCTTGTTTTAATGGATCTTGCTCGCGAATTAGGGCGTCGTTAATTCCTTTTTCGTCTGTTGGGTCGTTTCAATCCTTGTTTTAATGGATCTTGCTCGCGAATTATGAAAGCAGGCGAGCAGATAGGAAGCGGAGAAAGTTTCAATCCTTGTTTTAATGGATCTTGCTCGCGAATTGAAATATGTCGAGAAGTCCGCCAAAATGAGTGGTTTCAATCCTTGTTTTAATGGATCTTGCTCGCGAATGTGCATTATCCCTCTATGGTGTGTGAACTTCCGTAGTTTCAATCCTTGTTTTAATGGATCTTGCTCGCGAATTTGATGACTCCCTTGTATATGACGGGGGAGTCTATGGTTTCAATCCTTGTTTTAATGGATCTTGCTCGCGAATCCTATCGAGCTTTCTATTCGCAACTTGCTAAACATTAAGTTTCAATCCTTGTTTTAATGGATCTTGCTCGCGAATAAAGACTACGACCGAACTCATAAAAGAGTTCGGGAAGTTTCAATCCTTGTTTTAATGGATCTTGCTCGCGAATTCCTATTGATTTGAACTTAAATATCCAGTTCTTTTTGTTTCAATCCTTGTTTTAATGGATCTTGCTCGCGAATCTGGATTTCTGGGATAATTTCAACGACGGTCTCGGGTTTCAATCCTTGTTTTAATGGATCTTGCTCGCGAATATTTTCATGAACTTCTAGGTCGTGCATAAGACAATGTTTCAATCCTTGTTTTAATGGATCTTGCTCGCGAATGCAGAACTTTTCGATTCCGCTACACCGTTCCCGAAAGTTTCAATCCTTGTTTTAATGGATCTTGCTCGCGAATTCTGTCTGAATATCCACATCGAAAGCAGGATGATAAGTTTCAATCCTTGTTTTAATGGATCTTGCTCGCGAATAAACGAATATGGACGAACTCAAACAGGAGGAAAAGAGTTTCAATCCTTGTTTTAATGGATCTTGCTCGCGAATCTTTAGTACTTATTGTAGACTGGATTGCAGGAGAGAGTTTCAATCCTTGTTTTAATGGATCTTGCTCGCGAATTAGCTATCCTACCGTCGATAATCGACGTTTTTAATACGTTTCAATCCTTGTTTTAATGGATCTTGCTCGCGAATAGGTGAGATTCATGCGAACTGGTTAGAAAATAATAAGTTTCAATCCTTGTTTTAATGGATCTTGCTCGCGAATATGTAGTTGTTGAAAATTTTCCCATGACCCGTGTTAGTTTCAATCCTTGTTTTAATGGATCTTGCTCGCGAATAGGTTGTTATTTTTTGAAATCTTTTTTTCGGGTATAGTTTCAATCCTTGTTTTAATGGATCTTGCTCGCGAATTGGAAGCCGAGGCGACCAAACATTAAGGACAACGAGGGTTTCAATCCTTGTTTTAATGGATCTTGCTCGCGAATACGTTGTCCGATTACGAAAAGCTCAAAATCAACGGAGTTTCAATCCTTGTTTTAATGGATCTTGCTCGCGAATCAGCGTAGAATAGGGGTCACAAGGGTAAGATACGAACCGTTTCAATCCTTGTTTTAATGGATCTTGCTCGCGAATTCGTTAAAACATTGGGTCACTGGATAAGTAGATCAGTTTCAATCCTTGTTTTAATGGATCTTGCTCGCGAATAATTGCCGGATAGTCCGAGGTGTTGAAAGTGTAGTTAGTTTCAATCCTTGTTTTAATGGATCTTGCTCGCGAATTCTTCGATTTTTTCAATTACCGTTCTAGCTTTTTCAGGTTTCAATCCTTGTTTTAATGGATCTTGCTCGCGAATCGAATATCATCTTTTGCGACCTCACTAAATTTTTGTTTCAATCCTTGTTTTAATGGATCTTGCTCGCGAATAAGAAAACCGCATTCGTATGCCTGCGATGCGGGCATGGTTTCAATCCTTGTTTTAATGGATCTTGCTCGCGAATATAACACTGCAAAATATAATACGAGGTTGGTAGTTTCAATCCTTGTTTTAATGGATCTTGCTCGCGAATACTCATAATCTGTAAATGAGAGGGCTTGATAATGGGGTTTCAATCCTTGTTTTAATGGATCTTGCTCGCGAATTGCCGATAATGATATTTTCAAAATATTTATACATGTTGTTTCAATCCTTGTTTTAATGGATCTTGCTCGCGAATTCTATCTCATCTCCTTCAAAATATCCATCGGCTTTGTTTCAATCCTTGTTTTAATGGATCTTGCTCGCGAATTGAATAGACTTCTTTATCTCAGTTGTGATTTTTTCGTTTCAATCCTTGTTTTAATGGATCTTGCTCGCGAATTCAATACCGAGAAGAGTATCTTTCTCGGTACGGGTGTTTCAATCCTTGTTTTAATGGATCTTGCTCGCGAATATAGGGAATTAGGAGGACTGACCCTGCAGGAGGTTGTTTCAATCCTTGTTTTAATGGATCTTGCTCGCGAATACTTTTTTTCATAATAAGGGCTCATATCCTCCATTGTTTCAATCCTTGTTTTAATGGATCTTGCTCGCGAATACGAAGGGACTAGACCCGAAACAGACGATGAACTTGTGTTTCAATCCTTGTTTTAATGGATCTTGCTCGCGAATCAGATAATAAACGGTATCGGTACAGTTATACCTGAAGTTTCAATCCTTGTTTTAATGGATCTTGCTCGCGAATAGACCACCAGATAGGACAGTCTGGCACAGGAACTGTTTCAATCCTTGTTTTAATGGATCTTGCTCGCGAATCGAAGTTCAAAATGTTTCAGGGTCACTCTATGTTGGTTTCAATCCTTGTTTTAATGGATCTTGCTCGCGAATCGGTGAGATTTCATTACCATTTACGTCAATTATTTTGTTTCAATCCTTGTTTTAATGGATCTTGCTCGCGAATCTCTTTGACTACCCATTGGACCGCCGGATCAATCTGTTTCAATCCTTGTTTTAATGGATCTTGCTCGCGAATAAAGCAAAAGCGAAAGAAAAAGAAGACATGAAAACGTTTCAATCCTTGTTTTAATGGATCTTGCTCGCGAATGTTTCTGAAGATGTTAACGGGTCAGCGTCAGGAGCGTTTCAATCCTTGTTTTAATGGATCTTGCTCGCGAATAATCAGATTCCCGAGGGACGCCGCCTGCATATGGGTAGTTTCAATCCTTGTTTTAATGGATCTTGCTCGCGAATTACTTTTTCAATAATGTTGTTGAGAGAATGGGGCAGTTTCAATCCTTGTTTTAATGGATCTTGCTCGCGAATAAGCCTATGTCATTTGATGCAATCAACGCCACGTCGGTTTCAATCCTTGTTTTAATGGATCTTGCTCGCGAATGATACGTGGAACTAGATCCTGTATCAGTGGATGGGAGTTTCAATCCTTGTTTTAATGGATCTTGCTCGCGAATCCGTGAAATTGCTTACAGGAGCTTCAGGTAATGTAGTTTCAATCCTTGTTTTAATGGATCTTGCTCGCGAATCTTCAATGTCCCTGCATCATCTCTCAACCCCGATTCGGTTTCAATCCTTGTTTTAATGGATCTTGCTCGCGAATATTTAACTATGCTGAAAACATAGATGACGGCAGGGGTAGTTTCAATCCTTGTTTTAATGGATCTTGCTCGCGAATGACAGGATCAAGGAAACCCGATCTAAAACTACGCAGGTTTCAATCCTTGTTTTAATGGATCTTGCTCGCGAATGACAGGATCAAGGAAACCCGATCTAAAACTACGCAGGTTTCAATCCTTGTTTTAATGGATCTTGCTCGCGAATACCACTTATCAAGATCTTCATCTGACATATTTCTGTGTTTCAATCCTTGTTTTAATGGATCTTGCTCGCGAATATTTTATACGGTTTTTCCAAAAACCAATTCCAAAAGTTTCAATCCTTGTTTTAATGGATCTTGCTCGCGAATCTTCCTGAAGATGCTAGGCAACATTATACCTGTAATGCTGTTTCAATCCTTGTTTTAATGGATCTTGCTCGCGAATCATAACAGATAGGCATCCCCGCCGGATCACCTGACAGAGTTTCAATCCTTGTTTTAATGGATCTTGCTCGCGAATCAGTGATCCTTTTTCAGAAAATCGCACATTCTAGGTTGTTTCAATCCTTGTTTTAATGGATCTTGCTCGCGAATCGGTACAGGTTACGAGAGTACAGGACAGGCAATAGCGTTTCAATCCTTGTTTTAATGGATCTTGCTCGCGAATCTATCTTAGCTTTTACTTTATCAGAAACATATACGCGTTTCAATCCTTGTTTTAATGGATCTTGCTCGCGAATTCTGAATCAGGAAGGAGGTCCAGCACCAGGGCGTAGTTTCAATCCTTGTTTTAATGGATCTTGCTCGCGAATCAGATCATTAGGCGGGATATCGTGCTGAACATCTTTGTTTCAATCCTTGTTTTAATGGATCTTGCTCGCGAATTTTATATTGAGTTCGTTTCCCTCGTCTACTAACTGTTTCAATCCTTGTTTTAATGGATCTTGCTCGCGAATTCAAAGTTTAAAACTGCAAGAATCAACCGGAGAAGGTTTCAATCCTTGTTTTAATGGATCTTGCTCGCGAATGAGTCTGCTTTTAAGACTCTTCTATCTTCAGAGATGTTTCAATCCTTGTTTTAATGGATCTTGCTCGCGAATGGCTGCCCTGTTCAATTCTCTGAACCTCTCATAGATGTTTCAATCCTTGTTTTAATGGATCTTGCTCGCGAATTTTCCATTGAGCCATAGGGGGATTGTAATGACTGGTTTCAATCCTTGTTTTAATGGATCTTGCTCGCGAATGAGTTAGCCCTAGTATATATGGTATTGTTTGAGGCTAGTTTCAATCCTTGTTTTAATGGATCTTGCTCGCGAATATCTTCACGGACTGCAAGACGACCAGGATATCCATTTGGTTTCAATCCTTGTTTTAATGGATCTTGCTCGCGAATTTGCTGGAGATATAATGTATTTCCTGAACGGAACGTAGTTTCAATCCTTGTTTTAATGGATCTTGCTCGCGAATCACATGAAGGGGGGATATCAGCAAGTGGAATTTTAAGTTTCAATCCTTGTTTTAATGGATCTTGCTCGCGAATTCTATTCTCCGGCGTGTGGGCTTTTGGAATTCACCCCAGTTTCAATCCTTGTTTTAATGGATCTTGCTCGCGAATGGTAGAAAATAATGTTCTGCACAGAGAGGATATTTGTTTCAATCCTTGTTTTAATGGATCTTGCTCGCGAATACATACTCTTTGTTTTATTTTAGTATCTTCAAGTGTTCGTTTCAATCCTTGTTTTAATGGATCTTGCTCGCGAATTTTAAGTCTATATTTTTGTTTATTTTGTATATTTTGTTTCAATCCTTGTTTTAATGGATCTTGCTCGCGAATGAGCCCCGGACCGTAAGAAGCCACGATAAGGTTATGTTTCAATCCTTGTTTTAATGGATCTTGCTCGCGAATCTCATCATACGGATTGAAACTAGAAAGTTCTTTGATGTTTCAATCCTTGTTTTAATGGATCTTGCTCGCGAATGAGATATTTTAGCACATTCCCATGACACGGTTTTGAGGTTTCAATCCTTGTTTTAATGGATCTTGCTCGCGAATAAATAATAGTATCAAAAGTAGTGGTAGACGTAACCAGTTTCAATCCTTGTTTTAATGGATCTTGCTCGCGAATACTACACAGTTATTATTTTCCATATTGCAGCTCCTTTGTTTCAATCCTTGTTTTAATGGATCTTGCTCGCGAATGGATGTATTGTTATCGGCTGTGGTATGTCCGTTTTTGTTTCAATCCTTGTTTTAATGGATCTTGCTCGCGAATCAAAAAAAGAAACTTATTTTTCTGTAATAGATAGAGTTTCAATCCTTGTTTTAATGGATCTTGCTCGCGAATGCATGATTTTGTGGATTGGGTGACCTGATGGAAATTTGTTTCAATCCTTGTTTTAATGGATCTTGCTCGCGAATGGGTCGCCTCTTGTGCCGCCTTTGGAGCGTTGGAAGTTTCAATCCTTGTTTTAATGGATCTTGCTCGCGAATGGAACAGATACGCAGACCTTTGTGTACTCTGTCAGTTTCAATCCTTGTTTTAATGGATCTTGCTCGCGAATCTGATGTCTGCCAGTGGAGAAACTGTAGAATAAGGTTTCAATCCTTGTTTTAATGGATCTTGCTCGCGAATGTGATTTCAGACGCAGCCCTAGCAACAGCAGAAGGATGTTTCAATCCTTGTTTTAATGGATCTTGCTCGCGAATCGGGCTATTAATACGGCAAGAACTATGATAATGGAGTTTCAATCCTTGTTTTAATGGATCTTGCTCGCGAATTAGGCGTCATTTCAATGGCTTACACAAAATTCGCAGTTTCAATCCTTGTTTTAATGGATCTTGCTCGCGAATGCAGCTTAACCGCATAACCCATTTTTCCTTTTTTGTTTCAATCCTTGTTTTAATGGATCTTGCTCGCGAATCCGTCTACGACATATTCGTAGTTTTTACCATTTTGTTTCAATCCTTGTTTTAATGGATCTTGCTCGCGAATACGGCAGAAGAAATAAGAGAATTCAGAGGTGAAGTTTCAATCCTTGTTTTAATGGATCTTGCTCGCGAATACAGGGACTCGATTCCAAAATTTGAAGTTGAGAAAAGTTTCAATCCTTGTTTTAATGGATCTTGCTCGCGAATTAATAACTGTATAGTTGTCAAAGAAACTGTTTTTGGTTTCAATCCTTGTTTTAATGGATCTTGCTCGCGAATAATAGTTACGTTTACACTATCAGATGCCGGTTCAACGTTTCAATCCTTGTTTTAATGGATCTTGCTCGCGAATCCTAGTATCATTTTTACCATCTCCTACGGGCAAACAGTTTCAATCCTTGTTTTAATGGATCTTGCTCGCGAATCTCGTTTTTAGGACAATATCTTAACATATGAGGTCTAGTTTCAATCCTTGTTTTAATGGATCTTGCTCGCGAATTCTAACTCTTCTACCCCTGTTGTGAACCGGTGAAACAGTTTCAATCCTTGTTTTAATGGATCTTGCTCGCGAATTCGTTTTTCCCCATGATCCAGAACCGTTCCATGAGTTTCAATCCTTGTTTTAATGGATCTTGCTCGCGAATACTTCCGCTACAGCCGATGCCGGAATACAGGCATTTTCGTTTCAATCCTTGTTTTAATGGATCTTGCTCGCGAATACGGTCTCTTGACTACTTTCTTCATGTCAAAATTGAGTTTCAATCCTTGTTTTAATGGATCTTGCTCGCGAATCCAGGTCAAGTCATGAAACGTTGTCCTCTCTGCAAGTTTCAATCCTTGTTTTAATGGATCTTGCTCGCGAATCAAAATCGGCTAGATTTGAGCATGGAGAGAATATACGGTTTCAATCCTTGTTTTAATGGATCTTGCTCGCGAATTCGAATTGCACTCACAGAAGTCTTGGAATGCTCAAGTTTCAATCCTTGTTTTAATGGATCTTGCTCGCGAATTTTACTCAAGCTCCTTTAATATTCTCTATTTTCCTGGTTTCAATCCTTGTTTTAATGGATCTTGCTCGCGAATATGATCATACTTTTCAGATTCATTATTTACTCGGTGTTTCAATCCTTGTTTTAATGGATCTTGCTCGCGAATAAAGAAGAAGGGAAAGAGGAAAGTTCAAAGAATTCGTTTCAATCCTTGTTTTAATGGATCTTGCTCGCGAATGCACAAGTCGCCATGTAGATTTCAGATGCCGTACAAGTTTCAATCCTTGTTTTAATGGATCTTGCTCGCGAATCTGAATATTTCCATATTGCCGGATAAGGCAATCCGGGTTTCAATCCTTGTTTTAATGGATCTTGCTCGCGAATCCAAAAAGCCAGCCTTTAGGGAGCTTGCCTTCGTAGTTTCAATCCTTGTTTTAATGGATCTTGCTCGCGAATCTTCACAATCCCTGCTATAACATAATTCACACGTGTTTCAATCCTTGTTTTAATGGATCTTGCTCGCGAATGCAGGCATCTGCCAGCCCGGGGAGAAAGTAGTAAGTTTCAATCCTTGTTTTAATGGATCTTGCTCGCGAATCCTCTAGCTACAATGGTGATATACGACTTCCACTCGCGTTTCAATCCTTGTTTTAATGGATCTTGCTCGCGAATCAATAGAATGTGCAGAGCGCACCGAAGGTTAACATTACGTTTCAATCCTTGTTTTAATGGATCTTGCTCGCGAATCTGTCAGGTAATTCCTCATTCTCCAAATCTTCCCTTGTTTTCTTGTTTCAATCCTTGTTTTAATGGATCTTGCTCGCGAATGCGTCCAACGAACTGCTGTCTATCCTCGTTCATGTGTTTCAATCCTTGTTTTAATGGATCTTGCTCGCGAATTGGGTTTTCATAGCTATCGGGATAATAGTAGCGATAAGTTTCAATCCTTGTTTTAATGGATCTTGCTCGCGAATCACTCCCAAACTTTTCTACGTCTTTTATCTCTTTATAGTTTCAATCCTTGTTTTAATGGATCTTGCTCGCGAATACTTTGGGAATTCGCTTATACTCCTACCACAATATGGTTTCAATCCTTGTTTTAATGGATCTTGCTCGCGAATCCGGGATATCTACTCCCATAGGGCAAGGCTGACAAGTTTCAATCCTTGTTTTAATGGATCTTGCTCGCGAATAAGGAAAGGGATACAAGAAGAATATGATTTACACAGTTTCAATCCTTGTTTTAATGGATCTTGCTCGCGAATACAATCAAGCAGTTGCTATAGAAGACTTAAACATGTTTCAATCCTTGTTTTAATGGATCTTGCTCGCGAATTTTCTCCATGTTTATATAATTATCTGCTAATTATATAGTTTCAATCCTTGTTTTAATGGATCTTGCTCGCGAATCCGATGGAAGAAATGACTCACGCTTTGCGGAGCGGTTTCAATCCTTGTTTTAATGGATCTTGCTCGCGAATTTGTTTTCAAGTTCTCGTAATTCAGATATATTCATAGTTTCAATCCTTGTTTTAATGGATCTTGCTCGCGAATGATAACTTTGGCAAGTCCGTATAATACGATAACAGGTTTCAATCCTTGTTTTAATGGATCTTGCTCGCGAATAATACAAGAATGATTACGTTCTTGGATTGCTGCTTAAGTTTCAATCCTTGTTTTAATGGATCTTGCTCGCGAATTTCTCCCGCTATTTCTCCCTAGACGCATGGTTTGAGTTTCAATCCTTGTTTTAATGGATCTTGCTCGCGAATCCCTGATGCTTTAGCACAGGGAGGAATTCCGTCAACTGTTTCAATCCTTGTTTTAATGGATCTTGCTCGCGAATACAAGTGCGTAATAGCCTCGTAATGTGTGTTATGGTTTCAATCCTTGTTTTAATGGATCTTGCTCGCGAATTCGCAAGATAGTGGTGCAAGTATCCGAGGCATCCGTTTCAATCCTTGTTTTAATGGATCTTGCTCGCGAATGGTTCTGTAGTCATAGCAATTACTTCTATCATATACTAGTTTCAATCCTTGTTTTAATGGATCTTGCTCGCGAATCTGCGATTGAGACTATCAATGCTCTTGCTAAATTGGGTTTCAATCCTTGTTTTAATGGATCTTGCTCGCGAATCAAGCAGTTTCCTGATGAATCTATAGATGCCATAAGTTTCAATCCTTGTTTTAATGGATCTTGCTCGCGAATAGGGCAAAATTTTCCGTTATTTAGCCAGAAAAGGCCTGAAATGAGCCCTTTTCTGGGGCTAAAATTCTTGCTGGAAAATTATCAAACCCTTTATAAATACAAGAAAATTTTTCACACGCAGATATTCCGGTAACAGCAATCTACGCATTTTCTAGAAGATCTGGATGTCTTGGGATATAAGCCTTTTTGAACGATATCGAGTATTTCCTCAATAATTTTCTCGGCTTTTTTGAAATCAGAACTGGTAATTTCTATTTCTTTAACAAGGCTGTTGCTGCGGGTAAAACAGATATATGCACGATTTACATCAATATTGTAATTTTCCCGGATCAAAAGAGACTGCAACACAAGCTGGAACTTATACGTTTTAAATACTTTATCTTTATATTCGGCAAATTTGTATTCAAGAGGAGCTGCAGTTCCATCTTCCAGAAATAAAACTTCGTCAACAATCCCTTTTATATGGTTCTTCTTTGAAGCAATAAAAACATCAC
>Ga0208826_1002286_pt1 | contig 14459 bp, 18 predicted proteins | sample AD_UKC115_MetaG_FD_184451 | JGI IMG/M metagenome (GOLD analysis project Ga0208826, IMG submission 184451) | Active sludge microbial communities of municipal wastewater-treating anaerobic digesters from Hong Kong - AD_UKC115_MetaG (SPAdes)... | ecosystem: Engineered > Bioreactor > Anaerobic >...
TGTATGCCGGAGGCTGGGTCATCCCCATCTGCATTGTGCTGGGATTTGTGGCCGGAATCCGGCAGATCATTATGGTTATTCGAGATATGAACCGTCAGTAGGGTGGGTCTTGACCCACCACATTTATAGCTTCCAGTTTGGTGGGTCAGGACCCACCCTACGACATATTTTTTATGCCTATTGGGCCTGTGGAATTGTAGATATCAATGACAAAACCCGTGCTGCCGCCGGAGGCCAGGCAGGCCGCCAAGAGCGCGGCGCTGGATTTGCCGTTTTTGGGACGGCTGGTGATTGTCGCGTTGTCCTTAACGCTGATCGTTGCGGCAACGGCCGCGTTTTTCTCTCCCCGCTGGGCGCTGGATTACCTGCTGGTGGGATTGTGGATGGCGGGCAATGCGGTGCTGCTGGGGTACTTATTGTGGGCCGGCACGTCGCAACCGCGACGGCTGTTTACGCTGTTTATCCTTGCGCCGGTTAAAATCGTGTGGTTGTGTCTCCTTTTTGTGTTTTGTTTGTACTTCAGCCCTGCGCCTTCGGCCATTGTGGCGGGTCTGACGAGTTTTTTTGTGGCCGTAGCCGGTGCGGTGTTGCAATGGATGCAGAAGCAGGCCATTGCCGCGTCGCGCCAGTCACCACCTGATGGAAAGTCAACATGAACTCCGTTTCCGGGGTAGTCCGCTTTCGTTCCGTTCATTTGATGCTGGCGCTGCTGGCGTTGTGCGCGCTAGCGCCGCTGCAGGCGCATGCCGCGCAATCTGATGTGGAAGCCCACCCACAGAATGTGCAGCGCGAGAAGGAAGTAGAGAAGGGGCAGGAACAACCCGAACTGGTCAATATCTTCATGGTGGCGGAGAAGCACATGGCCGCCGCTGATGAACGCGCGCGTGAAGAAGGCCGCGAGCCGAAGTATGAGCGCGTGCTGAGCTTCATGGAACACCATGCGCAATGGGAGAATGTGTTCTTCACGTATTTAATCGTGATTGTGACTTGGATCTTTCTGGCGATTGGCTACAAGCGGCGTGTGCGCAATGCCGACAAATTGCAAGGCGGCATCGAGTCGATCATCGAAGGCTTATACAATTTCTTCCGCGATGTGATGGGGCCGGAGAACGCGCGGACGTTTGTTCCGCTCGTTGGATCACTGTTTCTCTTTATTTTCCTCAACAATATTATCGGCATCGTGCCGCTGATGAAGTCGCCCTCGGCCACGCCGATCACCACCTTTGCCTTGAGCATCACGGTTTTCCTCGTGGTGCAGGTCGTGGGCTTCATGCGCAACGGCATTTGGGGGCGCATCTTTCATCTCATGGGGTCGCCGCAGGATGCGACGGGCTGGGTCTTCGCGCCGCTGCTATTCGTGCTGGAGGTGATTGGCGAATTCGTCAAGCCGGTGTCGCTGGCACTGCGGTTATTCGGCAATATCTTCGGCGAGGATATCCTGCTGGGCTCCTTCGCCTTTATGGGCATGCTGTTGATCACGGCCTTTGGCATCAAGCACCCGTATTTCGGCGTACCGCTGCAGTTTCCTTTCCTGTTCTTGGCATTACTGACCAGCATCATTCAATCGCTGGTCTTTTCGCTGTTGGCATCGATTTACATCCTCCTGGCGCTGCCGCATCATGAGGAGCATTCCGAAGAGGTGCACAGCGTTCCCCAGCAATAACGGGCTGGAGGGCAGATACTCAATTTTGACGGAGGTTGGTTCATTCATGGCCACACCAGAAGCGGGACAAGCAGCACTTAATCTACTTCACCTTGCCTACCCAATTGGATTGGGTCTGGCCGCCCTGGGATCGGGCATGGGCTTGGGTCGCGCCGTCAGCGGCGCCATGGAAGCCATGGGACGCCAGCCCGAAGCCGCCGGCAAGATTCAGACGGCGATGATCATTGGTTGTGCCTTTATCGAGGCCTTGACGATCTATGCACTGGTTTCGATCTTCCTGATCCCCAAGTGAAAAGTTTGGGGCCTGATGCGCTGTAGAATGGCCCAGGCGCCAGCCGTGCGGCAACACGCGCGCGGCGCTTGTGGTCTATTCAGTACTTTTGGAGCAAACGGTTATGACTGAGACCATCGCCCTTGTCCTGTCGCAGGCAGTGGCGTTCCTGCTGTTTCTTTGGATTCTGAAAAAGTATGCCTGGGGCCCGATCTTGGGGGTCATCGAGGAACGCAATCAGAAGATCGAAGAAGGCTTTCACCGGGCGGAAGAGGCTGAGCGCCGCACCGCCCAATTGAAGCAGGAATATGAGGAGCGCCTGCGCGCGATTGAAGCCGAGGCACGCGAACGCATCAATGGTGCCGTCAATGAAGGCCGGCGCACGGCCGAAGAGATCAGCGAACGCGCCCGCGCCGAGGCGCAGACGCTGCTCGACAAGGCGCGCGAGATGGCCGGCACGGAGATGGCCAAGGCGCGCGTGGAACTGAAGGATGAAATCGTGCGCTATGCACTGGCGGCGGCGGAGAAGGTGATCCACGAGCGCATGGATGAGCCGCATCAACGGCGCATGGTTGAAGAATTCGTCACGGAACTGAGCGGGCGCAAATGAGTCACGGATCGGAATACCACAATCCCGCGGCATTTAATTATGCGCAGGCGCTGCTCGCGCTGGCGTTGAAGCGCAATCGCCTCAAGATGGTGACCGAGGAGGCGCGAACGCTGCAATTCATGCTGGCGCATGGCGATGGTAAAATGCGGCGCTTTCTGCGCGGACCGCAGATTCCCACGCCCACCAAGACGGCACTGGTGGAACGGGCGTTGAGCGGGCGCATGGATGATCTGCTGGTGAACATGGTGCTGATGCTGGTGCGGCGTGATCGTTCAGAGCTGCTTGGCGATGTGCTGGCGCTGTTCCGCGAACTCTCGGCCCAACAGCAGGGGATGCGCGTGGGGAGGGTGACCTCGGCCACGGATATGGGCCTGGATGAGCGGGTGCGCGTGAAGACGGCGCTGGAAGGCTTTTTGCAGCAACGCCTGTTGCTGGATTTCTCCACCGATCCGCACCTGATTGGCGGCATCGTGTTTCAATCGGGCGATGAGCTGATTGATTACAGCGTGCGCGGGCGGTTGGCGACGCTGCGGAAGCGGCTGGGGAATGTGAGGGTCTGAGGGGCAAAGACGGTAAGAACACCAAAATTGCTCTTTCATAATGGGTAGCGTTAAGATGGCCTAAGCTTGTTAAGATGAGGAGGCGGCCATGGCAACGCTGCAAATTAAGGGATTGGACCCAACGCTCTTAGATGCCCTTAAGTCACGCGCCAAGCGCGAGCGCCGGAGTGTGAGCCAGCAAGTTATAGTTATTATTCAGGACTATTTATGGCGCCCCGGCTATTCGCCCAAAGAGGCAACCGAGGCGTTTCTGGCCATGACCTGGGCAGATGACCGCCCGGCGGAAGAGATTACGAAGGAACTGAGGGCGCAGAGGCATTCCGGACGTCGGGATAAGATTCTGAGTGATATTAACTTATTGCCCCCGATTACGCGCTCGCTTGTCGGCGTTCTCAAGAACAAGCCTGTTTCGGAAGAGGATCATCGCCGCGATTTGCGCAAGAAGCTTTTGAAAAAGCCGCAATAGGCAAGTTCTACTGGTTTTGCCAATGCAGGAAATGAACGCGTCAGCGAGTAAGACGCGAAAGATGGGTAGGTCCATCCTGATGGATCAGCCGCATATGTCACGCAAGGAATGAAAAATGTCCATACGACCCGATGAGATCACCTCCATTATCGAGCGCGAACTGGAGCAATACTCCACCCAACTCGAGGTGGAAAGCGTTGGCACCATCCTAAAGATCGGCGATGCCATCGCGACCATTTATGGGCTGGAAGACGCCATGATGGGCGAACTCATCGAGTTCCCCGGCGGCGCCATGGGCATGGTGCTGAACCTGGAAGAAAGCACCATCGGCGTGGCGCTGTTCGGCGCCGATCAGGGCATCAAGGAGGGGGACACCGTTAAGCGCACGGGGCGCATCGCCTCGGTGCCGGTTGGACAGGCGCTGCTCGGACGCGTGGTGGATCCGCTGGGCCGTCCGCTCGATGGCAAGGGGCCCATTGCCACCAACAAGTTCCGCCCCATCGAGACGCCCGCGCCAAACGTCATTGCGCGCCAGCCGGTGAAGGAACCGCTGATGACGGGATTAAAGGCGGTGGATTCGATGATTCCAATCGGGCGCGGGCAGCGCGAGTTGATCATCGGCGACCGCCAGACGGGCAAGACGGCCATTGCGCTGGATACGATCATTAACCAAAAGGGCGGCGATGTGGTTTGCATTTACGTCGCCATTGGCCAGAAGGATTCCAGCGTCGCCGGCGTTGTGCAGCGTTTGGAGCAGGCAGGGGCGATGGATTACACGATCATCATCAATGCCCCGGCCGACGTGGCGGCGCCGCTGCAATATATCGCGCCATATGCCGGATGCGCCATGGGCGAGGAGTTTCGCGACAATGGCGGCCACGCGCTGTGCATCTATGACGACTTATCGAAGCAGGCGGCGGCGTATCGCCAGCTGGCCCTGCTGTTGCGGCGTCCTCCGGGCCGCGAGGCGTATCCGGGCGACGTCTTCTACCTGCATAGCCGGTTGCTGGAGCGCGCGGCGAAGCTGAGCAATGAGCATGGCGGCGGATCGCTTACGGCATTGCCGATTATCGAGACGCAGGCAGGCGATGTTTCGGCGTATATTCCGACTAATGTCATTTCGATTACCGATGGGCAGATTTACCTGGAACCGGACCTGTTTTATGCCGGCGTGCGTCCGGCGGTGAATGCCGGTCTTTCGGTCTCGCGCGTCGGCGGCAACGCGCAGACCAAGGCGATGAAGGCGGTCGGCGGCAAAATGCGCCTGGACTTGGCGCAATACCGCGAATTGGCTTCGTTCGCGCAGTTCGGCAGCGATTTGGACAAGGCCACCCGCGACCAGTTGACGCGCGGCGAGCGCTTGATGGAAATCCTCAAGCAGCCGCAATATCAGCCGCAGCCGCTAGCCAATCAGGTCATGATTCTCTTCGCGGCGACCAATGGATTTCTCGATGATCTGCCGGTGGAAGACTGCCGACGTTTTGAGAGTGAAATGCATCAGTACTTGGGCGAGAAATACCACGACTGCTATCATGAGATTGAGACGAAGAAGGTGCTGACGCCGGAGCTGGAGCAGAAGATGAAGCAGGGGATTGCGGAGTTCAAACAACAATTCACTAAAAAAGTGGTCTAATGGAATTAGATCATCTGCGCAAATCCATAGAAGCCTTAAAACGCTCGATTCGAATTTCACAGAGCGATAGCGCAGAAATGTTGGAATTGCGTGAAATTATTCTTTGCTGACGCGATACAACATTTCGAGATTGCTTATGAGCAGTGCTGGAAGTCGATTCAGCGCTGGCTGCAGGAGAATGCAACGCAAGCAGATGAAGCAGAGAAACCTCGAACACGCCGTGAATTATTCCGACAGGCTTCGCGCGCTGGGCTGATACCGGATCCTTTGCCTTGGTTTGAATACGGCAATGCGAGGAATTTGACTTCACATATTTATGATGAAGATCAGGCTCTTCAAGTATTAGAAACTGCGGGGCGTTTCTTGTGTGATGCTCGAACACTACTTGAGGTTTTCGAGCACGAGAAATGATTGATTTGAATGAGAAGGATCTGAAGATCGTTAAGGATATTCTAAAGCGTGTAGCACCGGAATGCGAAGTCCGCGCTTTTGGCTCTCGTGTGAAGGGAAAAGCAAAGCGTTATTCAGATTTGGATTTAGCACTGATAGGCCGTGAAAAACTTGATTGGCGCTTGCTTGAGCAATTGAGGGATGAATTTTCGATTTCTGATCTGCCGATCATGGTGGATGTGGCCGATTGGCAAACGTTGCCGGATTTTATGAAACGCGCGATTGAACAGGAAAGCGAGATCATACAGGCGCCGCAGGAATGAAAGTCAGCGAAACTGAGGTTAACGACTACATGGTTATGGAAAGGCGCATCTTTCCGACACTTGGTTATTTTCTCGGTTTTATTATGCTGTGGCCGATCAGCTATTTTGCTTTTCGATTTTTCTTTTATGTTTTTCTTTTCCTGGATGGTGCGGTCCTAAAACATTCTGGAGATTTGGAATATCATTTCGCTTTTTCAATCTTCTTTTCCGCAAAATGGTTGGCGGTTAGTGTGCCGTTTGCTTTTTGTATCAGTGGGATTGCGAAGAGTTCGCCTGTATTAGGCGGTTTGCTTTTGTTAATACAGCCGTCCGCAGTTTGGACTTATTACTCTTTTTTCCCGTCGGATGCTGAATATGGGGGATTTCTATATTATTTTTCTCCTTTCCTAATTGCAATTTCAGGGTACATAATTCCTTGTATACTTTTTATAAAACGGTTCATGAAAGTTGAAGGATTGCAAGAAGAGCAAAAGAGATATTCGATATGACAAGTCAGCCGAAATCGTATTTGACGCGCGAAGAGTATCTCGAGCAGGAGCGAAAGGCCGAATACAAGAGCGAATATCACGCGGGGGAAGTTTTTGCGCTGGCTGGGGCGCGGCGAAATCATAATTTGATTGTTTCCACAATGAATCGCTTGCTGGGCAATCAACTGGCCGATCGCGAATGCAATGTCTATGTTAGTGATCTGAGAGTCAGAATTCCTGGCGCAGATGCTTATGTTTATCCCGATGTCGTTGTATGTTGTGGCGAAGAACAGTTCGAAGATGAGCAGCAGGATGTATTGCTGAATCCAGTTGTGATCGTTGAAGTGCTTTCGGACTCGACCGAAGCGTATGACCGGGGGCGGAAGTTTCAGATTTATCAGCAGATCGAGTCGCTGCGCGAATACATACTGGTCTCACAAAATTCGCACCGCATCGAGCAGTTCGTTCGCCAGGGCGAGAAGGATTGGGTCTATACCGACCATCATGACAGCGAAGACAAGGTGATCCTGGCTTCTGTCGGGTGTGAGTTGGGGCTTGATGAAGTATATGCCAAAGTGAAGTAGCAGGAGACGCGAATCATGTCATACAAAGTCGCGATCATCATTGAGAAGGACGAAGACGGCTATTACGCCTTTTGCCCTGAGTTGGAAGGTTGCCAGTCGCAGGGTGACACATTTGAAGAAGTGATGGCCAATATTAAAGAGGCGATTGGGCTTTACCTGGAAACAATGTCAAAAGCGGAGATCGAGTCCGCTTTGAGCAAGGAAATTATGACCACTTCGTTCGAGGTTCAGGTTGCCTAAGCTGCCCAGACTTATACGGGAAGAAGTGGATTGAGCCGAATAGAACTTAAAGGATCTTACGGGCGTGCCAGTTGAATCTCTAAAAACACTTCGCCAGCGGTTGCGGACGATTAACAATGTCCGGCAGATCACGCGCGCCATGGAGATGGTTTCGGCCGCACGCTTGCGCCGCGCGCAGGGCGTGCTGATGGCCGGGCGGCCTTACACGCGCAAGATTCAGCAGTTGCTCGCGCGTTTGGCCAGTTCGCCGGCCGCGGCGGAGCACCCGCTGTTTCAGTATCGCGACCCGATCAAGACCACGCTGGTGGTGTTCACCTCCGACCGAGGATTGGCCGGAGCATTCAACAATAATTTGATTAATGCGGCGGAAAGCTACATTCGCCAGCGCGGCACCGATGGATTGGAGTTGGTCTGCGTCGGACGCAAAGGCTATGTGCATTTTGCCAAGACGGGGTTGCCCATCGTGGCGGCCATCACCGATCTGGCCGGACGCGTGGATGCCGATAAGTCCAATGAACTGTCGCAGATGCTGCAGGAGCGCTTTTTAAGCGGCCAGACGGACGAGGTGCTGCTGCTTTACAGCCATTATATATCGGCGGCATCGTTCAAGCCGGCCATCGAGCAGTTCCTCAGCTTGCAGCCCGAGGCCATTTTGCAGGAAACAGAAGGCAATGGGTCCAGCCGCGAGATTGATTACATCTTCGAGCCATCCGTCAGCGCAGTCTTTGATGTCCTGGTCCCGCGCTATTTGCAGGCAATTATGTATCTAACCTTTGCCGAGCAACTCACGAGCGAGCACAGCGGCCGCATGCTGGCGATGCATTCGGCGACAAAGAATTGCGAGGAATTGGGCGATGCGCTGCGCCTGAAATTGAACAAGGCGCGCCAGGCGTCGATCACCAAGGAGTTGCTGGATATTGTCGGCGGCGCCGAGGCATTGAATGGCTGATTGCTGACATTGGCATACTCACCAAGGGAATTCATCATGACGAAAATGGCTGGTATTGCGTTGGGTTGTCTTCTTTCTGTTGGCTGCGCGAGCATCGTAAGCAAATCCGACTGGCCCGTGAACATCAGCAGCTCTCCATCCGGCGCCGAGGTGGTTGTGCAGGATCAAGACGGTATTGTGGTTCAGCAAGGCGCCACTCCCATGACGGTGTCGCTTCCCGCCAAGGCCGGATTTTTCAAAGGCGCTCGCTACACCATGGAGTTCTCCAAGCCTGGTTACACGCAGGGCAGAACCGTTGCCTCTGCTCACTTAAATGGCTGGTACTGGGGAAACATTGTTTTTGGCGGGCTAATCGGCATGCTGATCGTCGATCCAGCCACCGGCGCCATGTGGAAATTGCCGCAGCATGTATATGGCAATCTCAGGCCGCTTGGTAAGAACTAGGATATTTAAATTGGCCCTTTCGGGATTTCTTAGGTGAAGATTCCCAGTAGTTAGATTTTTATTAGCGCCGGAATTCATTCCGGGGTAGATGGCGCGAAATGGCGCTTGATCTTTTTAACGACCGATAAAACCGTTGAAACGGTTATTGTTTAGTGCCTTTAACCACCCCGCGATAAATCGCGGGGCTAATGAGAATTGGCTGTCTCGTGGCTCATCCTTCCCCAAAATTGCCGAAAGGGCCAATCGATTAAATTAATTTCAGAGCATCACAATTATAGTTCACATTCGACCCCTGATCGGGGTCGTTTGTTTTTTTAGGGCAGGTTCACGTGGGCGCTTCGCGCCGCCTTCATGGCGCCACTCCAACCCATCTTGCAATCCTTTGCCATTTCCCCTAAACTGAACCTCAGGAGATCAAACCGGATTACGGAGTGGCATCATGGCTTTGAATGTCGCGCAAAAACTCATCGCATCGCACCTTGTTCATGGCGAGATGATTCCCGGGCAGGAGATTGGACTGCGCGTGGATCAGACGCTGACGCAGGACGCCACCGGCACCATGGTCATGCTCGAACTCGAAGCCATGGACTTGGATCGCGTTAAGACCGAAGCCTCCGTGCAATATGTCGATCACAATCTGGTGCAGGAAGATCACAAGAACGCCGACGATCATCTGTTCCTGCTGAGCGCGTGCCAGCGGTTTGGACTGTGGTTCAGCCGTCCGGGTAATGGGGTCAGCCATCCCGTGCACCAGGAGCGATTCGGCCGTCCGGGCGCATTCCTGCTGGGATCCGATAGCCACACCTGTTCCGAGGGCGCGATTGGGATGCTTTCCATTGGCACGGGCGGGTTGGAAGTGGCCCTCGCAATGGCGGGTCTGCCCTATTACGTGAAGATGCCGCTGATCTGGGGCGTGAAACTCACGGGGAAACTGCCTGATTGGGTCAGCGCGAAGGATGTGATCCTCGAGATGCTGCGCCGCCATACGGCCAAGGGCGGATTCGGACGCATCATTGAATATTATGGCCCGGGGCTGGAGGGCCTCTCGGCAATGGATCGGCATGTCATCGCCAACATGGGCGCGGAACTCGGCGCCACCACCAGCGTCTTTCCCTCCGATGAGGAGGTGCGCGGCTACCTGCGCGGCCAGCAGCGTGAGGATCAATGGATTGAACTTATTGCCGATGAAGGCGCGACCTATGACCTGCATGAGGAGATCAATCTCTCCGAACTGGAGCCGCTGATTGCCATGCCGTCCAATCCCGATAACGTGAAGCCGGTGCGCGAGGTCGCCGGCGAGGTGATTTATCAATCCTATATCGGTTCCTCGGCCAATCCTGGCTTTCGTGATATTGCCGTGGCGGCGGAGATTGTGCGCGGGAAAAAAGCCGCGCCGCAGGTGTCGCTCGATATCAATCCCGCCTCGCGCCAGATTCTCGATTCATTGCTGCACAGCGGGCATATCGCTCAACTGATCCATGCCGGCGCGCGATTGCATCAAGCCGGCTGCAACGGCTGCATCGGAATGGGACAAGCACCAGCCACAAAGATGATCAGCCTGCGCACCGTTCCGCGCAACTTTCCGGGGCGCTCGGGCACCATTGAAGATAAGGTTTGCCTTGTCAGTCCGGAGACGGCAGCGGCCTCGGCCATCACCGGCGTCATCACCGATCCGCGCACGCTGGACATGCCTTATCCGCGCATTGCCGAGCCGGACAGCCCTTGGGTGAATATGGATTTATTGTTGCCGCCATTGCCGCTGGAAGAAGCGCAAAAAGTGGAGTTGGTGAAAGGACCAAACATTGCGGCGATTCCCAAGATTGGCGAATTGCCCGAGGTGATCGAAGCGCCAATTCTCCTCAAACTGGGCGACAACATCTCCACCGATGAGATCATGCCTGCCGGGGCGCGCGTGCTGCCGTATCGCAGCAATATCCCGCGCATCAGCGAGTTCTGCTTTGAACAGAACGATCCCACCTATCCCGAACGCGCCGCCGCCATTCGCGATATGAGCGGGCATGTGATTGTGGGAGGAAAAAATTACGGCCAAGGATCAAGCCGCGAGCATGCCGCGCTGGCTCCACGCTATCTTGGGCTGCGCATGGTTCTAGCCAAGGGCATTGCGCGCATTCATTGGCAGAACCTGATTAATTTCGGCATTTTGCCGCTGAAATTTGAGAATGAAAGCGATTACGACCAATTGCAGCAAGGCGATGTTCTGCGCGTGGAGCATCCCATGGAGCAGGTGCGCACAGGCAATCGCGTGAAGGTGACTGTAGTGGGATCCAGCGTCGAGTTCATCACCGCGCACGACATGTCCGCGCGTCAGGTGGAGGTGCTCGGCATGGGCGGACTGATCAATTGGGTCAGGGCGAGAAAGTAGGTTGCGTCTCCGACCAAAGTAGGTTGGGTCTCCGACCCGACAAGCATTCTGTTCAGCAATTGACCGATGCGGCAACGCAAACGTCGGCTCGAAGAGCCAACCTACTTAATGATGCCCGTGGTTTTCAGCGGTGGTGGGGGCTTCGCCCAACTTCCACGTCAAAGGCTGTGCGGCCAGAGATTCCTCCAGCGGCTTGACTTCCGCCTCGCTGCCGGCCAGCAGCACCAACACGCCCGTGTAGCAGAACAACGCGAAGAAGACGGCATTGGATTCCTTTGCCATTTCAAAGATGGCTTTGGCGCCGCTGCGCTGCGTTAAATACTTAGCCATATAAGATCCCGCCGGCACGGCATCCTCAATGAAGCGCTTTTCCCAGAAGCGCTTCACCTGCCCAGCTTCGGGAGCGATCTCACGCGAATACAGCGCGACGGTCCCAGCGGTTTCCAATCCCATCAATGGCGCGGCGGCATTGTTCACCACTAAAAAATCAGAGGCATCGGCCGGGGCATCCATTGGAAAGGTCTCCGCGGGCGCAAACACCGCCACGGGCTCGGCAGCCTTGCACAGGTAAGCCGTGATTTCCTTGGCCGTGCCCAGAGGCTCTGTCAACGCGCTGCCCTGTCCCTCGGCCATGCGATGCAGCGGATAGCCAACATTATACAGGGCCTGATAATCCGAACCGTAATCGACCAGATCGGTCTTCACGCGGCAGATCGAGGCGGCGAACGAGCCCTCGTTCAGAGCGCCATAGCCCAGCCCGCCTTCGGCCAGCCACGCGGCGATCGGGGTGCGCGCGCTCAGCGGCTGCACGAGCAATTCGCGCTCGCGCAATTGCGCGGCGAGTTCATTCATCGACAGCTGCGCATCAAAGCGGGCGATATCTTCGGTTACCATATTCATAATTATTTAGCCTTTCTCTTCCGATCCTTAAAGAATCTCAAGACTATACCTTATAAATTTTGCCGTAGGGTGGGTCGAAGACCCACCATAACTTCGCATTACTATTTTATTCCCTATTCCGCTGTTCTGGTGGGTCTTCGACCCACCCTACGGCTGAGTTTTATATATTATTTCTTAATGAACTTCACGTCTTCAGTTCTGGTGGGTCTTCGACCCACCCTACGGCTGAGTTTTATATATTATTTCTTAATGAACTTCACGTCTTCAGTTTTGGTGGGTCTTCGACCCACCCTACGGCTGAGTTTTATATATTATTTCTTAATGAACTTCACGTCTTCAGTTTTGGTGGGTCTTCGACCCACCCTACGGCTGAGTTTTATATATTATTTCTTAATTAAACTTCACGTCTTCAGTTCTGGTGGGTCTTCGACCCACCCTACGGCCGAGTTTTATTTTTATTCCCCGCCATTCAATTTGCGAATATTCGGCGGCTCCTGATCTCCCCATCCAAGCTCATAAAAACCTAAATCAACATAGCGCTGGAACGTTGACCATTCCCAATCGGCTGGTCGAACGGCCAGGCCATGTTTAACCGGATTGAAATGGATGTAATCCACATGCCGGTTGAAATCTTCCTGGCTCCTAATCTTGTGTTCCCATTCCCGGCGCTGCCAAATCGCGTGTTCATTCTTCTTTCGTTTGGATGGGCTGCGAACCAGTTCCGAACCTCCGGCAGCCAGCCAAGAGCGCGTAAAAGCTGCCTTTATTTTGATCCAGCGCGAAGAGTAATCAACATCTTCCTCGGGCAAAGTCCATAAGCAATGGAGATGATCAGGCATAAGGCAGAAGGCCTGAGTATCAAACGGTCTCCATTGACGGGTTTCCGCAAAAGCCGAATGTAAGCATTGCCTTGCAAGAGGTTCGGTTAGGAATGGGCACCGTCCCTCGGTGACCACGGTGAAGAAATATGTTCCACCAGGAACATAAACCCGCCGATATTCAGGCAAAGGCGTTTACCTTAGGCTTATTGTGTTGCCGTAGGGTGGGTCAAAGACCCACCAGAATTTTGTAATAGATAAATACTTCCTTTTTTTGCTTGCTATGCCTTAGTTCTGGTGGGTCTTCGACCCACCCTACGGCATAGTTTTCTAGCATCTTCTTTTTTATTTTTTCTTTTCCAAAAGACTCGGCAAAATCATCGGCAGATCTTCGATCTTCATCTTCAATCCCGCTGCCTTGGCGCCTTGCTTTAAATTCAACATGCACGTCGGGCAGGGGGTGACGATCATCTCGGCGCCCTTGGCGGCGGCTTCGCGCACGCGATCGGCCGCGATCTCCTGCGCCAGGTCAGGCATGCTCGACAACAGCGGTCCGCCGCAGCACATCGCCTGCTCGCGGTTGTAATCATATTCGAGCAGTTCCAACCCCGGGATCGTCTTCAACAGGTTGCGCGGCTCTTCGTACACATTGCTGTGGCGGCCAATGTCGCACCCATCGAAATAGATCGCCTTCACATCGAGATTCTTCTTGAACTGCACGCGCCCTTCTTCCACGAGCCGCAGCATGAACTGCGAGACATGCAACGCCTCGAATTCCTGCGGATAGGAATGCAGCAGCGTCTTGAAGCAACCCGCGCAATTGGCGAAGATCGTCTTCGCGCCCAGTTCACGGAACTTCGCCGTGTTTTTTTCGATCATCTTCTGCGCGCCGTCGGCATCGCCAATGCGCTGCAACGGAGCGCCGCAGCAATTCTCTTCCTCGCCCAGGACGTTGTATTCAAGGCCGATGTCATCGAGAATTTTCGTGATGGAGCGTGGAATGCGGGTCGATCCATAGGAAGCGCCGCAGCCGACGAAATAGAGGATGTCGCGCCCGGCTTTGTTCTCATGCTTGGGCATCCACTCGGCGCGCTCCTCGCGCGTTTTGCCATACGGATTGCCCAGCGCGTGAATCTGGTCCTTCATCGCCTGCGCACCGGTCGGCAGTTCGTCCGCATCGTTGAACATCTCGGCGACCTTCACCGCGATTTTCGGAAAGTCGATTGACACCGGACACTGCACTTCGCAGTTCTCGCACTGCAGGCACATATAGATGGATTCGCGCAGCGACTCGGGCACATCGGTGCGCGCCTCAAGCGAGCGTTTCAGCGCCTGAATGCGTCCGCGCGGAGCAATGCGTTCAAATCCCACCTGCTGATAAACGGGGCAGCCAAAGCGGCAATAGCCGCAACTGGCGCATGCATATAAGTCGCTCAGGATTTCCTGACTTTTTACCGGATCAAGGGTTTTCACCGCAGTTCGCCTCCCACCATTTTCAGGCCCGAACGGATCAGGTCCGACGGCATTTGCTTCGCCACCTGCAGCCCCAGGTTCACCATCCCCGGCGCCGCGCCCATCATTACCATTGAGACATCCACCAGCGGTCCGGGAATGCGCACCTGCACCGTCTTCGATGGATTGAGAATATTCTTCGGATCGAGCTTGGTCTTCATGCGCTTCATCGCCTCCCACGCCGAGCGGCGGTGGATGCGCTTCACATGCAAGCTGTTGTGCAGGCCCAGCCCATAGACAGTGCCT
>Ga0208826_1002288_pt1 | contig 14441 bp, 7 predicted proteins | sample AD_UKC115_MetaG_FD_184451 | JGI IMG/M metagenome (GOLD analysis project Ga0208826, IMG submission 184451) | Active sludge microbial communities of municipal wastewater-treating anaerobic digesters from Hong Kong - AD_UKC115_MetaG (SPAdes)... | ecosystem: Engineered > Bioreactor > Anaerobic >...
TATTTTTCTTATTCAACCGGAGATACTCATTTGTTGTGTTATGCCATTGGCGATAATCCTTACGGACCATTTACTTATCAAGGAGTGATTTTGACGCCTGTAGTGGGTTGGACTACACACCATTCCATTGTTGAATTTCAGGGAAAATGGTACCTTTTTCACCACGACAGCGTACCTTCGGGAGGGAAAACATGGCTTAGGAGTATGAAAGTGGTAGAACTGGAATACAATGAAGACGGCACCATTAAAACCATTGATGGAATGAGAAACTAACGTATAAATTCTATAATTCGATTAATTGTGAAAAGGACAAATAGCTCTGCGCTTTATTTAATTTCAATCATAGTCTTTCTTTTCTTTCAAGGAAGTAAACCGATTGAGCGATATCTGGACACCTCATTGACATTTGAAGAACGAGCAACCGATTTGCTTTCGCGTCTGACATTGGAAGAAAAGGTGAGTTTGATGCTCTACGATTCGCCGGCCATTGAGCGATTGGGAATTCCGGCTTACAACTGGTGGAACGAATGCCTGCATGGCGTGGCACGTTCGGGATTGGCAACCGTCTTTCCACAAGCGATCGGAATGGCTGCCATGTGGGATACCGACGAAATGTTCGATATCGCCACAGCCATTTCCGACGAAGCTCGTGCCAAACATCACGATTACGCGTCGAAAGGCAAGCGGGAAATTTATCAGGGGTTGACGTTCTGGACACCCAACATCAACATTTTTCGCGATCCGCGTTGGGGAAGAGGCATGGAAACGTATGGCGAAGATCCCTTCCTGACTGCCGAAATGGCTATTCCATTCATCAAAGGTTTGCAGGGCAACGATCCGAAATACCTGAAGCTGGTGGCTACGGCGAAACATTTTGTGGTACACAGTGGACCAGAAGCTGTTCGTCATTCTTTTGATGTGTATCCCAACGAATACGATATGGCCGAAACCTATCTGCCTCATTTCAAAAGATCTATCGAAGAAGCCAACGTTTACTCGGTGATGTGTGCCTATCAGCGTCTGAACGGTGAACCTTGCTGCGGCAGCAAGTATGTGGAGGACATTTTGCGCAACAAATGGGGATTGAAGGGATACATTGTGTCGGATTGTGGTGCGATCAGCGATTTTTACGAGCCAGACAAGCATCATGTTGTGAACACTCCGGAAGAAGCTGCCGCAATGGCCGTGAAAGCCGGTACGGATTTGAATTGTGGCGACACTTACAAACATTTGGTGGATGCCGTAAAGAAGAATTTGATCACCGAATCGGAAATTGATGTTTCAGTCAAAAGATTGTTGTTGGCAAGGATGAAACTCGGAATGTTTGATCCCGACAAAGAAGTAAAATATGCACAAATTCCCATCAGTGTAGTAGATTGCGAGAGACATCGGTTGCTGGCTTTGGAAGCCGCACGCAAATCGATGGTACTGCTCAAGAATGATAAAAATTTATTGCCGTTTTCAAAAAATATTCGAAAGGTGGCCGTCATCGGCCCCAACGCCGATAACGAAGCAGTATTGCTGGGTAACTATAACGGCTATCCCTCCCACCCCATTTCGCCATTGCAGGGAATAAAAGATAAACTTCCGAATGCAGAAGTGAAATACGCTCAGGGATGCAGATTGGCCGAAGGGATGCCCTTTTTGAGCCCCATTCCCGAAAACTATTTTTACGTAGATAAAAAACTGGAAACAAAAGGATTAAAAGCAGAGTATTTCGATAATGTCAATTGCGAAGGTTCTCCCAAACACATTCGTGTGGACAAAAATATTGATTTCGTTTGGTGGACAACTGCACCATTCCCCGATATAAAATACGATCAATTTTCGGTTCGTTGGAAAGGCTTCCTTGTCCCACCCGTAAGCGGGAATTATATCATCGGAGGTGAAGCTTTCAGTGGATTTAAACTGATATTGGAAGGGAAAGTATTAAACTTCGGACAAAGCGAACATCATTCCAAAAAAGGTTATGAACTGGTAAAGCTGGAAAAAGGAAAACCTTATGAAATTGAGCTGGAATATGTGCAAAACAACACCGAATATCCTCACGTACAAATGTTGTGGGACGTGCAAGAAAGGGATATGAAAAATGAAGCCTTAAATTTGGCAATAAATTCCGATTTGGTGGTACTCTGCATGGGGTTAAGTCCGTCACTGGAAGGAGAAGAGATGAATGTGAATATCGATGGATTCTACAAAGGCGACCGAACCGACATCAAGTTGCCACAAGTTCAAACCGAATTGATGCAGGAAATTGTAAAACTGGGGAAACCAACCGTGTTGGTTTTACTCAACGGAAGTGCGTTGGCTGTTAATTGGGAGAACGAAAACATTCCCGCCATTGTCGAAGCATGGTATCCGGGGCAAGCGGGTGGAACAGCGATTGCCGACGTGATTTTTGGCGATTGCAATCCGGCAGGACGGTTACCGGTTACTTTCTATAAAGACATTCACCAAATTCCGGCTTTCGAAAACTATGACATGAAAGGAAAAACGTATCGTTATTTCGAAGGCGATCCGTTGTACGAATTTGGTTACGGATTGAGTTATACAACGTTTAATTACCGTTTAAAGAGCATTCCGACGTCGGTTAAATCGGGAGAAAATATTCCCGTTTCGGTGGAAGTAACTAATTCGGGAAAAAGAGACGGCGAGGAAGTAGTTCAACTGTATGTTTCTTTGCCCGACAGCAAACTCCGGAAGTCGATTCGGTCATTACAGGGATTTCGACGAATCTATTTGAAAGCCGGCGAAACCAAAACGGTTGATTTTCTGCTCAAACCCCACCAGTTTGCTGCACGCAACGAAGAAAATATCCCACTCGTAGAGGCCGGCAAGGTGTTGATTTCTGTCGGCGGAAAGCAACCCGATGAAAAATCTATTGCTGCAGCGAAGGTCGTTCAAAAAAATGTTGAGGTAACCGGTGATAAATTTTATGTAAACGAATAATTTTGGTTGATTCAATATGGAAAAAACGTGGAGATGGTTTGGCAAAAAAGATCCGATAACGCTCGACATGCTGCGACAAATTGGAGTGGAAGGAATTGTAACGTCGCTTTATGATGTTCCAAACGACGAAATTTGGCAAACGGAAGATATTCTTGATTTGAAAAAATTTATTGAAGCTGCCGGGTTGCGTTGGTCTGTGGTGGAAAGTGTGCCGGTTTCGGAATCGATAAAATATGGAGGAAAAGACAGGGATTTGTTGATTGAAAATTACAAACAAACGCTCAAAAATTTGGGCAAAGCAGGCATTACGACGGTTTGTTACAATTTTATGCCGGTGATAGACTGGGTACGAACCGATTTGCATAAACCATTGCCTGATGGCACCCAAACGCTCTATTTCGATAAAATCAAGTTTGCCTATTTCGATTGTAAAATTTTGAAGAGGAAAGAGGCCGAAAAGGATTATTCGCAGGAAGAAATGCAGCAAGTGAACGAGCTGGAAAACGTTATCACCGAAGCCGAAAAAGCCGAATTGATCGACACCATTATCGTCAAGACGCAGGGTTTTATCAATCGAAGCATAGTGCACGGCAATGAAGATCCGGTGGAGGCCTTTAAAAATCTGCTTCGGTTATATGAAGATGTCGATAAAGAAAAACTTCGTGAAAATTTGAAATATTTCCTGCAGCAGGTGATTCCCGTGGCAGAAAAATACGGCATGCGATTGTGCATTCATCCCGATGATCCGCCATTTCCCGTATTCGGTTTGCCGCGCATTGTAAGCAACGAAGACGATATCCGATGGATTTTGGAATTGGTGGAAAGTCCGGCCAACGGTTTCACGTTCTGTGCCGGTTCGCTGAGTGCCGGAATTCAAAATGACGTAGTCGATTTGGCCAAAAAATTTGCAAACAAATCTTTTTTCGTACATTTGCGAAGTACGGAAATCAAGGAAAACGGCGATTTCGTGGAAGCTTCTCATCTGGGTGGGAGAGCAAACCTGATTGAACTGATCCGAATTTTTAAAAAGGAAAATCCGAATGTTCCCATGCGTGTCGATCACGGAAAACTCATGCTCGATGATGTCGCAAAAAATTACAATCCGGGCTATTCATTTTTGGGGCGGATGTTTGCGTTGGCCCAGGTGGAAGGCATGATGGCCGTCGTTCGCAATGAAATGAAATCAAATCTCATGAACTGAAACAAAATTAAAAATAACATAATATCATGTATTTATTAGGATATGACATAGGTAGTTCGTCCGTCAAAGCCTGTTTGATAGAAGCTGAAAGCGGGAAAATAGTTGCTTCCGATTTTTCTCCGAAAGCCGAAATGCCGATTCATGCGGCCTATCCCGGTTGGGCAGAACAAAACCCGGAGATGTGGTGGGAAAACTTGAAAACGGCGCATCGTTCGGTGATGGAAAAATCGGGAGTAAAAGCGGAAGAGATCAAAGCCATCGGCATCTCTTGGCAAATGCACGGACTGGTTCTGGTGGACAAAAACCATCAAGTGCTGCGACCATCGATCATCTGGTGCGACAGTCGGGCCGTCGCTTACGGCGAAAAAGCCTTTAATGCGATTGGCAAGGAAAGAGCATTGTCGCATTTGCTCAATTCTCCGGGGAACTTTACGGCATCAAAGCTGGCATGGGTAAAGGAAAATGAACCTGAAACTTACCGTAAAATCGACAAGATTATGCTACCGGGCGATTACATCGCCATGAAACTGACCGATTCCGTCGGAATAACGGTTGAAGGCCTGTCGGAAGGAATCTTTTGGGATTTCAAGGAAAACCGGCTCTCGGAAGATGTGATGCAATATTTCGGATTCGACAAATCCCTCATTCCCGATATTGTTCCAACATTCGGAATTCAAGGAACTGTTTCGGCCACCGCAGCCGTCGAATTAGGGCTGAAAGAAGGTACGCCGGTAAGTTATCGTGCCGGCGATCAGCCCAACAATGCCGTTTCGCTCAACGTATTCAATCCGGGAGAAATTGCCTCAACGGCGGGAACTTCCGGTGTAGTTTATGGCGTGTTGGGAGAAATAAATTATGATCCGCTTTCGCGCGTAAACACTTTCGCGCATGTCAACCATTCTCCCGAAAAACCGCGATTGGGTGTTTTGTTGTGCATTAACGGTACAGGAATTTTGAATTCGTGGATCAAGCGAAACATGATTCGCGAGGGCCTTTCATACGACGATATGAATCGTCTGGCCACACAATCCGCCATCGGAGCAAAAGGCTTGTCGGTGATTCCTTTCGGAAACGGCGCCGAACGCATTCTCGAAAACAAAAACATCGGATGTTCGTTTCACGGCATCAATTTCAACATTCATTCCATTGCCGATGTAGTGAGAGCTTCACAAGAAGGCATCGTTTTTTCGTTCAAATACGGCATGGAAATCATGGAGAGTATGGGGATGAACATCAAAGTGATTCGTGCAGGCAATGCCAACATGTTTCTCAGTCCGGTTTTCAGGGAAACTCTCGCAAGCATTGCCGGTGCAACCATCGAACTCTACGATACCGACGGAGCGGCCGGAGCGGCCAAAGCGGCAGGAATAGGTGTCGGCATTTATGCTTCGCACAACGAAGCATTCGCTTCTCTCAAAAAAATCATGACGATAGAACCCGATGCAAAAAATCAATCGCAGTACGAAACTGCCTATCAAGAGTGGAAAACGAATCTGAATTTACTCAATAATTAACATCAACTCAATTAAAAAATGGAAAACAAGAAAGAATTTTTCCCCGAAATCGGGAAAATCAAATTTGAAGGAAAAGAAAGTAAAAATCCGTTGGCATTTCGGTATTACGATGCCGAAAAAGTTGTTTACGGACGCAAAATGAAAGACTGGTTCAAATTCTCGATGGCTTACTGGCATACGATGTGTGCAGAAAGCAGTGATCCCTTTGGCGGACCGACGAAAAGTTTTCCGTGGAATCGGGAAGCAGATCCCATCGAAAGGGCAAAAAACAAGATGGATGCCGCTTTCGAATTTATGCAAAAAATCGGAATCGAATATTTCTGCTTTCACGACATTGACTTGGTGGACGAAGGAAATTCGCTCGAGGAGTACGAATCCAACCTGAAGCAGATGGTGTCTTACGCCAAGGAGAAGATGGCTCAAACGGGGATCAAACTCTTATGGGGGACGGCAAACGTTTTCGGGCACAAGCGTTATATGAACGGAGCAGCCACCAATCCCAATTTCGACAGTGTTGCCTACGCTGCCACGCAGATCAAAAATGCGCTGGATGCCACCATCGCGCTGGGAGGCGAAAATTACGTGTTCTGGGGAGGCAGAGAAGGCTACATGAGCCTGTTGAACACCGAGATGAAACGCGAAAAACAACATCTGGCCATGATGTTGACCAAAGCGCGCGATTATGCCCGTTCGAAGGGTTTCAAAGGGACTTTCCTCATCGAACCCAAACCCATGGAGCCTACCAAACATCAATATGACGTGGATGCGGAAACGGTTATTGGGTTCCTTCGCGCCAACGGTTTGGACAAGGATTTCAAACTGAATATCGAAGTCAATCACGCCACACTGGCCGGCCACACCTTCGAACACGAATTGCAATGTGCTGCCGATGCCGGCATGTTGGGTTCGATCGATGCCAATCGGGGCGATTACCAAAACGGCTGGGACACCGATCAATTCCCCATTGACGTTTACGAACTGACGCAAGCCATGATGGTCATCCTGAAAAATGGCGGTTTGCAGGGCGGAGGAACGAATTTCGACGCCAAAACCCGCCGCAATTCCACCGATTTGGATGACATCTTCATTGCGCACATAGCGGGGATGGATGTTTTTGCACGGGCATTGGAAGCTGCCGCCGCCATACTCGAAAAATCGCCCTATCTGCAAATGCTCGAAGAGCGCTACGCTTCGTTCGACAGCGGAAAAGGGAAAGCGTTCGAAGAAGGGAAACTTTCGTTGGAAGATCTTCGCAATTATGCCGTTTCGTTGGGCAAAGAACCCGATCAAATCAGCGGGAAGCAGGAATTGTATGAAGCCATCGTCAACATGTATATTTAACAAAATGCAACAACAGTGTTTCTCGGCCGCATCATAGCAGGCCGAGATTCATTTTTAGTGACGAAACAATGACAAAACAATACAATAAATCCTACATTTTCGGGATAACGCTTGTGGCCACGCTAGGAGGGCTACTTTTCGGATACGATACCGCCGTGATTTCGGGTGCGGAAAAATCGTTACAGGCATTTCTCATCCAACCGTTAGGTCTTAGTTCTCTCGTTCATGGCGCTACTGTTTCAAGCGCCCTCATCGGATGCATCATCGGTGGAATGATTTCGGGATTCTTTTCCAATCGATTGGGACGTCGCAAAACTCTACTTTTGGCCTCAATCCTATTTTTTATTTCGGCTTTGGGGTCGGGGTATCCCGAAACGCTGTTCTTCCCTAAAGGTGAAGTTTCGCTGAATTTGCTGATCACATTTAATATATATCGCATTTTGGGAGGAATCGGTGTGGGACTGGCCTCTGCAGTCTCTCCTATGTATATCAGTGAGATATCTCCGGCCGCTATTCGCGGGCGTTTGGTATCGTTCAATCAGTTTGCCATCATTTTCGGCATGCTGGTTGTTTATTTCGTGAACTGGGAAATAGCCCGAGGTCAGTCGATAGAATGGATCAATGCCATCGGATGGCGTAGGATGTTTGCTTCCGAAGCGATACCGGCCACATTATTCGGAATATTGTTACTATTGGTACCGGAAACTCCTCGCTACCTGGCTCTTGCACGAAAAGACGAAAAAGCCCTTTCGGTTCTGATGAAAATAAATGGCAGCAAGGAAATTGCCCAAAACATTCTGAATGAGATAAAGTCCACTGTCGATCATTCGTTCAAGGCAAGCGTGTTTTCTTATGGCAAAAAAGTAATCATTATCGGAGTCCTGCTTTCGGTTTTCCAACAGTTTGTCGGCATCAACGTAGCGTTGTATTACGCACCACGGATTTTCGAGAGCATGGGCGCAGCCAAAGATGCTTCCATGCTGCAAACCATCATCATGGGCTTTGTGAATGTCGTTTTTACGGCGGTAGCAATCGTTACGGTGGACAAATGGGGCAGGAAGCCTTTGTTGTTGACCGGATCGATAGGGATGGCCATAGGCATGTTTGCAATCTCTGCATTGGCGTTCAACAACATCATCGGCATCAGTACGCTGGTATTCATCATCATCTATACGGCATCGTTCATGATGTCGTGGGGACCGATCTGCTGGGTGTTGATTTCCGAAATCTTTCCCAATAAAATAAGGGGACAAGCGGTAGCCATTGCCGTCGCCTTTCAGTGGTTTGCCAACTACCTGATATCGTCCACCTATCCGGCAATGATGGAACTAAGCCCGGCCATGACTTACGGGTTCTATGGAGTCATGTCGATATTGTCGGCTATTTTCGTTTGGAAAATGGTGCCCGAAACAAAGGGTAAATCGCTGGAAGAAATGGAAGAATTGTGGAAGAAAGAATAATTTTATGGATGTCAACAACAATTATATTATTCGCGAGATAACTCCGTTGTCAGATAAGGACTGCTTTTATATAGCCGATCGGCGAAAATCGGAGTTTACATATCGCTTGCATTCACATGCCGAGTACGAATTGAATTATATCGAAAATGCGCCGGGAGTCCGACGCATCGTGGGCGATTCGGTAGAAACGATTGGAAATTATGATTTAACACTCATTTCGGGAGCCGATTTGGAACATGTGTGGGAACAATATAAATGCGAATCGAAAGATATTCGAGAAATAACAATCCAATTTTCGCCGGATCTGTTTTTCGGAAGTTTTTTGGGGAAAAATCAGTTTGACAGCATTCGTCGCATGCTCGAAAAAGCACAAACAGGCATCAGCTTTCCTATGGAAGCCATTATGAAAGTGTATCCGCTTTTGGATACGTTATCTTCTGAAAAGGAAGGTTTTTATGCCGTTATCAAATTTTTGACCATACTCTATGAACTTTCGCTTTTCGATAATATTCATTTGTTAGCCAGTTCCTCATTCGCGAAATCGGATGAGAGCAGCGACAGCCGTCGGGTTTTGAAGATACGTCAATACATTAATACCCATTACAAAGAACCTATCCGATTGGAGGAATTAGCCGAATTAGTCGGCATGACCCCTGTTGCTTTGAGTCGTTTTTTTAAAGTGCGTTCGGGTAAAACCATCTCAGATTATTTAATCGATATTCGGTTGGGATTTGCAGCCAGGTTGTTAGCCGATACTACAAATTCGATTTCCGAAATTTGTTACGATTGCGGATTCAATAACTTGTCGAACTTCAACCGAATTTTCAAGAAAAAGAAAGGGTGTACCCCAAAAGAATTTAGAGAAAATTTCAGAAAGACGAAACAAATCTTTTAACTATTCCATCAAAATAGTATCAGTTTATGCTAAAAGATGTGCATTGAAACATCTTTTAGCATTTTATCTTTGCATGTATTAAATTACGATGAGAGAGGAGACTTTTTGTTTATTACTCGATAAAATTTAAATATTACATAGAACATGATTCGTATCATATTAATTCACAACAAGAACATTTATTTATGAGAAACATTTGTAGAAAATTTTTTATTTTGATTGCACCGGCTCTATTACTGAGCCTGCAACTCGTGGCTCAACAGCGAACCATCACAGGTTCTGTGGTTGATGCCGGGGACAATTCTGCTATGATTGGCGTAACGGTAATGGAAAAAAACACCTCAAACGGTACCGTTACGGATCTCGATGGAAAATTCACACTGAGACTTACCACCCAAAACCCGGTTTTAGTCTTTTCGAGCGTTGGTTACAAAACCAAAGAAGTTAGTGTGGGACTCCAAACAGATATAAAAGTCATGATGGAGGAGGATACTGAAATTCTCGACGAACTAGTGGTCGTAGGATATGGTGTCCAAAAAAAGAAATTAGTGACTGGAGCTACAGTACAAGTTGGCGGGGAAAATATTCAAAAACTTAATACTGTCAGCCCATTTACAGCATTACAAAGTCAGACGCCGGGAGTTACCATAACTCAAAGTTCAGGTCAACCTGGAGAGGGTTTCAAAGTCAATATTAGAGGAATTGGAACTATAGGAAGTTATTCTCCTTTGTATGTTATAGACGGTATAGTTGGGGGGGATATAAACAATCTTAATCCTGCCGATATCGAGTCAATTGATGTTTTAAAAGATGCTGCTTCTGCAGCAATCTATGGAGCTCGTGCAGCAAATGGAGTAATTTTAGTTACCACAAAGCAAGGGAAAGCGGGGAAAATGCAAGTTACTTATGATGGATACGTGGGCTGGCAAAATGTCTATAAAATGGCTCCATCCCTCAATGCTCGCGAATACATGAATGTAATGGACATTATAAATTTTAATGAGGGACTTGCACTAAATGACTGGGAAAGTATTTTAGGATCCAACTACGAATCTATTATGAACGGGAGCAATACAGGAACTTTTTGGCTAGATGAAATTCGCAATCAAGATGCTCCTGTTTCAAATAATGCACTGAACATAACAGGAGGAAATGAAATATCCAAATTCTCACTAGGCGTTTCAAACACGAATCAAGAAGGTATATTCGGAAAACCGGTTCAATCAAAATTCAACAGGACTACCGCTCGTATTAATTCTGACCATGTCATATATAAAAACAATGATATGGATATTATAAAAGTGGGAGAAAATATGACCTATTTCTATACCACTAAATCAGGAATTGGAATCGGAAATCAGTATTGGAATGATATTTCGAATATGCTTCGGGCAATGCCCATAATGCCTGTATATGACGATGCGGGTAATTATTATCAAAACTTCAATACGGGCATAACTTCTTTTGAACCATTAATGTCGAATCCCATAGCTAACATGGTTTACAATAGAGGTTATAACGAATCAAAAAACTATGGCCTCAATATTGCTGCATATCTCCAAATACAACCTGTTAAGAATCTGATATTTAAGTCTCAATATGGTTACAAAATGAACGCAAGTTCATACCGTCAATATCAACCGGCTTATAAGCTTTCCACATCTGATCAAAGACAAGTTTCTTCTGCTCAACAAAGTGGGAGTTCCGGGTGGCAATATTCTGTTGAAAATACGCTGAATTATACCTTCAAACTAAATGAGAGTCATAATTTTGATGCTCTCATCGGACAAACCATCGAAAAATGGGGGATGGGTGAAAGCGTAAGCGCTACAAACGGAGATTTACTTTTCAATGATTTCAAGCATGGCTATATTGATAACACTCAAGGCATTAAAACAGGGCAAACTTATGTAAGCGGCAGTCCGTGGGGACAAGGTGCAATTGCTTCATTCTTTGGAAGAGTGAATTACGATTGGAATGAAACCTATATGGCCTCATTAGTGTTTAGAGCTGATGGTTCATCCAACTTTGCAAGAGGTCACCGTTGGGGATATTTCCCTTCCGTTTCATTAGGATGGGTTATGACTAACGAAGAATTTATGAAATCCACTGAAAGTTGGCTTGATTTTTTGAAATTGAGAGCAAGTTGGGGACAAAATGGAAACTGTAACATAGCGAATTTTCAATATCTGGCAACTGTGTCTTTTGATGACACTGCCGCATATTCTTTTGGAAATAACAAAGATTCCCAAACAACCGGCGGATATCCTAATATACTACCCAATCCAAACGTAACTTGGGAAACTTCGGAACAAACCAACTTGGGAATCGATGCCTTTCTTTTGAAATCCCGCTTAACTTTCAATTTCGATGCTTATAACAAAAAAACTAAAGGGTGGTTGGTGAGAGCGCCTCAATTAGATTCGTATGGAACAGGTGCACCATATATTAACGGAGGAGATATCGAAAACAAAGGTGTTGAAATAGCCGTTGGCTGGAGAGATCAATTGAACAAAGATTTTAACTACGGCGTAAACATTAATGCAACATTTAATAAAAATGAAGTAACACGAATAGCCAACTCTGAAGGAATTATTCATGGGCCTGCAAATGTATTGAGTCAAGGAACAACGGAAATGTATAGAGCACAAGTAGGATATCCCGTAGGATACTTTTATGGATACAAAACCGCAGGAATTTTTCAAAATCAGGAAGATATAAATGCTTGGAAAGAAGAAGGTTATGGAATTTTACAATCGAATGTTCAACCTGGTGATGTGAAATTTGTTGATGTAGAACCCAATGGAGTAATAGACGAAGCTGACAAAGGAATGATTGGAGATCCCAATCCCGATGCATTATTGGGTGTTTCTTTAAATCTTGGATACAAGGGATTTGATTTTTCGGTTGTCGGCACCGGGGCATTCGGACAACAGATAGCGAAATCATATCGAAAATTTGGAGATGGGCGTCACGAAAATTACACTACAGATGTCTTCGAAGCATGGCATGGCGAAGGTACTTCGAATAAATGGCCAAGATTGACTGCCGGCACCAATGCGAACTACATGAACATATCCGATATTTTTATTGAAAATGGAGATTACTTTAAGGTTCAGAATGTTACAATAGGATATGATTTCAAAAAGATATTCGGTAAAATGCCATTATCTCAAGCCCGATTATACGTAACAGCACAAAATTTGTTTACCATCACCGGTTATTCCGGAATGGATCCGGAAATTGGAGGTAATAGTGGCACTGATGATTGGGCAAAAGGAATTGATATCGGGTTCTATCCAAGTCCAAGAACCTTTTTAGTCGGCATAAATCTTAAATTTTAATTAATCTGCAATATGAACAAAATAATATTTTACATAAGTATAATCTTCGTATTCCTGTTTTCAGCAGGATGTGAAAATTTTCTCGATACAGAAAATTTAACCCAAAAAAACACATCCAACTATCCTGAAACTTTGACAGATGCAGAACAAGTATTAGCAGGAATATATAATAATTTAAATGTAGCAAATGCAACTCCGGCCCAAACATTTTTTATGGTATCCGAGTTAGCTTCGGATGATCGTTTCGGAGGAGGTGGTGTAAATGACAGATTATTTCAGTCAACAGACTTGATGATGAGCAGTTCTACTGATATGTATGGACAATTCTGGAAAGACCGTTACGCAGGAATTTTTAGAGCAAATACAGCTATTAAGACTCTTGGAACTAATGTTAAAGATTACGAAAGTGAAGAACAAAAGAATCAAATGTTAGGCGAAGCGTATATTTTGCGCGCATTTTATTATTATGAACTCGCTTCGATGTTTGAAAATATACCTTTGTTGACAGATCCTGCTCCAGAGAATAAACCTCAAGCTACACCCGATGAAACTTGGGGACAGATAATGTCTGACTTGAAAACTGCCATCACTATCATGCCCAACAAAAGGCAAGGAGTTGATCTTGAAGCAGGGCATACCGATAAATGGACAGCAGAAGCCCTCATGGCTCGAGCATTTTTATTCTATACCGGATTCTATCAGAAACCGGACGTTACACTACCGGATGGTTCGAAAATAACAAAAACTGATGTCATCACATGGATTGATGATTGTGTCAATAATTCAGGATATTCCCTCGTCCCGGACTTTCGCAACTTATGGGCGTATACAAATCGCCTAACGAAAGAAGATTATTTTTACACAAAGGGAAAGGGATTGAAATGGGTGGAAGATGATAATGCAGTCAATCCGGAATCAATGTTTGCTATTAAGTTTTCAAAGTTTGCCAGTTGGAGTACAACAATCGGATACTCAAACTCATACAATTTATATTTCGGAATACGAGGAGGACAAGAATTAGGTAAAACATTCCCCTTTGGACAAGGATGGGGCGCCGGTCCTGTAAATCCAGGTCTGTGGACAGATTGGGGGAATAGCGAACCTAATGATATTCGTCGCGAGGCATCTATTGCACGAATCCCTGCCGAAATACCTCAATACACAAAAGGCGGATGGGTTGATTTCGTACAGGAAACTGACTATTACGCAAAAAAATCATCTCCTATAACATCAAAGAAATCAGATGGAAGTGGATATTGGGAAACATTCGAACAAGACATGTATAATTACACGACTGTAAACTTTCAACTTTCAAACATTCACGATTTGGTTTTAATTCGTTTTGCAGATGTACTTTTAATGCAATCTGAATTAAAAGAGGACATTAGCGGTATCAATAGAGTCAGAGCTCGCGCGGGCCTTCCGGGAATTTCAACTTATTCTTTAGAAGCCTTACAAAACGAACGACGTTGGGAACTCGCGTTCGAAGGTGTTAGATGGAATGATATTCGTCGTTGGCATATTGCCGAACAAGAATTAGCTAAACAAACAAATCAGCCGACATATTATCAGGGTGTTGAAGATAAGAATAGCACAACCAATAACGGCGGAGGATACGCAGCTCGATATCAAGCAACGAGAGGATTTGTAGCCATTCCGGAAAGTCAAATTGCTTTATCAAACGGAGTTCTAAAACAAAATGAAGGATGGACAAGCGGCACAGCTCTTTATTCAGGT
>Ga0208826_1002289_pt1 | contig 14435 bp, 11 predicted proteins | sample AD_UKC115_MetaG_FD_184451 | JGI IMG/M metagenome (GOLD analysis project Ga0208826, IMG submission 184451) | Active sludge microbial communities of municipal wastewater-treating anaerobic digesters from Hong Kong - AD_UKC115_MetaG (SPAdes)... | ecosystem: Engineered > Bioreactor > Anaerobic >...
CTTGTCTCTCAATCAATTCATAGAATTCATTGTATTCATAAAGGAACAATGAACAGTCTGAATAATTTAGTGAAATTAAGCGATCGTCTGTTTTCCAGAGCGATATACATACATCGTCTTGAACGATCTGTTCTGCTATATTTTCCGTGTTATCTTGCACAATGATATAGGAGCGGGTGTCAGAAAAAGAATCGCCAACAAGATTAAAACAATTATATAGGCAAATTTGTAATGACCCGTATTGAACACAATCAAAAATATCAATGCTACAATAATCATACAGTGTGGCAATTGAATTATCTATAGGTAAATAATCAAAATGCTCTATATCCAAACATTCCATTTGTATCTGATATACATCAGTTGCTCCAAACAAACAGAGTTGTCCATTATGTAGTACTATTTTTTGAACAAAGTCCTCATACTCAAGCTTGTCAACAGAGTTAATCTCTCCAGTTTTTAAGTCAACAATACTCCATCTTCCTTCACCAATACTCCAACCGTCAAAAACAATAAGTTCAATATCATCTTGCTTAAGATAATTTGTAGGTGCTCCTAATTCGTGAAACATCTCATCAATATTTTTATAATGTAAGGCATGGCACGCTTTATATAGTGTTACGTCAGATACTATGTCTCCACCAAAATAGTTAAATCCGGATTTTTCCGTCATTTGACCGTTTTCGAAATCCGCCATATGTATAGAGGTATCATATGTTTTTCAGCGTATCAAAGCTCAGTTCATTCGCCTGAGGAACATCGATGGCGCTGAACTGGCTGAACGCAGGAAATGTTTCTATCAGCCACCGGAAAAATCTCGCCCGAAGTTCCGCGTTGGCGGTAATGGTCGCAGCAAAAATCATAGCAGCAACCAAAATGACGGCAACGGCGCGCTTTAAAACGACTGGATGATTATAGGTTTGCTCTGTCCTGATTTCTTTCAGCGCTTTTCTGAATTGACGGGAATAATGAGGCTTTGCCAATCCGTTTTCCGTGTCATATTCCGCCATCCACTGGCTGAGCACCGCTTTCGCCGCTTTTTCCATGCAGGATTGGGAGATTTTTTGACTCTCCGATACCCCCATGGAGTAGGCCAAAAGATTCTCGGCATATTGCGCCCTTTGCTTTGCGTGGGGATAGGATAACAGATCTTCCGCTATGGCAGGGGAGACGTGGAACACATATTTCATACATAAAAGATTTTGCGTATCCTCCGGCAGCAATCGGATCCTTCCCACCAATTGTTTCTCATTAGCATCGGTTTCCTCCCGGGTATCTTCCTCTCGAAAGTTTTCGAGCACGGACTGCCGCAGGACGGATCGTAGCAAAACAAGGTCATTCTCGTACATGGGCAGCCTCCCTCGCATACATTTTTTGCAGTTTTTTCAAAGCCCGCTGAAAACGCTTTCTGGCTGTGGCTTCCGTGATATTTAATAAAGGGCCGATTTCTTGGTAAGACATTTCTTCTCCGAGCCTTAGCTCCAGCAGATACCGGTCCTCTGGCGATAATTGATGAACCAGCTCAAGCAGGCGTTCCCTGTCATGGCTTTCAAAAAAGGCATCTTCAGGGGTATCTGCGGCAAGCTCCTGAAGCTCGCCGGTAAAACCCATAGGAACAAGCTTTTTGTTTTTACGCAGGATATCAACGGAAGCGTTTTTTAATAGAATAACGCAGAAGGGCAGCGTTTCGTGACGTGGTATTTTTTTTATTTGATCTATATGATCCATGATTTTTAGAAAAGTCTGTGCGAGCGCATCCTCGGCGTCGTCCTGCGAACGCAGGATCCGGAAAGATATGTTATATAGCTGTACATGATATTCAGCAAAAATCTCATTAACGAAATCTCTTTCATGATCAGAAAGGACGCCCCATAAAATTATGAGCAACTTATGTCATCTCCTGCCGAAATAAGTCTAATTCTATTTTACCACGAAATAATACACATTCCAAATTTTTACTATCTTTTAGATGAAATAGAATACATGGTCACAAAAGGCTCCTTTTCTGCCTCAGGCGGAAAAAGAGCCTTTTGTGTATGTAGAAACGCACCATATCGGATTACCCAAACTCTCTGATGCCGATCAATTAAACCCTTCATTAGGTTTATTACACATAATCTTCCGACTAATTCGTCACATTTTTGGAAGTTATGCGTTATATAGGTAGAAAATTCCAGACGAAAATAATCGGAAAACAATTTCAATTAATCCACACGTTGGCTGGTACAACCACTAAATAGACATTATCTATCGGGAGGTGAAACTATGTTCGGGTTTTTATAGCGATTTAAACAAATTAAATCCAGAAGTTTACAATTCAAACCCATCTGTCTTTTTACCATATGAAGGCAGGTGAGCGGCATGGATCCTTTCCTAAATTAATTGAAAGAATTGCAGGCGCGCAAAAGAGTAAAGGAGATATTCTATATAAACTCATACAGGATTTCGGCCCAATTATCAAAAAATACGCATTTTTATTGAAGTACGAAGATGCTCAAGCGGATCTCCAGCTTGGTGTAAGAATTTAATTAGCTGTAGTAAAATTAACCTAAAACAGAGCTGGAATCATGGCAAATGGAAACATTTCGGCTCTGCTTTGGGCACTTTCGATGATTTTGCGTAAATTTGTTTACAATGCTGGTAACTAGGGACACGCGAGCGCAAGTAGTGCCAGATGTACTTTCATGTATAATCGCATTTTTTTGCCTCTACACATTTTTAGCTTGTAGTTTAGAATAGCCTGTAAGCTATGCATTGCAACGTAAAACGAAATTCAATTATTTCAACAAATATTGCCATAAATCGCAAAAGATAACCGAGGCATTGAGACCGTGCCTCGGTTATCTTTTATTATGCGTATCAAAAAAGCCTGCAAAATCAGGGTTCAAGGAAAAATAAAAGTGTATGATTTACTCTGCCCAAACACTTTGAGATTAAGTGTCAGTTGGGCTATTGCACTTTCTTTGCTGAATACTTCGTGGATTTTCTCCGTTTGGAACCATCCTCTCCAACCTCAACATTGCTCCGGCGGGAGCGTTCCTCTTGTACTTTACTTAAGATATCCTCCGGGATGATTGCTTCGTTGTTTCCCTCGAAGCGTATCTTTCTACCTTACCGTCATTAACTTTTCGTTTCGCCTTGTATTCCGGCGTGTGGGTTTTGAAGATGATAGCGGTGAACCTCCGAAACTATTTTGTCTGGAAAAATGGGATGGAGACATAGCGTTCTGTTATCACGGTTATGTTCTAAACTTAAATCTGACAACCACTCCCTTAATTTTTCTTGTATTTATAGATCATTTGAACAAATATCTCTGCGACTTGTGGATCGAACTGCATTCCCGCACCTTTTTTTATGATTTCGAGAGCCGTTTGTTTTCGCTCTTCTAAGGGGAGCCCGCCCCTGTTCAGCACGCGATCATAGGTTTCCACAACAGAAATAATTCGTGATATCAGTGGAATTTGCTCGCCTTTCAGGCCTCTTGGATATCCTGCGCCGTCCCATCTTTCGTGATGACCATAGACGTATTCCGCTAAATCCAAAGTATCGTCAAAAAGATTTAGGATTCGGTATCCGACCACAGCGTGTTGCCGTATCATTTCATTCCGATCTTCATTCATGGAATCAACCGCTAGAAGATTGTCGTCAAGAATAATTTTGCCAATATCATGTAGATAACCCGCTCTGCTTAGTTTGTTAATTTCGGTTTCATGAAGATGAAAAGCGGCTCCAAGTTCAGTGCACATTTTTTCGACGTTAAGAGAGTGCTGTCTTTCCCTTGGGCTTTTTGCGTGCAGCGTCTCGATAATCGTATTGATAATATCCTTATTTACGGACTTGCGGTTTTCCGTTTTGTCCTTGTACATGGCATTTTCCGCATTCGAGATCACCTCTTCCAGCGATTGATCCGGGCTGTTTTTCGTATCCAAGCCGAGGGAAATGCTGCATTTAATCGCTCTAACGTGAGCGTCCGCGAACCCGGATTTAATTTGGTCAAGGATCATCTCGGCATTTTCACCGGCTGTTTTTGGCAGAAGAAGAATGAATTCATCTCCGCCGACGCGGGCGACCACGTCGTTTTGCCTGCAGACCTGCCGTAAAATCTCAGACGATTTCTTAATCAGCTCGTCGCCAGCGGTGTGCCCAAAGATATCATTCGTCATCTTTAAACCGTTGATATCTGCAAAAATGACAGATAACGGAAGATGATCCGGGTTGTCTATTTTTCCGCGATGCTCCTCAAAGCACCTCCTGTTATGCAGCCCGGTGAGTGTATCATGACAGTTTAGGTATTGAATCTCCGCTTCCTTCTGTTTGCGGTCGCTGATATCCAAAAAAGTAACCACGGCGCCGATAATTTCACCATTCTTCACCTGTGGGTATGAGTAGTATTCCACGTCAAAAGAGGTTCCGTCGGCGCGCCAGAACACTTCATCATCCGAATGAGTACCTTTCCCCTGAATAAACGCTTTAAAAATCTTACACTCTTCAACGGGTAAAGGTGTGCCGTCCCGCCGGGTATGATGAATCTGCCAGTGCATATTTTTCCCGAGCAATTCCTCCCGGTTGTTATACCTCAGCATTCTTATACAACTTATGTTGCAGAAGGTGCAATTCCCATGCACATCAATTCCATATATCGCTTCGGCGGCAGAATCCAAAATGAGCTGGAGTTGGTTTTTATTTTCATCCAGTGTTGTATTTGCCTTTTGCAGTTCTTCGGTACGCTCTTTCACGGTGGATTCAAGATTATTGACCAGAAATTGCATTTCGTCGGCTACTTTGTTAAAGGATTCGGAGATCTGCCCGATTTCATCGTTTCTTACAATATCGATTCTCTTGGACAGATCCCCGGATGATAATGCGTCCGTGGTTTGCAGCAAACTGTCGATAGGCCTAAGCAGCCTTCCGTTAATCACATTATATATTATAAAAGACAACAGTAAGGAAATCACCGTAAAAATCGCCGTTAAGCGGATGCTTTGAACGGCCGGCGCAATCAGGTAGTCTTCAGGAATTGCCGATACTACAACCCAATCGAGACCCGCCATATGAATTTCTTTTACATTTATGTAGAGGTTTTGGTCTTTGCCTTCATAAAAAAAATTCGGCCCAAGATTCGTTTTATACTGTGCATATGCCTCCTGGATATCGGAATTTTGAATTTTGCCGATATCATATCTTTCTAATGAGCCATCCTGAAGAACGGTAAAATTATCAATCCCCATGGAATTGGCAATTAGGCCATTTGAACTTTTCTCAAGAATGATCACATATCCATTATTATGACTTACCGTATCCTCCAGATAGGCTCCAATATTGTTTAGCAGCATATGAGTACCCAAAACGCCCTGAAGTATGCCATCTTCATTATAAACTGGGCAGGCATAGGATATGGTTAAGTCATTCATTACAAAATGCTTATAAACGGGGGAGAAGGTAGGGGCATCTGCTGCGACTGCCGACTTATACCAAGCCCGTGTGCGTGGGTCAAATTGCCCTGCCTGCAAGACAAGCTCACCGGCGGTAAGATCGTCATTCACCGAATAGTACCAGGAGTTTCCCCCGGTGGCGAAGTTATTTTTCATGATTTCAACCACGTCGTTTTCATTTCTGCGGGCGCCGTAGTATTCACCGTTTGCGGTTCCGTAGCTGAAACTATATATTTCGTCTTCATAGGAACTCAGCACACCGACAAAAAACTTGTCCCGTTGGGATTCATCGGACAAATCAAGGATTCCATTCGCAATGATTTTGTGATTGGATTCATTGATTTGTTCCGGTACATGCAGGTAGGAGTATATTTGATTATATATATGCTCGTTCATTTCTCCGGCGATGCTCTCAGTCGTCTGCTTTGCGGAAAAAAACCAGCTTGAAAAAACCAGATACCCAATACTGCTGATGGATATCAGCATGGCTGCCATAAATACGATTTGGATCACTCTTGTGATGGAAATATTCTTTTTGTTTTTCTTCAAAACACCTATCATCCCTTCAGCACGGTTTGCCATAGCAGTCGTTATTAAAACTTAGTTGTTTACTGAGCAGTTCCATTGCTGCATCTTCCTCAAGAGGCCGGCCGACCAGATATCCCTGTATTTTGTCGCATCCATGAGCCAGCAAATACTGTTTTTGCTCTTCCTGTTCCACCCCTTCGGCGATTACACAGTGCCCCAACCTGTGAGCCATGGAAATGATAGCATCGGTTATCGCTTTATCAGGGTCAACCTCTAATAGTTTATCAATGAAAGATTTATCGATTTTTAAGCAATTGACGTTTAACTCCTTCTCTCTGGCAAGAGAGGAATAGCCCGTTCCAAAATCGTCTATAGCGATATGAAGCCCGGCGCTTTTCAGTTTACTAAGAATGTTATTTATTACTTCATAATCGGAAGCAAATACCGACTCAGTAATTTCGATGCCAATATCCTTTGGATTAACGTGCATTTCACCGATTAATTCAAACAGCCTGTCAGTAAAATTCGGTCTTAACAGTTGTATAGCGGATACATTGACCGCAATACTCACGGAATCATATTCCTGCTCTTTCAGCTTGTTTAAAAAACGAAATGCGTTGATTAACACTTTTTCCCCAATCGGAATAATGAGCTGAGTTTCCTCCGCTATAGGAATAAATTCCACGGGCAAAACCAACCCCAGTTCCTCTGTTTTTAATCTTGACAAAGCCTCAAATCCACAGATCGAATTTGTTTTTAAATTCAAAATCGGCTGATACAATAAAAACAATTCATTGCACTCATTATCTTCAGCAATTTCAGAAAGCTCTTGTCTAATAAAACCCTCACGGTTTACCAAGGCTTCCAATTCGATATCATAGAAACAAGCTCTGAAGCCTTTATCAAAGAGGTTGATCGACCTTTCGGATGCGATCAAAAGCTTTCTCAATAGCAGATCCACATTCCGTTCGTTATCCCGATCAATTTCAATGATGCCGATTCCGCCGCCGACCCTTTCCGTTACAAATAAGTCCTTCAGCGTTTTGGCAATCACTTCGCTGAAATTCGTAAGCTCGTTTTTGTCCTTGTAATTTACCACATAGAAAACAAAACGATTCTCATAGGTGTTAAACAACATCCGCTTCTCCGTACTATATCGGCTTAATGTATCAGCGGCTTTTTTTAACAAGTTCTGAGTATAATGAAATCCGTAACTGGCTGTTAACAACTGAACGGTACTTAAATTAATACCAATGAGTGCTCTTTTAGACGTTTTCTTTTGCTTGGCATCCTTTGCAAGAAGAGCCTCCAGATAGTCTCGATTATATAAGCCTGACCATCTGTCATGATCATTTATGTATCTGAGATGATTTTCCACTTCTTTTCTGTCTGAGATATCAAGAACAATTCCTTCCAGAGCCTCCACTTCACCGGCATGGTTATATATTCCTTGCCCCATCTCAATAACCCATTTCCGTTCACCTGTGGCGGTTGTGATTTCATATTCATATTTAAACGGCTTCTTTAAGGCAAGGATGCGCTTCCATTCATTCCATAAAGCATCCCGGTATTCCGGCGAGATCAATTCATTATAAGAAAGTTCTTTATTGTTTATCAGGCTATCCGAAGGATATCCGGTTAATTCCAAACAGCCGTCGGAAACGAACTGCATGGTCCACGCTGGATCGTAATTGCAGCGGTATGCCAAGCCCGGAAGATGGGAGAGAAGAACCGCCTGCCTGCGCTCACTTTCTCTCAGCAGATCCTCAGTCTCTTTACGAACGGAGATATCATCAATTAAGCATAAGTGCATGGAATCTTTATTTGGGATGCCGGACAAAGGAGAAACCGTCATATTGACCCAAACACAGGAGCCATCCGGTTTTATAAAGCGTTTCTCCATCGAATAACCGCTGATTTCACCCTTTTTAAATTGCTCGAATTTTTCAAGATCGGCTTGTAGGTCATCGGGATGGGTAATTTCGGGCCAATTTATTTTCGTTAATTCATAGCTTGTCCTTCCAAGAATCTGCTCGAACATTGGGTTAATATTGATATGTCCAAAATCCGATTGATAAACGAAATTCTTATCATTTACAATGGCAACACCGATCGGAGCCTGATCGAACGCGCTATGGTAAAGTGCTTCATCAAAGGCCAATTGTTTGCTTAGCATTTTATTCGCATCATGTTGAATCCAGGCATAAAGCAGTATAAAAGACAGGGACAGCATAGATATTGCGATGATGATATCGGGAACCATGTGTTTCCATATTTGGGCATACCACTCCGAGGCGGAGTAATCTACCCCAAAAACCGCAATAACGTTTCCGGTTGTTGGATCATTAACAGGAACAAGAACGCTGATCCAGGTACCCCTGCGATCCGTGATCGGTTTCGTAAGGATCGTTTCATTTGTTTGGAAAGGTTCACGAAAAACATCATTCGCTTCGCCATAAACCTGCCCCGGAGGAGAATAATCCGAAGACTCAGGCGATTCCGAATCCATAAGTATTACAATGTTTTCGGACCGCTCAGCCAGGAGATACGCGAAGCGGATGGGATTCGTTACCTCGACCAGTAGTGTTAAATTCTCCTTCATCATTTCGTATTCCGGCTTATCCAGATCTTCTACGCTTCCGGATAATCTACTAATGTGCCGCTGCGGCATAACGGCCTCAACTGAATTAGCTAACGCAATCGCTTGCGCGGAGGCTTCCTCTTGATACCCGTTCCAGGCGTAACGCAAATACAGGCCGCTCAAAAAAAGGATCATGACCGTACAGATGATTGCGGGCACAGCCGTCTGCTTGCTTACCAAGATATGAAGCGCAGAATTGTTCTCTTTGATTTTCTCTCTTTTTGATTTGTCGCCGGCTGTCATACTCACACCCCTTTTCCCATTCTGCAAGTCAAAACCGTTGCGGAGAATTCCGTATGTCACTTCACATTCCCATGTCGTATACAATACTATCAAATTTATGGCAAAAGATCAACAATTTTTGACAAAATACGTAGGAGTTTCCTCCTACATGCAAGTTGGCCGGGCTCTTTTATATCGGCATAGAGCGTTGAATATTATAACCCATAGAAGTAATAATAAAAAAATGAACTGAGCCAATCTCGCTACGGGCACAATAGAAATTCAATACAATGCCCCAACAACTGAAAACGAGATTAAAACCTGTATCGAGAACACCGGATTTAAAATTCTATATGAATAGGGGATTTCCATGGGCAATGATAATAAGATGAAAAGTATGGAAAACGGCAAAAACAAGGATCATTCGTTTTGGTCAAAGCACATTAAGCATGACCCGAGCGCGGAAAGCGCAAGGGCTGTTTTCGGCTTGAAAGATCCAATCAAACCGAAAGAATAAGCGAAAGACCATATTGATGCGGGTGCCCGAGTTTGCCCTTGGGAACGCACGCACGAAAAAAAGACGCTGTCTTTGATAAAAAGGCAGCGCCTTTTTTTCCATGCCCCCGGAAGCCCCTCTCTTTTTATATTCGGCCGCCGGGCCGATCGCTTACCCTTTAAAACCGGGCGTTCGGAGCCCCCAACGATTTTCTGCCCTATGGGATTGCGGATACGGTCCCACTCGCCGATAAAAACTTTGGATTCTTGACCTGAGTCAATTTTCTCTCGGCTTTTTGAAGGCATAATTAGGTTGAAAGAAAGAATGGAGGCGATAAAAATGAAACAATTTGAAAGAAAGCTTCTCACCCTGACGAAACGCTACGCCGCGCCGCTTACCTTTGCCGCCGGGGCGTTGACGATCATCGGATATGCCGCCGAAAGGCTCACCGATTGGAGAGCGTTCATCCTTACGGCGTATCTTGTGGCTACGGTTTTTGCGGGGCTGCCGATTCTTTTTCGGGCTCTTACCGGTCTGCGGGTGAAAGCGGTGGGCATCGAACTTCTATTGAGCGTAGCGGTCATCGGCGCATTGTATATCGGAGAATACAGCGAGGCGGCCATTGTGACGTTCCTGTTCCAGTTCGGCTCCTATCTTGAGCAGCGAACCCTCAGCAAGACGAAAAGCGCCATTAAGGCACTTACCGAGATGGCTCCGGCCACCGCTTGGCGGCTCGATTCTTCCGGCGCCGTGGAAATTCCCGCGGACGACGTGGAGGAGGGTGACCGGCTGCTGGTGAAAACGGGAGGAAAAGTCGCGGTAGACGGCGTGATCGAGTCGGGAGGGGGGTATCTCGATGAATCCAGCATCAACGGCGAATCCACCCCCGCGCATAAGGGCCTCGGTGACCCGGTCTTTGCGGGCACGATTTTGGATGGCGGCACGCTGGAGATGCGCGCGACCAAGGTCGGAGAGGACACCACCTTTGCAAAAATCATCGCGCTGGTGGAGGAAGCGCAGGACGCGAAATCTCCCGCGGAACGGTTCATTGACCGCTTCGCGAGATGGTATACGCCTGCGGTGGTGGTTCTCGCGGCCATCACGTGGCTGATCACCCGGAGCCTTGACACGGCGATTACGGTTCTGGTGCTGGCCTGCCCCGGCGCTCTGGTGATCGGCGCTCCCGTAGCCAATGTGGCGGGGATCGGGCGCGGCGCCCGGAACGGCACACTGCTCAAGGGCGGCGACAGCGTTCATACATTTGCTAAAGTGGACACGATGGTCTTTGATAAGACCGGGACGCTGACGGCGGGTCACCCCGGCGTGACAACGCTCTATTCCTATACGGATCATATTCAAGAAGCGCTGGAGCTTGCGGCGGCCATGGAAAGCACGAGCGGCCACCCGCTCGGCGCCGCCATCGTAAGCTACGCAAAGGCTCGGGGCGCGGCACCTTCGGTAACCATACACAGCGAAGCGGTTAAGGGGCTTGGGCTTCGTGCCAAGGTAGACGGCAGGTTGGTGCTGGCGGGCAGCGCCCGAATGATGGGGGAGAACGGGATTCCGCTTACGGAAGGGCAGCGCCGGGACCTTGAGGAGGCGCAGACCCGCGGCGCCAGTACGGTTTTGCTGGCCGTAAATGGAGAAATCCTCCTGCTGTTCGCGATATCCGACGCGATAAAACCGGGCGCGGCGCAGATGATCTCCGATCTCCATAAGCTCGGCGTCAGGCGCACGGTGATGCTCACCGGAGACAACCGTAAAACCGCCGAGGCGGTGGCGGCGCAGATCGGGCTAGGCGAGGTGCGGGCGGAGCTGTTGCCGCAGGATAAGCTGGCCGCGGTGAAGGCAATGCAGCGGGAAGGGCATATCGTGGCTTTTGTGGGCGACGGCATCAACGACAGCCCCGCGCTGGCCGCCGCGGATATCGGAATCGCCATGGGCGGAGGCACGGACGTGGCCGTGGAGACCTCCGATGTGGTGCTGATCCGGTCGAATCTCGAGAGCATCCCGGCCGCGCTGCGGCTTGCCAAGCGCACCGTGGGGCTCACGCGCCAGAATATCGTCATCGCGGTCGGCACGGTGCTTTTGCTGCTCGCGGGCCTCTTTGCGGGCTACATTCATATGGCGAGCGGCATGTTTGTCCACGAGGCGAGCGTCCTTGTCGTGATTCTTAACGCCATGCGTCTGCTGCGTTCCGCGCAAAAAGATAATATAGATCCAAAAACTTGACGCGGGTCAAGGAAATTGCTTAAAATGATGATAGAATGACATTGTACTCTGAAAGAGAGGGAGGAACCATCATGAAAAAAGTGACGATGCAGTTGGAGCAGCTCGTTTGCCCCACTTGCGCCCAGAAGATTGAGACCGCCTTGAAAAACGCGCCCGGCGTGGAATCGGTCGCCGTTCTGTTTAATTCCAGTAAGGCGAAAGTGCAATACGATGAAGAGACGACGGAGCCGGATGCACTTGCCGCGGTGGTGCGCAGTCTCGGTTACGATGTGCTGAAACTGATATAAGGAAAAGAGGAGAAAGAATCATGTCTGACAAAAAAGATACTTTTGATACTTATCCGCCATCCGTTCGCGCCGCTTTTTATGAGCTGGAGGTCGTTCTGCCGGTGGTACGGCGCGTGCACGGGGACGCGCATCCCGAGCTCGAAGAGGTCGGCCGGCTGGTCGGAGAGCTTAAAACGGGGCTATCCGAAGGAGCCGGCCGCGGCGAGCTGCGCGGAATTCTCGACGAGCTTCGCAAGGTTACCGGCGGATACGCCATCCCTGCCGACGCCTGCGGCGGCTACCAAAAGGAATGCCGTCTGCTCTCGCAGATCGACGCCGGCATCCGCTCGGTAACGGAATGAGAAGATAAACGGCCGGCGAACGCCGGTTTGCCGGCCGCTCGACGCCATATCATCAGGGGGGGAAAACGTCATGCCAGATCACGTCTGCACAGGTCACGTCTGCGCGGAATTGGTGCCCATTTTTAATCATCTCGACCATGAGAGCTTGGTGAAAATCAGCGAAATCACGCAGCACCGGCATTTCCGCCGGGGAGAGACGGTGTTTTCGCCGGGCCGGCAAAGCGGGCTGATCATTCTTTCCCGCGGCAGGGTCAAGGTCTATCAGCTTTCCGGCTCGGGAAAAGAGCAGCTCCTGCGCGTTTTGGAGCCGGGCGACTTCTTTGGGGAAGAGACCCTGTTCGGCGCTGTAAATCCGGCCGATTTCGGTGAGGCGCTGGCGGATTTGGAAGTCTGCGCCATCGGGCGGGAAGATTTCATGAATCTTTTGGCGCAGTATCCGTCGATCAGCATCAAACTGCTGGAGGAATACAACCGGCGTCTGGTCGCGGCGGAGTGCCTTGTCACCAGCACGGCGACCGAATCCGTCGCGTCCCGCCTGGCCGGGTATCTGCTGGATTTGAGGAAGGTGGCCGAGTCGAACGAAGTGACGCTTCCGCTCTCCATGAAAGAACTGGCCGCGTTTTTGGGGACGACCCCCGAGACGCTGTCCCGCAGGATGGGGAAACTTGAGGAAGAAGGCCTTTTGGAGCGAAGCGGCAAACGGATCCGCATTTTACGCCCCGAGGCGTTCGATGAAATGGAATAGCCGCTCGGCATCTTGGTGGGCATTGCGTAGAATAGATTGAGGGGAATGACTCATTATGGCGCTTCAAATAAAACGAATCTATGATCCTTTTGAGGAAAGCGACGGGGTCCGTTTGCTGGTGGACCGCCTGTGGCCGCGGGGGATTTCTAAAGAAAACGCGCACCTTGATGGATGGCTTAAAGAATTGGCTCCCAGCCGCCAGCTCCGGATGTGGTTTGCGCATAGAGCGGAGCTTTTCGCGGAGTTCTCCGTACGGTATCGCGCCGAGATGGAAGCGAGCGCCGAGGCGCAGGCGGCGATCCGACGGATCCTTCTTCAAAGCGGGCAAATGACGGTCACCCTGCTGTATGGGGCAAAAGACCCAATAATCAACCAAGCGGCCGTGCTCAAGGCCTATCTGGACGAAAAATCAAAATCGATCTGACTTGGCGCAGGCGGCATCGTTTGAGTTTAGAAAGAAAAATTTACGGCAAAAACGAAAATCATCCGGTTTTTGGCTTGCAATTCCAAAAGCGCGATGTTACAATCATGTTGTAGAAATGATATCGATTCCTAATACATAATGATTACCAATAAGAAAGAAGGGAACGACATGAAATTACAGAATCAAGTTGCCGTCGTAACAGGGGCGGCCTCGGGCATGGGGAAGGCAATTGCCGAACTCTTCGCCAAGGAGGGCGCGAAGGTGGTCGCGGCCGACCTCAATTTTGAAGGGGCAAAAGCCACGGCCGAGGAGATCGTTGCCGCGGGTGGAAAGGCTTTGGCCGTCGCGGTCGATGTATCCAAGGAGGATGACGTATCCGCCATGATTGACGCCGCCGTAGCCAATTACGGCACACTCGATATCCTGATCAATAATGCCGGCATTATGGATGATTTTTCCCCCGCCGCCGACGTCACCGATACACGATGGGAGCGGGTCTTCGCAGTCAATTCCACCGGCGTGATGCGCGCCACCCGAAAGGCGCTCAGTGTCTTTTTGCCTAAGAAAAGCGGGGTTATTATCAACGTGGCCTCGATCGGCGGCCTGCAGGGTGCGCGGGCAGGAGCAGCATATACCGCCTCCAAGCATGCGGTCATCGGATTTACCAAAAATACCGCTTTCCAGTACGGCAAGGAAGGTATTCGTTGCAATGCGATTGCCCCGGGAGCGGTCGAGACGAACATTGCCGCCTCGATGGGCGCCATTAACAAAGCCGGTATGGAGAGAGGGATGCCTGGTATGGCGCTCAATTTGCGCACCGGCCAGCCCGAAGAGATCGCCGCGGTCGCCCTCTTCCTCGCGAGCGACGATTCCAGCTTCATCAACGGCGCGGTTTTAGTCGCCGATGGCGGCTGGACTACTTATTAAAAGTTTTTTGAAGTCTTACATTAAATTTAAGAAAATTTGTATCGCAGAAAAGGGCGTTCCGCCTCGCTTTTAAACGTCGCTTCGGGCTGCGCATCCGTCATGTATTTCGGGATGCGTATGTACTGTATCAAAATCGCTTTTATTAAACAAATAAGGACGG
>Ga0208826_1002291_pt1 | contig 14425 bp, 10 predicted proteins | sample AD_UKC115_MetaG_FD_184451 | JGI IMG/M metagenome (GOLD analysis project Ga0208826, IMG submission 184451) | Active sludge microbial communities of municipal wastewater-treating anaerobic digesters from Hong Kong - AD_UKC115_MetaG (SPAdes)... | ecosystem: Engineered > Bioreactor > Anaerobic >...
GCTACGGCGCGGACTGGCCTGAAAGGTGATGGGGGCGCTGGAACTGCCCGCGCGCGTGACGGTGACACGCTCATTATACGTGCCGGAGCTGACGACAATGGTGTCGCCGGCATTAGCGGCGTTGGCCGCGGCTTGAATGGTCGAGTAACTGCCCGGCACATTCAACGTCGCGCCTTGCGCCGCGCGCCCCAAACTCAACACACCGATCACCATGACGGCATATTTCGCTGCGGTTTTGGCGCCTGCTTTTACCCTGCTCCAGTTTGACATGCAAATTCTCCCTGCTCGATTTGTTGAAGACACCCGACAAATCCGCGCGTTGCTCCGAGGTTGTTCAACCTGTGGATGCGGACAAAATACGATCAGCCGCAAGGCGTTATGATGCCGCCGGCGGATCTCACAGCACGAATGATGAGTTAGAAACTGGATGGTACTGTTATTGTGTCCACAGCCTGATGTGGCGTGGCTGTGACTTCAATCCACATATCGTCAGAAAATCGGAATTACTTAAATATTGCCCAACGAGAACGAACAGGAACGGCGATATAAAATGTTAACACGGTTTGCCAAACAAGTTTGCTAACGATATTGCTGCCAATGCGCGGCAGTAATGCCCGCCAAGGGAACATATTCAAACGCTCCGATGTCGGGAAAACTGCCGACCGGCCGGCCTTGATCATCAAAATCCATGGTTAACCCCACATCGACTCCCGCATCAATGGCCGGGCTGTTGCCAGTCAAATGAAAATCAAGGCCAGCGGCATCGCGGAAACATGGATTCAGGTTCGTAATATCCCAGGAATAAATCGAAGCATCAATTTTTTGCTTTGTGGAAAAAAGCAGGTTATCACAACAAAACAGAGCGGCGCCCGGATCCATGAAGTAATTGCTTCCGGCATTGTAGAATACATTATTAAACAAGCCTACGGAGGATCCAGCGCGCGCCCCCACGCCATTGGTCAGCATATTGGCAAACACATTATGAGCAACAAGAACATTGGTTACATCATGCACGTCGGCGCCCCAACTCCAACAATTGGCAAAGATGTTATTTACAATATATAAACCGGAGGATTGCTGGTACTTGTCTGCCTCCGTCATTACGCCCTGATGACAATCCCGAATGACATTGCCCAGGATAACGACGTCTTTGAAATACTCGCCATTATCATCATACGTTTGAAATCCATCGACATGCGCCGAGCCGATTTCCGACTGGTAAGTTCCAAAAAATATATTGTTCTTGATCAGGTGATTTTCGCCAAAGAAACGCGCATAATCACAATCCCCGGAGGAATACTGAATCAGCCGGGTGACTTCATTATTCACCACGTACCACTGATTGCCACAGATATTGATGCCCGACTGACAGCGAGTGATCCTGTTGTTTTCGATGGTGATGTTATTCGACCATGGCTGCACCCAATACCCAACGATGCCGCCGCCTCGAATGGCATGTATATAATTGTTGGCAATTTCCACATTATTGCTGCGAATTAAAATGCCGGTGGCGTCCAGCCCTGTGGGGTAATTATTTGCAACATCAAATCCTTCGATGCGAACGTTATCGCAGCCGCGCACATCAAATCCTTGCACAGTTGCCATCAACGGCGGATCCGCGCTGATCACTGTGCGCTGGCCGGCGCTGGCCAGCCGCGCAGGAAGCACCACTCGCTCAGGATAATCCCCCGGCCAGACCGTGCAGCGGTCGCCCGGTTTCATCGCCGCCACGCAATCGGCGATTCGGTTGAAATCCCCCAATCCATCCTGGCTGACGATATATTCTCTGGCAAATGATCCATTCGTCAGGCCCGCAATACACATGAAAAGCCAGAAACAATACCAAAGCGAAGCAACGCGAACTTTGGCCATCCCGGCGCCTCCAACCTCGTCATCAAACCGTGGCGAACCCGCAATTCGTTCACGAATTCGGTTGGATCATATACATGATGTCATTCAACAAGACGCGTCTTTCAATCCAACCAAGGGCGCAATAAAGCGGTGTTGCATTTATTGCTATAGGTAATTGTCCTAAAAATCACAACAGGTAAATTAGGGTAACTAGTTTGCCTTACCGTTTTTTCTGACAGAACTGTTGTTTTATCCGCCAAAGGTTCCAATGGCCTGAATCCTGCTTTTTCCTGCATCGATACAAAATGGGATTCAGAGGTCAACATGGTTGCGATTCGCCACAAAGAAAGCGGTGAAATTTTATACGAAGCGCGCGAAGAACAATTGCGCGAAGCGGACCTTCTCTTTCGCAAATTGCCCCGGGCGCAATTGGCCCAAACGCAATTGGATCGCGTGCTGTTTATCGGGGCTGATTTGAGCGAAGCCTCTCTGTCGGGCGCTTCATTGGAAAATGCCTTGATGTCCGATACAAACCTGCAGGGGGCGGATCTTTCGCTCTGTTTGTTGAGCTGGGCCGACCTGCAAAAAAGCAACCTGCGCGGCGCCGTGATGGATGGAAGCATCCTGGTGGATGCGGATTTGCGCGGCGCGGATTTAAGCGAAGCCTCAATGTCATGGGCCATGCTCGTAGGCGCCAATTTGAGCGGCGCCTCTCTTCAGAATGCCTGCCTTTATGGCGCCAATCTTCTGCATGCAAATCTGCAGGGGACAAACCTGGCTCAGGCCGACTTGACAGGAGCCAATCTGGCCGAGGTGATTTACGACGAAATGACCATGTGGCCCGAAGGATTTGATCCCGGAATTTACCGGTCGATGGAGGGCAATTTGCCTGACGAAACCGAGGGCCCGTCGTCGTAAACAGCAGGGAATTTGAAAGGCTTTGTCATTCAATGGAATTAAGCATCGGCTATCCTGAAGAACATGAAGCCAGAAGTGCAAGGCGCGAAAACCTGCATTCCAGGGATCGTTCCTGGAACCGTATGGCGCTTCAAGCATATTATGAGGTCAAGCCTTTCGTGCCGGAATGGCTGACGTTCGCCTTGCGCCGGTGGAGAGTTCGCTATCAGCGCCGAAAGTACCAAGGCATTTGGCCGATTGATCCTTCCTGCGCTATTCCCCCGGTTAACTGGAACGGATGGCCCGACAACAAGCAGTTCGCCTTTATCCTCACTCATGATGTGGAATGGGGAGAGGGACAAGACAAGTCGCTGCAGTTGGCCCAGGCCGAGGAACAGCTTGGATTCCGCTCGGCCTTTTATTTTGTACCTCGCCGCTATCCCGACAACGCTGAATTGCGCGAACAACTAACAAAGATGAACTTCGAGGTGGGCGTGCATGGCCTGTACCATGATGGCAAGTTATACCGATCGCATAAAGTGTTCTCCCAGCGCGCCATTTTAATCAATGAGTATATGCGTGCCTGGGGTGCCAGCGGTTTTCGTTCTCCCAGCATGCACCATAAGCTGGAATGGATGCATGAGTTGGAGATTCTTTACGATGCCTCGACTTTTGATGTGGATCCCTTTGAGCCGCAAGCCGATGGGAGCGGAACAATTTACCCTTTTCTGGTGACAGATCCTGATTCGAAACACTCGTATGTGGAACTCCCCTACACCCTGCCGCAGGATTGTCTGCTCTATTTGATGTGCAATGAAAAGGATGCCTCCATCTGGAAGCGCAAACTGGACTGGGTGGCGCAGCATGGCGGCATGGCCATGCTCATCACCCACCCCGACTATGTGGCCATGGGCGAAGCCAGCAAGCGTTTCCGAACCTATCCGCTGTCGATTTATGAGGACCTGCTGAATTACGTCAAAACACGTTACGCCGGGCAATACTGGCAGGCGTTGCCGCGCGAAGTGGCTCAATATCTCCGCGATCAGGCGGAATTTTCGCGCGAGCTTAAGCCAGCAGTGCGAGAAATCATATAAGGCCAGACCTATGAATTTCTGCATGATCTCTTATAGCTTCTATGAAATCGACTATCGCGTGCGCCGCTATGCCGAAGCTCTGGTGGCCTCCGAGGCGGACGTGGACGTGCTGAGCTTGCGCAAAGACGGGGCGGAGAGGCATGACATGCTCAATGGCGTGCATCTGCACCGGCTGCAAAAACGCGTATATAACGAAAAGGGTCCCCTAACCTTTCTTATTCGCATTCTGCTGTTCTTCGTGCGCGCGATGACCACTGTTTCCGTGCGCCACTTTCGCCAGCATTACCGCGTCATTCACGTTCATAATGTTCCGGATTTTCTGGTCTTCACCTGCCTGATACCCAAGTTGCTGGGCGCGCGTATTGTGCTCGATATCCATGACATCCTGCCAGAATTCTATTGCCAGAAATTCGGCATCCGGCCCGATTCATTCCCTGCCAAAATTTTGCGGCTGGCTGAATATCTTTCGGTTCATTTTGCCGATCACGTCATTGTGGCCAATGAATTATGGCGGCGCAAAATCATCGCGCGCACGGGCCTGTCGCCGGAGCGATGCACGGCCCTGCTGAATTACCCCGATGAAGTTTTCTTCCACGTGGATCGCCAGCCGGGCAATCCCGCCGATGACTTCCGCATTGTTTATCCTGGCACTATTTCACATTTGCACGGGCTGGACATTGCCGTGCGAGCCATGGCTATCCTGCGCCAAGCCGTCCCGCATGCGCGACTGGAGGTTTACAGCAATCGCACCGGCAATTCCCCCTACTTCGATCAACTCAATGCGCTGGTGCAGGAGCTAAATCTGCAGGGACACGTTTCGTTTAACGATGCCATTCCACACCAGGAAATGGCGCAATTGCTGCGCAAGGCACACGTGGGAGTCGTGCCCAAGCGCGCTGGCGTGTTTGCCAGCGAGGCATTCAGCACAAAAATTTTTGAATTCCTGGCCTCTGGCGTGCCCGTGGTGGCCTCTCGCACACGCATTGACGAGTTCTATTTTGATGAACAAGTCGTCTCGTTCTTCGAGCCGGAAAGTGAAGAGGAATTGGCACAACGGCTGCTTGAACTGTTTCGCGACTGCAAAAAGCGCAAAGGGTTTTCCATGACCGGGCGCGAATTCATGCGCGATAAGCGCTGGGAAGAAAAGAAGCAAATTTATTACAGCATTGTGGAGAAATTAATTGGCGTCCCTTTGTGCGAACGCGAAGACGCCAGCCAGTATCGCGCCGCTTGAGAATTGAGTTTCGGTTATGCTGCGTCCGCTTCTTAATCGCCTCTTGCAGAAAATCGCATTCCTTGCCCCGGGCGGCTCTTCATTGCGTCCGGCCCTGCAGCGATGGCGCGGCGTTAGCGTTGGTGAAAATGTGTGGATCAGTCAATTCGTTTATATGGATGAGATTCATCCGGAGCGCATCTTTATTGGAAGCAACTGCACCATCGGATTGCGCACCTCAATTATTGCTCACATGTATTGGGGGCCGCGCCAGGCTAACGAGCCCAATGCGCCGAAGATCATCATCGAGGATGATGTCTTTATTGGCCCGCATTGCGTGATCCTGCCCAATGTGCGAATCGGGCGCGGCGCCGTGATCAAGGCGGGGGCCGTCATTACACGCGATGTTCCAGAGGGCGCATTCTGGGGACCGCCGCCCGCTGGCATCCTGGGCTTTGCCAGTGTGCCGCTGGTCTCGCGTTATTCCTACGATGAGTTTATGGCGGGGTTGAAGCCGGCTCTGCCTCGCAAAGTTCGCAACATCAATATCACGCGCACGTAAGGCACGCGGCGCGCCAGCGTCAGGAGGAAAACTGAATATGACCCAGATGGGAGAAGTTCGAGAGTTCATCATTTCCAATTTCCTGTTTGGCGATCCCACTCGCCTTTCAGATCAATGCTCCTTCATTCGCCAGAACATCATCGACTCCACCGGCGTGCTGGAACTGGTCACATTTCTTGAAGATCACTTCGGCATTTCCATCGAGGACGAAGAGCTAATCCCAGAAAACCTCGACAGTCTCCAGGGCATCAGTCGCCTTCTTGAAAGCAAGATCAAAGCCGCCTGAGGCGAGCCCACGGCTCAGCGCCGCTGCTTTAGCTGTATCGATTCGGGAACAAGTATGTGTGGAATTGCCGGCATTCTAAATCTTGCCCAGGCCCGTCCCCTCACCCCGGGGGATTTGTTGCCGATGATCGCTGCGCTGCATCACCGCGGACCAGATGAGGCAGGATTATACATTGACGATGCCGCCGCATTGGGACAAGCGCGTCTAAGCATCATCGATCTGGCTTCCGGCACGCAACCTCTGTCCAACGAAGATGGCACGCTGTGGATTGCGTATAATGGCGAGTTATTTAATTATCTGGAACTGCGCGAGAACCTGCTGCGCGGCGGCCATCGTTTCTCTACCAGCAGCGATACTGAAGTGATTGTCCATTTATATGAGGAATATGGCCCGGAATGCCTGCACCGCATGAATGGACAATTCGCCTTGGCGATCTGGAATCGCGTCACTCATGAGTTGTTCCTGGCTCGCGATCGTTTCGGCATCCTGCCGCTTCATTATAGCTTTCATCGCGGGCGATTGCTTTTTGCCTCGGAAATCAAAGCACTCTTTGCCTCGCCTCTTGGCCCGGAAGCTGCACTCGACGCGCGTGCCATCGGACAGGTATTTACCTTCTGGTCCACCGTGGGCGAACGCACCAGCTTTCAAAACGTGCATCAACTGGAGCCTGGACATTACGCGCTGGTGCGCAACGGCAAATTTCATCGGCGCTGCTATTGGACTCCCCCACTGCCTCACTCCAGGCAGCATATGGAAGACAGTTTTAATGCCGCCCAAGAACGCATTCGCGAACTGCTCATTGATTCCACGCGCATTCGCATGCGCGCCGATGTGCCAGTGGGTTCCTATTTGAGCGGCGGATTGGACTCTTCCATCATCGCCATGCTTGCGCGAACGCGCTTCTCCGAACGCCTGAAGACGTTTGGCATTCGTTTTGACGAGGCGCGCTATGATGAAGGCGAGTTCCAGGAGGAAATGGTTCGCGCGCTGGGCGTCGAGCATGGCGCCGTCCAGGCCACGCAGGATTCCATTGGCGTGAGTATTCCGCAAGTCGTGTGGCATTGCGAGACGCCAGTCCTGCGCACTTCTCCCGCCCCAATGTTCCTGCTGTCAAAACTGGTGAATGACAATGGAATCAAAGTCGTTCTCAGCGGCGAGGGATCCGACGAAATTTTCGCGGGCTATAACATGTTCAAAGAAGCGAAGATACGCGCATGGTGGGCCAGGCAAAAGGATTCCACGCTGCGCCCGATGCTGCTGAAAAAATTGTACCCCTATGTCTTTCGTGACGCACGGCTATATCCATTCCTGAAGAACTTCTATGCCCGCGGACTCGACGCTCCAAATGATCCGCTGTTCTCGCACCTGGTGCGTTGGGAAAATACGCGCAGGCTTTCGCAATTCTTTGCCGATGATTTTGCCCGCGAGGCGTTTATCGAATCAGAATACGCGGATTTGATGGCGCGATTGCCCGCGCAATTCAGTGAGTATGACACCATCTCGCGCGCGCAGCATCTGGAGATCAGTCTTTTCCTGAGCAATTACCTGCTGTGTTCGCAAGCCGATCGCGTGGCCATGGCGCATTCCATTGAGTTGCGCGTGCCCTATCTGGATCATCGGCTGATTGAATATCTCGCGCGTGTTCCCAGCCAATGGAAGCTTCGCGTCCTGAATGAAAAATACCTGCTGAAATCCGCCTTTGCGCGCGATCTGCCGCCAACCATTGGCGCGCGAGGTAAGCATCCCTACCGCGCGCCCATTCAGAAAAGTCTGCTCAGCAAGAGCAATCGCCAGCAAACATTGGATATGCTTTCGGCTGAGACGATTGGCCGCTGGGGTCTTTTTCAAGCAAACAAAGTGCACAGCTTGCTTGACAAACTCAACCGCCAGGACCAGGCCAGCGAAATGGATGAAATGGCGCTGGCCGGCATCCTGACCACACAACACCTATGCGAATCGTTTTTATCCCACCGGCGGCACTATGCCGTGCCCGATCTAGCCTTATGCATTGACCAGCGCACGAAAAAAGAAAATGTCACGACCAGTGAACTTCAATCGACACGAGGAAAATGAGATGAACCGGCCTGTCCTGCTAAACGACTTTTTTGACCGCAGTTCCGTGCGTCATGCCAATGACACAGCACTGGTGTTTGAGGATCAGCGCTGGACGTATTCGCAATTCCACGAAGCAGCCAACCGGCTGGCGCTTGCTTTGGATCAATTAGGCATTCAGCGGCAGGATCGCGTAGCCATCTTTCTGGACAATTGCCCGGAACTGGCCATCTCAGCGTATGGCGTAATGAAGATCGGCGGCATCTTCGTGATCGCCAATGGCAGTATCAAGTCTGCGAAACTTCGCCATATCCTGAAGGATTCCGGAGCGCGCCTCCTGATTGCCTCGGCAGAAAAATCGGCCACCGTCAATGAGGCGCTCGAAGGTTCCATTGCCGCGAATATACAAGTGATCTGGGTGGGCGGCACAGTGGACTTCCCGCCGCAAGCGCACGCACAGTCCACAATGCCATGGGATAAAGCGCTGGCGGGTGTGGACCTGAATGACACAACCGTGCTTGAGGCCATTCGTGAAAAATGCATTGATGCCGACTTAGCGGCATTGGTCTATACCAGCGGATCCACCGGCGAGCCGAAGGGCATTATGTGTCCGCACAGCAGCATGGTCTCGGCCGTGACGAGCATCATGCAGTATTTGGAAATTACGCAAAACGACCGCATTATTAACTTCCTTCCGCTATCCTTCGATTATGGTTTTTATCAATTCCTGATGTCCTACATCAGTGGAGCAACATTGATTCTCGAGCGTTCATTTGTTTACTTCCATACCATCCTTGAGCGTATGAGTCAGGAGAAAGTCACTGGGCTTCCATTGGTTCCAACGGCCGCGGCCATGCTGTTGAAGATGAACGACCTCACGAAATACGATCTCACGTCGCTTCGTTACATCACCAACACAGGCCAGGCGCTGCCGGTGGAATATATTCGCAAAATAATGAGCCTTTTCCCGCAGGCGAAAATCTTCTGCATGTATGGCCTGTCGGAATGCAAGCGCGTCAGCTATTTGCCGCCGGATGAACTGGAGACGCACATGGGATCGGTGGGTAAGGCCATTCCCAACTGCGAAACATACATCATCGATGACGATGGCAAGGAAGTCGGACCGGAGACGCCAGGCGAACTCATTGTGCGCGGGGCCAATGTCATGCGCGGCTATTGGAATGATCCGGAGCGCACCGCGCGAGTATTCCGCCCCGGGCGCTATGGCAATGAAGTCGAGCTGCATACGGGCGATCTGTTTCGCAAAGATAAGGACGGCTTCCTCTACTTCATGGGACGCAAGGACGATTTGATCAAGAGCCGCGGCGAACGCATTGGATCCGAAGAAGTGGAGAACGCCATCCTGAGCATTCCCGGCATTGCCGAAGCGGCTGTCGTCGGAGTGCCCGATGAAATTATGGGCCAGGTCATCAAGGCCTATGTCGTGCTCGCGCAAAGCTGGCAGCTGAGCGAACGTGAAATCCTGCAGCAGGCTTCGAAACGATTGGAGCCGGTGATGACGCCGCGATTTGTGGAAATTGTCCATTCGCTGCCACGTAGCGCGCATGGCAAGGTGGACAAAAAAACCTTGCTGCAAACTTATATTGATTCGGTGAATACGCCCTAATGCCTGGGGCATATCTGTCTATTTGATGCATCTGAAAACAATCTTGGGTCGCTCCTGCGGAGCTTTCTAAATGTTTGGAACGGGCAGCTACAGATGTTCGCCTCCTCCGGAGGCGACGGTTCCCGCAAGCGACGGCCTCCCCAGGCGACAACTCGCGGAGGCGACGATTCCTCCGGAGCCTTTATATTTCGCAGATATGAACAGATCCGCTGAAAGTACGTTTTGCATGCAATATGCAAACGAATGGGCGCGACACACTTATGAAGCACCACTTCCTCATTGACATCCTTGCAGGCCTTCTCCATTTTAGCTAACAGTCGTGGCTAAGCCGCTGATTTAAATTTCCATTCCTCCATCCGAGTGCGTGATCATGTATCGAATGCTAACAGCCGTATTGCTTCTGCTTGCGTCCCATACCTTTGCCATGGAGAAGAAAATGACTGTCCAACAAGACAATGCTTCGCCGCGCCTGGTGCATCAAAAGGACAGCGCCGTGTTCAGCCTGCAATGGTCATCGCTGCAGTGGAAAAACCTGACAGTGGCCGTGAAGGTGGATGGCAAATGGATTGCAGCGCAAGAGTTTCCCGTGCAGAGATGGGATGACCAGACCAGCGGCAGCACGGTGCTCAATGTAGAAGACAAAGATGGCAACAAGGCGGCGTTCACGTTTTCACCCGATTCGCAGTCGCCCAGTTGCACGATGAAGGCATCGTTTACCGCCGCGCGCGAATGCCATCTCGGCGGATTCCGCTTACTGGCGCCGCATAAGAACCAACCCATGCCGCTGCCGGATTCGAAGGGCGTTTGGACCGTCTATTCCGATGATTTCAGCGCCCTGCTCATGGGGAACATGGCGAGGCTCAATTCCAATGATCCATTGGAGCAGGGTTGCTGGATTGCCAGCGTACAGAACGCCCAAAGCAAACAGACGTTTGCCTTCGCGCAATTGACCGCCGAGGTCTGGCCATTCTGGTACGAATGGAAGCGCAATGGCAAGTCGGTGGAACTCATCGTACGCGCCGGCGGTGAGCAAGACAAGGAATCCATTCTCGTACGCGCGGGAAATACTATTGCTTTGGACCCACTGCTCATCGGCTATTGGGAAAATGAGCGCCCGCAAAACGTGCTGCTTGATCTTGCAAAACGCATCGGCAGCCATATTCATCGCGCCACACCAATGCGCCGCCCGGAGAAGGGCTGGAGCACGTGGCATTATTATTTCCGCAACATCAATGAACAGGAATTGATTAAACAGGCGGAAGTCTTGAAGAAGGACTGGTGGGATTACGGCTTCCGCATCATGCAGGTGGACGGCGGATGGTGGGTTAATCCAGGCGAATTGACCGTGGATCCCAAGAAATTCCCGAATGGACTGGAAGCGGTTTCCCGCAAAGCCAAGGAACTGGGGCTGTCCTTCGGCGTGCATATGAGTCCTTTCCGCATGGCCGCGCAATCCGACTTCTGGAAGGAGCATCCGACATGGGGAGTGCGCGATGAAGGATCGGATCCATACAAGCCCGGCAAGGTGCTGGATGGAAGCAACCCGGAAGTCGTGCAATGGATCACAAAAGGTTATGCCAATCTCGCTGAGAAGGTGGGAATTGATTACTATAAGTTTGACTTCATCAATCAGGGTGCCAAGGAAGGCATTCGCCACAATCCGGAAATGACGGGGATGCAATCCTATATTACATTGATTCGCGCGTTGCGCGCCGCTCTTCCGCAGAAGATCATCATCAACGGCTGCAATGCTCTGACATTGGCTGGTGTGGACTCCTTTGATACGCTGCGGCTTGGCCCGGACATCAATCATGGTCCGGCGCAAGGCAAGCATGGCGAATATGCCAACATGACATGGGGGGATTGGCAGAATCCGATCCCGCGCACCGATCAATACAAAATGACTTTGATGAATGAGGTGCGCGGCATAGCGCGCCAGTTCTATGTGCAAAACAACATTGCCATTGCCGATGGCGATTCATTTCTGGTCACGCCGGTTTATACCGAAGATGAGGCCAAATGCCACGTATCGCTGATTGCGCTGACTGGCGGCACCTTCTTCATGGGCGATCGGCTCGACAGCATGCCGCCCGAACGGCAGGCGATTGTTCGCAATGAGAAATTAATGGATATTTGGCAGCAGGGGCAGGCCGCGATTCCGCTGGATTTCTTTGATGGCGTGCAATGCCCGCGATTGTGGAAAATCCAACTGCCTGATCGGGATGTTCTCGCCATCTTCAACTGGTCCGATCACACCGCGAACAATATATGGACAGCGGATCAACTGTGGTTGGATGAAAAAATGCCATATACGAAGATTGACGAGATTTGGAGCGGGCGCACCGTGAGCGCCGGTGAGGTGCTGGAGCAATCGCAAAAGCCGCATTCCGTTCTCGTGTTCGAAATGAAAAAGTAGGTCGGGGCTTTACGCCAGTAGGTCCTCCCTGCCGGGGAGGACAGTCCCGCCCGCGCAGGCGGCACCTACTTGAAAGGTAATCTGTTTCGTGCAACGCCGTGAATTCCTCAAGCGAGCTGGGCTGTTTTGTCTCGGCCTGACTGCTCTGCGCGCGCATGCGCAAACCACGCCGCCCTCGCATCCCAATATCATCCTGATCCTGGCCGATGATCTCGGCATCGGTGATTTGGGCTGTTATGGGCAGAAACTTATCAAGACGCCTAACATCGATCAACTGGCGCGCGAAGGCACGCGATATACAAACTTTTATTCCGGAAGCGCCGTTTGCGCGCCGACGCGGTGCAGTATGCTGACAGGGCTGCATACCGGGCATTGCACCCGCCGCGACAACCGTTCAGCCAATGAGCCGAATCCATTGGTTCCCTTGCGCGTAGAGGATTATACCATTGCGCAATTCCTGACGAAGGCGGGCTATTCAACAGCCTTCTTTGGCAAATGGGGCCTCGGAAACGAAGGCACCAGCGGCATCCCGGAAAAGCATGGATTCACAGAATACCTTGGCTATCTTGATCAGGTGCATGCGCATAACTATTACACTGATTACTTATATAAAAACGGGAAGAAAATCACCATTCCGGAGAATGCCGACAAGCAGCGCAAGATTTATAGTGCCGACTTGTTTCTGAAAGAAACGCTTACTTATTTAAAAACTCATACAAAAGATCCGTTCTTTCTTTATCTTCCCTATACACTCCCTCACGCCAGTTTTGATCCGCCTTCGCAAAAGCCTTATGAATCGATGCCCTGGAGCAATCAGGATAAGAATTATGCCGCCATGGTGACGCGCTTGGATGATGCGGTGGGGCAAATAATGCAGTCGCTGCGCCAGAACGGGTTGGACAAAAATACGCTGGTTCTGTTCACTAGCGATAATGGCCCGCTGGAGCGGTGGAACCGCACATTCAATAGTTCCGCCGGCCAGCCGTTCGTAAAAACCTCTCTGCACGAAGGCGGCATCAAGGCGCCCATGATTGCATGGTGGCCCGGCAAGACGCCAGCCGGCAAAGTCGATGATACGCTGTGGTGGCAGGTGGATTTCTTTGCGACCTTTGCGGCCGTTGCGGGTCTGACTCCTCCGCCGCGGTTGGACAGCTGCAACATGCTGGCGCTATTATTGGGAAACCAAGCAAAACCTCACGATTATTTGTATTGGGAAATTTACGCTGAATTCCAGCAAGCCGCCCGCATGGGCCAGTGGAAAGGCTTGCGCACGGGATTGGAAGAGCCTGTGCAGTTATATGACTTGCAAGCTGATCCCACCGAGCAGCATAACGTGGCCCAGGAAAATCCTGATATTGTGAAGAAAATGCAGGAGATCATGCAGCAGGCGCACGTGCCCTCGCCGCAATATCGCGCGGTAGCACATCCGGTTCAGCGCAAGGTTCCAGGCAGCCGCCCCGGGGGAGGCGCCCAGATGCAGGAAATTATGCCAGCGGATTAGCAAATCAATGTTATTAATCTATAGAAAATACCCGATGGTGAAACAGAATGAATGTTAAAATAAATTTTATTAAGAGAATAGTTATACTCATAGTTATTTTTCTTCACCCGTTCCTTGCCGAATCCCGAGACTATTCTCTGTATGTAGGGAACTATGAATTTAATTCAGATTTTTCACTTGTAACAGAAACACGTGTCTTGCGCGTAAATCCTGATACAGGCGATCGCTCTTTAGTTTCAAGTAATACAAAAGGATCAGGTCCTCTTCTTTATGGCATTCATGATCTGATTTATTGTGGGAGCAACAGTCTCTATGTTATGGGAACGAACGGCCTTGCCTTTCCTGACACACGTGAAATGTTATATCGTGTAGATTTGTCCAGCGGCAACCGGACGGCCGTCGCAGGCCCATTTACGGGCACAACGCGGCGAATGTTATTGTCATCCGATGGGAATATCATCTGCATCCGGACACCCGCAGAAACTTCAGCCAATAACATAGATAAAATCGATCCTTCAACCGCCAATACGAGCACGTTGGCCTCAGCATCCATTGGTTCAGGAATAGCTTACAGCAACAGCTATGATGCCGTGGAGGAATCGCCAAGTAGCATTATTTATGGGAAGAGCTCGCAGATTGCCAGACTCAATACCATTACATTGGAACGGATTGCGATTGCCACCTTCTCATCTGGTTCGATAGGGCCAATGACATACCTGCCAGGCAAATTGCTTGTAATACGGTCGATGCTGGATCAGACAAAGCAAATCGCCGAAATAGACTTGACCAGCCTCAATATATCTGTTCTAGGCCCAAGTGCTGATGATCTAATCCTGGACTCCCAGTTTATTGCGCACAGAATCCTCCAGGCGCCTGATAACATTATATACTTCTCCAGCGCACCAGGCAGGCACAGTGGCGGGGCG
>Ga0208826_1002297_pt1 | contig 14401 bp, 12 predicted proteins | sample AD_UKC115_MetaG_FD_184451 | JGI IMG/M metagenome (GOLD analysis project Ga0208826, IMG submission 184451) | Active sludge microbial communities of municipal wastewater-treating anaerobic digesters from Hong Kong - AD_UKC115_MetaG (SPAdes)... | ecosystem: Engineered > Bioreactor > Anaerobic >...
CGATGGCATCGAGCGTGCCGCGCGCGCGCGGCAGGTCGCCGGAGAGGATCAACGCATTCGCCAGCGAGGCATCGACCAGCGGCCGGAAGCGGTCGGAACTGCCCTGCTGCGCTTGCTCGTAACTGGCGATGGCGTCGTCGTACCTGCCCTGGCGGGTGCGCACGTCGCCGATCACCTTGCGCGCCGGCCCGTTCACCTGGGTCGGGTTCAGCCCGGGATACTTCAGCGCAAGGGTGGCGAATTGCTCGGCGCGTTCCAGCTGCCCGGCGTAGTTGAAGGCGATGGCGAGGTCGCGGTAGGCCTTGCCCAGCAGGTCCTTGTTGCCGGTCTGCAAGGCGATGTGCAGGGCCTTGCTCGCGGCGCGCGCACTCTCGCGGAACTCGCCCTTTTCGGCCAGCTCCACCGCCTGGCTGCAATAGGCATAGCCATCCAGCTTGACGGCCTCGCGGTCGTACAGGGCCGCACCCTCGGCGGCCAGCGACAGCGCGGTATCGGCATCGTCCAGCCGGCCGATCGCGGCCAGCGCGGCGCGCGCCTCGTTGTCGGCATCGGCATCGCCGGCCTGCGCCGCGGCGGGCTGGGCGACGGGCGTGTCCGCCTGCGCCGGCGCGCCGGATGCGGTTTGCTGTTGCTCCTGCCCTGCCTCGGGCGCGCAGGCGGCCCATGCGGGCGACGAGAACAGAACCGATGCCAGCAACAGCGGCACGAAACGGAATATTGACGACGCGGCGCGTGGCATGCGGAGTGCTCCCCAGACAGGACCGGACGCAGGCATGGGAGCCTGCGTAGAGACCAACGGAGTCTAGGAAGCGCACGGGACATGGCCTATTCGCGGTATGGCATAGCCCGTTTTGGCTAGGGAAACCTGGCCGGAATGCGCTCCGGCCTGCGTATGCACCCTAGGTGAGGATCCGTTCAGGCATGTGACGCCTCAACGCGGATGCCGCACCTGCCCCGCCCCGCGCACCACGAAGCGCTCGATGGTCAGCGCTTCCACGCCCATTGGCCCGTAGGCGTGCAGGCGGGTGGTGGAAATGCCGATCTCGGCGCCCAGCCCGAGCTGGCCGCCGTCGTTGAAGCGCGAGGAGGCGTTGACCATCACCGCCGAACTGCGGATCGCGCGGACGAAGGCATCGGCCGCAGCCGCGTCTTCGCTGGCGATGACTTCGGTGTGGTCGGAGCCATGGCGGCGGATGTGCGCGATGGCCTCGTCCAGCGACTCGACCACGCGCGCGGCGAGGATCAGGTCGAGGAACTCGGCATCGAAGTCGGCCTCGGTCGCTTCCGGCAGCGACGGGTCGAACGCGCGGATGGCCGCGTCGCCGCGTACTTCCACGCCGTTCGCCCGCAGTGCCGCCAGCGCGCGCGGGAGGAAGGCATCGGCAATATCGCGGTGCACCAGCAGGGTTTCCAGCGCATTGCACACGCCGGGCCGCGAGGCCTTGCCGTCGATCAGCAGGCCGATGGCGGTATCGATGCCGGCGGCGCGGTCCACGTACAGATGGCAAACGCCCTTGTAGTGCTTGATCACCGGCACCCGCGCGTGCTCGGCGACGAAGCGGATCAGGCTCTCGCCGCCGCGCGGGATGGCGAGGTCGATGAGATCGGCCAGTTGCAGCAGTTCCAGCACGTGCTCGCGGGCGGTGTCGGCGACCAGCGACACCGCCGCTTCCGGCAGGCCGAGTTCACGCAGAGCCGCGTGCAGGCAGGCGGCGATCGCGGCATTGCTGCGCGCCGCCTCGGAACCGCCGCGCAGCAGCACCGCATTGCCGGCCTTCAGGCACAGCGCCGCGGCCTCGGCGGTCACGTTCGGGCGCGCTTCGTAGATCATCGCCACCAGCCCCAGCGGGATGCGCTGGCGTTCGACCACGATGCCGTTCGGCCGCACCTCGCGACGCGTCACTTCGCCCAATGGATCCGCCTGCACGGCGACCTCGCGCAAGGCCTCGGCCATGCCCTGCACGCGTTCCGGGTCCAATCCGAGGCGATCCAGCGTGGCCTTGCTGGCGCCGTTGGCGGCGGCCTGCGCAAGATCGTCGGCATTCGCGGCCAGGATCGCGGCCTGTCCGGCGCGCAACTGCTCGGCCATCGACTGCAGCAGGCGGCGGCGGGTCGCGCCATCGGCCGATGCGATCGCCGCCTGCGCGTCGCGCGCCGCCACTGCCAGTCCGCGCACGTAGCTCATGCCGTCGCCTCGTTGTGGGTGTCGATGTGCTGGAGCAGCACCAGGTCGTCGCGATGGACCATCGCCTCGTCGTAGCGGAAGCCGAGGATGGCCTCGATGTCGCGGCTGTGGCGGCCGGCGATGCGCGCGCTTTCGCCGGCGTTGTACTGCGCCTGCCCGCGCGCCAGCAGCGTGCCGTCGGCGGCGCGCACCTCGACCACGTCGCCGCGGCGGAAATCGCCGTCCACCTTGCGCACGCCACCGGGCAGCAACGAAGCGCCGCGCAGCAGCGCCGCCTGGGCGCCGGCGTCCACCTCCAGCGTGCCCGTGGCCGGCGCATGCCGCAGCCACTGCTTGCGCGCGCTGATCCGGTTGCCATGCGCGGCGATGAAGGTGCCGTGCAACCTGCCCTGCCCCAGCGCGGCGACGGTCGCCGCATCGCGCCCGCAGAACAGCGCGGTGGCGATGCCCGCAGCCGAGGCCTTGGACGCGGCTTCCAGCTTGGTGCGCATGCCGCCGGTGCCGAGCACGCCAGCATCGCCGGCCACCGCGAGCAGCGCCGGCGTGACCGCGTCGACGCGTTCGATCGGCCGCGCGGCGGGATCGTGCAACGGATGCCCGCTGTACAGGCCGGCGATGTCGGTGGCGATCAGCAGCAGGTCGGCCTCGACCAGCGACGCAACCGCGGCGGCCAGGTTGTCGTTGTCGCCCAGCTTGAGTTCGTCGACGGCGACGGTGTCGTTCTCGTTGACCACCGGCAATGCACCCAGCCGCAGCAGCTCCTGCAGCGCGGTGCGCGCATTGAGGTAGCGGCGGCGGTTGCGCAGGTCGTCATGGGTCAGCAGCACCTGCGCCACCGGCGCCTCGAACAGGCCCTGCCAGAAGCCCATCAGCGAGGCCTGCCCCAGCGCAGCCAGTGCCTGGCGCTGGACGATGCCGTTGCCCGCCGCGCCGATGCGCCCGCGCCCCGCGGCGACCGCGCCGGACGAGACCAGCACGACCTCGCGGCCCTGCGCGCGCGACGCGGCGATGAAGTCCGCCAACCCGCGCGCATGCAAAGGATCGAGCCCGCCGGCGCCGGCCAGCAGGCTGCTGCCGACCTTCAGCACCGCGCGACGCCAGTGGGGCAACGATTGCGGCGCGAAGTCGGCCATGGCTCAGCCCAATGCCTGCAAGCGCGTGCGCAATTCGTCCAGGCGCAAATCGGCGGCTGCGCCGGGCGATGTGCGCGCCGCGAGCGAGTCTTCCGGCGTGCGGCCCTGCCCTGCGCTGTCGGCGGACGCGGCGGCGGCCTTGTAGGCCTCGCGGAACGGCACGCCGGCGATGGCGGCTTCCACCGCGACATCGGTGGCATACATGCCCGAATCGATGGCGGCGCGGATGCGGTCTTCGCGCCATTCCAGGTTGGCCAGCAAGGCCGGCAACAGTTCCAGCGCGGCCAGACCGCGGCCGAAGCCGTGGAAGATCGCGCCCTTGCTGGCCTGCAGGTCGCGCTGGTAACCGGAGGGCAGCGACAGCAATTGCTCGATCTCGGTGCGCGCCGCGGCCACGCTGGCGTGGGTGGCGCGCATCAGCTCGATGACGTCCGGGTTGCGCTTGTTCGGCATGATCGAACTGCCGGTGGTGTATTGCGCCGGCAAGGCGACGAAACCGAACTCCGCAGTGGTGTACAGCGACAGATCCCAGGCCAGGCGCCGCAGGTCCAGCGTGGCGCTGCCCAGCGCTTCCAGCGCCGCCAGTTCGAACTTGCCGCGCGAAAGCTGCGCGTAGATCGGCGAAACCTGCATGCGCGCGAAACCGAGCGCTTGCGTGGTGTGCTCGCGATCCAGTTTCAGGTTCACGCCGTAGCCCGCGGCAGTGCCGAGCGGATTGGCATCGACCAGCTTCAGCGTGTCGGCGGCGCGGATCGCATCGTCGATGAAGGCCTCGGCCCAGCCCGCCCACCACATGCCCGCCGACGACACCACGGCGCGCTGGATATGCGTGTAGCCGGGGATCGGCAGGTTCTTTTCGGCCTCGGCGCGATCCAGCGCGACCTTGGCGATCTCGCGGCTCAGTTCCGCCACGCGCGCCAGCTTCTCCTTGAGCCACAGGCGCGTGGCGACCAGGATCTGATCGTTGCGGCTGCGGCCGGTGTGGATCTTGCGGCCGGCATCGCCCAGGCGTTCGGTCAGGCGCGCCTCGATGGCGGAATGGCCGTCCTCGTAGCGCTCGTCCAGCACGAAACTGCCGTTGCGGAAATCCTCGGCCAGTACCGCCAGCTCGCGCTTCAACCCATCCAGCTCATCGATGCTGAGGATGCCGATCCGCTGCAGGCCCTCCGCATGCGCGGCGCTGGCGGCAATGTCGTGCAGGAAGAATTCGCGATCCAGCAACACGTCGTCGCCGGCCAGGAAGGCCTGGATCTGCGCGTCCACCGCCACGCCGGGTTTTTGCCAAAGCAGGTCGCTCATGCTGCATCTTCCATCGGAATACCGGCGAACTCGTCAAAACCAAACGCCATGTTGAGATTCTGCAGCGCCTGGGTGGCGGCGCCCTTGAGCAGGTTGTCCTCGGTCGCGACCACCACCAGGCGCTTGCCATCGCCGCCCAGGGTGAAGCCGCCAAGATCGACATGGTGCGCGCCGGCGATGCGGCTGACCCATGGCGCATCGTCCTGCACGCGCACCAGCGGCTCATCGGCATAGCGGCCGCGGTAGCGCGCCAGCACCTCGTCCATGTCGAAGGCGATCGACAGGTGCAGGTTGGCGGTGATGGTCAGGCCGCGGAAATGCGGTGCGACATGCGGCATGAACTCGATGGGATGGCCAAGCTGCTTCGACACTTCGCGCTCGTGCACATGCCCGGTCAGCGCATACGGCATCAGGTTGTCGCGCAGCAGCTCGACGTTGTTCTTGTCGCTGGGCGTGGTGCCCGCGCCGGAATACCCGGACACGCCGAAGCACTGCACCGGCCCGTCCAGCACGTTCAACATCGGCGCGATCGCCAGCTGCATCGCGGTGGCGTAGCAGCCGGGGTTGCTGATCCGGCGCTGGCCCGCGTATTGCGCGCGGGTCAGTTCCGGCAAGCCGTAGTACCAGGACGGATCGAAGCGGTAGTCGGCGGAAAGATCCAGGATCACCGCGTCGGCACCGGCATCGTCGAACTGCTGGACGATGTGCGCGGCCTTGCCATTCGGCAACGCCAGCACCACCGCATCGGCACCGAGTTCCGGCAAGTCTTCGTACGCGGGCGAGGTGTAATGCACATCGCCGCCGTAGCCGTCGATGTGGGCGGACACGGGCTGCCCCACCAGCTCGCGCGAGGTGACATAGGCCAGCTCGAACTGCGGATGCGCCGCCAGCAGGCGGATCAATTCGCCGCCCACATGTCCGCGGGCTCCAACGATGCCGATGCGCAAGATGCTCAAGCCGGTTCCTCCAGGGTGGCCGGGCGCGCCTCGCAGGTGCGCACGTAGCGTTCGATCAGGTCGAAGCCCGCCGGCCCGTACCAGTACACCTTCCACTTGTCCTGCTTGATGCAGCCGTCGGATTCGGCGTAGTAGAACGGGTTCACCGGATTGCCGTGGCGCGAGCGCCAGAACAGCGTGGGGTTCTGCTCGCGCATCACCTGCCAAACCGCGCGGCCCAGGCCTTCGCCCTGCGCCTCGTCCAGCACCGCGAACTTGTCGAGGTAGATGCCGGCCTCCTCCTTGGTCAGGATCACCGCCGCGCGGTAGTTCTCGCTGACGTAGGCGCGATGCAGCCTGGTCGTTTCGAAGTAGTCCGGCAGCAGCTTGCGGCCGAACGCGGAGTCGATCAGCCCACGCAGGCGCGGCAGGTCGAAGGCGCTCCAGTCGGCGGCCTCCAGCACGCGCTCGCCGCGCCGCACCAGCGTGCCGGAACCCTTGTGGGTGAACAGTTCCTTGGCCAGTTCCGCCGGCTTGGTGATCGATACCGACGAAGCCAGCGGCAAGCCGTCCAGCAGATCCTTGATCTGCTCGATCTTCACCCGCATGCCGCCTTCGATCCACGGCTGCTGCATCAGGTGCTCGTATTCGGTGGACAGGTTGATCGAATCGATCACCTTGCCGTCGGCATCCAGCAGGCCGCCGGTGCCGGTCAGGAACACGATCTTGTAGGGCTGCAGCACCTGCACCAGTTCGTTGGCGGCGAAGTCGGCGTTGACGTTGAGGATCTGCCCGCCGACGGTTTCGCCCAGCGAGGCGATCACCGGGATCGAACCCGCCTGCAGGCTGGCCTGGATCGGCGCGAGATCAACGCGCTTCACTTCGCCGACCAGGCCGTAGCGGTCGCGGTCGAGGTAATCGGCCTCGAACACACCGGAGACGATGCTGGTCGCGCGCGCGTCGCTGGCCTGCAGCGCTTCCACCAGCTTCAGGTTCTGCGCATGGAACACGCGGCGCACGATGGCCAGCGCTTCCGGCGAGGTCACCCGCAGGCCGTCGATGGTCTGCTTGACGATGCCGGCGGCGGACAGCTCCGCATCCAGCTGCGGGCCGGCGCCGTGGATGACGATGGGGGTCAGGCCCACGTCCTGCAGGAAGGCCAGCGAGGACACCAGCGCATCGAGGTCGTCGCGCAGCACCGCGCCGCCGACCTTGACCACCGCGAAGCGCGCCGCATCCAGCTGCGAGAAGCGCTTGAGGTATTGATTGATTTCCTTGGCACTGCCCATGCTCGACAGCAGCCGCACGATGGTCTGGCGGGTCTGCGGATCGTGGATGGCATTCGAGGTCAACATCGGCGTCACGGCGTGGTGGTTCCAGACATATTGTTTTGAAGCAGGCGGGTGATGGTGCCGGCGTAACGCTGCAATTGTTCCAGCGTGACGAATTCGTCGGCAGTGTGGGCCTGGGCGATGTCGCCCGGCCCGTACACGAGCGCGGTCAGGCCGGCCTGCGAGAACAGCGAGGCTTCGGTCCAGAAATCGACGGCATTGCCGATCGGCAGGCCAAGCTCGTCGGCGAGGTCGCGCGCGGCCAGGCGGCGTTCTTCCGCGGAGGCGGTGTCGCCGGCCGGCAGCGAGGGACCGCGGAAGGTTTCCTCGTAGCGTTCCAGCGCGCCGGCGGCGGCGCAGGCGCCGAAACGCAGGTGCAGCGCGTCGATATCGTGCGACGGCAGCGGACGGAAGCCGAAGCGCACTTCCGCACTCGGCGCGATCATGTTGGCCTTGATCCCGCCTTCGACCTTGCCGATGTTGAAGCGCAGCCCGCTCAGGCCGCCGAAGCGCGAAGCCGCCTCGGCCTCGACCAGGTCCAGTGCCTGGCCGCCCCAGCGCATCGCCTGGTGCAGCGCATTCGCGCTCAGCGCATGCGCACCGGACGCATGCCCGGCCTCGCCCTTGAACTTCATCAGCACCGAGCTGATCCCGCGATGCGCCAGCACCGCCTCGCAGCGCGTGGGCTCGGCGATGATCGCCTCGGAAAACCCGTGGTCGCCGGCGAGGAAGGCGGCGATGCAGCGCGGGTCGTTGGCTTCCTCGTCGGAGGAGAACAGGAACGCGGCATCGCCCTGGGTGGCGTTGGCGGCCGCGATCAGGCCCGCCGCCGCGCCCTTGATGTCGCAGACGCCCAGGCCGACCACGCGATCCTCGAAGCGACGCATCACGTGCGGATCGGCCGTCCACGCTTCCGACGACGGCACCGTGTCGAGGTGCACGTTGAACACGCGCGTCGGCTTGCCGCGCACCGCGAACAGCGAAACCGCGCCTTCGCCATGGTCGACGACCTCGATCTTGAAGTCCGGCAGCTGCGCGCGGATGTAGTCGAAGATCCCGCCGGTGCCGATCAGGCGCGGCGGGTTGCGGGTGTCGAACGACACCAGCGCCTCGAGGTGGCGAAGGACCGCATCCAGCATCTCAGCCATTCCCGCCTTCGCCATTGATCTGCGCCCACAGCGTGCTGCTCATGCCGAACAGCTTGATGAAGCCCTCGGCCTCTTCCACGCCCCAGTCCGCGGACTGCGCGTAGGTCGCGCCCTTGGAATTCAGGATGTGCGGCGAACGCACCGCCACCGCATCGACGCGGCCACCGGTGGTGCGCAACAGCACCTCGCCGTTGACCATGCGCTGCGACGAGGCGAGGAAAGCTTCCAGATCCGTCTTCAGCGGATCGTGGAAGAAGCCCTCGTACACCAGCTCCACCCACTTGCGCGCCACGTCCGGCTTGAAGCGGTTCTGCTGCTTGCTGAGCACCGCTTCCTCCAGCGCGCGATGCGCGGTGAGCAGCGCGACCAGGCCCGGCGCCTCGTACACGATCCGGCCCTTGAGGCCGATGGTGGTATCGCCGGTGTACATGCCGCGGCCCACGCCGTACTGCGCGAACATGGTGTTGAGCTTGGCCAGGATCTTCTCGCCGGGCAGTTCGTTGCCATCCAGCGCGACGGCTTCGCCTTCGACGAAGCGCAGGCTGACTTCCAGCGCCTCGGCCGGCCACTGCTCGCGACGCGCGCACCAGCCGCGCGCGCCCTCGCCCGGCGCTTCCCAACTGTCGATCTCGGCGCCGGACAGGGTCACGCCCAGCAGGTTCTCGTTGATCGTGTACTGCTTCTGCTTGCTGCGCACGCCGAAGCCGCGCTCTTCGAGGTAGGCCTGTTCGTAGGCGCGGGTCTGTGTGTGCTCCTTCTGGATTTCGCGGATCGGCGCGACGATGCGGTAGTCGCCGCTGGCCTTCACCGCCAGGTCGAAACGCACCTGGTCGTTGCCCATTCCGGTGCAGCCGTGGGCGATCGCATTGGTGCCGAGGTCCTTGGCCCGCGCCAGGGCGGCATCGACAATCAGGTAGCGGTCGCTGACCAGCAGCGGGTACTGGCCCTGGTAGGCCTCGCCGGCCTGCACGAACGGCTTGACGAAGCCGTTCCAGATCGCCGGGCCGCCATCGACGGTCACGTGCGAAGCCACGCCGAGCTCGGCGGCGCGTTGCTCGATATAGGCGCGCTCCTCGGCATCCACGCCGCCGGTGTCGGCGAACACGGTGTGCACGTTCCAGCCGCGCTCCTTCAGGTAGGGCACGCAGAAGCTGGTGTCGAGCCCGCCGGAAAAGGCCAGGACGATGTCGCGGGAGTCGTTGGGATTGCTCATGTAGGGAAAGTTCCGGGGGAATTATTGGGACGCGAGCGCGGCCATGATCGCCTTCTGCACGTGCAGGCGGTTCTCGGCTTCGTCGATGGCGATGCAGTTGGGCGAATCCATCACCGCGTCGGTGGCCTTGACGTTGCGGCGCAGCGGCAGGCAGTGCGAGAACACGCCGTTGTTGGTCAGCGCCATCTTGGCTTCATCGACGATGAAGTGCTGGTACTGGTCGCGGATGGGCTTTTCCGGCGCCCAGTTGCCGAAGTACGGCAGCGCGCCCCAGCTCTTGGCGTAGACCACGTCGGCGCCGGCATAGGCGGATTGGATATCGTGGCTGATCGCGAACGAGCCGCCGCTTTCGGCGACGTTGTCGTGCGCCCAGCCGATGTAGCGCTCATCGAGCACGTATTCGGGCGTTGGGCACAACAGGGTCACGTCCATGCCCATGCGGGTGGCGATGGTGAGCGCGGAGTTGGCGACGGCGGTGTTGAGCGGCTTCGGGTGGTAGGTCCAGGTCAGCACGTACTTCTTGCCGCGCAGGTCGGTGGTGCCGAAGTGCTCCTGCAGCGCCAGCACATGCGCCAGTTCCTGGCAGGGATGGGTGATCGTTTCCATGTTGATCACCGGCACCGGCGAGTACTTGGCGAACGACTTCAGCACGATGTCCTCGCGGTCGCGCGACCAGTCCACAAACTTCGGGAAGGCGCGCACGCCGATCAGGTCGACATAGCGGCCCAGCACCTTCGCCACTTCGGCGATGTGCTCCTCGGTGTCGCCGTCCATCACCGTGCCGAGGTCGAATTCGATCGGCCACGCATCCTTGCCCGGCTGCAGGACCACCGCATGCGCGCCCAGCTGGAACGCGCCCAGCTCGAAGCTGGTGCGGGTGCGCATCGACGGGTTGAAGAACACCAGGGCGATGGATCGCCCTTTGAGGTCGTCGCCCAGCTTGCTGCGCTTGAACATGGCGGCGCGCGCCAGCAGCGCGTCGAGATCGGCGCGGCTCCAGTCCTGCGTGTTGAGGAAGTGTTTCATCGTCGATCCCGGTTCCTGAAAGCCAAAACGAAAAAACCCAGCGCGAGGGCTGGGTTCGGAAGAATGCTGCAACAGTGTTGCGCTCCGGCTACCCAGCGAATGAGGTGTCCGGTCGGCGCGCGCGCGAGGTCATGCCGGAGGCCATCCGGGCGGCGTCAGCGTGGCGCGTGGCGAGGTGGGCGTGCATCAGGCGCGGATGCTCGCATGTCGCGCTGCAGCATGCAAGGGTTCGGCGCGGATCAGGGCCCGGTCATTGGCTGCGGGGTGATCGAGACGCGCACGCGCAGGCGATTGCCGGGGTCCTGCGCCAGCCGGGTGCGGAATTTGCTGCCCTTGTAGACGTAGTCCACGTCGTAGGCAATCGGGCGGCGATACTCGCGCAGGACCGGTCCCATTCGACAATTGCTCAGGCCGGCCTCGCGCTCTTCCCTGGTGGTGGTGCCGGTGAGCCGGTCCTTGACCGCGCTGACCACCTTCGACAGGCCGCCGCCGGATGGTTGCCTGGTATCGCAGACCCGCTCCATCCGCGTGGCGCGCAGGGTCTGGTAGATCGGGTTGACCTCCAGCACCTGGGCATAGTCGAAGCGCACGTTTTCCTGCGGCACCACGGTCTCGCGGCCGGCATCCTGCGCCTGCGCGACAGGCGCGGCCAGCAGGCCGGCGAGGGAAAGGCAAAGGCAGCGGAAGGCGAGACGCAACATGGCCGCAAGTCTATCGGTGCGGCGTCGACGGCGGATGAATCGCCGCTGTGCGGCCCGCTACAATGCGTGACCCCACGCGCGTGACGCCATGAACCGGTCCTTGAACAGGTTACACCTCTACAACACCCTGTCGCGGCGGGTCGAGCCGTTCGCGCCGCTCGATCCCGCCTGCCCGACCATGTACGTCTGCGGGCCCACGGTCTACAACTACGTGCACATCGGCAATGCGCGCGGGCCGGTGGTGTTCGGCGTGCTCGCCGCGCTGCTGCGGCGGCGCTACGGCGGCCTGCGCTATGCGCGCAACATCACCGACGTCGACGACAAGATCAACGCGGCGGCAAGGGAGCTGGGCGCGCCGATCTCCGCGATCACCGACAAGTACGCCGCCGCCTACCGCGAGGACATGGCCGCATTGGGCGTCGACGGCGAATTCGCGCCCGACATCGAGCCCGCCGCGACCGCGCACATGCCGCAGATGATCGCGATGATCGAACGGCTGATCGCCGACGGCCATGCCTATGCCGCGGAAGGCCACGTGCTGTTCGCGGTGGCCAGTTTCGACGGCTACGGCAAGCTCTCGCGCCGCGATCCCGAGGACATGCTGGCCGGCGCGCGGGTGGAAGTTGCCCCGTACAAGCGCGACGCCGGCGACTTCGTGCTGTGGAAACCCTCGAGCGACGACCTGCCCGGCTGGGATTCGCCCTGGGGCCGCGGCCGCCCGGGCTGGCACATCGAATGCTCGGCGATGGCCGAGGCCCACCTCGGCCCGACCATCGACATCCACGCCGGCGGCATCGACCTGCAGTTCCCGCACCACGAAAACGAAGTGGCGCAGAGCGAATGCGCGCACGGCGGCCAGGTGTTCGCGCGCTGGTGGCTGCACAACGGCATGCTCAACTTCGGCGGCGCCAAGATGAGCAAGTCGGTCGGCAACATCGAGCGCATCCACGACCTGGTGCGCGCGCACCCGCCGGAAGCGCTGCGCTATGCCCTGCTGTCCGCGCAATACCGGCAGCCGCTGGAATGGTCGGACGGGTTGATCGAGCAATCGGTGCGCACCCTGGACCGGCTGTACGGGACGCTGCGCGACCTCGCCGATGTGCAAGCCGAGCCGGAGATCCCGGCGAGCATCGAGGCCGCGCTGGACGACGACCTCAACACGCCGGCGGCGCTGGCCGAAATCGCCCGCATCGCCGGCGAAGCGCGCAAGGCGGCATCGAGCGGGGAAAAGGCCGCGTTGAAGTCGCAGTTGCTGGGCGCAGGCCGCGTCCTCGGCCTGCTGCAGCAGGCGCCGGCCGCGTGGTTCGCGCGCGGCGCATCGAACGACCAGGATGCGCGCATCCAGGCGCTGATCGACGAACGCATCGAAGCGAAGCAGTCGCGCGATTTCGCCCGCGCCGACGCCATCCGCCAACAGCTGGCCGAGCAAGGCATCCTGCTGGAAGACACGCCGCAGGGCGTGCGCTGGAAACGCGCATGAACGACACCGTGTTCCCGCTCGAAGCCACCCCCGCCGAAGCGCAGGCCGCGATCGCCGAAGAGTTCGCGTTCTTCGGCGACTGGTCGGAGCGCTACCAGTACCTGATCGACCTGGGCCGCAAGCTGCCGCCGTTCCCGGACGACTGGAAGACCGAGCAACACCGCCTGCTCGGCTGCCAGTCGATGGTCTGGATCGTGCCCTCGGGCGATGCCGCGAAACTCGATTTCGCCGCCGCCAGCGATTCGGCCATCGTCTCCGGCCTGGTGTTCCTCGCCCTGCGCGTCTATTCCGGGCGCAGCGCCGGCGACATCCTCGCCACCGAGCCGGACTACATCGCGAAGATCGGCCTGGCCAAGCACCTGTCGCCGACCCGCAGCAACGGCCTGGCCGCGCTGCTGGCCTTCATCCGCGACCACGCCAGGGCCCAGCTCCCGGCATGAGCGAAACCGCCCGGTCGCCGCTGCAGGGCCCGGGTTTCCGCTGGCTGCTGCTGTACCGCATCTGCACCCTGCTCTCCTACCAGATCGTCGCGGTGACGGTCGGCTGGCATGTGTACGAACTGACCCGCGACCCCTGGTCGCTGGGCCTGATCGGGCTGGCGGAAGTGATCCCGTTCTTCTGCGTGGCGCCGTTCTCCGGCTACCTGGTCGACCACCTGCCGCGGCGCAAGCTGGGTGCGGCCGCCTGCTGCGTGCTGGCCGCGAACGCCGCGGTGCTGGCGCTGGTCGCGACCGGCAGGCTGCCGATCGACGGCACCTGGCCGATCTATGCCGCGATCGCGGTCGGCGGCATCGGCCGCTCCTTCCTCGGCCCGGTCTACAACGCCCTGTTCGCGCGGGTGCTCAAGCGCGAGCAGTTCGCGCGCGGCGCGGGCATGGGCAGCGTGGTGTTCCAGGCCGGGCTGGTATTGGGCCCGGCGGCCGGCGGCGTGCTGGTCGGGGCCGCCGGCAAGTCGGCGGCGTATGCGCTGGCGGCCGGCTTCGCCATCGCCGCCGCGCTGGCGCTGCTGCGGATGCCGGTCACCGAACCCGCGCCGCAACTGCAGCGCGGCCCGGTATTCGCCAGCATCGGCGAGGGCCTGCGCTTCGTGTTCGGCCACCAGGTGCTGCTCGCCGCGCTGGCGCTGGACATGTTCGCGGTGCTGTTCGGCGGCGCGATCTCGCTGGCCCCGGCCTTCATCAAGGACGTGCTGCATGCGGGCCCGGAAGCGCTGGGCATCCTGCGCGGCGCGCCGGCGCTGGGCTCGGTGGCGGTGGCGGTGTGGCTGTCGCGCCGCCCGCTGCAGGCCAATGCCGGGCGCATCCTGCTCGGCGCGGTGGTCGGCTTCGGCGCCTGCATGGTCGGCTTCGGGCTGAGCCAGCTGTTCTGGCTGTCGGCCTCCTTCCTGCTGCTGTCCGGCGTGTTCGACGGCGTCTCGGTAGTGCTGCGCTCGACCATCCTGCAGCTGTCCACCCCCGACGACATGCGCGGGCGGGTGTCCTCGGTCAACAGCATCTTCATCAGCTCGTCGAACGAACTCGGCGCGTTCTATTCCGGCGCGATGGCGCGGCTGCTCGGGCTGGTGCCGAGCGTGGTGCTGGGCGGTTTCGTGACCATGGGCGTGGTCGCAGCCACCGCGTGGAAGGCGCCGAAGCTGCGCCAGCTCGACCTGCGCGACATCCAGTAAAGAAAAACCCCGCCGAGGCGGGGTTTTTCGAACCGGGCAACGACCGACCTCAATCGCCCATCTGCTTCTGCAGGTGTTCCCAGCGCTCCTGCGCATCGATGGTGCGCTCCGCCTGCGGGCGCGCCTCGAGGCGGTCCAGGCCGATTTCCTCGCCGGTGTCCACGCAGTAGCCGTAATCGCCGCCATCGACGCGCTTCAGCGTGCTGTCGATCTTGCCGATCAGCTTGCGGTAGCGGTCGCGGGTGCGCAGTTCCAGCGCGTTCTCGGTCTCGCGGCTGGCGCGT
>Ga0208826_1002302_pt1 | contig 14386 bp, 10 predicted proteins | sample AD_UKC115_MetaG_FD_184451 | JGI IMG/M metagenome (GOLD analysis project Ga0208826, IMG submission 184451) | Active sludge microbial communities of municipal wastewater-treating anaerobic digesters from Hong Kong - AD_UKC115_MetaG (SPAdes)... | ecosystem: Engineered > Bioreactor > Anaerobic >...
GCAGAAACCCGCAAAAGCGAAAAAAGAAGAAAAGAACCGCTTCCCGACCGAATTCCGGAACGGCAAACCGGTTTTCAAAAAGCGGGAACCTCGTAAATAAAGCAGAAAGCCGGAGCGCGCGTATGGAATACGGGCCTCCGGCTTTTTTGATGCGGAATTTGAACGGATGCGCCCGGGAGAAGAACAGATCTCCGGTTTTCTTCGCTGGAAATAATCAAAAACCGTTCGCGGCGCCCCCGAGAGAAAAACAGGACCGTTTTTTTCGCCGGCGGGCGGAGCCTGCCGACCCGGTCTGCGGGATGGGCGGGCGTTTTTTGTTTTGCCCGACCCCGGCCTGCTCCGGGGAAAGGTGCCTGCCGGGCAAAAACGAAACGGCAAGGCATGAAACCCGCATCCCCTCTCATACCTTTTTCTGCGGAAACGCGGCGCTTCGCCAAAGCGTTCCGGCAAAAAAGGAGGCCGTACCATGAAAGAAAATGGCTGGTTCCGGAGTATCTTCTGCGCCGTGCTCACCGTCGCGGCGGCATCCGTGCTCATCCTGCGTTCCTCGGAAGCCGCGGCGGGCGCGAGGTACGGCCTCTCCCTCTGCGCGGGTACGGTGATCCCGGCCGTATTTCCTTTTATGGCGCTGTGCGTATTCGCCTGCGAAAGCCCGGCCGCCTCGTTTTTCTCCCGGCTGCTCTCCCTGCCGGCGAAGCTCTTTCGCCTGCCGGGGAACTGCGGGGGCATCCTGCTCGCCTCGCTGATCGGCGGATACCCTTCCGCCGCGAAATGCGCCGGCGACTACTATAAATCCGGGCTGATCGGCCGGGAGACCGCTGAGCGCCTGCTGACCTTCTGCGTCAACGCAGGGCCCCCTTTTCTGCTCTTTGCCGTCGGGAAGGCGGTCTTCGGTAGCGTCCGTACCGGGGCGTTTCTCTGGGTCTCCCAGCTCGCCTCCTCCATGGTGATCGGCCTCCTCGGCGCGCTTTTCGCAAAGAGGCCGGAGAAAGCCCCGGATGCCTGCCCGTTTTCCGGCAGAGGGGCGGCATCCTCCGCGACGCACGCCGTGATCGCCGCCGCGGACGCCTGTTTTACGATGTGCGCATTCATTACGGCCGCCTGCGCGCTGACGGAGCTTTTCGACGCGGGGGTGCTCGCCGGCTTTTTTCAGAAATATCCTATCTCCCGCGTGCTGTTCGACGGGCTGTTTGAGGTCACCTCCGGCTGCACAGAGGCCGGCAGGCTCGGCGGGGCCGCAGGCATCCTCGCGGCGGCCGGGATCGCTTCCTTCTCCGGCATCTCCGTCATCCTGCAGGTGGCAGGCATTCTCGAAGGCAGTGGCATCCGGCTCGGAAAGTTTCTGCTCTCCCGGCCGCTCCATGGGCTGCTGACCGCGGCGTTCTGCGGGGTACTGCTCCGGATGTTCCCGGAGGCGGTCGAGAGCGCCGTCTCTTTCGACGGCGTCACGGAGGCGGCCATCTCGGCCTCGGCGCCCGCGGCGGTGAGCCTGCTGTGCATGACGGCGCTGTTTCTCGTGGCTGCCGTACCAGAAAGAAAACTGGAAAAAGAACCGGGAAAACCTGTCTTCGTCTCTTTTCTGGCGAAATATTCAAAAAAACGACATGGAAATCCGGGCCGTTCTCTGCTATAATGGAAGACGTCAGGAGAAAGGGGTCAGCCCCCGGAAAGGCCGGTGAACCGATGAAAACTTTTTTTGATAAAGAGATCGAGCACCGCTGCGAATACTGCACGGAGGGATGGCTCTCCTCCGACGGCAAAAACGTGCTCTGCAGGAAGAAGGGCGTGGTCGCCCCGGGATATTCCTGCTCCGCATTCCGGTATGACCCGCTTCTCCGCGTGCCGAAAATCCCCGCGCCGCCGCGGGAGACCTACCGCCCGGAGGATTTTCAGCTCTGAAGGGGAGGAATCCCCTCTTTTTTATAAAAACCCGGAGGACGTCTATGAAACATGGTCTGATCGCTTTAGCTGCGGCAATCCTGCTGCTGACCGCCCTTGCCGTACCCTCTTTCGCGGAGACGAACGCCGTGGAGAACCTGTTTCTCCTAAAGTACGACGAGGCTGTCTCCGAAAAGGAGGCTCTCGCCTACGCCGTGGAAAACGGCTTTTCGTATGTCGTTCTGGAGGATTTCCCTGCCGGCGCCACGGGTGATTTCTGCGACGCCGCCGCTCAGGTGGGTGTCGGCGTCTTCATCCGGCAGGACGGCGATACCGAAATCAAGACGAGCACCGCGGAATCCCCGGCCTTCGCCGGCGTATTGATCGGCTGGACCGGGGACGCCTTTGAGACGATGACCGCGCTCTCCTCCGCCGCCGGCGAATACGGCGCGGCCGGAGTCTGGTTCTCCGAGCCGGTCTCCTCCCTGCCGGAGGATCTCGCCGCTTCGGTGGAACAGTGGCGGGAAAACGGCGTCTGCGGCTGGCTCTTTGCGGAGATCGACCGCTCGGTCTATTCCGAAGCCGGATATGCGGAGGAACTGGCCGCGTGGATCTCGGTTGCCGGAGAGACGCCGCTCGCCACGGTGAACGACCTCGGGCGCATCCTGTCTCCGGTCGTCTCCGGCGATTTTTACGGGGACGAGGCCGAGCTCTGCTATCAGTACACCGCCGACCGGATGTTGGGCGCCTGGGGCTTTGCCGTCGACGACTATGCCGCCCTGAAGCGGAACGCGTATGGCAGCGCCTCCTCCCTGATCGCGGAATTCGGCTCCGAGACGCTCTTCGACGTCAGCGAATGCCTCGCGATCTCCTCCGATTTCGACATCACCCGCCCGGCTGCTTATGACCTGACCTTCAGCGGCTCGTCCTACACCATCATGGGCACCTCCGATCCGGACCAGCCGCTTTATATGGACGGAGCGGAGATCGAACGGATCAGCACGACGGGGCTCTTCACGGTCAACGTGCCGCTCGACTATAAGACAAACACCTTCGTCTTCTCGCAGGGCGGAAAAAGCATCACCGTGACGATCCGGAAGCCCTCCTCCGACACGGTCTCCACCATCAGCAAAATCACCTCCTGCCAGCCCTCCGCCGATCTGATCGTGACCGAGGGACAGGAGATCACTCTCTCCTGCATCGCGCCGAGCGGAGGTTCCGTCACCGCGACCGTCGACGGCCAGACCGTTTCGCTCAAGCAGGCCGCTGCGACCGCCTACAACGGCGTTCCGGCGACCTTCAAAAAGACCTTTACGTTTACCGGGCGTGGTGATTATCCGGCCGGAGAGACCTCCGAGGCGGGCACGGTCGTCTTTGCGCTCACCTATAACGGCAGCACCTCCACCAGAGAGAGCGCCGGAAAAGTCTACGTCGGCGACGGCAGCACGCCGGTCCTTGTCCGCACGATCAACAACAACGCCGGCATCGAACCGGAGGCGCAGGATTCCGGCGCCTACCTCACCACGCTGCGGAAGGGCTGCACCGACGAAGTGCTGGATTCCACCGACAGCTGGTACCTGCTCTCCTGCGGCGGATATGTGAAAAAGACGCACGTCGAAGTTGTGACCGGCGCTTCGGAACTCGACAACTCTGTCTCCTCCGCCGCCTATACCGACGGCGGCAACTACGAGGCGGTCACGCTCTCCTGCTCCGTACTTCCGGCCTACGAGGCGGAATTCTGCGGCCGCTATCTGAAAGTAAAACTCTATCACACCTCGATGGACTGCGACGTGACGGCACTCAACGACTCCAGCCGCCTGTTCTTCCGCCTCCGCACGGAGGCCGACGAGACGGACGGCAGCGTCACGCTGTTTCTTTACTCGAGGGACCCGATCTGGGGATACGACGTCAGCACGGACGAGGAAGCGAACACCCTCCGAATCGCGTTGAAGTCGTACCCAAAGCTCTCCGACAGCCTGTCGAAGCCGCTTGAGGGCGTGACGATCGCCGTCGCCGCCGGTCACGGAGGCCCTGACCCCGGCGCGCTGAGCGTCATGGGCGAAAAGGGCGTCTACGAATCGGAGATCAACTACGCGACCTGCGCCGTTCTGGTGGATAAGCTCATGAATCTCGGCGCCGACGTAACCTTCATCTACACGGGCGACGAGAAGTTGGACGCCGAGAGCAGAATGTCCCCGGCGCACGACGTGATGGCGGATTTCTACATCTGCATCCACGCCAACGCCATCGCGGAGAGCGCGGACGCCAACCTCTACTGCGGCACGGAAGTTTACTTCCACGAGGAGACTTCCCGGCGCTTCGCCGAGCTGCTCGCCGCCTACATCAGCACCGCCACCGGACGCGACAACGAAGAAGCGCATCAGGACTATTACACCGTCACGCGGATGACCTACTGCCCCTCCGTGATGATCGAAACGGGCTATCTCTCCAACCCGGCGGAACTCGAGAATTTAACCGACCCGATGATGATCGAGCGCACCGCCTGGGCCATCGTCCGCGCGGTAACGGAGATGCTGGAATAAGGCCGCAGAGATCCTGCGGAGAAAATAAAAAACGGTCCGGGGATGCTCTCCGGGCCGTGTTTTTTATAAAGAGAGAATCGGGCGCGGGAAAAAGCACCTTGGTGACAATGGAATCGGAGGTTTTGCAGGCAGGCCCCGCCTCCCCTCAAAAAAAGCTCGGCCTGCGGAATTTTTCCTTCCACAGGCCGTGTTTTCCTATATTGGTTTCCTTCGCCGGCCCAAACGGGTTTCCTGTAAATGCGGCTCCCATCCCGGAAATTCAAGATCTCCGCCGAAGGAGGATTTTCCGCCTCCGGTACCCAATTCATCGTCCAAACAAACGCGAAACCTGTGCTGCCGGGGAATTCCCTCTTTCCCGTCAAAACCGATTCCCGGAGAGCGCCCGGCTGCGGATTCTCATTTAAAATACATATAGAGCTGGCATTTGATCATGCCGTTGTAGAGCTTGCGGCGACGGTCCGCCTTTTGGCCGAAAAGCCGCTCAAATTCCTCGTCCGGCGAGATGACCGCGACACTCGCGCCTTCCCCCGCATGGAGAACGGTGCCGAGCGCCTTGTAAAGCTCCTCGGCGGCCTGGATATCCAGGAGGCGCTCGCCGTAGGGCGGGTTGCAGAGGACGATCAGCCGACCCTGTTCCGGCGGCTCCGGCTGGCGGAACTCATGGATGTCGCCCTGGCGCGCCCGGATCTTCCCGGCGACGCCCGCGTTTTCGGCGTTCTCCAGTGTGAGGGCGATGGCCGCAGGATCAATATCCCAGCCGTAACCCATAAACGGGGCGTCCTGATGTACCTCCTCAAGACAGAGGCCGCGCTGCTCCGCCCAGATCTCCGGCGGGAAACAGCCCCACTGCTCCGCGGCGAAATGCCGGCGGATGCCCGGGGCGATATTGAGCGCCTTCAACGCCGACTCGATCAGCAGCGTCCCCGAACCGCACATCGGGTCGCAGACAACGCTGTCCGGATAGACGTGCGCGAGGTCCGCGATGCCGGCGGCGATCGTCTCCTTGATCGGCGCCTCGACCGAATTGAGCCTATAACCGCGCTTGTGCAGGCCGGTGCCGCTGGTATCAAGCATCAGCATCACGCGGTCCTTCAGCATCATGAACTGCACCTGCAGCACCGGGCCGGTCTCCTCGAACCAGCTCTGGTGGTAAACGCCCTCCAGCCGCTTTACGATGGCACGCTTGATGATGGCCTGGCAGTCCGACATGCTGTAAAGCTGGCTCTTGACCGTGCGTCCCTTGACCGGGAAGGCGTCCTTGCAGGAGAGGAATTCCTCCCACGGAACCGCAAGCGTGCCCTGAAACAGCTCCTCATAGCTCCTCGCCTCGAACGTGGAGAGGATGATCTGCACGCGCTCGGCCGTGCGGAGACGCAGGTTCGCCCGGGCAACGTCCGCAAAGCTGCCGGTAAAGGAGACGCGGCCGTCCTCGGAGACGATGTTTTCGGCACCCATGCGCTTCATTTCGCCGGAGAGCACGCTCTCAAGGCCAAACAGACACGGGCAGGATATGGTCAGCTGATCCATGGATGATTCCCTTTCCGGCTTTTTTGCCGAATTCAATATTGCGGCGGCTGCTTGATGCGGGCCATGAGGCAGGTATCCACATACTGCCCGTCCCGGAGGATCGCCATGCGCTTCCGGCCTTCGATTTCAAAACCAAATTTTTGATACAAATGAATCGCGCGGTCGTTGTCCACGTCGACTTCCAGCTCGATGCGCGTAAGACCCAGCCAGTTGTCCGCAAGGTCGATGATCTGTTTCATCAGTGCCGTGCCGACGCCCTGATTCTGATAGTCTTTGTGTACGCAGATGCCGAATTCCGCGGTGTGGGCGATGCGGGGGCGGCTGCCCTGCTCAAGGCCGGCCATGCCGATGACGCTCTCGCCGCCGCAGGCCTGCGGGATGACCGCAACGAATTCATAATTATTGGGCCTCAGATTGCCGATAAAATTCTCCGTCTGCTCGATGCGCTCGGAGGGCATCGCAAGCATGAAGCGCGCGGTCTCCGGCTGTCGGCGGATGATATTGATGTCGTCGGCATCCTCCGGACGAACCGGACGGATCAGAAAGTCCTGCACCATAAAACCTCCCTCATAAAAAGCGACAGACCGGCAAAGCACCGGCCCGTCTAAGAATTGTCTCTGCTGTGCGGATCAGCCGGTGATCTTCGCCTTCAGGTCGGCGATCTTCGCCGATACCTCCCCGGCGATCTCCTCACAGTGCTGCTCCACCTCGTCGTATTTCGCGGCCTGCTTCGCGGCGGGAATCTTGGCGCGCTCGGCGGCCTTGTCGATATAATCGAGCCGCTGACCGAGAACCGTCATCGAATCCTGCAGAAACTGCCGCGTCTTGCCGAGTTCCTCGCGGAAATGCTCAAGATCGGTGTTGACGCTCTCAACCGAGCCCTGCGCGTCGGCGATCATGCTCTGAGCACCGTTCTTTGCGCCCGTGAGCATGGATTTTGCGGAGGCCTCCATGCTGCTGAAGCCGTCGAGCCAGCGCTGCTTCTGCTCGCCGTGCTCACGGTTTTCCGCCTGGAAGGCATCCACCTTATCCTCAAGCTGGCGGTTCAGTTCCTTTGCGATGGTAAGCTCCTTCTCCGTGTCGCCGTTTTTCCTTTTTATAGCGTCCAGCTGGTCCTCAAGGTTTCCGCAGTGCTCCTTGAGAGACATATAATGCTCCCGAAGCTCCTCATATGCGGCGGAAAGTTCCTGAAAATTCTTCTCTCCCTGGGCGAGCGCGTCGCTTTTTTCTTTGAGCTGGGAATCCATCTGCCGGATCTCAAGATCCGCCTTCTCCTGGGCCGCCGTATGCTCCGCGTTGAGGTTGTCGATATACTTCAGCACTTCCTCTTTGTTGAAGCCGCCGAAGGTGGATTTTGAGAAAATAACCTGTTCGGACATGGAGGTCTCCCCTTCCGCATGAATGATGCTATCCCATCGCCGCAGGCGGGCCAATAAAATAACCATATAACAGCCGCCCTGCCGGTATTGCGGTTATTATAGCATAAATTGCCGCATTTTAACAGCTCATTTGGAAAAATTGTGTCAAATCCGGTTTTCAAGGATAGGTTTAAGGAATTGCCCGGTGTAGGATTCCGGGCACGCGGCGACTTCCTCGGGCGTGCCGCTGACGACCACGGCGCCGCCCCTGTCTCCGCCCTCCGGGCCGAGGTCGACCACATAATCCGCGACCTTGATGACGTCGAGGTTGTGCTCGATCAGGATGACCGTGTTGCCGACGTCGACCAGCCGCTGCAGCACGTCGATCAGCTGACGCACGTCGTCGGTGTGCAGGCCGGTGGTCGGCTCGTCGAGGATGTAGATGGTCCTGCCGGTCGGGCGGCGCGAGAGCTCCGACGCAAGCTTGACCCTCTGGGCTTCGCCGCCGGAGAGCGTGGTCGCGGACTGGCCGAGACGCACGTAGCCGAGGCCGACGTCGTAGAGCACTTCGAGACGCCGCCGAAGCTTCGGCAGATTCTCAAAGAACTGCATGGCCTCCTCCACCGTCATATCCAGCACGTCGGCAATGTTTTTGCCTTTATATTTGACTTCCAGCGTCTCGCGGTTGTAGCGCTTACCCTTGCAGACTTCGCAGGGCACATAGACGTTGGGCAGGAAATTCATTTCAATCTCGATGATGCCGTTGCCCTCGCAGGCCTCGCACCGCCCGCCACGGATGTTGAAGCTGAAGCGTCCGGTGCCGTAGCCGCGCGCCTTGGAATCGGCGGTGCTGGCAAAAAGATCGCGGATATCGGTGAAGAGGCCGGTGTAGGTCGCCGGATTGGAGCGCGGGGTGCGGCCGATCGGCGACTGGTCGATACAGATCACCTTGTCGAGATTCTCGATGCCCTGGATCCCCTCGCATTTTCCGGGAATGCCCTTCGCGCCGTTGAGGTCGCGCACCAGCGTCTTAAAGAGCACTTCGTTGACGAGGGAGCTCTTTCCGGAGCCGGAGACGCCGGTCACCGCCGTCATCACGCCCAGCGGGAACGTGACATCGATGTGTTTGAGGTTGTTTTCGTGCGCGCCGAGGACCTTGAGGAATTTTCCGTTCCCCTGGCGGCGCGCCTCCGGGATTTCGATTTTCTTTTTTCCGGAGAGGTACTGGCCGGTGATGGAATATTCGCAGGCCATGACCTCCTGCGGCGTGCCGGCGCAGACGATCTTCCCGCCGTGGATGCCCGCGCCCGGGCCGATATCCACGAGGTAATCCGCGGCGAGCATCGTATCCGTGTCGTGCTCGACGACGATCACGGTGTTGCCGAGGTCGCGCAGGCGCTTCAGGGTTGCGATCAGCTTGCCGTTGTCGCGCTGGTGCAGGCCGATGCTCGGCTCGTCAAGGATATACAGCACGCCCACCAGCGAGGAGCCGATCTGCGTGGCAAGGCGAATCCGCTGGCTCTCGCCGCCGGAAAGCGTCTGCGCCGCGCGCGAAAGCGTCAGATATTCGAGCCCGACGCTCTGCAGGAAGCCGAGGCGGGCCTTGATCTCCTTTAAAATCTGGTGCGCGATCAGCTCCTGCCGCGGCGTCAGACTTGCACCTTCAATGAAATCCAGCGCCTGCGAGACGGACATATTCGTGAAGCCGCTGATATTGATGCCGCCGACCGTGACGGCCAGCGAGACCTTCTTCAGCCGGTCTCCGTGGCACTCCGGGCACGGGACCGCGCGCATCAGGGTGGCGATCTCCTCGCGCATCCATTCGCTGTTCGTCTCGCGGAACCGGCGCTCCAGATTGTTGGCAATGCCCTCAAATTCCGTATGGTAGACGCCGTACATCGCGTCGCTCTCGCGCTGGACGGTCATCTTTTTCCCTTTGGAGCCGTACAGCAGCACATCGATGACCTCTTTCGGCAGTTCCCCGACCGGCACATCCAGCGAGAAATGGTATTCCTTCGCCAGCGCGTTGTAGTACATCTCCGCCATGCCGCCCTCGGCATAATACCAGCCGGATGCGCGGATGGCGCCTTCCCGGATGGAAAGGCGCTTGTTGGGCAGGATGAGATCGGGGTCGACGCGCATGAAGACGCCGAGGCCGGTGCATTTTTCACAGGCGCCGAAGGGGCTGTTGAACGAAAACATGCGCGGCGTCAGTTCCTCAACGGAGATTCCGTGCTCCGGGCAGGCGTAATTCTGCGAGAACAGCATGTCCTCGCCGTCCACGACGCCGACCACGGCCAGCCCGTCCCCGAGCCCGAAGGCGATCTCCAGCGAGTCGGTCAGGCGGGAGCGGATCTCCGGCTTGACGACCAGACGGTCGACGATGACGTCGATGCTGTGCTTGAGATTTTTGTCGAGCAGGATATCCTCGTTGAGATCGTAGATGCTGCCGTCGATGCGGGCGCGGACGTACCCGGCCTTGCGGGCACTGTCAAGCTCCTTGATATGCTCGCCCTTCTTCCCGCGGACGACCGGCGCCATGACCTGAATCTTCGTGCCGACCGCGAGCGCCATAACCTGATCGACCACCTGATCGACGGTCTGCTGCTGGATCTCGCGGCCGCAGATCGGGCAGTGCGGAGTGCCGATGCGCGCATAGAGCAGCCGGAGGTAGTCGTAGATCTCGGTGACCGTGCCGACGGTGGAACGCGGGTTCCGGCTCGTGTTCTTCTGGTCGATGGCGATGGCAGGAGAGAGACCCTCGATGCTGTCCACATCGGGCTTGTCCATCTGGCCGAGAAACATCCTCGCATAGGAGGAGAGGCTCTCGATATACCGGCGCTGACCGTCGGCAAAGATCGTGTCGAACGCCAGCGAGCTCTTCCCAGAACCGGACAGCCCCGTAAAAACAATCAGCTTGTCCCGCGGCAGTTCAAGATCGATGTTCTTCAGATTGTGCTCTCTGGCGCCTTTTATTGTGATGACGTTGCTTCCCATAAATCCGCTCCGTTTTCGTAAATTCCTTTATAGTTTCCGTCTCCGCTTCTCCATCTCTTCATGGAGCTTTTTGATGCGGTCGCGGAGATACGCGGCATGCTCAAATTCGAGGATCTTGGCGGCATTGTGCATCTCGGCGGTAAGCTTCTGCACCTCCGCCTCCATCTCCTTGTAGGTCTGCCGCTTCTTGCCGACAGCCTCGTCGTCCTTGTGCGAGGAGATCTCGATGATGTCGCGGACTTCTTTTTTGATCGTCTGCGGCGTGATGCCGTGCTCCTCGTTGTACTGCTGCTGGATCTTGCGGCGGCGCTCCGTCTCGGTGAGCGCCTGCTCCATGCTCGGCGTGACGGTATCGGCGTACATGATGACCTTGCCGTTTGCGTTTCGCGCCGCGCGGCCGATGGTCTGGATCAGCGAGGTGGCGCTGCGCAGGAATCCCTCTTTATCCGCGTCGAGGATCGCAACCAGTGAAACCTCCGGGATATCGAGCCCCTCGCGCAGCAGGTTGATGCCGCAGAGCACGTCGAATTCGCCGAGGCGCAGATCCCGGATGATCTCCATGCGCTCGATCGTATCGATATCGTGGTGCATATAGCGCACGCGGATGCCCATCGTGCCGAGATACTCGGTCAGGTTCTCCGCCATCTTCTTCGTCAGCGTCGTGATCAGGACGCGCTCTTTTTTCTCCACGCGCTGGTTGATCTCCGAGATCAGATCGTCGATCTGCCCCGCAACCGGGCGGACGCTGATCTCCGGGTCAAGCAGTCCGGTCGGGCGGATGACCTGTTCGACAAGCTGGGTGCTGTGCTCCCGCTCGTAGTCGCTCGGCGTCGCGCTCACATAGACGATCTGGTTGAGCTTCGTCTGGAACTCGTCGAAGCGGAGCGGCCGGTTATCCATCGCGGAGGGCAGCCGGAAGCCGAAATCCACGAGGCACTTCTTTCTCGAATAATCGCCGCCGCTCATCCCGCGGACCTGCGGCAGTGTGACGTGGCACTCGTCGATGAAGAGCAGGAAATCCCTCGGGAAATAATCGAGCAGCGTGGTCGGGCAGGAGCCAGGCTCCCTGCCGGAAAGAACCCGCGAATAGTTTTCGATGCCCTTGCAGAAACCGACCTCGGTCAGCATCTCGACGTCGTACCGGGTGCGCTCCTCGATGCGCTGGGCCTCGATCAGCTTGCCCGTATTCTTAAAATATTCCACCCGCTCGTCACACTCGCGCTCGATCTCATCGATCGCGCGCTCCATCTTCTCCTTCGGCACGATGTAGTGGGAGGCCGGATAGATGGCGATATGGCTGACGACATCCTTGAGCTCGCCCGTTACAGCGTTGATCTCGGAGATGCGGTCCACCTCGTCGCCGAACCACTCGATGCGCACGACCGTATCTGTAGAATACGACGGGAAGACCTCCAGCACGTCGCCGTGGACGCGGAACTTGTTGCGCACAAGATTCATGTCGTTGCGCTCATACTGCATGCTGACGAGCTGCGAGACGACCTCGTCCCGGTTTTTCGTCATGCCCGGGCGCAGGGAAACCACCATCGTGCGGTAATCGATCGGGTCGCCGAGGGAGTAGATGCTCGAAACTGACGAGACGATCAGCACGTCCCGCCGCTCGGAGAGCGCCGCCGTCGCGGAGTGGCGCAGCTTCTCGATCTCATCGTTGATGGCGCTGTCCTTCTCGATATAGGTGTCCGTGCTGGGGATGTAGGCCTCCGGCTGGTAATAATCGTAATAGGAGACAAAATACTCGACGGCGTTCTTTGGGAAGAACTCCCTGAATTCCGAGCAGAGCTGCGCGGCCAGCGTCTTGTTGTGGGAGAGAACGAGCGTCGGCCGGTTGACGGCTTCGATGACTTTCGCCATCGTGAAGGTCTTGCCGCTGCCGGTGATGCCGAGGAGCGTCTGCTCCCGGTCGCCGCGGCGGATTCCCTCGACCAGCTTCTCGATGGCCTGCGGCTGGTCGCCTGTCGCCCCAAAAGGCGCGTGCAGCTCAAAATCCACGGATTTGCCCCCTTTTTTCTCTTTCGGATTGCGTGAACATTTGTTCGTGCCCGTTCTTCTTATTGTAGCACAGATCAATTTTTATGTCAATCAGGGGACCCCCGGAAAAGAAAAAGGCACCGCCGCAAAAAACGCGGCCGTACCCCCTGCGGACCCATCTGTTCTGAAGCGCCGGCCGGCCCGGGAATCCCGCCCCCGGCTCACGGTGCCGCCGGCCTCACTCCGGACTCCGGCAGTCCCGGTTTTCACCAAAAAACAGGATCTCCCAGCCAACGTAAACGGGCAAAGAAACGCGTCGGACCCTGCCGTTCGTCGGACGGAAGGCGCCCCGCCTCCATGTTTCCGGCGTTTTCCATTACCGGAAGACGATCTCGAATTCCTCGCAGACGACGGGCGTATCGTCGGTAAACTCGATGCCGCAGTCTTTACAGTCGGCCCCGAAAGCCTCGGCGTGTACCCGGCGCCAGTGCGCGAGACTCTGGTCGCCCTCGCCCTCCTTCGCCGCAAACGCTTCACCAACGTCCTTAAAAGGCACGATATCGGCCTTCACGGTGCGCAGAATGCAGACGGCCTCGCCCGTGGAATCGAAGATCACGCTGTAATCTCCGGCCTCCGGGACCTTCTCCTCCCAGACCGCGTAGCAGGGCCAGGCCGAGCTTGTGGCGGTCTTGATCCCGGCCATGACGAGCGCGGCCAGCTTATCCGCCGTCCTTCCGCCGCCGCCGAAGGCCCAGCAGCTGTGATATGAAGTTTCGGGCGTCAGCTCGGCATTATGCCTGCAGAAGCTCTCCCAAAGCAGTTCCGGCTTCATTTTGCATTCCTCCCCGTCAGATTCTGACCTCCGAAGTGCCCTTTTCCGAGAGGTAGGTGGCCTCCAGATCGGAAATATGAAGCAGGACCGCCAGCGGGTACTGCTCGTAGGCGTGGCTGATGGTGTAGCCGCCGGCCTTGGCAGATTCGTCGAAGCCGCCCATGTGCCAGCGGATGGCCATGGCCTCCTCGTCGCTCAGCGTCATGTACTTGTTGATCAGGTAGACGGATTTTTCGCCGTGGCCCATCGGGAACTGGTCCTCGATGGTGTAATACGGCTTCTGCTCCCACTGGCCGTGCTCGTTTTTGACGTTGCGCAGGCCGATGGAATAGAAATTCGCCTTGCAGACGTCATGCAGCAGGCCGCAGACCGCCACCGTCTCCTCGGTATACCCGCCGAATTCCGCGGCATGTTTCTGCAGCAGATGATAGACGTTCAGGCTGTGGGTGACAAGGCCGGCGTCGCAGGCGCAGTGATAGCGCGTGGAAGCCGGCGCGATGAAAAAGTCCGTGCTCAAAAGCCAATCCAGAAGGCCGTCCGCACCGGGGCGGGTAACGGCCGCTTTATAAATATCAAGAAAATCCTGTTTGACGCTCATGTTGTCCTCCGTTTCAGTCCGGTCGATACCCCTCGGGCAGATTCCGCTTATGCTCCGTAACGCGATGGGCGTGCTCAATGACGGCCCGGGAACGCTCGTCGATCGGCTTTCCGGCAAGATAATCGTCGATGGCGGCATAAGTGACGCCCATCTCGCCCTCGTCCGTCTGGCCCTCATACAGCCCGGCGGAGGGCGCTTTTCCGATGATGTGGGGCGGCGCGCCCAGCCAGCGCAGGTATTCATACACCTCGGTCACCGTCAGGTCGTAGATCGGGTTGAAGTCGAAGGCGCCGTCGCCCCACTTCGTAAAATACCCCATATAGCGCTCGCTGCGGTTCCCGGTGCCGGCCACAAGGCAATTCTCCGTCTGGGCAATACTATAAAGAGTCGTCATCCGGAGCCGGGGCGCGATGTTTGCGAGGGCCATCGGCGCCAGCTCAAGGCCGATCGCCTCCGTCAGCGCGGTACGGGCATTGGTCAGATCGACCGTCCGCATGGGGATCCCGTACTGCTGCGCCAGCGCGGCGGCATCCTGCATATCCTCGGCGTAATTCCGCGCCGAGGCGCAGGGCATGGCGACCGCAATGACCTTTTCACAGGCCTTTTTGCACAGGATGCCGACAAGGGCGCTGTCCTTGCCGCCGCTGTTTCCGAATACGGCGCCGGA
>Ga0208826_1002310_pt1 | contig 14357 bp, 14 predicted proteins | sample AD_UKC115_MetaG_FD_184451 | JGI IMG/M metagenome (GOLD analysis project Ga0208826, IMG submission 184451) | Active sludge microbial communities of municipal wastewater-treating anaerobic digesters from Hong Kong - AD_UKC115_MetaG (SPAdes)... | ecosystem: Engineered > Bioreactor > Anaerobic >...
TATTCAACAAGTTCACTGTTGCATATATCACCCTTGATGAATTTAAACCTCTCTTTTTGTTCTTGTGCGAGGCTTGCAAGGTTTTCGAGATTGCCTGCATATGTGAGTTTATCTAATCCGATTATCTCTCTATCTTTATGTCTTTCGAGATAGTAATACACAAAATTACTTCCGATGAATCCTGCACAGCCTGTAACTAAGAGTGTCATTTCTCATCCCTCGCAATGCTTAAAATGTATTGACCATACTCGGTCTTGGCATATTCTTTCCCAAGTTTCATCAATTGATCTTTCTTAATCCATCCATTTCTGTACGCTATTTCTTCCAAGCATGCGATGTAAAGACCCGTTCTTTGCTGTATCGTCCTCACGAAATCAGAAGCTGCTGCAAGCCCATCGAACGTGCCCGTGTCGAGCCATGCAAATCCTCTGCCAAGTAGTTCTACCTTTAACTTTCCTTCTTTAAGATACGCTCTATTCAAATCCGTTATCTCCAGTTCCCCTCTCGGAGATGGTTTCAAACTCTTGGCCTTCTCAACGACAGTATTATCGTAAAAGTACAGACCAGGAATTGCATAGTTTGATCTTGGATTCTTTGGTTTCTCTTCCAAGCTCAAAACATTTCCATTCTCATCAAACTCAACGATTCCAAATTCACTAGGATCGTTCACGTAATAACCAAATATGATGGCTCCATCTTGTAGTTTTGCAGCTTCCTTAAGCCTTGGTCCAAAACCTTGTCCGTAGAACACATTATCGCCAAGAATCAAACAAACTGTATCATCACCAATGAAATCCTCACCAACTATGAAAGCATCGGCCAATCCTCTTGGAACATCTTGAACCATGTATTTCAGTTCAATACCGAATTGACTTCCATCGTTGAGCAATCTTTTGTACAAATCAATGTACTCAGGATTAGAAATGACAAGTATCTCCCTTATCCCGGCAAGCATGAGAACAGAAAGCGGATAATAAATCATAGGCTTGTCATATATTGGAAGCAACTGTTTACTTATTCCTTTCGTTATCGGATACAGCCTTGTTCCACTTCCACCTGCAAGGATGATACCTTTCATTTGATCACTCCCAGTTTCGTAGTTGGTGATTCTCTTCTACAAGTTCAATTATTCCAACATCTTTACTGTACAGAAAACAAACCTTCTTGTTTTCCAGTGCAGGTGCTGGAGAAATATTACTTATCGTTGTGAATCCACTCTGCTTCAGTAATTTTGTATCGTTTTCAATGTCTTCGGATTCGTAACATATTTGATAAGGAGAACTGCCACCCTTTTTCAATATGTTATCAATGCGGCTACCATTCTCATTAGGTTCTATCAACTCGATACGGTGTGTGTCGTCTGTCATAAAGAGTATCCGTACTTTTCTCGAATTGTCCAAAACGATCTTGCCTTCACATCTGAATCCAAGAATCTCAAACTGCCTAACCGCACCTTCTATACTTCTTACTGCATATCCAATGTGATGCACCTTCATTCTAAAATCAACTCTCCTATTTCTTTTCTCTTTGGCTTTGCCTCTTTTGTTAAACTGTAAACTTTCCTGTTCTCATCCTTGTACACAACCTCATATCCCAACCTCTCGAATAAATTTTCAACTGGTTTGTTTCTATCTGTCTTTATGTACATTCCCTGTATCTCTTTGAATCCATTCTTAAACCACATATCTTCCAAATAGGATATTATCCTGTCTTCTATCAGTCTTCCCATTACTCTGCAACTCATTATCATCGAATCTATAACTACATTTGTTCCCTCTTTCTTCGCAATTAGCAGAAACACGATCCCATTATCACCAAACTTGTCTTCTACCCGAGCTAAAAAAACATCGTAATTTGGATCGTTCATTAGCTCTGTCAATTGCTCTTCCGTGTATCTCTTCGTTGTCAAGTTGAATTGGTTGGTCTTTTGCACAAGTTGAGTTGCTCTCTTCAAATTCTCTGGCTTCATCCTCCACAAATATATCTTCGTCCCTAACTTCTCCAAGAACTCGTCGAGCGACGTACTCTTCTTCTTTTCTTCTTCTCTTTTTACGTTGTCGAAATACATCTTCGTTTTCTTCTTGTCTTCCTCAGTCTGCATCAATGTATAGAAATACTTTTTGTAAACGTCGAGTATGAAATCTTCCAACTGAGAAGTATCTTTCGGAAATTCTGGAATAATCACTTCCGGCAAGTTACTTTTGACTTCTTCCCTTTCAACCGGACTATCATCAACAAATACTATCGAATCTAACCCTATATTCAGTTCTTCCGCTATATCTGAAATGTTCTTCGATTTAGGTTGCCAGTTTATCTTCTTTGCAACGAAATCATCCCTCTTTAGAACCATTTCCTTGTTCTTCTCAAATATCTCGTCAACGTAGCTCTCTTCATTTTTAGAACATATCGACAGTAGGACTCCAAGCTCTTTCAGTTCTTTCAGTCTCTTTTGAAAATCTTTGTATCTTGCACCCTCTTTGAATTCTGAAAGTTCTACGTTCTCCACGCCAACATCTGCCATTACTCCACCCCATAGCGTGTTGTCGAGGTCCAAGACTATACACTTTTTCCTCGCCTTTTCCATGGCATATACTATTCGAATCATCTCTTCCACTATCATATTTTCAGCACTGTTAGTATACTTGATTCCACCTAAATACCAGAGCTTTTTCGAATAGAAATTTTTTCTGCCTACAGATGTGATCATTCCTTTTAAATCAAAAATAAAAAAGTTTTCATATTGACTATTAAGCTTCTGCAATTCCTTCATCCACTCGTATTCAATTTCTAAGTTTGATATGTCGAAATCCTTCAGTGAATGAATCTTAGTTTCATAAACATCTATTGTCGAAACAAAAATCTTCTTAGTTTTATTCTCTGAGGTTATATTTTCAAGGATCTTTATATAATTTTTGAGCTCAATCCCAATGTTATCAACATTTCTGAACAGTTCAAATCCATCCAAAATGATGAAAGCTACATCTTCTTTTATACCATTTCTCATTAATGAGAAATACCAATCCCCATACCCTTCACTCTTCTGAACATCTCCGAGTGTACTACCCAACTTCCTGCATACTGCATCCAAATTTACATTGGAATAGACACCAACTTTCATATATCAACACCCCCTTGTATATAAAGCAAAGAGCTATTTAGTCATCCTCGTAGATACTTGAGGAGATCTTTGAGTTGACGGATACTTCCAGTCTCTTCAAAAGGAATAGAAATTCCTAGCTGCTCCTCGATTTCGGCAATCAACATCACATGAGCAAGTGAATCCCATTTTTCTATCTCATCCCTGCTACTTTCCATACTTAGCTTCTTAGGATCCATCTCAAAAATGCTTGCAGCAATCTCAATTATTTTTTCTTCCATTATCAACCCTCCTTCTTTCCTACAATGACTGCGTAGCATTGTTGAACAGATTTTTCATGAATTCTTCCTCAATCTCAAGAATCTTCCGATTTCTTTCACTTACAATCCTTGCAGGAATACCCATCACTACTTTCCAACTTCCTATGTTCTTCGAAATCAAAGTCATAGCTCCGATGGCTGTTCCTTCATCTATAAACACTCCAGGCAGAATAGTTGATCCACTACCTATAAGTACGTGTTTTTCAAGGACAACTTTCTCTTTGATAACGTGTCTATATTCTTCAGGAACAGTTGGATTTGTCAGAAAGTCTCCTGAAAAGTCGTCAGTCACTGCATAAATCGTTACGCGACTTGAAAGTCCTGAAAAATCATTTAGTTCGATACCAACATCACCGGCAAATAAGTAACACCCTGCTGCTATATGTACGTAATTTCCGATCTTTATTTTCCCAGATAATATACAAAAATCATCTATCCTGACGTTGTTTCCAATTTCAATAAGCTCCGGAGAATAAATTGAAGCTTTACGACTGATGAGGACGTTTTTTCCTATTCTTGCGAAGCCAATTTCATTCAATTCCTCTTCTGTATAAAATGAAGTCTGCATATCTCATCCCTCCAAAGTATTCTTTATTATGGAACAAATTCGTTGGACATGCTCGAGTTCGAGATCACCATAAAGTGGAAGATGCAGTATCTTCGAGGAAATATCTTCGGAGACTGGACAACTTTCCTTGGAAAATACACTGTTCAATGATGGATAGAAATATCTTCTTGTGTTGTATCCGTTTTCGAACAACACTTTGTAGGCTATTTCTCTCATCTCGTTTGTTTTAAAAACAACTGGCATGTATATGTAATTGTACTTCGTTAATTTTGGGTTCATCTTTTGAAATCTGACAGGTACATCACGCAAAAGTTCTTTGTACAACTCGTATCTTTCCTTCCTTTTTTCAATTTCTTCATCTACCAATTCCAAATTAAGCAATCCCATTGCTGCTTGGAATTCATTCATCTTAGCGTTTATGCCTATATCAACGATGTTTACGTTTTGATCAAACCCAAAGTTACGTAATCTCTTGACTTTATCGGCTAGTTCCTTGTTATCCGACAAAAGTGCTCCACCTTCTATTGTGTGAAAGACCTTTGTCGCATGAAAACTTGCTGCAGAAACATCTCCAAACTTGTATATGGATTCGCCATCGTAGAACACATCAAAGCAATGAGCTGCGTCGTAAATGACTTTTAGATTGTATTTTTTGGCTACATATTCGATTGCTTGTACATCACAAGGATTACCAAATACATGTACTGCTAGAATGGCCTTTGTCTTATCAGTTATCTTCTCTTCTATCTTGCTGACGTCTATATTGAAAGTCTCGGAATCGATATCAACAAATACAGGCTTGTATCTTTGCCACAGTATCGAAGAGGTTGTAGCAACAAAAGAGAATGGAGTAGTTATGATCTCCGAGCCAATCTCAAAATCGAACAGCTGAATTCCAATTAAAAGAGCAAGCGTACCATTAGGAACGGTGATGCAACTTACACTGAATCTTTCACCTAACTTTTGCTCAAGCTGTACTAAATATTCACCATTGTTTGTAAGCCATCGTGTATCCCATAACTTATCGATATACGAATGATACTTTTCAACATCCGGCATGATACTTCTAGTAACGTTTATCATCGCTTTCCACCTTCCATTCATGAGGTTTTGTCGACAAGTTTTACTACGTTTGCTACAGATATTTTAACTTTAAACGGAATAACCATTATGGCTTTACTAGCAATCTGTAAATATCACGCATCTCGTGAAGCTCATCTATCTTGAAAAGCAGACAAGCTATTACATACGTCGACAGACCAGTTATTAGCTGGACTAGTAGTAACAGTATATCAGAAATATGTAAGAAGTACATCAAGGAATAAGCTACTCCCGCAGCTAAAATGGCTGCTAGAAAAATTGGTGACATATCTTTAATTTGATCAAACATAGAATAATTGATCATTTCTTTGGAATAAAAAGAATTAATAAAAAAACTAATGATGCTCGTGACAAATTGTGCCCAAAGCAAACCGCTTATACCAAGTCCTAGAACCAACACTAACACAATAGAAACTACTCCGATAATCTTCTTAATTATCTCAAGTTTCAAGAAGAGGTCTGATCTACCTTTAACCTGCAGGACATTCAAGTTCAAAGAATGAATTGGATACAACATGCCTGAGAAACAGAGAATTTGGAAGTACTGCACCGATGGTATCCATTTCTCACCAACCAATACCTTTATTAACGGTTCCCCCACTGCCGCCAAACATAGCATTAGTGGAAAACTTACAAACGAGATCAGCCTCAGCGCTTTACCAAATCCGTTTCTGAGAGTTACCTCGTCATCCTGAACCTGGCTCAAAACTGGGTAAGTCACCTTCTGAACAGCTTGCGTAAGCATTTTTGAAGGTACATCATTCATTTTCTGCGCGTTTGTGAAGAACCCCAGAGCAGTAGCACTGAAGAATTTGCCTATTATTGGATAATAAATGTTCTCATAGATCGTGTTCAGTAACCCTGACACTAATATTTTCCAACCAAATCCGAACAGCTCTTTAAATGATTTTATATCGAATTTAAGGGTTGGAATCCATTTGTTATGTGTTACCAACATTACAGACTGAATGACCTGCCCAACTATGGTTCTTATTACCAGAGCCCATGTTCCGAATCCAACTAATGCGGCAAGTATAGCAATAACGCCAGATATTGCCGACGAAATAATTGTGATTTTTGTCTGGGTCTTGAAATCAATTTCACGCGTTAACATGGTCCTTTGAACTATCCCGAAAGAATTGATAATGATAACCGTTGATAAGACTCTAATTATTGGAATTAATCTTGGTTCCTTGAAAAAAACACTAATAGTCGTTGAAGAAGCGAAAAGTGCAAAATATATTGATATGGAGACCGCCAAGTTGAACATAAAAACTGTCGAGTAATCAGATTCCGATATATCTTTTTTTCTAATCAAGGCACTGCTGAATCCACTGTCTATTAGGGACTGTGATATTGCAATAAAAATCGTGGTCATTCCAATTAATCCGAAATCTTCCGGAAGCAGCAATCTAGCTAGAAAAATCTGAACAACAAGGTTTATTAGCTGAGATGACAACATTTCTGAAAAACTCCAGAACATTCCTTTAACAGTTTTTTCTTTCAGTGCGCTCATTCCTTGATCCCTCTAAGCTTCTTATAAGCTCTCGCAACTTCCTTATATTTATCTGGAGAAAGCCTGAGTAGAATGTATTTCAGACTTCTCTTTAAGCCTGCTTTCATAAACACATCCTTGGCCTTGATATTTTCTAATACTTCATTTGCCTCTTCAAGATTACCTCTCAGAGATTGTTGGATAAAAATGTCAAGTCTCGTCTCAAGTATTCGCTTTGAAAGTACAGAAATTGTTCTACTATCATCGAAATAGTTTTCTAGACGTTTGTATAGTTTTAGTACTTCTTCCAAAAGTCTTATTTTATCTGTCGATCTGGACAATCCAGCGTTAGTAACCCTATACACACCCATTTTTTCTTCAAAATAATAAATTGGTCCATTCTTAGCATTCAGAATGTGATATATCCAGTCCTCAAAACAAAGACCCTCGGACAAGGTGTAAAATTCTCGACTGTTGATCGATTTGTTACGAAAGACCGTAGACAAAGTTGGAATATAGTTTCCTTTTAGTATATCCTTCAACGTAGTTATTTTTCCTACTTTTGGGTTTGCAGGCCAATGTTCTTGTAATTTGGTTCCATTTTCATCAATTACTTCAACGTTGTGAAAGCACATTGAGAAGTTGGTGTGCTGTTCCAAGAAATCTACCTGTTTTTGCAACTTATATGGGTCAGTCCAATAGTCATCACCTTCACATAATGCAATGTACTTTCCCTTGGATCTCTTGTAATTGAATTCAAAGTTTACCCGTTTACCTTGTGAATACTGATTTTCAACCTCATAAATAGGTTTAATTATATCAGGATATTCTTGCTCATACTTTTTTATAATATCAGGAGTACGGTCGGTAGACGCATCGTCATGTATCAGTATCTCATACTTGAATTTTGTCTTCTGCATTAAGAAGCCTTCTATAGCATCCTTTATGTATTTTTCGTGATTATACGTAATGCAGTTTATGCTGACCATAATGTCACTGTCAAAATTGCTCATCTTTTGGATACCTCCGCATTTTGATATTTTAGCAAACATTTCAAAACTATATAATAAACTCAGATGTTGTAGTTTTAATTTTCTGTTGCTATAAATTATTCAAGGAGTTTCGATACTTCTTTCTTGTCTACTGATATATTTGCGAGTAAGGGAACAGATTATTTTAGTTTGTCAACAATTTCTTTAATTACATTCCGATTATAGAGTAAGTCAATGTTGGTCGATATAAAGTTCTTATCGATTTTTGCAAAATCCACTTTCATAAGCTCATTTATCACGTCTTGCTCAAAACGAAATTTGATTATCTTTGCAGGATTTCCTCCAACTATTGCGTACGGAGGTATATCTTTTGTAACGACAGTCCCAGCAGCAATAACTGCACCCTTCCCAATCCTAACACCGGAAAGTATTATTGCTCTGGTGCCGATCCAGACATCATCCTCTACTATAATTGGCCCTTTGCTCCAAGCTTCTCTTTTTTCTCCTAGGACCATTACTTTAAACGGGTATGTTGAAAAGGTGTTCATGTTGTGATTACCACCAAGTATGAAAAGAACATCTTCAGCTATAGAAACAAAGTTTCCAATTATCAGTTTTTCGTTTTCCGCTCCCCATGTTCTAACATTCAGCGGTCCGTAACTATACTTTCCAACTTTCACGATGTCTATTGGGAAAATATTTCTTGGATAAGTGTAATTATGATTGTTCAGTTTTCGCCACTTTCTTCTAAACCATATTAATCTCACTTTGCTCGGAATCCTGATTTTCATTAAAATCACCTTTCCACAATAGCTAAACATTTTCGATTAGACTGCTTGAATTCTATAATAGCTTTGGACCATAATTCTTCTCGTAGAATTCCAAATATTCTCCCGATATCACTCTTCGTACCCATTCAACATTGCTCAAATACCATTCTATCGTCTTTTCTATCCCTGCGTCGAATCTTGTCTCTGGTTCCCAGCCAAGTTCTCGCCTTATCTTACTTGGGTCTATTCCATACCTTCTATCGTGCCCTAGTCTGTCTTTTACATGTTTTATCAACCCTTCGTTTATTTCTTCATCTTTCGTCTTTTCTCTCAACAATTGTATTATCTTTCCCACTATGTATACATTCTCTTTCTCGTTGTGTCCACCTATGTTGTACACTTCACCAATTCTTCCATTATCGAATACCATGTCTATTGCTTTGCAATGATCTTCAACGTACAACCAGTCTCTTATCTGTTTCCCATCTCCGTATATCGGTAATTCTTCGTGGTTGAGTGCGTTCCATATCATCAATGGTATCAATTTCTCTGGAAATTGATATGGTCCATAATTATTCGAGCATCTGGTTATATTTATCGGCATTCCATATGTATCATGGTATGCCTTCACAATCAAATCTGCACTTGCTTTACTTGCTGAGTATGGACTGTGTGGATCAAGTGGTGTGGTCTCTGTAAAGTATCCTTCTTTCCCAAGTGAGCCATACACTTCGTCTGTCGATACTTGCAGGAACTTCTTGCCTTCTTTCCATTTGCCATCCACATACCAATACTTCTTTGCCACATCAAGCAACGTTTGTGTTCCTGTTATGTTCGTTCTCAGAAATATCTGTGGGTCATGTATCGACCTATCCACATGACTTTCTGCTGCAAAATTGATTATCCCATCTATTTCATATTTTGAATATATTTCTTCTAATAATTCTAAATCATTTATATCCCCTTTTATGAAAACAAATCTTTTCTTTTCTTCTTCACTTAATTTAGACAGGTTATCTAAATTGCCTGCATAGGTTAATTTATCTAAGCCTATTATCTTTCTATCTTTGTATTTTCTTAGGTAATAATACACAAAGTTACTTCCAATAAAGCCAGCTACACCTGTTATTAGAATAGTCATAGGTTATCACCTACAAGACTTAAAATATATTGTCCATATTCTGTCTTTTCATATTCTTTTCCCATTTTAATAAACTGCTCTTTAGTAATCCATCCGTTTTTGTAGGCTATTTCTTCCAAACAAGCTATGTATAATCCAGTTCTTTTTTGTATTGTTCTAACAAAGTCCGTCGCATTGGCAAGACCATCGTAAGTTCCTGTATCTAACCAAGCAAGTCCTCTTCCAAGTCGTTCAACCTTTAGTTTACCTTCTTTTAAATATTCCTTGTTCAAATCAGTTATCTCGAGTTCTCCCCTTGTTGATGGTTTCAAATTCTTTGCCTTCTCAACAACGGTGTTATCGTAAAAGTACAACCCTGGAACAGCATAATTTGATTTAGGCTTTTTAGGCTTTTCTTCCAAACTCAAAACATTCCCATCTTCATCAAACTCCACAACTCCAAACTCATCCGGGTTATTTACATAATATCCAAAAATAACTGCTCCTTCTTGTATTTGAGACACTTTTTTTAGTGTAGAACCAAAACCTTGACCGTAAAACACATTATCTCCGAGTATCAAACAAACGGTATCTTTACCGATGAATTCTTCCCCAACAATAAAGGCATCTGCAAGCCCTCGTGGTTTTTCTTGTATTTTGTATTCAATGTCTATGCCTAAATGACTTCCATCGTTTAATAACCTTTTGTATAGTTCAATATATTCGGGATTAGAAATCAACAATATTTCTCTTATTCCCGCAAGCATTAGAACAGAGAGGGGATAATATATCATTGGTTTATCATATATTGGTAGCAATTGTTTGCTTACCCCTTTTGTTATAGGATATAACCGAGAACCACTACCTCCAGCAAGGATGATTCCTTTCATGGTCAGTCTCCTTTACTCACTAAGTGTTATGATAATGTCACATATTTTATCCACAGTTGATAGTTCTAAATCACCATATAAAGGTAATGTTAATATCCTATCAGCTACATATTTAGCTACAGGGGTCCTTTCTGAATTAAATCTATTTTTATAACAATGAGCGTCGTTGGTCAGTGGATAAAAATATTTTCTAGCCATGATATTGTGACTTTTCAATTCTTCGAATACCTCATCTCTACTTGCTTTATAACCGTCAAACAAAACAGGAAAATAAGCATAGTTACTTTTTACATTTTTATTATATGAATTTAGTTTTATTCCATCTATACCTGATAATCTTTCTATATATCGTTCTACAACTTTTTTCCTTTTTTCGATTTCTTCCTCCACGTGTCTTAAATTACATATCCCCATTGCTGCCTGAAATTCGTTCATTTTAGCGTTTCCACCAATAGACTCAATACTTTCTGGACCTGTAATCCCAAAGTTTTTTACTTGGTATAGTTTTTCTTTTAAATCAGGACTTTTGTATGTAACAGCTCCTCCTTCTATAGTATTGAAGACTTTAGTTGCATGAAAGCTAAACATTGAAGCATCTCCAAGGTTAGCAACGTTTTTACCATCAATAGTTTCTCCAAAAGCATGTGCAGCATCATAGATGACTTTTAAATTATACTTCTTCGCTATTTCTTCTATCCTGTGAAAATCACAAATATTTCCATATACATGGACAGGTATTATTGCAGAAGTTCTGTCTGTTATCAACTCTTCAATTTTATCTGCGTTCATTGTATAATCTTCGTAAGTAATATCACAAAAAACTGGGTTTAATCCATTTCTTACAATAGCATGTGTTGTAGAAACAAAAGTAAAAGGCGTAGTTATTACTTCACCTTTCAAATCCATGGCTTGAATAATACCTTCTAAAGCTAAATGGCCGTTGGTAAAAAGAGTTATATTTTCAACTCCTAAATATTCTTTCAGCTTCTCTTCAAGTATTTGGTGTTTTATTCCCATGTTCGTTATCCAATGAGTATCCCATAGTTCTTTAATTTCGTTTATGTACTCCTCCATGGGAGGTAGGAATGAACGGGTTACCGATATTTTTTCTTCCATAAGCTACTCCTCTCTCGTCATCAGATTTTTATACTGAATTATAGACTATATGTTAAATGTTGCTTCTTGACCTCAAATTTAAAATGCTTTTAATATTCTTTACTTCTTCTATTTGGAATATGTAAGACAAAGTTATGTATAGTAAAATCCCCACTGGAATCTGTATTAACAACAAAAATACATTTCCCAAATCTAAAAAGAAAGTTACCGAATAGGTTATACCTGCCATTATTATTGATGCAAAAAAGATAGGGGATATATCTTTGATTTGATCTCTGGTTGAATAATCAATCATTTTTTTTGAATAAAAAGAATTTATAAAAAAGCTAATGATGCTAGTAAAAAATTCTGCCCACAATAAACCTATTATCCCCAATCCAAAAAACAAAGCTACTATTATAGAAATTACACCAATGATCTTTTTGATAATTTCTAATTTTAAAAATAAATCCGAGCGACCTTTAACTTGTAGTATGTTTAAATTTAACGCATGTAGAGGATATAACATGCCAGTAAAGCATAAAATCTGAAAATAAGGAATTGAGGGAACCCATTTTTCTCCTACCAACAGTTTTATCAAAGGCTCCCCTATAACAGCAAACCCCATCATTAATGGAAAAGTGATAAAAATTGTATTTCTTATAGCTTTTCTAAAACTATTTTTTAAAGATTTCTCGTTATCTTGAATTTGACTTAACACAGGATAACTTACTTTTTGAACTGCTTGTGAAGTTGCCATTGCAGGTATGTCAGCCATTTTTTTTGCGTTTGTGAAAAACCCTAAATCTGTTGCACTGAAGAATTTACCTATAACTGGATAATAAATATTGGTATATAGTGTGTCTATTAGGCCAGACACTAACAACTTCCAACCAAACCCAAAAAAACGCTTAAATGAAATAACATTGAACTCTAAACTTGGTATCCATTTATTATGTATTATGAGCATTAATGATTGAGTAAGTTGCATTAGGATTTGTCTTATTACTAAACACCAAACACCAAATCCCAAAAATGCCAAAATAACAGCAACAATACCCGATAATACTGAAGAAATGAAAGTAATTTTAGTCTGAGTTTTGAAATCAATTTCCCTGACAAGGATTGTCCTTTGAATCAATCCAAAAGCATTAATAACAATAACTACGGAGAGTATTCTAATTATAGAAACTAATCTTGGTTCATTATAAAAATTACTAATTAAAGGTGAAGAAAAGAACAAAATAAAATATATTACAACAGAAACGACTAAATTAAAGTAAAAAACAGTGGAGTAATCAGTATTAGTAACATTTTTTTCTCTAATTAAAGCACTTGTAAAACCACTATCTATCAAAGATTGTGAAACAGCTATAAATATGGTTATCATACCTATTAATCCAAAATCTTCTGGCATTAATAACCTAGCCAAAAAGATCTGAACTACAAAATTTATTCCTTGCAAAGAAACAATTTCAGAAAAACTCCAGAACATGCCTTTAATGGCTTTTGTTTTAAGGTCACTCATTCTTTAATTCCTCTAAGTTTTCTATAATTTTGTATAATATTTTCGTACTGATTTGGGAAGTGTTTTATAAGAAAAAACTTTAAGCTCCTTTTTAGGCCAGCTTTGATGAAAATATCTGTTCTTTTTATGTTTTTTATGTCTTGAAATAATTCTTCTGCTTTTTCTAATTCATTCTTTCTAACATATTCAATATATAAGTCAATTTTATATTTAATCGTCGCCTTATTTATAATTCTTCTGATATTTTTATCGTCAAAATATTTTTCTAATCTTTTATAAAATTTTAACTTATCTTCCAATGATCTTCTTGAATCCGTAGATTTACTTGCACCCTTTTCTGTCACTCGATACACGGCCATATCTTCATTAAAATAATAAATAGGCCCTTCTTTTGCATTTAAGATGTGTATAACGAAATCGGTAAAATACAAACCATTTGATAGAACCTCAAAATCAGAATAATTAATTAGATGATTTCTAAAAACTACCGAACAAGTAGGAATGTAATTTGCAGGAATAATATCCTCCAAATAATTTACCTTCTTTTCTTTGGGATTGAACTGTACATGATTAAGAAGAATATTTTTGTTTTCATCAACTACTTTTACATTATGAAAGCACATAGAAAATTTCTGATTTTTTTCTAAAAAATCCACCTGTTTTTGTAATTTATAAGGATCGGTCCAATAATCATCTCCTTCACATAAGGCGATGTACTTCCCTTTGACTTTTTTCAAAACGTATTCAATTACAACACTAGCACCTTTAGAATATTGATTTTCTTTCTGATAAATAGGCTTTATTAAGTCTGGAAATCTTTTTTCATATTCTCTAATAATATTAGCCGTATCATCCGTTGAAGCATCATCATGAATTAAAATTTCGTATTTGAAATTTGTTTTTTGCATTAGGAATCCTTCAATAGCGTCCCTTATATATCTTTCGTGATTATATGTAATACAGCAAATGCTTACCATTATGTCACTGTTATCAATCATTATATCTCCTCCAATTTATCGGTTAAACCCCCTGTTTTTGAAGAATAATTAAGAGAGTCTCATTTTTTGACAACCACAGCCCTGTTTATTACCCCTTTTCTACTCCCTCTTTCACTTAATGCCTCATCATATTCGTTCGGTGTCATGTATCCTAACCCTCCGTGTGGCCTTATCTCGTGATAAAAGTATATGTACGCTTTGTATGCATTGTATACGTCTTCTATGTATTCAAGTTCATTCAGCTGTACGAATTCCCTCTCTATCACTGAATGATGTGACTCTATGTATGCTTGACTGTTCGGATTGTTCTTGTATCCAAATTCATGCTCTATCCCCATTTTTTCCATGTATGCTTCTGTCCCTTTTGCCTTGAATTGTGGCCC
>Ga0208826_1002315_pt1 | contig 14329 bp, 17 predicted proteins | sample AD_UKC115_MetaG_FD_184451 | JGI IMG/M metagenome (GOLD analysis project Ga0208826, IMG submission 184451) | Active sludge microbial communities of municipal wastewater-treating anaerobic digesters from Hong Kong - AD_UKC115_MetaG (SPAdes)... | ecosystem: Engineered > Bioreactor > Anaerobic >...
GTTTCTAAAATTGGTAACATCTTTTTTAAAGATTTTATATCATAACCATCTTTTTCACCATATCCATTGGCTTGTAAAAATGTTATAGCTAATTCTTTGCTATTAGTATCTTTAATATTAATTTCAATTCCGTCTGGTGTTTCTATTGCAGATAGACCTAATCCTTTTGCCTTTTTAAGAGCATCTATTGGATTAGATGTTTCAAATTGTAAACATTTTTTAGTTGATAAAGATGTTTTTTGGGACTTATTGTCTTTGGTACCACTAATTTTATAAATAGATGTATTTTCATTTACTTTTATAGGTGTTAAGTGATAACCTGATATAGCGTCTAATTTAACACCATTGTCAAATTTAATAGAAAAATATTGATAATCTTTTTTATTTTCAATTGTATCATTAGGATCAGAATTATCCATATCTAAACTAGTTATAGTACAAATAAGATTTTCAATTGATTTTATTTCTTCTTTAGATATTTCTACATCTTCGAATTCTGAGTAAGATATATCCTTTTTATTAAATTTCGCTTTATCACCTTCTTTAAAAGCCCATTTAGATCTTTTTGATTCATTCACATCACCATTGGTTAGAAATTGAACATTATCAAATATAGAATCAATATCAAATTGAACTTCTGTACCAACCTGATCAATTGCGTTAACTAATGCATTGTCTTCATCTATTGATACAACTGTATATAAGAATCGAGGAGATACTTCTATTCGATTATTCATTCCATCTTTAGCTTCAGATGGTACTAAAAATTTAAAAGTAGAACCTGGTTTAAAAGAATATAAATCTATAACTGATTCTTGTATTAGTTTTAAAAAATGTTCAAATGTTTTATTCATATTATTTATATATTCTTATTTATGATAGTCTTAACACTAATTTATCTTCAATTAACATTATTTATGGAAATCGATATGCTGCAGGTTTAGTTGTATTATTAATAAAAGTTGGAAATTAACTTGATAAGAATTTATTTCAGCTTTGTGTTGAGTTAACAAAATCTCTTAGTATATAAGAAAAGCCATTTAATATTGTTGCCTTTTCATAATTATTAAAAAGAAATTTTAATTTAGTAAACACATGTTTAAGTTATATTTTATTTTATATATTAACTTTTAAATTTAATTTTTAGTTGATAATAATCCAGCCTCATGCATTGACCTACCATAATCTAATAAATATTTAAAATTTTGCCATTGTTTTTTACTTAACTGTTTGTCTTTCAACATTTTATTATGTATTGATTTAAAAAATCCTTGGTGATATTTAGCTGGTTGCCAATTATAAATTGTAGTCCATCTTTTTATTTCAGCATCATTAAATTGAATCGTATCACTATTAGATTCTTGAATCAATTGACCTAACCTTTTCCATTGAGTCCATTCTAGCACAGATTGATCAAATGCGATTTGATAAACATGGCCATAATTTGTTATTTCGAACAAGCCAGATTCATATAAATCATCTAACTTATCACTAATACTTTCTAATGAATTAGAGCTATTAAATTTAGCATGCCATGTATAAGGTTCAATTAAAACTAAACTAGTTAATTGAGGTTGAAGCACATTTTTTAATACTTTTTCTATATCTTGCTCTGTATATTGATGCATATAAATATTTTTAAAATTTTATTTTGCCGCCAATTTTAGTATCTGATGGTATATATGATTCACTGAATTGTTTAGCATTATTATAACACCACAAATTTACACCAATCTTTTTAGGTAAGCCCTGTAATGATGTCAACTGATTGTTATAACACCAAAAAGACTCTCCAACGGTCTGTGGACCACCTTCTAATGAGGTCAACTTGTTGTCACTACACCAAAACGCACCTCCAACAGTCTGTGGACTACCTTCTAATGATGTCAACTTGTTGTCACTACAATTGAACGACCATCCAACAGTCTGTGGACTGCCTTCTAATGAAGTCAACTTGTTGTTATTACACCAAAATGACCCTCCAACGGTCTGAGGACTACCTTCTAATGATGTCAACTGATTATTACTACAAGAGAATGAGCCTCCAACAGTCTCTGGACTGCCTTCTAATGATGTCAACTGATTATTACTACAAGAGAACGACCCTCCAACAGTCTGTGGACAACCTTCTAATGAGGTCAACTGATTGTCACTACAATCGAACCAGCCAGTCACCTCTTCTATCGACTGGAACCATGTTGGTAAAGAGGTCAGACCTAAGTTGCTACAATCTAAGTAGCCATCAATCTTTCTCACTTTTACTCTACTAGGATCCAGATCAAACATCCAAGGTTCTATGTTTAGGTCACCGTTCAAAATCTCTTGACTTAACATCTTTATTGTTTGCTCCCTCAACTCCTGTTGACGATTGGCCAAATTGTACGGTTTAAAGACCTCTTTAAATACTTTTATCGACGTTATCATTGATTTATATATTGTTTTTAACAAAACTATTTTTAAATAGTTAATAAAATTTATATTATTGTAAATATATTTTAAATATGCCAAAAAGTAAACATAGAAAAGGTCATAAAGAAAAAGTTGCTCAACGAAAACAAAAAATAGTAGCAGCTAAAGAAGCATACAATCGCCAAATTATGAAAGTAATGGGTCAAATTGAAGCTGAACGTCAAAACAAACTTTCAATTGGACCAAATCAAATTAGTGATAATCAAATTAGTGATAATCAAATTAGTGAAAACACGATAACATCTGAAAATAGTAATGAGTTACCAACACTTTGATTTAACTATTTATCTGAACCAGTACTAGAATGTAGTACTAATATATCTGCACTTTTATTTGAGGATTTATGTTTGGATATAGGAGAAGTGACACATCCTGAAATATTAGAGAATTGTTTAAAGACGTGTATTAATGAATATATGTTAAAATTATTTTAGCTGGTACTGAATTAGCATTTGAATCAGAAAAAGACATAAATAGAATAATGGATTTAGATATATCATGTTATAGTTTAGAAAAAATGACCTATTTAGGTTTGCTAAACAGAGAATAGTCAACTGATATAAATGATTGGACTTATTCATTAACACAATTAGGAGAAGCACATGCAAACAAAAAACAAATTTAATTCAACACCTAATCAAAAGATTGGTGATATTTATTATTCCCGTTCATGTGCTGTTACTGTACATTTATATAATATAATTAGTGTACAACCTAAAATTTTAGCTCTAAAAAGAGGAAATACTACAGATTGTCCTTATTTATGGAATTTACCATGTGGATATATTGATTGGGATGAGTCTGCTGGTAGAGCAGCATTCAGAGAAGTATGGGAAGAAAGTAATATTGATTTGTATGCAGAAAACTTGAATCCAAATGTACAACCAATTTATGTAAATTCAGATCCTACAAGCAATCGTCAAAATATTACATTACATTATCAATTTATAATCAGAGACTATTTGAAAAATCCAAACTTTTTAAATTGTGAGCATGGTGAAGTTGTTGATTCGAGATGGTTAACTTATGCTGATTTACTTAAAGAAGACTCTAAAGAATGGGGCATTTAACCATTTACAATCAGCAATTAGATTCTTTATTTAGATTTCTTTCTAGCTTCTTTTTCAGCCAACTGTCGTTCAATTGTTTTATTTAAAATAGATTGATCCAATATAATAGTTTTAGATTCTTGATTTGCATCAGATTGTTTAATAATTTCTTCTTCATTTGAAGTCAATCCATAGCGATCTGCATATTCTTGCCAATACTGTTCACTCTTATCATAAAAAATACTACGATCTTTGATCGATGCTCGTAGATCAGCTGATATTTCTCGGCTTAATTTAAACATTTCAATACTAACGTCACCAGCATCAATTGATTCTTGTACAGATATTAAGTTTCTTTCTGTATTTTTAACAATAAATTGTAGTTCAGCTATATCTTCAATGTGTTTTTGTTTCATTTTTAATAATTTTGGACTATTAAGTAATTTTGGATCTTTAATATAATTATCAATAAAACCTTCAACTACAATAGTAGCATAAGATGTATGACCCAATTTTTCTTCAATATGATCAACAGATTTAGCACCAATACTACTTGGAAAATCATCCGGATTAGCCAAATGATCTGTTATAGGAAACTTAATTGGATCCGATTGTAACAAACTACGTAAAGCTTCTCTACGTTCATGGTCTTTTTCAAATGTTGTATTTTTTGGATCTAATATTCCATCTATTTCATCTTGAGATTCCATTAACTATAGTTTAAATTTTATTTCGCCACCGATTTTAGTGGTGGACGGTATATCTGTTTCACTGAATTGTTTAGCATTATTAAAACAGCATAAATCTCTACCAATCTGTTTAGGTAAGCCTTCTAATGAGGTTAACTTGTTGCTATGACAATAGAACGACCATCCAATAGTCTGTGGACAACCTTCTAATGAGGTCAACTGATTATCACTACAAGAGAATGAGCCTCCAAAAGTCTCTGGACTACCTTCTAATGAGGTCAACCTATTGTTATCACACCAGAACGAACCTCCAACAGTCTGTGGACTACCTTCTAATGAGGTCAACTTGTTGCTATAGCAATAGAATGATCCTTCAACAGTCTCTGGACTACCTTCTAATGAAGTCAACTTGTTGTTATGACAATCGAACGACCCAGTCACCTCTTCTATCGACTGGAACCATACAGGTAAAGAGGTCAGACCTAACTCACTACAATATAAGTCACCAACAATCTTTCTCACTTTTACTCTACTAGGATCCAGATCAAACATCCAAGGTTCTACTTTTAAGTTACCTTTCAAGATCTCTTGACCTAATCTTTTGTACATTTGCTCTCTCAACTCCTGTTGACGACCAGCCAAATTGTGTGGCTTAAATATTGTCTCTCTAAATTGTTTAATCGATGTTATCATTTTATTTTAATAAAGTTAAAAGTTCTGAATGATTCTTTTTTGCTTGATCAACAAATTTTTCTGATTTTAAATCTAATTGATCAACTCCTGGAAAATTTTGTATTTTATCATTTTCTATTGAATAACGTGCATTAATTTTAAAATTAAACACAGGTCCTAATTTAAATTGTTGGTCTTTAGCTTTAGATATAGTGCTTTTAGCTCCTGTTGATAGCTCTTTAAATATTTTAGTACCCCAAAAAATACTACCTTTGTTACTATATACATAAACAGGACTATAACTTTTACTAGCAGCTTGACGTTCAAATGCCATAAAGTAAGAGTTCTCTTGACCATCAAAATTATTAATTAAACTTGTAGATGCTGTAATACCTTCAAATAAGTTTTGTCGTTGTATTGTCCCATTAATAACATCATATTGACCAAATACTTTATGCCAATAGAATGTTTGACCATCTGTTTCTTCTATTAATTCAGCTAATGGACTCAATGCGATAAACTTATTAGTTATTTTAGCGCCTTTATATGTTTGTATATTAATATTAAATAAGTACAATCTATTACTAATAAACTTACCACCACTTGCTGGTAGAGCTTCATCAATATTAAATTTCTTTAGCTTATCAATTGCAGAATCTGCTTCTTTTAATTGAGCTTTTACTTCAGAAGATGCAACATCTGGTTTTACATTTTGCATTACTTTATCTGTATCAATAACATCCTGAAAGAGCTGATTTAATTGTTTTAATCCAAGCTCCCACGTCTTTTTAACTTCTGGTAATTGGCTCTTTTCTGGACCACTACTATTGCTAATTTTGTCTAAAATAAAATTGGCTTGATATTTAATAATATCTAACATTTTAAAATCAATTTTTTCTAAAGTTCTCTTTTTAATATCAGGTTCATTTGCAAAAGCTTCTAAATCAACACCATCAACAATTTCTTCAATCCATTTTTCAATTTTAACACCTTTTGCTTCTAATATTAATCTTTCATTTAATTTGGCTCCAACTTTAGACATATAATCTTCAATTAAATTACCATATTGATCTAAATGTTTTACACTTTGTCCAGTAAAATATTTAATCAAATTTTGATCTCTAACTTTAATTTTTTCTAAATCATTTGGTGTTTTTTCTAAGTCGGCCATTGAATCAGCAACCATTAACCAATTTTGAATGAATACACTAGCATCATCGTGCATACTAATCAATTTTTGTAAAGATTCAACTAGCTTTTCAATTGCTTCTGTAAAAAAAGATTTATTAGAACCATTTGGTTCTTTCATACCAATACTTTGTTTAAATTGTTGAACTGATGCTCCTTCTTTTTTAAACGCATCAACTACTTTTAAAACACTTTCAATCAATACATCGGCACTAGCTTGTTCTTTTGGATCAATTAAGAATGCACTAAAAACACTTAAATCATCACCATCTAATTTAATGAGTTCATTTTTAGTAGATTCAATCATTTTGCTCCAACCTTGATCATTATTAACAGATCCCCAACTTTTTGTTGATTGCACAGCTTTCAGTAAAGTTTCTAAAGCTTTTTTAGTTTTAGCTATTTTAGCTTTTTCTGCATTTAACTCAGCTTTATCAACCAATTTAGAATCAACAATATGTGCAACCTCTTCTCGATCTACTTCTAGTGGATTAGCGCCATCACTAGCATCAGGTGCTGGTAAGTTTTTTTCAACCGATTGTAGTGCTCTTAAGTATTCAACACCCCAATTTTGGACAAGAGATTTCATTTTAGCTTGATTAAAGCTAGCTTTAATTTTACCTTTCATCATTGAAAAAAGACCTAACACACCATTAGTTGTTCTACCCATTAAAGACTTGTCCCAATTAACAGTCCGCTCTTGAATCAACTCAGATTCAACTAGCTTTCTAATTTGATCTCGGTTTAGCATTTATCTATTAGTCAATGTGTTTTATTTCGATTCCGTTAAAACTATGTGGAATACCATTTAATTCAAAATATGTATCATAAGCCACAATTACAGGCTTGTTTTGATATGTACATAACTGTACACCATTTACTGATAATGCATATTTACCACCATTACTATATAATGCTGCTAAAAAAGCATCTTTTGCTGATACGTCTGGCAATGTTGTTTCTACATCTTTTGGTGCTTCAACTGGTGCTTCAACTGGTGCACTATTTTCAGGCACAACCGGTGTATTATCATTAATACTTTCTATTGGCTTGTTTTCAACAACAGGTTTGTTTGTTTTATTCTTTTTTGATGACATATTTTCTTTTGTTTAATATTTACAATACAATTATATATATTGGTCAAAGAAAGATTACTTTTAAACAAAAATTGCAATCTTAAATATAAGATTTATGAAAGCATGGTTAATTAGTGATACTCATTTTGGCATTAAAGCCACAGATAATGATAAATGGTTAAGTTTAATGATCGACTATTTTTATCAATGGTTTATTCCAACTGTTAAAAACAAAGTTAAAAAAGGTGATATTTTAATTCATTGTGGAGACCTTTTTGATAATCGTAATTCAATTAATGTTAAAGTTGTTGATAGTGTTGTTAAGCTATTTGAAGAATTAAGCAATATTTTCTCAGAAATTCATGTAATTGCTGGAAATCATGATGCTTATGCAATGTCTAGTACTAGTATTAATTCTTTATGTGTCATTAGAAACATATCTAATATAACAATTCATGATCAAACATCTACAATCTTATTAGGTGGTAAAAAGTGTACATTTATGCCATGGATTCATAAAAAAGGAGATGAACTATCAACCTTAGAAGAACATGCAGGAAGCGATTACCTATTTTGTCATTCTGATTTGAATGGTTGCAAAACTCAATTAAATCCTACTAGACCACTAAATAAATGGATTCCAGATATTGAAGATTTTAAAGGTTATGGTCAAGTATGGTCTGGTCATATTCATATCAGACAATCAATTAAAAATTTTACACATATTGGTGCTCCATATCATTTAGATCGAAATGATATTGGAAATAAAAAAGGTATATATGTATTAGACCTATCTACAAGCAAACATCTTTTTATAGAAAACACATGGTCACCAGAATTTAAAAAGGTTCAAATTATTAATGCTGAAGCTTTAAAAGCTTTACAAATTGAACAATTTAATAAAGATTTCATTGACTTACATATTAGTAAATCTTTTATTGCTGAAAATGGTAAAGCAAGACTTCAATTAGAAAAACTAACTAATTCATGGCCAATAAATGAAGTCTTTTGGCAAAATGATTTAGTAGTTGAAGAGGCGCCTGTTATAAATTCGCAAACCGTTGGCAAAACACTAAAAGAATGGTCAATTGAATGGATTGATCATTTAAAATTTAATCAAACATACGATATGTTTAGTGAAATGGATTTAAAAGATCTAATGAGGACCGAAGTTGAAAAGTGTTTTAATGCTGTACAGCTTTCATAATCATACCAATAGTTGACCAATCAACAAGTTCAGAATCCAGTATATTACCTAATCTGTATACATGAACACTAGTACGTTCTGTATCTTCTTCTTTGCCAAATATTAAACCTCTCTTTTGATAAAAAAGGTCTAGTTCATTAGAATTTAATTGATAACTATATAAATTTGTTTTATGTGTTAATAATGTTGCACATACTTGTTGTTTACTAATACTAACTATTCTATTAGGATCCATTTTAAAACCTGTTTCTTCTTCTACTTCTTCGATTATTGTTATTATTGGATCTTGGTCACTTTTTGGTGCCGAACCACCCGGTAATTCATATACTAAACCTTTTTTATTAGACACCGGACTCCTAAATTCTGATACAACGACAACTTCTGTTCTCATTGGATCTAAACGTGGATAATATAGCACACAAGAACTAGTATCTGTTCTTGAAACAATAAATTCGTTGTTTTTGTGTCGTCCTTCCGATTGAATATAAACATTAACCCATAATACATAAGCAAATATAAATCCATTACTAGCTTGAAATGTTTTTAATACTTTGCCAGATTGTAATTGATTACCTGCTCTTTTTAAGTCGGCGTACCAATCTTGAAATTGTCTAGTATTCCAAATCATTAATGGAACATGTCGTTCTCCATCTGTTCTAACTGCGGGTTGATCTAATTTAATACTTTGTTTAATTAATTCATATAAATTATGTACGGTTGGAATCTTAAGTTCTTTGGCCCATACTTCTTGATACCTAACTGAATCAGCACCTGGTTCTGTACCTAATATACATTTACCACTTTCCATCCATTGTCCAAATTCGGTATTTGTAGTTAAGCCCAAGATTCCAGCATCTAAATCTCTATTAATCCAAAAAATAATTCGATCTGCAATATTTAAACATTTCGTTTCCCATTGATGTACGGTTTCATAATCTAATTGTTCAAATGATTGGTTATTGTTTGGATTAGGTTCTGGTAAGAATACAATGCCATTATAATTAAGTAGTTCTAATATGGCTAATGCTTTTACTCTCCACGATTGAAGGCCATTGCCTATTTGAGCTGACCTTAATGTTGGACCAGCTAAAAATATAGAATGAACTATTTCATTTGGAATTGATTCTGTTGTATAAACTATTTGCATATCTTAATTATAGTTTAAATTTTATTTTGCCACCGATTTTAGTGGTGGACGGTATATCTGTTTCACTGAATTGTTTGGCATTCCTATAGCAATAGAACCAGCCTCCAACAATCTGTGGACCACCTTCTAATGAGGTCAACCTATTGTTATCACACCAGAACGAACCTCCAACAGTCTGTGGACTACCTTCTAATGAGGTCAACATGTTGCTACTACAAGAGAATGACCCTCCAACAGTCTGTGGACTGCCTTCTAATGATGTCAACTTGTTGTCATTACAATTGAACGACTCTCCAACGGTCTGTGGACCTCCTTCTAATGAAGTTAACTTATTGTTATAACACCAGAACCAGCCTCCAACAGTCTGTGGACTGCCTTCTAATGAGGTCAACTTGTTGTCACTACAATCGAACGACTGTCCAACAGTCTGTGGACTACCTTCTAATGATGTCAACTGATTATCAATACAACTGAACGATCTTCCAATAGTATGTGGAGTACCTTCCAATGAGGTTAATTGATTGTAACCACAATCGAACCAGCCAGTTACCTCTTCTATTAACTGAAACCATGTTGGTAATGAGGTCAGACCTAAATGTCTACAATTTAAGTCTCCATCAATCTTTTTCACTTTTACTCTACTAGGATCTAAATCTATCATCCATGGTTCTACTATTAAATCACCGTTTAATACTGGTTGACCTAATGTCTTGTACATTTGCTCTCTCAACTCCTGTTGACGACCAGCCAAATTGTGCGGCTTAAAAACTTCTTTAAATTGTTTAATACTCGTTATCATTATAATTTTCCTGCTTGTTTTAATTGATTTAATTTTGTAGTACCTCTATAAATATTAGTAATTTTACACTGTAAAACACCTATTTCACCAATATTATATGCAAGTGATTTATTACGAGGTTCTAACATCACTGTAACATAAATTGTCTGACCGATTGCTGCTTTTTTAATTGTTAAATCAGTATTAATATTACTAGATTCAAATGCTGTATTTAATTCTTTTATATCTTTAGGATCTTGAATAATATCTATTATAGAACCTATTTTCCATTCATCATTATCTAATTTTTCTAAATCGGCTTTTCGTAATATAATTAACTCTTCACCATTATTTACAACTTGATCTAAACCTTCTTTTATTTCAATATATGTTTGTTTATTTGTTATCATATCTATGTTTTAAATTTTATTTTGCCACCGATTTTAGTGGTGGACGGTATATCTGTTTCACTGAATTGTTTGGCATTACTATAGTAATAGAACCAGCCTCCAACAATCTGTGGACCACCTTCTAATGAGGTCAACCTATTGTTATCACACCAGAACGAACCTCCAACAGTCTGTGGACTACCTTCCAATGAGGTCAACTGATTGTCACTACAATCGAACCAGCCAGTTACCTCTTCTATCGACTGGAACCATGTTGGTAATGAGGTCAGACCTAAATGTCTACAATTTAAGTCTCCATCAATCTTTTTCACTTTTACTCTACTAGGATCCAGATCCAACATCCAAGGTTCTACTTTTAAATCACCGTTTAATACTGGTTGACCTAACATCTTTATTGTTTGCTCTCTCAACTCCTGTTGACGACCAGCCAAATTATACGGCTTAAATATTGTCTCTCTAAATTGTTTAATCGATGTTATCATATATTTTGTTGTCCTCCATTTGGTGTTAAGCCGCCTACAATACTGTTTCTAACTGTCTCTATGCCTTCTTTAACATATTCAATATCAATATAATTATATACAAAACTCATTTGAAATGTTTTTGTATTTATGGTTTGATCATTATAACCAAATTTGGTACCATCTAATTTAGTAAAAATCAAACTGCGGAATTGTGTAATAAAAAATGCTTTACGATTTTGGTCTACTACTGCTAAAATTAAATTTCCATCATAAGTTTTATCGACGTTTAAGTATGCAGCAGTTAGACAATTTTGAATAATAATATAATTCAAATTAGAATCTACAGATAAGAATGTTATTTGGCCATTTTTAGCAAAACCATCATATACATTACCACTACCGCGCCAAAAAGTTTCTTTACCACGTTTTATTATTTGAGTACTGGTTGGAATTGAAAATTCTGGATAATCAATATCTTGAATAGTGCTATTTAAATAGTCTATTACTGAAGCATACGGTTTTCTTAGTGCCTTTAATAGAGGCATATATCTCTCTTCTAACTCTTCTGGCACAAAATCTCCAGGTAAGTTAAAACTAAATTGATTATTAAGAGTACCTAAATTTAATGACATTTTATTCTCCTTTAAATTCTTTCCACATTTTATAATAAGCTCCGTATAAAACTGCTATTATTAAAGTTATTGGTATTAATAAGAATGGTAAAACAAATATTCCAGCACCTATTGAATCTTGCCATGCTTCAGTAATCCAAATTAAAACAGTATTATAATAAATTATCATTAGTGATTGCACCACTAGTGCTACAATTAATGCTATACTATATATTATATTTCTACATTGTAATGCCCACCACATACTAAACGAATGATCACCTCCTGTGTAATCCCATTGACCTGTTTTAGGATTCCTTATTGGTTGTATATCTTGAATTTTCATAAAATACAAAATTCTGTAAATTTGATAATTTTTCATAAAAATTGGTAGTTTAATACGTTGCTTTTATGATGTGAATTTTGCTGAAAAACATTACAATGATGATTATTGATTGCATCTTGTAATGAAACTCGATATTTCAATTTCGAGTTTTTTGCAATTAAAAATAGATCTTTCCATGTGTTTAATAAATCTATTCCCATTTCCTTCCATTGGTGTTGAATAGATCTTTTTAACCAAACAGTTGGATAAAAACTATCTTTAATTTTTTTTATTCTATATAAATATCCTCTTCTACCTATCTCAATACTTGCATTTATTGCATCAGTCCAATCATATTGCATATTACCAATAAAACTACTATATGCTGGATTTACTTCAAATAAATCAATACCACTCATTCCCAACCTCTTTTGCAAATTTAATCTAAATAACTCTCTTTTCCATAAATTTTTATTCTTTCTATTAGATTTTTTTATACCACTAGAACCTTTAAATGATAAATCTTCAATAAATACACTTTTACATTGATAATGTCTAGCCAATTTATCTATACTTTTAGCAATTTCAAACGTCTCAAATTTTAATTTATTCTGATACAATTTCATTCTATCACTACTAGAATCTAATTTTTCTGAAAATATTTTATTAAATATCTCCTTTAAACTCCACTCTCTACATTCTATCACTTTTCTATCTTCCATAATAGAAATACCTATAGTATCTGGATTTAAATCAATACCAATATATCTTTTATTATTTAAAACCAATTTATTACTACTTTCAAATTGTTTAAATGTAATAAATAAATATTTATCATTAAATCTAATAGTATAAGTATGGCCTTTCTTACTATCAATACATTTATTAATTTGTTCTAATTTTAATAAATCAGATTTAATGTTTTTTCTTAATTTAGGTAATAATAAATCAATATGACAATTTTTATTTAATTTAAATACAATTTTATTATTACATAATATATCTAATTTAAACATTCTATTACCTTTTTGCAATTCTTCTCCTTGTATATTGACCGGTAATAATCTTTTTAAAGAATATTCCGTTTTATTTATTTTCTTTTTTAAATATTTAATTAAATTTAATTTACCACCAAATACAACCTTTTTACCACCAAATCTAGCATAAACAGCTTTAGCATCTCTTATTGCACATTGAATTAACCAAGAATTTAATAAATTTAAACCATTTAATGATTTAATAAGTAATCTAATTTCTTTTTCAGATTTATTTTCTAAAAATCTATTATAACTATATCTTAATACACAAGAATATTGTCTAATTATATTAGATAAATTATTAAAACATGTATATGGTATTTTAATTGTTTTCAAAAAATTCTAATTCTTTTTTAATTCTATTTAACTCTTTTCTTCTGTTAGAATACATTTTCATACTAAAATGATGTATTATTGAAATCAAATCTTGTGTTAATTCTGTTTGAAAATCTTCTTCTCCTGTTAAATTAACAACTTCAATCTTTGTATTAAATTGTTTAAATATATGTTCAAAATAACTAAATCCAAATCTAGTTAATCTATCCTTATATGATATAAAAATCTTATCAACTTTATTTTCAATAACCATTTTTATTAAATCGTTTAAACCCTTTCTATCTTCATTCATACCTGATGCAATATCTTTTAATACACAATCAATCCTATTACCGTTAGATACAACATATTCTTTTAAAATTTTTTCCTGCTTATCTAAATCTTCCTTCTGTTTTGTATTTGATACCCTACAATAAATAACATTCATTCTATTCATAGAATCACTTACATTCTCTTCCAACCAATAAAAATAAATCTGATTAACTATTTTAAATTTTACCGTCCCTTTCTTCCTTCTTTCATACAAAGACTGATTCGACAATCCTAACTCCCTTTTAAAGTCTTTACCTTTTAACCACATATACAAAATTTATTTATAATTTATATATTAAACTTTTATTATACTTTTTATCATAATTTGAATTAATTATAAAATAAAAACAATAATTTATGGTTTAAATTTTATTTTGCCACCTATTATGGTATCTGATGGTATGTCTGTTTCAGTAAATTGTTTGGCATTATTATAACACCATACATCTCTACCAATCTCTTTAGATAAACCTTCTAATGATGTCAACTTGTTGTTATCACAATAGAAAGCGCCTCTAACAATCTGTGGACCTCCTTCTAATGAAGTTAACTTGTTGTT
>Ga0208826_1002324_pt1 | contig 14279 bp, 12 predicted proteins | sample AD_UKC115_MetaG_FD_184451 | JGI IMG/M metagenome (GOLD analysis project Ga0208826, IMG submission 184451) | Active sludge microbial communities of municipal wastewater-treating anaerobic digesters from Hong Kong - AD_UKC115_MetaG (SPAdes)... | ecosystem: Engineered > Bioreactor > Anaerobic >...
CAGATCACAGAGTCGTTATTGATAATAAGTCCTATACCCCTCAGGAAATCTCTGCAATGATTCTTCAGAAGCTGAAGGCGGACGCGGAATCCCTTGGGATGGAGATCGATTCGGTGTCCGGGCGGGTGCTGCCGGGCCGGTCGGTCCGCAACCCGATGGAGGCGCTGCTCAAGGAGCAGCAGTTGCAGCCGCGGCTGGACAAGATCGTCGCGCACGCCAACGCGGTGGATGCGGCGCTGGCCAATGCGATTCGCATGGCCGACGGTTCGGTGCCGATTCCCGACGCGGGCCTGAACAAGCCGATGCTGGATCAGCCGCTGCCCGACGATCCCAAGGAGTTCACGAAGTTCTGGAACAGCCTGTCCAGGGAGCAGAAGGACTACCTGTACAACCGGGATCACAACGTCGGCAATCATCCGGGGATGCCCGCCGGCGACGACGACCATCCGGGCGCGGACTTCTACAACCGGCTCAATCTGGCCGATCAGCTGCCCCGCGCACAGGCGGCGGCCGACCAGGCGGCCGCGCTGAGGGCCCAGCACCCCGATTGGGCCAACGGCCAGAACCTGCCGCGCAACGTCGCCGACGCCCAGGAGTACGCGGCGTGGCAGCGGCAGTACACCGCAGCGCTCAACGGCTCGAAGTACCTGGCCGATCTGCAGGCCGTCAACAAGGCGGTGGCCAACAACCCGGATCGCAAACTACTGCTGCTGGACACCCAGACGGGCCGTCAGGCCCGCGCCGCGGTGGCCGTCGGCGACCCCGACTCCGCCGATCACGTGTCGGTCACCGTGCCCGGGCTGAACACGACGGTGCACGGGGCGATCACGGGAATGGCCGACGAGGCCATGCACGCCCGGCAGGAGGCGCTGCGGCAGCTCGACGCCGCGGGGCGCGGCAACGAGACGGTGGCGTCCATCGCGTGGATCGGTTACGACCCGCCGCAGGTTCCCGGCACCGACGACATCGGCGGCTCGCTGGCGGGTGGCTGGGAAGTCAGCCACGACGACGTGGCCAAGGCCGGTGCTGTGGACCTCGCGCGGTTCTACGACGGCATCACCGCGGCCCATGGTTCTCGACCGCTGGATCTGACCGCGATCGGGCACTCGTACGGATCGCTCACCACCGGGCTGGCCCTGCAGGTGCCGGGGGATCACGGGGTGGACAACGCGCTGTTCTACGGCTCCCCGGGCATCGAGGCCCGCGTGCCGAGCGATCTTCATCTGCAGCCCGGCCACGTCTTCACCATGGAGACACCGGATGATCCGATTCAATGGGTGTATGACGGGCCGCCGATCGCCAAGGGGTTGGCACCGTTGGTCCCGGGACTGGGCCCGTTGCTCACCGGTGGTCTGCTGGCCGGTGATCTCACCGGGGCCGGGGACTTCGGGCCGAACCCGGCCACCAACCCGAACTTCACGCACCTGGCGACCGGCACTGTCCCCGGGCCCGACGGGCACACCTGGTATGCGGCCAGTGGTCACAGCGACTACCCGCGCTGGGACAACGCCCACAACCAGCTCTACACCACCGGATACAACATCGCCTCGGTCATCGCCGGCACGACGCCGATCCCGCAGAAATGAGTGAACCGCTATGACGCCGCACCGCCAACCGTCCAGACGTCAGCTTGTCGGCGTTCTTGGTTGCGCGGCAATCGTTTTGGCTACGACAGGATGTCACGTGACAAAGAATCCGTATCAGCCGACCGATCCGCCCGACGCCACCAAGGCGGTGGAACAATTGAAATCGCTGCCGAGCCTGGAAGACACCCGGGCAAAGCTGGCGGCCACGATCGAGCAAGTGGGTCAACAGATTTCGGTGATCGCGGTGCAGGTGACGTGGTCGTGGCGGCGGGAGGACAGTCGCGGCGGCTGTGTGGCGCCGTTCGAGCAGTCGCAGGGGCAGGAGATCCTGCTCGCCAGTTACGTCTCCGATGTACCGATCCCCGAACAACATTGGCAGCAGGCCCGCGATGTGGTGGCCCACGCCGCCGAGCAGCTCGGTCTGACCAGTGCCACGGTGTTCAAGGACGCGCCGAACGATCATGACGTCCAGTTCTCCAGCGACAGCGGAACGGTCCTGCGGCTGGCATCGCAGAAGGCCGCGTTGCTGACCGGCAATACCGGGTGCCGGTTGCCGGCCAAGGAGCGTTGAGGGCCGCTGATCGTCGGAGATCCCAGCGCGCAAGTTCCGGCGTCCACCAATTCGCAGGACGCCATCTCGGCCGTTACACGTCGGTCGACGGGCATATATCAGCAGTCCGATCGTCGGTCCGCCGATGCCCGAGCGGAAAAGGCGTCAGGCCTTACCGCGTAGCCGGTCGACCCAGCGCCGCACACGTAGCCGGCGAATGGTCCACTGTCCGGCACGTTCGGTCGCCTCGAGTAGCTCGGGCTGAACGGCGATCAGGTTCCCCCAGCCATCGGGTGAGATGTCCGTCGGATACCGCGCGAATCGCTTCCAGGTGTGTGCCGTGCCGTACTCCACGATCGGCTCCCATTCCGAGACGATCACCTTATAACCGTGCTGCTCCAGGAACTCCGCGATGTCGTGAACGTCGTGCCCGAGGGGAACAGTCTTGTGGTCCTCGAATTCGCACACGACTGCTCGCGGGTGGTGTGCGTCCCAGGGGAATGAACGCAGTGCGTAAAGGTCGTAGCCCTCGATATCGACCTTCAGAAAGTCGACGTCGCGGATGCCCCTGTCGGCCAGGAAGGTGTCGAGTCGCACCGTCTGCACCGTTGCCGTGGGGGCATGGGTTCCATGAAACGGGGAAAGGGTGCTGATTCCCGTGGACACGTCGCTGGTGAACAGTGAAACCGATTGACCGTCGGTCTCTGAGACCGCCCGGGGGTCGACGGCGACCTCAGGGTGTCGCGAATTCAAGACTTGCCGGTTTGTCGGGTCGGGCTCGAATCCGTACACCGTCCAGCCATGCCGAAGAAATGGATCCATCGCGTAACCATGATGGGCGCCCACGTCAACCATGGTTCCCGGCTCGGCGGCGATGACGTGGCTGACGAGCACGACCTCATCGATGGTCGCTGGCCCGAGCACGCGGGCGATGAATTGACGGAGCCCCATGCCCGGCAGTGTATATCTGCTAGGCGGTCGGCGTGTTCCAATGGCGCCGACCGCCAACGCTGTCAGATGGGGATTCTGCAGATCGGCGAGTCGCCAAGCCTGCGCAGGTACGCCTCGGTATAGCCATCCGGGTTGTACCACAACGGTTTTGCCTGCTCTACCGAGATCCAGGAGCACTGGTTCTCGAGCAGGGAGAAGCGGTCACGGCGAAGGTAGATCCACTGTTCCCCGAATGCGATCGGCACATAGTTCTCGGCGAAGTACGAGGTCGCGTAGATCTTCGAACCTGCCCCCCAAGAAGGGTCGATGATCGCGTCGGGGCGCGTCGCCTCGACGTACCGTCCGGCGGCGTTATAGCCGTCGCGTGCGAGGTCTCGGCTTGCCAGCAGGCCGAGATCGAGAATTTGCAGGTGCTGGCAACACAGAGCGGTCCCGCCGATATCCGGGATCATGACAGACATCGTCGGTAGGCCGAGGCGCTCGCGGAGATCGTCCGCGGCCCGGCCCGTCCCCGCGATCGACGTGGGGGTTGTGTCGTCGGCCCGGCCGATCGGCAAGCTCCTCGTCATCTCTTCCTCACCGGTGAAGAAGACGCCGTACACAGTTAGGGCCGCCATGGCGAGAAAAACGGCGGCGAGCCGGCGCAGCGAGTCCGCCGACCGTCGCGAACGCCCGGGGACGATGTACACCGCCAGCACGACTGCCAGGGCGATTACGGACTGCTCCATCCGGCCGTGGTAACCCCAGTTGTAACCGATTGCCAGGTTGAGCAATCCGACGGCAACGACGTATCCGGCGATGTAGGCGATCGAGCGGTGGACGGTGCGACGTGGGACCGATGTGAGATTGAATGCCGGACTGCGCATCCCGAAGGCGGCGAGCGCCACCAGGATGCCCGGCGCCAACGCGTACGCGAGGTCGAGGAGCGGGATCACGACGTGTTGCGCCAAAGTATCGGATCCGTAGACCGGCCAACGTTTTGCCAGGATCGTATTCGGAATCGCTGATCCGAAGACTGCAAGGCGAACAGCCGTTGACGCCAAGAGGGACGCAACAGTTCCGACGATCAACGTGCCCGCCTGACGGTGGGCACGAGACAGGACGATCATCGATGCGGCGGCGGCGATCAAATATCCGCCGGCTTCGATCCGGATCCACGGTGCCAATGCGGCGAACGCGAATAGTGCCCACTGCGACGACCTCGGCGAGGTCAGGAGTCGCACGATGGCCAACACGACCACCGACAAGGCGGTCATCTCCATTCCATTGGCTGTTTCGAGAACGAATGGCGCGTAGGCAAACACTGCAACGCTGAGTGTGGCTGCCGTGCGTGGACGCAACGGCCGTAACAGGCTCCACAGCAGGGTCGCGCCCAGGGCAGCGCACAGGGCCGCCAGCAGTTGGGCAGCGAGGATCATTCCATCGAAGCCAAGCGGGACGAATCGGTATATAGCTGCGAGTAGCAACATCCAGGCCGGGCTAGAGAATCCCTCGACGATCTCACTGGACGGTGTGATCGAGAATCGGCCCGTGTGCGCGAAGGTGTCGGCGAATGCCATCGTGATCGCGCCGTCGTCCCAGCCCCGACTCCTGATCGCTACCGCGACGGCGACGTGTATCAACAAGGTTGACGTGAATACAACGGGTCCGCCGAATCGTGCCGCGTGCGCCCGGATGCCCGACATTGGCAAAACCATAGCGGTAGAACCAGCGGAACGACGGTCAGTCGGTCGCTGACCAGATGGGCGATATGGGTATTCGGACACTCGCCAAGAGCTTGCGTACGGTTGGCAGACTCAGCCCGATGACATTGGACGGGTCACCCTCGATGGATTCGACGAACCAACCGCCGAGACCGTCGAGAGTGAAGCCGCCGGCGACTGCCAAGGGCTCGCCGCTCGAGACGTATGCATCGATTTCAGCATCCGAAGGAGTTGCGAAATAAACTGTGGTGGAAGCGGTTTTCGACGCCGATCCAGTCGCTTCCCCATCGCGCAGCCGAATCAGACAGTGTCCGGTTAGGAGCACGCCGGATCTTCCGGCCTGCGCTTGCCACTGTGCCCGCGCCGCCTCGGCGGTCCCGGGCTTACCGCAGAGCTGACCGTCCAGCAGCAGCATCGAATCACAGCCGATGACAACGCAATCCGCCGCAACGTCGGCGGGAACCTTGGATGCCACATCGTGTGCCTTGGCCTCGGCCAGCGCCAGCACCACTTCGGCTGGTGTACCGGGGTGGTCGGCGATGATGGCGTCTTCGTCGACACCCGACACGATCACGACGGGCTCCACACCGGCGCTGCGCAGCACACCGAGGCGCCCGGTGGAAGCCGAGCCCAGGACCACGCGTGTCATGGAGTGGTCAACGCCGCAGGTGCGACCGTTCCAGCAGGGTCACCCGCTGCCAGCTGGCGTAGGAGTAGCGCAGCTTGTCGATGGGGTGGCCCCACATGTTGAGCTCCTGCGGGCCCGGGTGGTGTTGACCGCCGCCGGCCGCAGCGAGAACCGTTGCCAGCGCGGCGATTTCCTCATCGGTGGGCTGACCCTTGACGATCTGCACCTCGGGCACCACCGCGGGCGGATCGTCGATGGTCATGTCCCGGGGGTCGCTGACCTCGGTGATGTCGGCGTCGTGGTCCATGGTGGCCTTTCGTCGGCTCGGTCAGAGCGATCGCTACGGGATCAGAGCGGAATGTTGCCGTGCTTCTTCGGCGGGGTCTGCACGATCTTGCGCTCCAGCAGGCGCAGCGCGGTGCCGATGTAGCCGCGGGTGTGCGACGGTGGGATGACGGCGTCGACGTATCCGCGCTCGGCAGCCACGTACGGGTTCACCAGGGTGTCCTCGTAGTCCTGCTGCAGTTCGAGACGTAGCGCGTCGACGTCCTTGCCTTCTGCCGCAGCCTCTTTGAGCTGCTGGCGGTAGACGAAGCCGACCGCACCGGAGGCGCCCATGACGGCGATCTGCGCGGAGGGCCAGGCCACGTTGACGTCGCAGCCCATGTCCTTGGAGCCCATGACGCAGTACGCGCCGCCGTAGGCCTTGCGGGTGATGACGGTGACCTTGGCGACGGTGGCCTCGCCGTAGGCGTAGAGCAGCTTGGCGCCGCGGCGGATGATGCCGTTGTATTCCTGCTCGGTGCCGGGCAGGAAGCCCGGGACGTCGACGAGCATGACGATCGGGATGTTGAAGCAGTCGCAGGTCCGCACGAACCGTGCGGCCTTCTCGCTGGCGTTGATGTCCAGGCAGCCGGCGAACTGGGTGGGCTGGTTGGCCACGATGCCCACCGGGCGGCCGTCGATGCGGCCGAAGCCCACGATGATGTTCTGCGCGTAACCCGCTTGGACTTCGAGGAATTCGTCGTCGTCGAGGATGCGGGTGATGACCTCGTGCATGTCGTAGGGCTGGTTCGGCGAATCCGGGATCAGCGTGTCCAGCTCGAGGTCCTCGTCGGTCAGGGATTCCTCGATGGGGCCCGGGTGCGGCGCGGGGTAGCGCGGCGGTTCGGCGTAGTTGTTGGGCGGCAGGTAGCCCAGCAGGTCGCGGACGTAGTCCAGGGCGTCCTGCTCGCCGGAGGCGACGTAGTGCACGGTGCCGGACTTGGCCATGTGGGTCGACGCGCCGCCGAGCTCTTCCATGGTGACGTCCTCACCGGTGACGGTCTTGATGACGTCGGGTCCGGTGATGAACATCTGGGAGGTCTGGTCGACCATGATGACGAAGTCGGTGAGGGCGGGGGAGTAGACGTGCCCGCCGGCCGCGGCGCCCATGATGAGCGAGATCTGCGGGATGACGCCGGAGGCCTTGATGTTGTTGTGGAAGATCCGGCTGTAGAGGCCCAGGGAGACCACACCCTCCTGGATGCGGGCGCCGGCACCGTCGTTGATGCCGATGAGCGGGCGACCGGTCTTGATGGCCAGTTCCTGGACCTTGACGATCTTCTCGCCGTAGACCTCGCCGAGGGACCCGCCGAACACGGTGGCGTCCTGGCTGAAGATGCAGACGTCGCGGCCGTCGATGGTGCCGTAGCCGGTGACCACACCGTCGCCGAGTGGGCGGTTGTCGGCCAGACCGAAGTTGGTGCTGCGGTGCCGGGCCAGCGCGTCGAGTTCGACGAATGAGCCTTCGTCCAGCAGCGCGAGGATGCGTTCCCGGGCGGTCAGCTTGCCCTTGGCGTGCACCTTCTCCACGGCGGCCTCACCCACCGGGTGCAGGGCCTCCTCGGCGCGCTTGCGCAGATCGGCCAGTTTCCCGGCGGTGGTGTGGATGTCGGTTTCCTGCTCGGCAGAAGGCTCGATGAGGCTCGTCATGCCAGGCATGCTATCGGCGGGCCGTCCGGTTGGCGCGGGTGGCCCTTACTTATCCCTTAAGAAGCCTGAGGGCCCTGGTGGCGACCGTCGCCATAATCAGCTTTCGAATGTTTGCTGACATCGTCAGATTTTTTGCTAGTTGCAGGTTGCTCACTAACGCCGCGCCGGGTGTCGCTTGCTGAGAAAACACTTAGCGTGCCCGAAATTTGAACGTTCCAAAAGCGCCAAAATTTCCGCGCTGACCTGCGCCTGTTCCGGTTGACAGGTACCTGAGGATCTGCGATTGTTCTCTCAGGCTTTCGACATCCGGTCGAGGAAAGGTGGGGGACATGTCGAGCGTTGCTTGGAAACTCTCCGATGCACGAATGAAGTTTCAGGTAGGCGCCGCTGCCTGCGCCGTCGTCACCGCTGCCGCCTTGACTCCGGTCGCGGCGGGCGCGTATCCGAACATGCCGTCGCCGCTGGCGCCGGTCTCCAATCTGGTGAGCTCCGACATCGCGTTGGCGCCGTTCATCCACCAGGACATCGACGAAACCACGATGGATACGCTGCCCTGGGGCTGGGTCTGGATCGGCAACAACCGCGGTCCGGACAATGGGGGCCCCGAGTACAGCGACGTTCTGGTATTCACGCCGCTGTCGCTGATCCCGGGCTTCCTCAAACCGCTTTATCAGACGCTGACCGGCTGGGTCGATTTCCAGGTGTGCGCGTTCGGTGTCAGCTTGCGCGTCGGCCCGTACCTGCGAACCAGCGTCACTGTTGGTCGGGGTTGCTAGCTATCGAAACCGCGCTGCCCGCTGAGGGTCGCCCGTGACGGACGACCGCCACGCGGACGACGAGTTCGAAGATTCGACAAGTCGCCGACGGCTCTACTGGGCCGTCGGCGTACTGTTACTCGTTGCTGTTGCCTTTGCCGGCTGGCTCGGTTTCCGGGCGCAAGAAGCAAAATCGAGTCTTGAACAAGCCCGCGTGAGCGCTCAGCGTGCCAAGGATGCGCTCCTCAAGGGAGATGCAGACGGCGCTGCAAAGGCAGCAGACGAAGCCCGCGTACATGCGCAGGTTGCTCGCGACGCGACTCATTCACTGCCGTGGAGCATCGCGTCCGTTGTGCCATGGCTGGGCAGTCCGTTCAAATCCGGTCAGCAGGTTTCCGATGTCGTACTCGGGTTGGCGGGCGACGTGCTGCAACCGGCGACCGCCGTCGGGGAGGCGCTGTCTCCTGATCGCCTGCTCCGGGATGGGCGGATTGATGTTCAGCTTCTGCAGAACGAAGAGCCGGACCTGAGCAAGATTGCGACGAACGCCGCACGTCTCGATGACCAGGCGCGCGCGATCCGTGACCCAGGCTACGTGGCATCACTGCAGGACGCGCGCATACAGCTTCAACGTCAAACGTCGGATCTTGCAACGGCTTTGCAAAACACCGCGTTGGCCGCCCAGTTGGCGCCTCCGATGATGGGTGCCGGCGGTCCGCGTGCGTATTTCATGGGTTTCCAGACCAATGCAGAAGCCCGCGGTACCGGTGGGCTGTTGGGAGGCTTCGGCATCCTCCACTTCGAAAACGGTAAGCCGACCGTCGAGCAGTTGGGACCCAACACCGAACTGGACAAGAACTTCGCCAGCATCGACCTGGGCCCGGACTTCGCCGAGCAGTACAGCTTCGCGGCCGTCACCACCGATTACCGGAACAGCAATCTGAGTGCACATTTCCCGTACACGGCGCAGATCTGGAAGTCGATGTGGGTTCAGCAATCCGGTAACACCGTGGATGGTGCGATTGCGATCGACCCGATCGCGCTGAGCTACATCCTTGGTGCCGTCGGTCCGATCACAATGGCCGACGGTGAGCAGATCAACAAGGACAACGTTGTCGAACTGACGGAATCCATTGCATACAAACGTTTTCCGGACGATCAGGTGGCGCGGAAGAAGTACCTGCAGGATATCGCTAGCGAGGTGGTCAAGAAGATTACTGGTCCAGTCGAGTCACCTCGGGCACTGCTCGATGCGCTGGGCAGGGCGGTGCGGGAAGGACGTATCGCAGTATGGAGCGGTGTGCCTGCCGAGCAAGATCTATTAGAACGAACTCCGCTGGCGCACGTGATCCCTGACGACTCCGCACCGTACGCCAACGTGGTGCTGAACAATCTTGGCGGCAATAAGATGGACTACTACTTGCGACGTGAAATCGAGTACGCCGCCGACGGCTGCAATGGAGATATGCGGAATTCGACCGTGACAGTGCGGCTCAACAACACTGCCTCGCCCACCGAGCAGCTGCCGGACTTCGTCGCAGGCATGGCCGGCTTGAGCCGTGAGTTCAAGGATAAGGTCCGAACCCCCAGTGGAACGATGTTGACTTCGGTTCGCCTGGTCGGGACCAAGGGTGCGAAGTTGACCAGCGTTCTCGCCGATGGGCAGAAGGTTCCGGTGTTCACCGGGGCTGAGCGTGGGCACCCGACGTTCGAGGTTCAGGTGTTCATCCCGCCAGGCAAAGCCGGTGAGTTGACGTTCCATCTGTCGGAGCCCACGGCTCCGGGGGAGGCGCAGGTCCCGGTACAGCCGTTGATCGACGATGTTTCGCCGAAGGTATCCGTGCCAGCGTGCGAGAAGTGATCACGCTAGAGCCTGCGCGCGAAGCCTGCTGGAAGACGTCGGGCAAACAGCCGATGAAGGAGTGTCGTTGAATTTACAGGAGCTGTTGAGCCTGCTGCGTTCGAGATGGCTCACCGTATGCGCAACAACGGTTCTCGCTGTCCTCGGAGCGGTGATAGCCAGCCTGCTGACCACTCCGCTCTACCAAGCCTCGAGTCGTTTGTTCGTGTCGACGGCAGCGGGCGACTCGCTCAGTGACGTCTACCAGGGCACGCTCTTCTCGCAAGAGCGAGTCCTCTCCTACACCGAGCTGTTGATGGGTCAGACATTGGCCCAGCGCACTGTGGACAAACTAGGGCTCGACATGAGCGCCGACGAGTTGGCGGCCGAGGTTCAGGCGTCGGCAAAGCCCGACACCGTCTTGGTCGACGTCGCTGTTACTGACGAATCGCCGGTGCGTGCCCGGGATATCGCGAACACCTTGTCCGACGAGTTCGTTGCCATGGTCAAGGAACTCGAGACGCCCGAAGATGGCTCGCGGCCGGACGCGCGGGTCGTCGTCGAGCAACGCGCGTCAGTCTCGGACACCCCGGTCAGTCCGCAGACCAAGCGCAATATTGCCCTGGGACTGGGAGTAGGGCTCCTGCTGGGCATCGGCCTCGCGATCCTGCGTGATCGGCTCGACAATACGGTCAAGAATCGCGAAACCCTCCAAGAGATCACCCGTGTAGGCCTGGTCGGCACCGTTCCCCTGGACAAGGACCGCCGCAGCGAGCCGGCGATCTCGTTCGACCGTGACAACTCGACCATCGCCGAGGCATTTCGGAAGCTGCGTACGAACCTCCAGTTTCTCGCTGTCGATAATCCGCCACGGCTGATCGTCATCGCGAGTTCGCTTCCGAGCGAAGGCAAGACGACAACCGCCATCAACCTGGCACTGGCGCTTGCGGAGTCCGAGCACAACGTGGTGGTTGTCGATGGCGACATGCGAAGGCCGAAGTTGGCCCAGTACTTGGGTGTCGTGGGGGCAGTCGGATTCAGCAACGTCCTCAGTGGCGGCGCTACCCTCGATGACGCCATTCAGGCGACGCGCTTTCCGAGGCTGAGCGTCCTTGCATCAGGCGCTGTTCCGCCGAATCCCAGCGAGCTGCTCGCGTCGCAGGCCGCGAAAAAGGTGCTCAGCGACCTCAAGGCTCGGTTCGACTATGTGATCGTCGACTCGTCACCTTTGCTCGCAGTCACCGACGCGGCGATCATCGCGGCCAGCTCTGATGGCGTGCTCATAATGACGCGGTTTGGTTCGACCAAACGTGAACAGCTCGCCCACGCGATCAAGAGCCTCGAAGACGTCGGTGCGCCTGTTCTGGGGTCGGTGTTCACCATGACCCCGGCTCGTGGTGCCGCGTCATACAGCTACAACTACGGGTATTACGGTGAAGGCGAGGCGGCCAAGCCTGAAGTAAGCGCAACTTCGCCCGTGAGTGGACGTCGCCGGGCCGACCGCCGTAAGCAGGAAGTCTCCGGGTCGGAGTGACCTCACCACGTACGCGGGCGACATCGAACGATTAACCTCCGAACCGTGCGTCGTTTCAAGCCCAATGCCGCTAGCGCTGGTTCCGAATTGCGGTGGCGTGAGATAACGCCACCGACGAGGGGGGTCCCGCGGCTAAATCTGCGCGAGCTGTGGGACTACCGCGATCTGGCGTTCATCCTTGCCAAACGCGAGCTCCAGCTGACCTACCGTCAGACGTTGCTCGGCGTGGCCTGGGTAGTGCTCCAACCGCTGGTGGGCACGATCGTCTTCTCGGTCTTATTTGGACAGCTCGCGCAACTACCAAGTGACGGTGTGCCGTACGCGGCCTTCGTGCTGACCGGTCTCACGGTGTGGATGTTCATCTCCGGGGCTGTTTCCTCGGCGGCGGACTCGCTGGTGCACGATCGCGACCTGGTGACCAAGGTGTATTTTCCACGGTTGCTGGCCCCGTTGGGCGCTGTGTTGGCCTGCACGGTTGAACTGTTCATCACGCTGCTGCTGCTGATTCCAGTGCTGGCGATCACGCGCGTGGTCCCGCCGCTGCAGGTAATTACGGTCCCGCTGTGGGTGCTGGCCGCAGTGCTGCTCGCCGTCGCAGTCGGATTGTGGCTGGCGGCATCGAATGTGCTGTACCGGGACGTCCATTACCTGTTGGGGTTTCTGCTGCAGATCTGGTTGTTTGTGAGCCCGGTGGCATTCAGCAGCTCACTGGTGCCTGAACGCTGGAGGTGGGCGTACTTCTTGAATCCTGCGGCGGGCGTGATCGACGGCATGCGATGGGCGGTGCTGGATACACCGTGGCCGGGGCGGTATCTGGCGATCTCGGCGACTGCGTTGCTGGTAATTCTTCTCGGCGGTGTCGCCTGGTTCAATTATGCCGAGCAGACGTTCGCGGATGCGATCTGATGGGCGATGTGTGCATCGAGGCCCGTGGTCTGGGAAAGCGGTTCCGGCTGGGCGTCGGCGCGCCGGGCCAGACCGACCTCCGGGAAACCCTCTGCCGAGTGTTCCGCCCAGACACCTCTGAGCGGAAAGAAGTTTGGGCCCTTCGTGGGTTGGACCTGGATGTCGAGCGGGGTGAGGTGCTCGGAATCGTCGGGCCGAACGGGGCCGGCAAAACCACACTGCTCCGAATCCTGGCGCGGATCACGCCCCCGACGGAGGGCTCGGCACGGACCCGCGGTGTAGTCGGTTCCCTCTTGGACGTCGGGACCGGTTTCCACTACGAGCTCACCGGACGGGAGAACATATTCCTCAGCGGCACTGTCCTTGGCATGCGGCGCGACGAGATTCGTTCGCGCTTCGACGAGATTGTCGAGTTCTCCGGCGTTGAGCGGTTTCTCGACACGCCGGTCAAGCGGTACTCCGAAGGTATGCGGTTGCGACTGGCTTTCGCCGTCGCGGCCCATCTCGAGCCCCCGATCGTCGTCGTCGACGAGGTGCTGGCAGTGGGTGACGCCGCCTTCCGCGAGAAGTGCATGGGCAAGATGGCCGAAATGGGCCGGCGCGACCGTACCGTGCTCTTCGTCAGCCATGAGTTGGGCGCGGTCACAAAGTTGTGCACGCGGGCCATCTGGCTGGATCACGGAGGCGTTCGTGCGGATGGACCGCCGCGCGAGGTCGTGTCGTCGTACCTGGAACGGGTGGCCGCGGAACAGAGTCTAGACGTGGAGTTCGAGGACGACGAGGGAGACTCAGTCTCGGTGCGCCGGATTGCGGTGCGCGATGTCGCGGACACCCGGACGCTCGTCACGCTACAACGTGGGGAGGAATTCCGACTGGACCTGAATTTCGTTGTTCGCGAGAAGATCCCAGGCTTGGAGGTTGCGCTGCTGTTGGTCGATGAGATGGGCTCCGTCATCATCGATACGGCATCGGGTGACGGCGCTCTACAGGGTGGGCTGTCCGGAGAGCCAGGTGACTACACCGTGTCGGTCGTCATTCCTGCTCTGCTCGGCCCGGGTCGCTATACCGTGCGCGGCTGGATCGGCAACGAGTATGACGAGTTCGTTGATCGCACGCTGACGACATTTCGCATCGACCCACGGCCCGACGACCCGCAGCGATTCATCGTGCGAGTTTCGGCGGTACAGCCGATGATCGAATGGCAGGCCCGGGAAGACCCTATTTGACGGCCTTGATACCGATGGTCACCTGGAAGTCCGGGTCGTGCAGTTCGAGTTCGCGCTTGCTCATATCTTCGAGGGATAGGCCGTAGAGGAACGACGACGCGGTCAGGACGTTGCCGTAGGTATCGACCGTGACATTGGCGGGTTCGAATACTTCCTCGAATAGTCGTCGTGCGGACAAGCTGGTGAATCGCCAGTAGTCGCCCCACGCGTCGATGTCGGGCCGGCAGATCTGGGAGATGCCCGGAACCGTGATCAATGCGGTGCCACCGGGTTTCAGGATCCGGTGGATGGTTCGGATGGCCGCCTTGATGTCGTAGATCACCAGCAGCGTCTGCAGGCAGACCACGCAGTCGTAGGTATCGGAGGGCAGGTTCGCGCCGTCGGCCAGATCGCCGACGATGGTGCCCTTGGAATTGGTGGTGGACGCGTCCAAGATGTCGACGCGATCGACCGCCGAGCCGAACCGCCGCGAGTAGGTGTCCTCACCGATCTCGAGCACCACGCCGCGAATGGTGCCGGGTGCGTATTCCGTTACGCCGCTGTGCCTTCGGAGGAAGTCCTCGATATAGTAGCGGTCGATGGCGGTGCCGCGGTCCTCGCCGAATACGCGGCTGACCGGCAACAGC
>Ga0208826_1002326_pt1 | contig 14272 bp, 11 predicted proteins | sample AD_UKC115_MetaG_FD_184451 | JGI IMG/M metagenome (GOLD analysis project Ga0208826, IMG submission 184451) | Active sludge microbial communities of municipal wastewater-treating anaerobic digesters from Hong Kong - AD_UKC115_MetaG (SPAdes)... | ecosystem: Engineered > Bioreactor > Anaerobic >...
GCAAAGTGATATTGGGCAACTTTAAAGCAGATGTCGATAAATTGTTTCAGTAGGCTAGGGGCTAGGGGCTAGGGGCTAGAGGCCAAGCGTGAGGCGTGAGGCGATACTCCGCTAGTGCGTTGTGTAGGGGACGACGACCCTGTCGTCCCGCCTGGTCTGGCAGAGACCATCGCTCTGCCGTCGTAATGGAAGACACCATCTTCCAGTTACCTCGGATAATTGAAAGGGGAAAACAGAAAGTTGGAAAGGGGCGCAAATCAATGCGCCCCTCTTTTTGTGGTGTATAAGATCCGCTTGCTCTATTCCCAGATCCTTCCGAGAGGAATTATTTTCATCAGGCATATCTCGTCGCCCATCTTGATGCTTTTCAATAATTCTACATCTACTTCGCATCCAAAGGCTTGTTCGAAAAGGACCTTGCTATACCCGGTAGTACATAGGCACCATGTGTCCGTATCTAATTTATCCACATCAGCCAGCATCGGGCAGGGACAAAACGGAAACTGCAGATAGAGTTGCCCCTCATCGCAGTACATGCCGGCTGCATTGGCCTTTTCCAGGCTCCCGAATTCTTCCAAACTGGACGATGCTGCAACCAGTTCCTTCACCAGGGCAAGTTTCTCATCCATTCCGTATCCGCATTGACAGTTCATTCTGATTTTTTTAACAGCAGATCCATCAAAGCAGTTTTCAAGTCTCGACATGGCTGATTTCACCCAAACCGCATCGTTCTCGTCGTTTTTTCCATAGACGATTCTGGCTGCAGTTTCCTCGTCACTTGCTGACTGTATCGCGCCAAATAATACCTGCTCCTGGATTTTTCTTATCTCAAACATAATATAATCTCCTAAGTGTTGTTCTCTACTACCACACCTCTGTGGTATTCTGGTACCACACACAGTGGTCTTCTAATACCACACCACTGTGGTCTTCCGGTACCACAGTTGAACCGGCTCCGCCCTTAGAGGGTTCGAACTTAAGCGACCCCCTAAAGATATATTAAAGATAATTAAAGATAAATACAGATTAATTTTTTTAAGGTAACGGACAACAAATAGTCGCCCCAAAAACGCTGGAGCGGAGGTTTCGCCTCACTCCTAGCCCCTAGCCCCAAGTCCCTTTTTCCAACTTTCAACTTTCTACTTTCCCCTAACCAACTACTTAACCTTCTTAAAATGTTCCTTGATGATACTGATGATTTCTCTTCTGACCGATTCGGTTTTTATTTTTTTAAAAGCATCCGGATCAGGAAAGATCCCGGCTTTATTTTTACGTACTAAAAGAACTTCATCAAAAATAAGTTTGTCATCTTTGGTGACCTTGATCCGGGTCTCGTAATCTTTTGCACCTTCCAGCTTCTTCCCTTTTATTGGAGTCGTTTTTAAAACTTCAAAATCAACTTTCATAATGATTCCTCCTGCCGTCGATTATTAAAGATTTCTTAACAATAAAACCTAAAAATAATAACTTAAAAATTCGACATCCGATCAGGAATTCCTTTCAACCGCGCAATCACAATGGAGTTTTTGAATAAAACCAAATTTATGTGAAAATTCTACACAACAATGTAATGTTTTTCCTTCTATTTTCGAAATCCAGATGTTAATATTAATATAGAGATTCAAGCTATTTATAGTATGCATTTATTCAGGTTTTTAGTCGTTGTTAATAGCTGAAAAAACGGAGCCATATATGAAAAAACATTTATTAGCATCAACAGCAAATAAACGCGGCTTTACTTTGGTAGAAATCATCATAGCATTACTTATCATATTTATATTAGTAATGGCCGTTGCGCCGCTATATGAATTCGTTGCTCAGGCAATGAACAGCAATAAATATAAACAGACTGCCACCGGGCTGGCCAACAGCGTGCTCGAAGAAATGCGCGCCCTGCCTTATGTGGTCAAGGATCCCGATACCGGAATGTTGGTTACTGACACCGACGTTCCTCAACTGGGTTTACAGGGTGGCAACCCTCCGGGCAGTATCCCCGCCACACAGACCCGGACGATCGATGGCCGGACTTACACCATAAAAACCAGGGTCTACTGGGTGGCCAAAGATGGCAACCCTGCAGCCTATAAAAAAGTCAAAGTAGCCGTCGAATGTCCCAGCGCTTTCAAAGGCGATGTCACGGTCAGCTCTGATTTTTACACCCTGGCTTCTCAGGAAGGTGAAGCAGAAGTATTTGCTGCCGGACATATTAAGGTGCATATACGCAATAAAGATGGCGAAGATTGGGATTGCCCGGAAATGCAAATCAAAGTCGCATCCGGCACCTTTGAAGAAACCGGTTATACAGAAGACGGCACCGCCCTCTTTGGGATCATTCCCGCCGGCTCTTATACCGTCTCCGCCCAGCTCCCTTCCAACCTTGTCACCCGGCCCGATGTGGTTCTGAATTCCGGCTGGATCGAAAAAAGCAATATTACCGTCACCAATCTAACCACCACGGATGTCTATTTCGATATTGAATCTCCCGCCCGTTTCAGACTGGCCTTGACCGATCAGAACACCAGCGAAGCAATCGTCGGTACCGGTTCATTAGGATTGACCTGGAGCGACGGCAGCGGTAACGTGAAAGTGATAGATCCTGTCCCCTTCACCAGCGAAAACTTTGCCAACCAGAAGCTGAACTCCGGCAAGCTGTGGCCTGCTGGATTCTACTCCATCAGCCTGACTGATGTGCTGGATACCACTACTTATAAGGCATATTATGCTTATAGTATGGCAGACGATGATAAACCTGTATACAATGGTTCTGCCTGGGACGGAACGCCGGGCGCGGCCGGCTCGAACATAGATCTGAGCCTTGCCCTTGAGTCTGCCTTGAAAATCCATTTGACAGCGGATGCTGCCAGTATAGCTGCTGCCGAGGACGGTACGCTGCAGTGGATGGATCAGAGCGGCAGCAGCTATTACGCAGTGCAGTACTCCGGCAGTAATCTATCCACATTTTCCGGCGGGACAGCACTCGATTTCACTGGTACTGATATACTGCAGATCGGTTATCCGGTCTGTTACGATAATTTCACGGTTTTGGTCAAAACGAAACCCAGTGTCGAACATCAGATCGACAGCCAGTCAATAGCAGGTACGGATGGGACGGACGGCCAGAACTACCTGTTGTGGCCCAATCACGGCGGAGATTTTAACGCAGGCGCAGGGATCTCTCTGGGCACCAACGGCTTTTCCAACTACGAACACGGCAGTGATTATATGCCGGCCACCGCTGTCTATTCAGGTTATATTTCCCCTGCTGATTTCAGCATCATCGGTTTGCGCTATATCGCCAAGCAGCCAACCCTGTATCTGGATGGCAGTGAAGTAACCATCGGTGAGACCTCCCCCCGTACCCATGTTTACTCTCCCACTTATATCGGATCAGTTGCCTATGGCAATTTCACCGGTTCTGTAGCCGAGATCATGATCTACGATTATCCGCTCAATGACGATCAAATAAGATTGGTAAGTGAGTATCTGGCAGAACAATAATAAATAATTATTCACTGGGGAAGGAGCATATTATGGCTGTAAAAAAACATCGCACATCATTTCATGACCAATACGGCTTTACAGCAGTGGAACTGCTGCTGGTGCTTGCTTTATTGGGCCTGGTGCTGGCCGGTATCTACCAGTTTTTCTTTTTTACCAACCGCTCTTATACCCAGGCTGAAAGACAGAGCATCAGCGTTCAGGAAGCCAACCTTTTCCTGCTGAACATCGAAAAGGACATCCGTTCTGCGTCCCAGCCCAACGATTTGACCACTGCCATCCGGGTCTTAAACAGCTCTGGCCATCAGGCGAGAAAAGGGCAGCGGCTGGATATATACAGATACAACGATCAAAATGATCAATATGAAAGGATCGCTTATCGAATCGATGGCACCGTGCTGCAAAAGGGCAGCGTCACTTCAAATAACCAGATCAATACAGCCAGTCCTCAATATGGCACCATCAGCAACTGGAAAACAATTGTTACCAATGTGGGTGCCTATGATGAAGACGAGTTTCTATTCATTGATGCTTCCAATGACAGTACGGTCACAAGTGAACGTCGTTTGATAAAAGTCGATCTGAAGATTCTGGACCCGGATACCAACCGTCCCCTGACACTGGCTACCTCTTGTCTGAGCCGCAGCGGACGCTCCACCACCTCCCAGATCGCATCCGGTGACACAACTACTATAACCATTGTACCCGTTACCGGTATCACGATATATGATGACTCAGACAGCGAAGTCACAGCAATCACGACCAACAATCAGGAACAAACCATTACTGTTAAAGCTGTGGTCGCCCCTGAAGATGCGGATCGACAAACGGTAAACTGGACTGAGAACAGCAGTTGGGTGACTTTAGGAGAGACCTCCACCAGCTCAGGGGAATGGCAGACCATCAATCTAACCGCCATTACCTACTATGGCGGTAATACCCGCACTGCCAGTATCACCATAGAATCAACGGATGGCAGCAATATTACCAAAACGCTGACCATAACTCAATCCAGGAAACTGGTGACCAATATCATTATCAAAACCCCTGACCAGAATGGAACTACGATCACCAGTTACGATGCATATGATCAGGACCAGAACATCCTGACCGTTACAGCTATCGTTTCGCCTGACGATGCGGACAATACAAATGTGTCCTGGTCAACGGATAGGAGTTGGATCCGTTTTGAAAAACAAACCACAGGGTCCGGTGAACAACAGACCGTCACGTTAAGTCCCTATAATTATTACAATTACTATAGTCCAAATCCTAGAACAGGAATCATTACAATCAGGTCAGCTGACGGCAACACTCAAACCATGCTAACAATAAGGCAATATAAACAGTAATTTGAAAATCAGCTTTTCGGAGGGGGAGATCCAATGAACAAATACATAAAAAACCAAAAAGGTCTGGCTTTACCCGTCGTCCTGATTTTGGGCATGATCATTATTCTGCTGGGCTTTACTGCTATGGACCTGACGGATAACCAGACCCTGATGGTAAACCGGCAGCAGCAGCAGGAAAAAGCTCTCCACTACGCAGAAGCCGGGGTTTACAGATATATCAATTATTTAAACGACGATAACAATTTTTATAATACCCAGGCCAGTGCGGATCTGGCAGATCCCACCGCTTTTGAGTCAGGGTACTATGAGATCCATATCACTGCCCCGACCACAGCTGAACCGGTGGTGACCATAAGATCGACCGGCTGGACCAAAAGTACTCCTGATATCACCAAAACCGTGGAAGTAAAAGTCCATAAAAGGCAGTTCGTTCAAAATATATTTTGCACCAATGATGAAGGAGATGCCTGGTGGGTGCAGGGAGACGAGGTCCATGGCCCCCTCCACACCAACGGCCAGCTTCATATTGACGGCACTTCAGGCCGCGGCAGCACCGGTCCGATCTTTGATGATGCCGTCACTTACGCCGGCGCTACACCGGAGCTAAGGCAAGGCACGGAGAGTTTCCCCGATGGTTACCCGAAAAAGGCCAACCCACTGGTCTTTCCGGCCACCAACAGTTCCTTGAAGACCCTGGCACAGAATGGCGGGATCTATCGTGAAGGCCGTACTTGTATCTATTTGAACGGCAATAGTCTGACCATCCGCAACAAGAAGGGCCCCGCCGAGACCCTGTCGCTGCCAGACAACGGAGTCATTTACGTCGATGGCGGTACCGGCGACAATAAATGGAACAATCTGACCCAGGGCGATGTTTTTATAAGCGGACAGCTGAACGGACGCCTGACCATCGCGGCCGCCAATAACATATACATCGCTGACCGGAACACCACCCAGAACTGGGCAAACAGTGGCACGTCAAACAGCGGTTTGACTTACGCCGACAACTCTGCGAACAGTGACGACATGCTGGGACTGATCGCGGGACGGTATGTGTATATCCTGCACCGGGGCTGGCCGGGCTTTGGTTCTTATAATTATAGTACCAACCAGACAAATACCGATGTGGCACCCAGTAATATAACCATTAAGGCAGCCATTTTTGCATTAAACGGTTCATTTTCCTTCGAAGATTATGACAATGGACTCAAAGGGATCATTACCCTGTCCGGTTCGATTACCCAGAAGGTAAGAGGCGCGGTGGGCACCTTTGATCAATGGTCAGGCAATTCCGTAAGTGGTTATGAAAAAAATTACTATCATGATGAACGCATGCTTTATGATATGCCACCTCACTTTCTGGAGCCCATGAACAGCGGTTGGGAAATCAGATCCTGGCAGGAAAATTGATCGCGAAACAAAAAAGCTTCTATCAGAACTCATCATGACAGAAGCTTTTTATTATCTGTTCTTTATTTACATGGAAGTAATCCGTATGGCTGATCCTTCTTCGACTCCGGTGATCATTCCATCATCTTCGGAAATATTCAGAACGGTGATCCTGGTAATTATTTTCTTATCATCAGCGGTGTTCCCCACTTCTATGCCCAGCAGATTATTGCCCTCTTTAGTAAATTGCAGCAGAAAGTCTGTATCCCCGATAAAGGTATCCGAGAGGATAAAAGAATCATCTGCACTGCGTATTTCCAACTTTTCCAACCTTTCATGCAGCGCAACGATCATTCAAGTTCATTTTAGCAGAGATCTCTAATCTGAATAATCTCCGAAGACAATTTCATTTACGCCTGTTTCGTCTTCCTCTATACCGAATAACGTTAAATAGTACTCCGCTTCTTCATCAGTTATTTTGATCAATGAACCCAGGCCAAGCGGTTTACTGTCATTATTAGTACCCAGCATGATCCCATGGGGGAAAAGATAGTATCCTTTCGTCAGGCCTGCCCGCAGCGGCGCTATTTTCCCAGACTTATCGATGGTCAAAAGGTTCTCACCCAAATAAAGCAGGCCATAATTGGTATCCCCCAGCGGGGCTTGCCCTTTCAGGTCCTTCTTTGCCGCTATGTTGGCGAAACTGATCTCGCTGTCATTGGTTCTTAATTTAAGATTGGTGGTACTGTCACTCTTTGGTTTATCCAGGAGGATATTGCCTTTGAAAGATATGTAATCTGCAATCAGTATCAAATTAGATGAATTGGCATTGATTTTTAAACTGAAAACATATCCATCGCTTAAATGGGTATCCTTAAAATACATCGCCGGTGCTGTAAAAGTAGTCTCTGAATTATTGCCGTCATTGATCAAAACACTATAAGCCCACACCACTGCCTTTTCCTGCACATTATTATCGTGGACATTATTGACCCTGCCCTTATTTCCGATCCAGCCAAGATCCTCAGCCGAAACGGGTTCATTATCATAATATGTAAACTTGCAGTTTATCTCATCGGTCAGTTCCCCGAAATAGCCAGTAGAAATGATTTGCCCGGTTTTTTCGGAAGCATCCCAGACCACTTTTATCACCACATCTTTTGCAGTTGCTGATGGCTGGGTCAGGGAATAGGTAAGTTCTTTATCATTAAGCAGCAGACCGGAGAAATAAAAGACCGCATCAACTTCAGCATCCAGAAGTTGTTCTTTTTCCCGGCGCAAGGTTTCCTGGGTGATGTCCATGCCCGATCTGGCCAGGTAATGTGCCTTCATGTCCTGTTCAGCCCGAGCTACTTGCAGCGTTTCCGAAGTGCTGTAATACCAAAGTGCAGTCCCCAAAAGAATTAACACCAGCATAACCATAATAGCCAGTGGGACTGCAAAACCTTTTTGATTCTCAATTATTTTTTTCACCGTATATTTCCCCCTGCAAAAATTAATCAAGAATACTAGTCAGAGATCAAATCCCTAATCGATTGATGAAAAATTTTGTCGATTACTAGTATTATTTTACTATTTTTTAGCGAATATTACCATCTTTTATACCAGGACAATGCCTAATTAAATAAATTTTTTATATTTTAAAAAGCTCTTATTATTAAATATTCTTTCAATTAAGAATTATGGAAAATAATATAGTATTCCCTATTTATTTCTTTTAAAATGTATGATAAAATAGCTTTATATACTTGCCAGAATCATACTTGTTTATCAAAACAATCTTCGTGGCAGCAGCTTTTCTTTATTTTCAATTTTTTTCACACCAATATTTCAGACAGCTCATACTCCTGGCTCAGGATTGGATATGCTTACCCATTTTTAAATAAGCTCCAAACTTAAGTAAAGGAGACTGATGCATGCATACACGGACTCATTCTTTTTCTGCTAAAAATGAAAGCGGGTTTACACTGGTAGAAATAATGGTATCCCTGATCATACTGCTGATTCTGGTCGTCGCTTTTGTACCTTTGTTTACCTTTGTATCTCAAGCGATCGCCAGCAATAAAGCCAAAGATATTGCGATCGAGCTGTCTACGCAAAAAATGGAAGAACTTCGTTCTTTGCCTTATGTAGTATTGAATGCCAATCAACAAATCGATACGACAAAACCTCAATTGGGCAATGTTGGCGGTACTCCCCCCGGAAGTGTGGAACCTACAGAAACTGTTAATGTTAATGGTAAAGACTATGTTATCACGACATCGATCACTTGGGGTGATGATACCAAATCCTATAAAATCGTATCTGTTACTGTAACAGCGCCGGGCGTATTTAATGAAGCGGTCAACATCACTAATCGATTCGACACCATGGCTGCCCAGGAAGGCATACGGGTCCAGCCTGGCAGTATTCTGGTGAAAATTTATGATAGGAACGGAAACCTGCTTACCGATACTATAACGGTCACAATTGCATCCACGGATTACAATGATTCTGATTCCACAAGCGGCGGAGAGGTATTGTTCGATAATCTTCCCAGTGGAACATATAGTGTTTCAGCACTGGTTCCGAATAATATGACTTATCATCCCGAGCTACAGCCCAAATACAATGCCTCAACTCACATGCTGGTAGAAAACAATATTACAGTAACCTATAACAAACAAGCTAAAGTAGAATTCATAATGGATACTCCTGCCAGTATCAACCTTACAATCAGAGATCATGCAAATAATAAGATTGTATTCAACAGCACTGTTACTGCCAATCTCAGTCTTAGTTGGTATGAATCAGACCCTGCTCATACCATAAGTATCCAATCCCGGACAGTGACTAACAATGAACTGGCTAATGGCCAACTGACTTCTGCGGCAAGCGGCTTATGGCCCACTGGAACATACATACTGAACTTAAAAGTAAATAAAGCTATTACCGATTCTGATTTCAAGTTATATAACGCCTATTATAACAATAATGTCCATTTGAATTCCGGAACAAATAGCATAACTGCCAATTTGGGTTCACCCCCGGTAAAAGTGGTTTTGCTTGGAAAAGCTGGATACGTGGATTATCGGTATAATGGTTGGAACACAAAAAACTATGTAAAAAGTTGGTATGATCAAAGCGGAAATAGTTACCATGCAGTTAACGCTACTGAATCTAGACAGCCTCGATGGAAAAAAGATTCACCTAACGCTAATCAATTGATGTTTGAAGACGACGATATATATACAGACGGTGATTTTTTTCTAACTATCCCAAGCGGAGCGGAATGTACCAATAATTTCACCGTATTTGTTTCAGCTCAACCAACCATCAACCACGGATTGGACACTGTCTCAAGTTCCTCCAATACTGACGGAACTTCAGGACAAAAGTATTTGCTTTATCCAACTCAAAAAAATGACGATATCAATGATCAAACAGCTAATATAGCGGGCATGGGCATCTCCCTTGGTAAAAACGGTGTCACGGTCTATGAACATGGTAGCGGTTATATGCCCGCCAAGGCCAGATATGATGCTAATTTTAGCAATTATAATATTATCGCAGTTAAGTATTTTGATGATCCAAACGATTCAGTCAATCCCACCCCTAGTATATATGTAAACGGTGTGCACAGAGCCACGGGTCTCCCCTCCAATAGAGCAGTTGTCTATTCTCCAAAAAGAATCGGGGGAGGCTCCTGGGGTTATTATCGTGGCAACCTCCGGGCCGTAGTTATTTACGGTTCACCGGCGTTAGACGATGATAATATTAAGATTGTAAGCGATTACTTGTACAATAATTACAGGTCCTAAAAAGGAGGTAGTCATGCGGTTGAACAAAAAAAATACTGCCAGCAATGAGAAGGGATTCACCCTGATTGAATTGATGATAGCTCTTGCCATTCTAGGGATGGCTATCGGAGCTATCTATTCCTTTCTTTCCTTTACACAGAATAGCTATGCTTTTGCCGATGCCCAGACTCAAGTATCTCAGGAAGCTACTCTGTTTTTCACCCAGATCGAAAAGGATATCCGCAACGCTGCCGAGCCTAACAAATCCAGCAAAGCAATTAATATTGTAAGTAGTCAGCAAATCGACATTTATCAATTTGACAACGGCCAATATCATAGGATCTGTTATCGAAGAAATCCGAATAACAGCATGTTACTGGAAAGAGGTTCTATAACATCTGCTGCTCAGACCACGGGACTTAATCCCAGTTACGGTACAATAAACAACTGGCAAACAGTAGTGGCCAATCTGATGCCGGGAAGTGCTGATATTTTCACATACAGAAATCCTGGTGACACCATCAGCAGCCGCCGGTTGATCGATATCAATCTATCGCTTAAACACCCAAAAATGATGAGTGCTTTGAATATGAAAACATCTGTTATGAACCGTAGTGGGAGATCAACCGCTTCCATTGAAGCGGGAGGAGGCAGTTATTCCGCTTATATACCCGTTACAGGAATTCAATTTGTTACGGTTCCGGGAACATTCCCCCAAGCAGGAGGGTCAGGCGCAACTATCATAGCCAAGGTTATCCCAGATAATGCTACCAACAAAAACCTGGTCTGGTCACAACAGATTTTTTCTCTATTGTGGCTTTCTTTTCCTGAATACTCTCTTTCTTATGATGACGGCACCGGGAGCACACTTGAAAGTCTCGTAGAAGGTGTCAGTGATAAACTTGGATACTGGGATATGATCACCACTCGTTCAGGGGCAGCAGCTTTGATCAATGTCAAGAAATATGAAACCCTGGGATTGCCTAGTTGGTTATTGAATTTATTTGGTGAACTTGCCCCCAACCCTAGAACTACTAAAATCAGAGTTACCTCTCCGGATGGTCCTGCTGCAACATTAGAAATAAAACAAAATAGAGATCAATAGTGACGGGTATTAGTTTTGGAGGAATGTTTATGACAAAACATTTAAGAAATCAAAAAGGTGCTACTATGGTTATTGTGCTAATGCTTCTGGTTCTTTTGGTCATATTAGGATTCTCCGCTATAAGTATGGCCGATAACCAAACAAAACGGGTGAGTTGGCATCAGCAGCGGGAACAGGCCTTGCAGTATGCGGAAGCAGGAATACACAGATATATGGCTGAGTTGAGCAAAGATCCTAATTTCTATAAAACACAAGCCAGCACTAATATGCAGAACATTGATACGGTATACCAGGACGGCTATTTTAAGATCGTATGCACACAGCCCAGCATAGCAGATCCATATATCAATGTAACCTCAACCGGATGGCACAAAAACAGTGCAAATATTAAACGTACGATTACTGCAAAACTCCAGAAGAAGGATCTATTACAGAATGCTGCTACTACTAATACCGGCAGCGATGTATTCTGGTATACGAATCGTTATATGAGAGGAGATGTCATATACGGCCCTCTTCACATAAACGGCAATCTGGTGGTCAGCGGTAAAGTCGGTGATGATTACGCTGATGGCGGACCGCTCTTTTATGACAAGGTAACTTACAGCGGTAATTATATAATTGAGCCAGGATCCTGGTTTGCATCTGACACGAAATGGTTTAATCCGGTATACAATACAGTCGATGGTGAAGTAAAGCCGGAAAAAGTACCTCGAACCGGCATGCCTTCCATGAACGAAGATCTACGAGCGCAAGCTGACGAAGATTACGTCTTCCAGGGGCGAACATGCATTTATATCGATGGTTCTACTCTATACATAAGGAATAAAGGTGGGAGCCGCACGTCCACTTCACTTCCCTCCAATGGTATCATCTACGTCAGAGGAAATACCGGCAATAATAAATGGGGGCTTAATACCGCCAACGTATTTGTGAGCGGAAAACTGAACGGCAGATTGACGATTGCCGCGGAAAATGATATTTATATCACTGCAACTGATCCAACTGCCTGGGATACGCCTAATGCTGCCAGCACACCTGCCTCAAGTGGCGGAGTGACCTATTATGATTTGAACAATCAAACAATCACAGCTGATAACAGGAATACTTTGATCACGGGATGTGATGATATGCTGGGCTTGATCGCCAATCGAAACGTACGTATTCTCCATTATTATTGGCCAAAAGCTGACGGTTATACGAATGGCTGGGGGTCGCCAAGCGAAAGAGATGTAGCTCCAAATAATTTAAATATTCATGCTGCTATATGTGCGGTGACTGGATCATTCGAATACGAAGAACACCGAGATGGTCCTAAGAAAGGGACTCTTACCGTTCTCGGTTCAGTGATTCAAAACAGGACCGGTCCCCTCTCAGGTTATTCCGTGAATCTTGTAGACCTTGACAGTTTTACGAACATCACCGATCCACTTCACGACCGTTTATCAGGATACGGCAGAATATTCATGCATGACCCCCGCATGATGTATGAATCACCCCCCAGTTTCATGGGCCCAAATAATTCCGGCTGGGAAATCATCGAATGGCATGAATAATAATCCTTCAACCTGATCCTGCTTCAGCGGATTAGTGCCTGAAGCAAGGAACATGCATCCTTATTTTAGTAGAAATTGGAATTTTTTTATTGTATAATGTTTTTGAAATATGCTATATCAAATAGAATAAATGTTTTGGGGGGAATTAAATCTGTGCAATTAGACCACCTTTTAAAAACCGCCGTGGATAAAGGAGCTTCAGATGTACATCTGTCTGCGCTTACGCCACCGATCATACGCATCAATACCCGATTGGTCAAGCTGAATGATGAGCTTCTGCACAGAGAAGAATTGGAGCAGATGGCTTTATGTATCCTGGGCCTGGACAATTATAAAACATTCGATGATCAGGGGGAGATCGATACCTCCTATCATATCGATGGGGTGGGGAATTTCCGGGTCAATATTTATCGGCACCGGGGAATGATTGCGATCGCTGCCCGGATCATCAAGACGGAGATCCCCACATTGGAATACCTGGGACTGCCGGAAACGGTTGGAGCCTTGGCGCGCTATCCCAGCGGCCTGATATTGGTGACCGGCCCTACCGGCAGCGGCAAATCTACTACTTTGGCCTGTATGGTCGATATCATCAATCGTGAGCGTGCCTGCCATATCGTCACTCTGGAGGATCCTATTGAGTACATACATCAGAATAAGATGAGCTATATCACCCAGCGGGAAATCGGCATGGACAGTCAGGATTTCAATCTGGCTTTAAGGTCTTCCCTGCGCCAGGATCCGGATGTGATCATGATCGGAGAACTGAGGGACCTGGAAACCATCGCCACGGCTATCACTGCAGCGGAGACCGGTCATCTGGTACTGGCTACCCTGCATACCATCAATGCAGCCCAGACCGTAGAGCGCATGGTAGATGTCTTTCCTTCCTACCAGCAGCAGCAGGTTCGTATCCAGCTGGCCAACTGCCTGCGGGCAGTGATCTCTCAGCGCCTGCTGCCCAATAAAGATAATAACCGCATGGTAGTAGCAACTGAATTGATGGTTTGTACCAGCGCCATCCGCAATCTGATCCGGGAAGGGAAATATCACCAGATTCCCAATGCAATTTTCACCGGAACCAAATTCGGTATGCTTACCATGGAAGCTTCTTTGCAAAATCTGATCGACCTTGATCTGATCGATGCCGGTTATATCAAGCAGGAAAAAAATGAAGACACGCATCTTATGGATGCCCTCAGTTCCGGTTCCGTGCCGGTGATTAAGCCGGTCTCGCGCAGTGCAAAGAGGAAATGAGGTTAGGGGCTAGGGACTAGGGGACAGGGGCTAGGGGAAAGTTGAAAGTTGAAAGTTGAAAGTTTAAGGGGCGCATGTGCGCCCCTTTTATGTTGGATATTATTTTGTGGGCTAGCAGGCTCGCCCGTTATGGTGCGGGCGATCACTGATCGCCCCTACAGTCTTTGTGTTAAGGTTGCGGGCGGATGATATCCGCCCCTACGGCGCATGGAGCTATAGTCTCTGCTAAGCGGACGGGTCGACAGGGTCGTCGACCCCTACAGTGCTCTAGCGGAGGGTCGCCTCACGCCTTACGCCTCACACCTCACTTTTCTACCATTCGCCGAGGGTTTTTAG